>JAAUYM010161331.1_pt1 | contig 16947 bp, 20 predicted proteins | sample 7278001 | NCBI WGS metagenome assembly JAAUYM01 (sample SAMN14350224, study PRJNA611818) | marine sediment metagenome | isolation source: surface marine sediment (1.8m) | place: French Polynesia: Moorea | collected 2018-08
AGCTACTGCCACTGGGCCGTCTACGTGGGCCACCTCCCCACCGAGGACCCCGTCGACGACGACCTCATCGTCTACGAGCACACGGTGGTGCACATGGCCAACCCGGCGGCGGGAGAGACCGAGGGGGGTCGGGGGAGTGGGGCTGCCGCGGGATCCATCTCGCCCTCGTCCTCCTTCTCGGCCGCACTCGGATCATCAGCTTCAAAGGTAAAGGAATTACGACTTTGATCCACCTTTTACCCAGCGAAACATTGGGAGTCTCTAAAACTTACAACAACCCCTCTAGGACCATAGATTTGTTGCTCTACTATAGATATGTTTCGTCGGGTATTAGGAAACAATTGCACTTCCTCTTTTTTATTTACAGAGCGCCTCCAGCGGGGAGAGCATCTGCAGCGAGAAGCTGCTGGACGTGTGGGTGACCGGCCTGGCCAGGATCAACAACGGCTTCGACCGCGAGATGCCCCCCCTGGACCCGGAGGAGGTGGTGGACCGGGCCATGCACTCGGTGGGCAACCCGACCGGGCTGCAGAGGCTGCCCTACAACGTGCTGACCAACAACTGCGAGCACTTCGCCACCTATGTGAGGAACGGCTGGGGGGTCAGCGCGCAGGTGGGCAGGGTGCTGCGCAAGGTCGGCCGCGCCGCCGCCGTCGTGGGCGTGGCGCTCGTGCCCAGGCCCCTCCTGCTGGCCGTGGGGGCCGGGTACCTGGCGCACCAAGTCATGACGCAGGAGAGGAGGAGGACGGAGGCGGACGAGGACGAGGACGGGAGGAGCGGCGGGGACGGAACGACGCAGGAGTTCGAGGACAACCCGGCCAACGTGTACAGACCGGACTAGGAAAACATTTATCCTGTGTTGCTCCTCGAGGGTATCTCAATCTGGTCAGACAAGCCGTGCTTTACAAACACACACACCAAAAAAAAGTGTATTATTGGCATGAAAATCGCGAATTAGACGAGGGCAGAGAAGTCACTTTCTGGCGTTAGTATATTCTTCCATCTTACAAACTAAGATATAAGCAATACGATAGTATGTACTAGTATACTTTAGTAATAAGCATTCAGTAAAAAACAATGTGTAAAACAGGTCAGTTAACATAAAATATTTTACCTTTTTCAACATGTTCTTTAACATGGTACACACCACAGTAAAAAAAATCACTTTCTGTAATGTAAACAGTAACAACTTAACCCGTGCCCTTTTGGGCGAGGATCTCAGAGGAAGTACAGCTTCCCTGCTAGCTCCGGACTTGGCACCTGCCTCAGGCTCTCCCCGACCAGGTCGACCAGCTTGTGCGCGTACTGGCAGACGGCCGGGACGCGTACCGCGCCCGGCCAGTTGAAGTACATGTGCGCCAGCTTGTAGGCGAGGCGCTGCAGCTGGTCGACGAGCAGCGGGCGCTCCCCGGACTCGCTCAGCACCACGAAGTGCGTCGGCGTCACCGTGCCCTGGTTCACCGACTGCGGGACCAGGAAGAAGTCCCTGAAGTTGAACCGGGTCACCGTGTGGTCGAGGATGGTGCCGGGAGGGGGGTTCTCGAAGCCCGCGATCCCGCCGCTGCCGCCGCCGCCGCCGCCGCCGCCGCCGCCGCCGCCGCGACGCACGCTGAAGATCCGGGTGTTGATGCGCTTCTGCACAACCACAAAGTTGAAGCCCGGGTTGTAGCCCCGGGGCAGGTTCTGGCCGACCAGCCTGGCGTAGCGGTCCGCAACCTGTAGTGTTGCCACTCGTGTTAGTCAGCAATCACTGCATTGAAAACTGCTTTTTTTTTTTACCTTCGGTACATACCTCTTTGGATGCTCCACTGGGCACCCCTTCCTTGATGGCGGCGAAGGTCCTGGTGAACTGCGGCATCTCGTAGCTGGCCGTAGTGCCCATCTGGCTGTCCGAGACGCCGTCGCGGAACACCACGATGTTGGTGGGCCAGCAGTGGTTCTCCTCGTGGTATCTGATCAGGGCGTCCATGAAGGCCACCTGGCAGGTCAACCAGAGCTCGTCACAGCTGCGATTTCCACCCTCCAAAATGTGGACCCACCCACCTTGAGGGCGTCAATGATCTCCTGGCCCTCCTTCTGAATGGCGACGTTGGAGTAGAATCTGCTCATGTTGTCGTTGACGGTGGACACAATGCCGGAGACGGATCCGGATCGGTGTCCCTTCGCGTGGAACACGTCAATGCCAACCACCATCAGACCCTGGAGGAGCAACTACAAGTATTATCCCATACCCCTCTCTCGTCTTTTTTTTTTCTTCCTTGCCTTGAAAGGCGTCTGGCAAGCCCAGAGCTCCCCTCCTAACTTGCAATTAATCTGGAGGATGACCTTCTGGGCGACAGCAGCAACTTTCTTCTCGTTGGAGATCGTCTTGACGACAACGACCTGGCTGGCCACGGGCTTCTCGACGCAGCACAGCTTCTTGATCCCGGCGTAGCGGTCGGACCTGATGGCTGGGACGACGGTCAACACCAGCTGCACCGACGGGTCGATCAGGTCGCGCAGGTGCTTCAGGTAGGTTTCAGTCCGGTCGTTGGGAAGGGCGACGGGCTACGACAGTTGAGAAGAAGAGGCCGTGATCACTACCGTCATACTTTCGCTCTAGCCTGCTAAAAAAAAGTCGTCCTCTCTCTCTCTCACCTTCGGGTTGGCTATCTGGATGCCCATCCTGGGAGCCTGCTGCTGCAGGACCTTGCAGAAGTTCTGCACCTGCGGCTTGTTCCTCTCCACGAAAAACACGGCCCACTTGGTGAGGTTGACCGGTGTGAGGCAGGGTCGCCCCGTCGCGGTGCGCCCCCAGTCGGCCCTGGGGTTCACCGTCTCCTTGAAGTCGCCTCCAAAGATGATCTGCTCCGGGGCGAGCTGCCTGGCGTCCAGCGGGACGGTCTCCTGGGCCACGGTCAGGCCCCAGCCGCTCAGCAGCTGGCGGGCCGCCTCGCACTGGGAGACGCGCTTCAGGAAGGAGTCCATCTCCTCTCGGCGCTGGTCGGGGGTCAAGCGAGTGTAGTTGCTTACCTGCAAAGAATCTTTTCAATAAGGTGCGATTATGCCATTTTTTTAAAAAAAATCATAAGTTATCTCTCCTCGCCTCCTTCATGATTCGAAAATCCTGCCTCATTGCATCCGTCATTCCAGTCATCATGCACAGTTCCGGCACCAGGCAGATGAGCTTCTCCACCTCCTGCTCCGAGACGGCGGTCTTTCTCGGCCGGTTGACCAGCAACGGCTGGTTGAGGTCCATTATGTCGATGTCGTACTGCCTCTTGTAGTAGTCCACATAGGAGACCTGGCTCCCGCTCGCGTCCATGAAGGTGGACCGCGGGGTGGCCTCGAAGTCGATCTCGTCCACCTTGTAGGACTTGTTGTTGTACCTGGTGAGGACGCTGGCGCCGAGGAGCGCCTTCTCCGCCTCCGACCTGACGTCCCTGCCCTGCTTGTTCAGAGACACGAGAAAGTCTCGCACCGTCTCCGTCCTCAGCACGCGGTGGCTGACGTCGATCTGCAGCAGGAGTCCGCCCTCGTAGAAGTCCACCGCGGTCACATAGCCCGGCCACACCTGAGGATCCGGAAGGGAGACGACTCCAGAGTCAGGAATCTCTTTAAATTTCCAATGAAACCGGATCATCGCGACCCAATCTTGACCCATCCCTGCAAGCTGTACTGCTTGATGGAGTGGGCGCCGGCGGGGTCGTAGAAGTTCCTGTTGTGCTGCGAGAACTTGAGCAGGCGGAAGATCCGGTTGAAGAGGATGTTGAAGAACTGCACGACGTCGCGGTCGCCCGTGGTCTTCTCCCGCTTGAACGTGATGATCACCTGAAAAAGAGAGAGAGAAAAAAGGAGTTACCATCTCCCTGCAGCTCCCAACGAAACATTTGGAGTCTCTAAATGGTCCACAACCCTTCTAGGACAAACTGATTTTGTTGAACTATACGTAGAGGGGTTGTGGACTACGTACTTAAGCTAGACTGCAAATGCTTCGTTGGGCTGACACGGCCGGAATGTTGGTTGACCTTGGCAGCTTCGCCAGTTTCTTCGATGGTGGAAGGCAAGGTAGTGACGTGGTCGGACAGCTTCTTTGGGAGGAACAGCTTGACCCCGTCGAAACTCTGCCAAAAATCGAACCAAGCTTTAAAAACCTATCAACAGTCCCACAAAGCAGGTGCATTAACTTTTTTCTTTCATCTTCCAAGAACCTTTTCACCCCCGTAGACGTTCCTGTGCTGGTTGAGCAGCCTGAACCTGGTGTTGCGGTTGTCCACGCGGGGCTCGTAGCTGACCTCGTACTCGAAGACGCCCTTGTCCTTCTCGACCTCGAGCTTCAGGTAGTTGGAGGAGACCTGGAGCAGCCGCCCCTCCTTGCCCCTGTAGTACTGCGGGGCGTCCGCCGGCCGCCTCCCCGGGGTGGGGCTTCCCGGCGGAGACACGGTGGCCCGGGTTGGCTCCCCGGCGGGAGGCGAACCCGTCGTGTCCGGGGTGCGGCCCGGAGACGCCTCAGAAGTGGCAGTCCTCACGTCTTCGAGTCGCCTATAATGGAAATTGAGCCTGCAATGTTACATACAGCCAGGGAGAGCGAAAATGTAGGTGCTACTGTAATAAATAATACACTACGTATACCCGCCCACCTGGAAAGGGTGGAGACGTCAGCCGTCGCCGCGGGGGGGAAGGGGGGGCTCTCCCCGGTGCCGCTGGAGACGGTGGGGGTGCTGGAGCTCACGCCCGGAGCGGCCACGGACTCGACGGGAACGGAGGCCGTAGGAGAAGGTGGTGGTCCGGCAAGTGGCGGCCTCGGAGGGCGTCCGGGTGGAGGAGGAGGAGGAGCAGGCCTGGGCGGCGGCCCCGGCGGCCCCGGCGGCGGCGGCGGCCCCGAGCGGGCCCGGCCCCTGCCCCTGCCCCTGCCAGTCCCTCCCGCTCCGGGCGGGGGACGTCGCGGGGGGCCCGGGGGCTGGCCGGCACCGCGATCAGTCATCTCGGAAGTGGTGCCGAAGGCAACTTAGTATTATAGTACGTATAAACGTTAGCAGTTTTTTTTCGATCCCCTTCCGCGAAATGACTGGCCGACCCAGACACGTCTGCGGGGAATGATGAACGATTAAACGATTTTTCTCCTCTTCCCCTTTCCAGATCAGAAAGTACTTCCTCCTCCTCCTCCTCCTCCTCCTCCTCCTCCTCCTCCTCCTCCTCCTCCTCCTCCTCCTCCTCCCCCGCCTCCTCGTCTGCTTCTCCGCGAAATACCAGATGAGAATTCAAAAGGGACTCCGATCTGTCTCTTCTAGTAACAAGCAAAGCAACCAACCACCTTTCAATCGTATCAACTTCTATATGAGCACACACAAAAAAAATCAGTCCAGCATACAAACCGAGGCACATAAGTAAATATCGTCAAGATTAACATAACCAGATGGAAAAATTGGAAAATAAGATAGAATAAGATTTCAAAATTCTACAAAAATCGCCATGTCAAAATAGATTAATACCAAACAAAAATACTGAAAAATCTAAAGAAGTAGTAGTATCCACTACACTTTATTGCAATTTTAAAAACGAATCTCGTAAGTTTTAGTACTTCAAAACTGGATTTAAAAAAAACTGTGCGCTAAAAATGTACGGTACTGCGTACATTGAGAATCTTTGGCAAGGACATGGTCAGAGTCATGGCGTGCAGAAGGTAGTGTCCCCTGTGCTGTTTTTGATCCAGTTCAGGACTTCAGTCACCCTGAAAAGGTGGCGATTTTTTTTTTTTGCAAATGTCCTGATCGAAATATCTCATTTCTTCATGCCTGGAGTATATGACAGGGTGTTCCGGTTCTCCGGCGCAGTCCTCGCCGTGCGAGACGACCCCGATGGCGTAGAAGCGACCGCAGACGGCGTCCTTGGTCACCAGAGCACCTGTCTCATCACGATTACCAAAAAAAAAAAGTATCGTTCTGGCTTCAAAGGTGTTTTAAAGTTGTGATTTTTTTTTCAATTTTTAATGAAATGTGTACGACTGACAAAAGCAATGTCACGCAATTTTTAGCACAAAAGAACGTATCGTTTTGCGAAGCATACTACTACTCCCTTGAAATATCCGCAGCCAAGGATCGTCACTCCCTCAGTGCACCTACTGTATCTTCTTCAATTTTGGTTTTAATGTTTCTCCTGGTGCCCTACCAAAAAACGTGCAGGGTTAACCCATCCATGGCTTGGTCGGTGGTCCCTTTGGCATATCAGATTTCCCGACCAAGCCAACGATGAGCCCGGACGTTACTGGTCGGGAAGGTCATTCACCGCCGCTGTCCCCGAAGCATGCGCTCCTCCCCTTGCAGTAGGCGCAGAGCATGTTGGCGGTGACGTTGGCCTTGCCGTAGTCGCCGCAGTCGTCGTTGGACAGGACCTCCAGGCACTCCAGCTTCTGGAGCACATCCGGGTAACTGCGGGTGCTAGCGTTCGTCTGACCTGCGAGAGTTGCATTTATTTCTGCCTTCAAAAATACACCCTGGGGCATTTTAATTAAATTATTGCTACATCAAGAGTGACAGGGGTCGGAAAGTGGCATTAATGACTTCTACGGACTGAACACCCGTGTCTTGCTTGGAATATCATATGTAGTAACAGGCTTGTAAACGGAGGATAAAAATGACCTGGATTGTCTTTTCTTTTCCCTTGCCACATCAGAGCTTTTTTGTGGACGAACTGTAGAATGTGTGTGAAAGAGGGAAGGCACATATGAAGGGCTGTCCTTGTCATCACTCTTCTTGCCCTCTGCAAAATGGGTTGAGCAAACCACGTCATCTTCTTTTGGCAGCCAGAGGGATCCTGGCTTCTCTGGAACTGTCCTTCGTACAGAATAGTAGACCCAAAGCTTTCTTCTCTTTGGTTCCTTGGGAAATCTGTGGAATTTTATGCCCCCGTGGGATGTCTCTGTAGGAATTATTATGGCACTGAACAACACAGCAGTGTCTTCCCCAATAAGGCTTTCGAAAAGTAGGGACAGACTCTTCAGGCACGTCCTCAGTTGGGTCCAGATCCATGGTTACGACCTTGTTATTCCTTTGCTTGCTTGGCATCAGGCAGTTTGTTCACTCCCTCTCTACATTTAGGACGAAATGAAATCTTTCGTGGCGGACGCTGCCCGTGCCCACGTTCAAGCCGACGTAGTAAGAAGAACAGCTCATGTCTGCGCTTTGCTTTGGTGCGCGCACTAGTCAGCACACTGGAGTATGGAAGAAAAAGATCTGTTGGAAGTCCAGTTTTCTCTTTCCACCCCGGTTTCTATGTATGTTTCTCTTTTGCTCAGCCCTCTACCTGTCTCCCACTCCTTTAAATACATCTTTTCTCTTGACCTAAGCCAGAAAATCGCTCAATATTATTTCAACAACCCTTAAAAGAGCCTTCAAAGTTGCCTCTTGTCTATTTTGGGGCGTCACGGCATTTTGCGTGTTTTTGATAAAATTAACTGGCAGCACTGATGCAGTCAGTCTGTAACTGTTCACAATGATAAGGAAAAAAGGGAGAACTGCAGTACTGCTGCTCCACAACCACTAGACTTGGAAAAAGTGTGGAGACGGAAAGGAATAAAGTTAGTTGCACATGGGGAGTTGGGATCAAGAGACAGAAAGCAAAAAGGTGGAATCAAATCGAAAGGGGGTGGGGCGGGAAAGAGGGGAAGAAAGCCGGACTACCTACTAGGGTGTGTTGGAAAGAAGTAGAGAAAGCTACAGCAGCAGCAGAGGAGAGAAAAAGAAGGGAAAGCGGAAAGTGGTAGAACTTGAAGAAAGAAAGCAAGAAAGGGAAGAAAAAGCAGGCCAGCTACCACCAGATAGAAGCATCCCCAAGAAGCGTCCAACCAAACCAGCCTTGCCTTGCCCGCAGTAGCCAGGGGGTGGCGGAAGAGGGGGTTCTACTGTACTGGTTTAATCCCCCATTTTTTTTACTAATTCCCCACCCCATCCCACCCAAGTGTGAGGCTAGAAATATGCTGCAGCACTCTTCCGTCAAGTACAACCGCCTCTCCAACGTGGAAGAGGAGACAGAGGTGGACACCGCCTCCGCCTCCTTGGGCACGGCCATGGCGGTGGCAGCTGGTCCTGCAGCTGATTCTGGCCAACTTGGAGTTAATGAGGAGGTGCCCCTCGGGGGAGATACCTCTGGCAGCTTTGATTTTGCTTCCGTCTGGTCCTACCAGGATGATCCCACTGCTGATGCCACCTTCAATGCTCACCACAACTACAACAGCGCATTTAAGTACCGTGACTCCCATGTGCACATCAGGATGGACAACCTATCCAACAGTGTCGATGAGGAGGAGCTGGCCACCAGGCAGCCTGCCTATTGGCTCGTCGTTACCTCCTGGATGCTCACCTTCTTCAGCTACCTATTCTTCGTGCTTACCATTCCTGTCAGCTACTGGGTGCTAGTAAAGAAGATGGGCGAGTTTGATAGACTTGTTGTCTTCAGGCTTGGGAAAATGATTGGGGTGAAGGGTGAGTGAGCCATTGTCAGATGCAGTTAAAAAAATGTAGTAGGATAACAGTGACAGTGTGAAATCTTTAATTATCTCTTTTAACTCAAAAAGGTCCTGGCCGATTCGTGGTTTTCCCATGGATGGATCGAACAAAGCGCATTGATGTCCGTGCAGCTGCCTTCTCAGTGCCCCCACAACAATTCATCACTGTGGACGGTGGCATTGTCGAGATGGGAGCAGAGATCCAGTACGGCATTGTGGATGTCGTCACCATGATCAGGGAGGTGGCAGACCACCAGGACATCCTCAGGTCCCTAGGAAAGACACTGCTGATCAAGATCCTAGTGAAGAAAGGGGTGACACAGCTGGAGAAGGACAAGCGCACCCCAGAGAGTGAGATTTTGGATGAAATCAATGACCAGGTCCGCAAGTGGGGCATCAACGTGCACAGTGTCAAGCTGTCGGAGGCCAAAGTACTTAAGCAGCCAGAGAGTGGGAGCAATGCTGCGGTTGGCAGCATCCTGAAGGGACTGGGTGTGAAGAATGACCCCAAGTACCCAACACCTCAGGAGTTTGTACGGGCCACCCATGGGTTCGAGAAGCAGCCGACAGCTAGCATGCTTGGGTCATTCTCAGCCACTGATGCACAGGTTAACATGAACCTGCTGCAGAGCCTGAGTGGTGGGTTGGGTGGCGGTGCAGGTGGGTCCGGTCAGATTCAGCTGGGGGGAACTGGAATGGTTGCCATGCCTACACAGACCCCACCAGAGGAGTTCCCAGCGAACTGGGGCCGCTGCCTGGAGGTCATCCTAGCTAATGACTTTGGTCCTGGCTCTGTTCTTGAACAGGAGGCTCATGGGCTCTACCGGCTAGAGATAACTGAGACGGAGGCTGGCAGGGATGTCTACTTCCTTGAACTGTCAGCCACCAAGCGTACCATCTCCAAAGAGGACCCTTCAGGTGGTCGTGAGCCCGATGTCTCTGTCGTCATCTCCTCTCCAGACCTGGCCTCTGTGCTGGACGGGTCACTGGCCCCGCTGCAGGCCTACCTGACCGGTCGCATCTCGGCCGTGGGTGATGTCAGGAAGCTCATGTTCTTTGACAAGCTATCCAGGAAGGCACACAAGCCAGGATCCACTTTCACTGTCTAAGTACACACTACATACAGTATCCCTCAATGATCCAGAAGCTTAACAACTATGCCACGATCTCGGAATTCACATACTGTAGCACATAGCATTAACACAGGATAACCAACCCACCTCTGTGCACATGTGGTCGGAGGATTAGTTAATAACCACTGCAAGAAATCGTTCAATTGACACGCTCCTTGTTGTACTGTACTACTTCTTAAATAAAGTACGTACGTACGTGGTAATATGGAAAGCACTAAGCATTGCGTCATTTAGTTTTTTCGTTTAGGAAAAAATCAAACAAATCTACATTTCTTAACATAATTCTACAAAAATTTGCACAGACATACCTTAATGTATGTAGTTTACAGAAAAATCAAAAAAGTTACACCTTTTACCTTTTTTATAAGCTTTTCTATGTATTTTTTATCCCTGGGTCAAAACCGAGCGGGCGGAATACTGTACCTACCTACAGTGTCCAGAAAGAGCTGGAGTAAGATGAAGTTGAGGACATTGATGATGATGTTGACGTTGATGCTGATGATGATGTTGATGAAAATTGGCGGCAAATTTAGAGTAGGTACATGTAAAATTAAAAGAAAATCAGGCCGCTCGCCCAGTTTTGGATCCGAGTTGCAGAATGCATGATAAAAGTAAAAAGTGTAACTTTTTAATTTTTTTTTAGAAACTACATATATTAAGGTATTTCTGTGAATTTATGTAAACTTACATTGAATAATGTAGGTTTGATTTTTTTCTAAACGAAAAAACTATATGGCGCAATGCTTACATAAGCAAATAATAATTATAAAAGTGACTTCTTCTAGCTCTGTGTTGGAGGAAAAGATTGATGAGAACAATTCAAGTCGCAAAGAGTGCAGATTAAATCTGAGAACAGATTGGTGAAGACAAAAGTTTGACCTGTTTTAACCAATTCAATTTTTAAAATTTTTGAACTTTTACCCCCCTAAACTCCGGTACCGCTGTTGGCTGTTAATGATAAACTATAAATGGTGATGAATTTTTTTATCTCGTTTACCGAATTGCCGCCTATTTTTCTTGAACGCTCACAAGCCTGCATAGTAGTACTGTACTAATAAATTTTGCTCATGCAAAATTACCCCATCCCGTGATGGTGGCCGTTGCGCCCACGTAGAGATTGCTGGCAGACTCAGGGAGGCAAACTGGTCGCACCACATTGGAGAACCTGACTGGCCTCTGCAAGGCACGTAATGAATAAAGTTGTGCTATAAAAAGGTAATTAATAATCATGCTAAAACATACAGTGGAACTCCAATATTGGGCAGATTAAAAAGAATACAAATCTCTCTCTCTTTTTAACTTTATTTCACTCATGTTTAAACAGAGATTAACTGCATTGAGTAAAACTTTAGTATCTAGTCTAGGTGGTATGAAGCAGTGTTATTAACTGGCATACCGTATAGCCAACAACCACAAATTGGGCATGTTTGAATTCCATTTGGCAAGCATTTTTTATATATATACAGTATACAAAAATAACTACGGTACTCCCAACCAATATCGCTAGTGCTGCATTTAGTGATGGGTTGTCCCAACAGCTGTTAAAATAGCATTAGAGCAACCTAACGCAACCAAGTTTCGATCCTAGCACTAATTACCACGATCACTGCTTATGGAGGGTACCATTGCAAACAGTTAAAAAATGCCTGGTTTTCAACAGAACAGTAGTTTTTCTCAGCTGTGCAGGAGTCCATGCAAGTCACCTGCCAAGATGACTTGTTAGTAATTAGTAAGTTAGTAAGTCAGTTAGTAAAGTCGGTGGTTACAGCAGAGTTTTACTGTTTGTTCTTCCTGACTAGTGGAAACAAGAATTGAGTAATGCTGATCATTTTGTTCTGAGGCAACAAAATTCAACATAATTACATATCATGAGGAATCTATTCTATCAATGCTACGAATGACAGTACTGTACAGTACCTCCTGTATGTACCGTACACTTTAGGACGTGAGAGGTTGCCAGAGCTAACTTTGTTTTCTTCCACCTATGAAAACACACTTTTAACACCAGCATTGCCAGGTAAGCTATTTTTATAACCATGTCTACTATGTTTCGATCTTGTGTGCTGTAAAAAATACTGTAGTGACAAATATGCTGTAAAAACTAGTTTATATTTCAAAGTTAATTATAGTTTGAGACTATTTTCAATGCTAACCTTATTTTCTGTTAGTTTTTTGGGTTGCGTGGTCTACATATATCAGCTATGCTATCTTGGATCTGTCAATCCTGCCCGTTTGACACATAAACACGCATTTGCTAATAGGCGAAACTTCTCCTTCGACGTCACCTACGTTTCTATAGCTTTTTCCTGGCTGCTGGCCAGCCCCTGCCTGACCTCCCCATCTAGACCACCATGGACCTGCACTCCCTGCGGCGCGAGCTGACCTCCCCCGACTTTGACGTAGAGCGCCACGCGAGCACCCTCATCCAGTCGGGCCAGGACGTGTCCAGGTACCTGGAGGCCCTGGCCAGTGCGGAGGAGGAGCTGGACAGGAACATACAGGAGCAGGTGGCCTCCCACTACGAGGACCTGATCTCCCAGGCCACCGGGGTAGAGCGCCTGGAGGGGCACCTGGAGATGATGCGGTCGCACCTGACCACCTTGTCATCCTCGGCGGAGCGCCTGCGCGCCAGGGTCAGGGAACCACACAAGACCCTCAAGTCTCAGACCACAACCCTGGCCAGACTGCAGGAGACCTGTGATTTGCTCAGGAGGGTCATCCGGACACTGCAGCTAGGAAAGAGGCTCCAGGTGCAACTGCAGGGAGGACCACAGGTGAAACCTAAATGTGGTATTAATGAACTGTTCCTGACCGAACACTTTTTCACACTATTTTAACCTAAGAAACATTCTTGAGTTATTTAATAAGCATCTAGATTAGGTTAGGTTAGAAATTTAAAGATGTGATGCCATCTGCTAAGTCTGCACTCGACCACCACACTGGACCACCACAACCTACCTCCAGAATGGTTTGGTAGTGCTTAGTGCTCCAGAATGCTTTGTACTCCAGAATGCTTTGTACTGGACAGGACAACATGGTTAGAATATTAACAACAATGTGTGCAATTTCAGGAAATGACCAAGGCTGCCCTGAGCATTAACGAGCTGACTGAATTGTGGGTGCCGGAGTTGGACCACATCGACATCATCGAGCAGGACCAGAGAATGATCTTGCACGCCAAGAGCGACATCGAGCGGAGTGCAGATGGGATGCTGGCCAGGGGGATGGAGAACCAGAATCAGAACCAAATCGGCATTGCCATTCAGGTCTTCCAGAACCTGTCCATACTGGAGGAGAAACTAAAGAAGGTGGCTTGAAAACTTATGCTATATATGTACATACATATGCCACTTTAGATTTTTTCTGTTCTAAACACATCTAAACACATGTACTAGGTGAGAGAGAACAGCCTGAAACACGTTGGGAAGAAGCTCTCCGAGGCCCTAGACGTACGCAAGATTACGTCCACGGCTGCGGCATCCTCTTCCTCATCTGGAGGCGGAGAAGGAGGTGGGGACTCCTCTCTGGTCCCAGGGCGTGCTTCTGGAATGCCCGGGACGGCCAACATGGCCGCCTTTCGGGCGACCTTGTGGAACAACATAGAGTCTGTGCTCGACTCACTGCACAACAAGTGTCTGGAGGTGCTCTGCCTGCAGCAGGTGCTCTGCAAGAAGCGCGATGGAGTCACCCACCTCACCTTCTTTGAGATTCTCGCTGGTAGCAATGGTGGCGATGATGACCTGTCCAACGTGCTCCGTCACTTCTGGTCAGGTGCTGTCGCTGCCGTGGCCCGCGTGTTGGTGGCCGCTACCGCTGAGTCCAACTTCCTGAAGCAGGCACTGGAAGGGGAGTACCCGAAGCTGCTCAGGCTGTTCAACGATCTCTGGGCCAGACTGCACCAGGTGGGATCGGACCTTAGGGTGGAGGGGGCAGAGCCTGGGGGTGGGGGGCTGAACAATCCTCTGGCCTCCCAGACCATGGACTCTGCACTGCGCGAAGCGCTGACGGACTTGGAAAGGTAAATGGGTTAGTTTATGGAAGCAAATCTTATGGTCTAAAAAACCATATTTTTTACATTCAGAGCCTACCTCTCCCGTTCACTCTCTCGCCTCTTTGATCCTGTCAATCTCATGTTCTCTGCGGGAGAGGTGCCCACTGAGGTTGAGCTGCACCAGGTTAGTAAAAGGTTGCTGTACGTACTATGTAGTACAATTAGGATCGAGCAACAGTTTATAAATTACCGTTCAAATAGTGTAGGACATCAACAGGTTACTTTTTTTCAGGTCTTCAAGGGAGTCTCCAGTGAGATCACCGTGGTCGCCACGGTGGATGCCCGCCTTGCAGCCACCGTCGCCAGAAACGTCGCCAAGACTGTCAGGCTGACCTGTGTAAAGTGCGAGCAGGTGCTGGTGACGGATGGCGAGGCCAGCCAGGTGATTGGATACCCAACAGACGGGCAAAGGCGGAATGTCGCCATTGTCAACTGCCTCAGCCGCTTCCGTGCTGGCATCGAGAGCATTGTGCGAGAGAGCGGCATCGGAGCTAGCACCCGGGGTGGTGGTGTTGGTGATGACGGAGCAGTGGCCGACAGCATCGTTGAAGCCCTGGAGGATGTGGACAAGCAGGTGCGCAACGGGATCAACCCACTGCTTTCCTCTATTGAGGACGCCCTGGAGGCCATCATCCTCACCATGCACAAGGAGGACTTCTCCACCGGTGGAGAAGGCGTCCCGAGCCTGGAAGATGCGATGGAGGAGGTCCGGATATCAAACTGTTCCCCCTTCATGAAGGAGCTGCACACATTTGTGTCGAGGGTGTGCATGGACTACCTCCAGGATTTTGTCTGCCGTGAATTTGTTTCCTCCTGCCTCCTCCCTGTCTGTGTATGCACAGTGGACAGGTTCGTCACTCATGCCAGCATTGTGCGGCCCCTCGGGAGGGATGGGAGGCGAAGGCTAGCAGTAGACTGCTCGCAGCTGGAGCTGGCACTGGAGCCCCTCCTCCTGGGAGGCAATTGGGCTTCCTCGCCCGACCTGTCCCCATCTCTGTCTTCACTGCGTGGCCTCCGCTCCCTCCTGTTTGTCCCTGCTGAGGACGTGGCTGGCTGTGAGGTTGTCAGGAAGGGCGACATCCCTGCCTCTGTCGCCCTCCACCTGCTCTTTTCCTTCGGGCCCGCTGAGCTGAGAAGCCCGCACGAGAGCGCTGGCTGGAGTGTGTCCAGGTACTCCCAGTGGCTGGAGGACCACCCGTCGGAGAGGGACCGGCTGCAGCTGATCCAGGGCACTCTGGAGAGCTACGTGGCTGCCACCAGGGCCAGGCAGCAGAAGTCCTATGCCTTCCCCTACCCAATCATGCTTGAGATGCTGGAGAAGTTCAACCAGTGATCACTTCTCATGTGCTACTATATACCCTCCCACTGTTGTGCCTTAGTTATTTCCAGAATGTTTTATGTGTTTTGAGTTTTTTAAATGAATGGATCTGAGTAGTGGCTTTGCTGTTGGTGTGGCTCTAGTGATACCGATATTGGTTGGGCTACTTTTTGACACATGGGACCTTTCGCATGTGCCTCTGGCTGAGAGTCGACAACACCTGCAGCTCGACGAGCCCGAAGTCGTAGTCGTACCCCATCTTGGACACGAAGCCGGGGTGGACGATGGCCCTGGACACGGTCACCACGCGCTCGCCGTCGGTCTTGGACGTGTCGTGCTCCGACAGGACGGCCTGACGACTCGGAAGAAGAAAGTATCACAGTCTCAGTCTCGGGTCCTCGCGATTTGAATGAGAAGAACGGGGAGGAAATGAAAATAAGTCGCGGGACAGGTCCTGTAAGCTGGGGAATGATGAAATAACCTGTACAGTGCAGTGTACTACGTACAATACCCCACCCCACCCCACCCTGAGCTTGGTGGCGTCGCCGCTGTCTGCGGCTGTGCGGACGCAGTGCGCGGCCGTCAGCAGCCACCGGTGGCCGATGAGCGCCGCGCCGCACCAGCGCGGCGGCGTCTCCTCGGCCGCGGCGGAAGCGGCGGCGGCGGCGGACACCAGCTTCAAGCCGACGTGCCAGGGAAACTCGTTTTTACCGGCCTGTTAAAAACAGTGGTTACTTTTCGTCCACAAATTTTTGGAAGTTTTTAGGGCCGCGTGCCAAATAAGCCACCTCTAGGCCGTTGACGATTCGTCCTCTCGCCGGTTGATTTGCGATTCCACATGGACAGGACGATTTAGCAACAGTTGTCTGCGAAAAAAAAAAAAGAACGTCTTGAAAATATTATTATTACCCAACCATCAACAGCAGTATGCAAAATGGAAGCTGAGTTGGAATATGTACACATTGCATACACGTTTTTGCACGTTTGGTGCCGATTTGCATTCTCAGTCAGTGCTTATTAACAAAATTTCTGCATTAGAGCTCAGTTAGAAGCTTATTAAGAGTGCCTTGTTGGTTGGGTATGCTTTTAAGGTCAGGTCCTTGTCTTGGGTGTTGCTTTAACTTGCACTTTCTGAAGAGCGCCGTAGGACTCACGAGTGGCAAAAGCCCAAAGGTTGCGAAAATGCACTTCCACATGTTAATTTTTAAGGCATCTGCCGACCACCGGAGGTGTATGGGCGTCATTTTCTCAATGCTAATCGCGGCAACTGACCATGCTCAGGCTAATGCTTTTCACAGGGGAAATCTGTGCACAGATATGTTGGCCGGGGGGGGGGGGGGAAACACCCTGCCATGTCTAAGCAAGTGTTCATAATGCGCACAGCTGGTGTCATTTTTCTTGACCAGGAGCAGTTCGAAACATGGAGAAATGTTTATTTTTCGTACATCATCACGGGTTGCAGATGGGTCGACCCCTGCGTGTTGGTCCTGATCCAGTCCAGGCAGGACCTGTCGGGCAAGCCTTCGAGCGCACAGCCCTTGCCGAAGAGGAGATGAGAGATGTCCAAAAATCAATATGTCAACTGTACCAGTACTTTTTTTTAATGGAAACGACAGCATTCCATTTTCGTCAACCCACCGTGCAGTTCGACGAGGGCATAGTCGCAGTCGTACTGCACCCCGCAGGCCTTCTTGTAGTTGGGGTGGGTGATGATGACCCGCTTGACCACCCAACCAATGTCGCTAGCGTGAATTTAGTCGTGGGTTGCTCTAAGGTTTTTGTTTTCACTATCCTATAACACCTGCACTGGCGTACGTACTAACGCTATATACAAGTGACATATTAGTGATATGTAGGGATGGCCAAAACATGCAAATAGATTTTTTTTGCATAATCCACGATTTTTGGGTTTTTATGCATAATTGACCATTTTATTTGCATAATTAGCCTTTTGGCAAAAAAA
>JAAUYM010010642.1_pt1 | contig 16938 bp, 9 predicted proteins | sample 7278001 | NCBI WGS metagenome assembly JAAUYM01 (sample SAMN14350224, study PRJNA611818) | marine sediment metagenome | isolation source: surface marine sediment (1.8m) | place: French Polynesia: Moorea | collected 2018-08
CATGCAAATTTTGGTGAGGATCGGTCCAACCGTCTGGCCCGCAACCCCGTTACAGACAGAGAGAGAGACAGAGAGACAGAGAGACAGACATTCGCCTATATATATATAGATGCCCGCGGCTCATTGAACATAGTCCGTTCTTGTTTTCATCGTCTTTGTTATCGTCCAGTCTGTCTGCTCCTGTTCCTGCATTTTCCTCTCGCTCCGTAAGCTCAACAAATGCGGATATTGAGACAGACTGTAGCCAGAGATAAGGAATGGCATATCGTATAAATCTGTTGGATCTCGACCTTACGTAGCACAGTACTTGTACTAGTACCAGTGCAACAACAACAAAGTCGCCCTCCGTGACTGTCCGGGGGGGGGGGCGGGAACAGACTAAAACTGAGGTTGTTTTCAAGTTCCTGCAAGTGGACACTTGCAGCAAAATCAGGCACAGGCAGGCAGTTACACAAAAACCATGATGAAAGGAGGAGGAAGCATATCAAGCATCCATCATTGCGGTCCGGATATAGCAGGTGTCTTCCCTTCCCTTGCTTCTCCTGGCGCAGGAAATGAGCTCCTTTCCTCCTTGCATGTCTCTTGCCTGCGTAGATCAACTTTCGATTGTACTTTCCTTTTGTTTCTATTCATGAATGGTTGAGTTTAAGCTCAGCAGGGTCCCCGTGGTCGGAGGAAGAAGTCCTGGTAACAGCTCGCGTTCATCAGCTGTGGATGGATGAAGACTTGATTGTGGGATTGACGTGTGAGGTCTCTATTACAGTACTATATCGCCGGCTGCATTAATTACACGTGCCACCACGCTTATTACACGTACCTGCATGCTATTGGTACAGACACATTTACTTGGAGTTCAGGTCTCTCTCTCTCTCTCTCTCTCTCTCTCTCTCTCTCTCTCTCTCTCTCTCTCTCTCTTTCTTGGTGTATGCGTAGGACGTCAAACAAGAACAGACTCTGTGGAGAGACAATGATGATAGAGCAAGAAGTGCAACTATGGGGTGTGTGCAGGCATTACCACATAATTGTAAGTACCAATTTATCACCTGCAGACCCCATAAAAAAGTGCACTTTATGTCGCATTCTGTGTGACTTGTCGGGCTTCGCCGCAGGTGAAAATGAGCTCCATTGAGGAACCCTTAAATCAAGCAGTCGAGGGACGTTTCGTAGTACCTACATACCTACAGTACGTGTACGACGTGCTACAAGTATTCACGCCCAACCAACAAGGGAAGTCCAGAGCAAACAAATGAAAGGAATTAAGGACCGGAAATTTGCAAAGGAAGGGACCTCTTGACAGGGGGAAAAATCGGGGAATTTTCATAACTGAAAGTACTGTACCGTACTAGATACAACAAAAAAAAGTGCGTTAATGCTGAATTTGGCTTTTTTTTATTGCTGTGTGGCTGAATCGGCAAAATTTTGACTCTCTGCGTACCAGGAGATCACAGTTTATTGGCAAGAAGGCGCATATTGCACTTCTCAAGATAAAAGAATGTAAGCACAGTAGGTTTAAAAAAAAGTTAACTAGAAAGACAAGACTTTAAATCGTTGTGTACTTTTTTATTTCCCTTTTACGATAGTTTCGAGATCTCGTTCCTGTTGTTGCGGACAGGGCTTACAACACTTTCAAAGCTGCCGACATTACTGATGATTGGAAAACAGTTGTGGAAGATACCTACATAGTATATGGCTAACATAGAACAGTGGTGAGTGCATTTGCCTTCATAGCAGTAGACTGGACCAAGCTCAAACAACGAATATAAGCATCAACAATTTTACCATTCATGTTTGGGATCTTCGCTTTGGGAATGCAAGTGAGGTGCCTGAATCCGTGCGGCGATTAGCATTATTGCATTATTATTGTTTCAAGTCAAGCTACGGAGTGTGCGGTGCATGCTTTACTACATCCTGGTTTGATCCAGGAGGGCCTGCAACTCCGCCTTGGCCAGCATCTCCCTGAGCGCGTCCCTCACTTGCAGCAGGCGCACCCAGGTCGGGTTCTCGCTCAGCACGGCCGGGGAGCCGGAGAACTTCTCCGCGAACTTGACCAGCTTGGCCTCCCACACGGAGACGGCGCCAGAGATCTGCCGCAGCCTCTCCTCCGCGGTGGCGCCACTCCCGCCGCCGAGACCCACGTTGGCCAGCAGGAGCCTCGAGTTCTTGTGGAAGCTGTTCCTCTTGGGCCACCGCCGGACCACCTTCCACTTGGTCCTGGTCCTCCGCCTCCTCCTGCCGACGCCGGACGCGCCGGAGGCGCCGCCCCTCTTCGCCCCCGACAGGCCCTCCACATCCCCCCGGTTGGGGTCCGTCACGTCCGCCTCCTCCTCGGTGTAATCCTCGGGGACGGGGAGGAAGAAGGGAGCCTGCGAGAGAAGGTTGAGACAAACGGATTGACTGAATGTCTAACTAGGAGTCAGGTTGGTGTGTGAGAGCAAAAAACATATGAAGGTATGTACGTGTCGAGGAGGACGGCTATTTTCGTTCCAAACCTGGGAAAGGACACTTGTGATTATCCGAATTTCGATTCTCGGTGGCGGAGGGGGGAGGGGGAGGGGGAGGGGGGCTGGGAGACAAATAATTCATCATCAGGTAGTCGTGCTGGGATGTACTACGTATAGTAGCTAGGAGGAGGAGGATGTTGACGACTTCGTCGACACCCCTCGTGCGTGCACTGACCGATCCAGGCCAGACAGCACACTACCTACATACACCTCCCTCACCGCCAATCTCATCATCGTCCTCCTCTTCCCGGCGCCGGCGTCTCCGGCGAGGAGTCCGCCGCCATCCTCCGCGCCGCCGCGTCGGACGGCGGCTGCGGCTGCGGCTGCGGCGGCCGCCGCCGCCGCCTCGCCCCTCCTGCCGCCGGCGATGCCGCCGGCGATGCCGCCCGCGGCCGTCAGGAAGACGAGGAGGAAGAGGAGGCCGAACACGTCGCCGTTGCGAGAGAGCATCTCCTCGTCCTCCCTCGCGCCTAAGTTCTCTGGAAGGGAGTCTGAGCGAATCCTCTTTTTTTTTTCTTTCTTTCCTTTCTTTCTGCTCTGCCGACCCTCGGACGGAGAGGACTGCAGAGAAGAAAGAAAGGCGGGACCACGGACGGCCTGTTGTTATTAAGGGTTTTTTTCCTCCTTGAAGGGTGGAGAGCGCGATCCATCCGTATAGTACATGGGCACAGGGATCGTTTTATCGCTAGATGCTCTGCTAACCAATTTTATTTTTTTTTATTCTTAATCTACTTCCGCTATTCTACTGCAGTAAACTCCGGGGAGGGGTTTCAGCAAAGCCGGGGGTTTACAAAGAAAGAAAAAAAAACAGGCACGTACAGCACCTTGCTTTTGAATATTAGGCAACATTTTTGCCATTGATGGTAAAAAAATATGTTTCAAGCTTACCAGAGCGCTTTTATGTATCACATTTTTTTGTGAGATGGTCTGTTTGAGTCATTTTTAGTCAAAATTTAAGCAAATGAACAAAAAAAAATGGTGGCACTGCCTCCGGAGGTGGGGTCATAAAATGTATGCTTGAAGGGGGAGGGTTTCTAATACAGACCCTCATGCTGCCCAGCTATGCCTGTGTTTTAATCCACGCCCACCTGCCTCTCTCTCTCTCTCTTCTCTCTTTCTCTACAGCGCCGCTCTGAAAGGGGCCTCTGAAGCGCAGCCAGCGGGTGCCTCGATTTTGGGATCATCACGGTGGCCACTTCAGAATTATTATTATTTTTTGCTTTTTTGTTCTTATAAATGACAGATGAACCGCAATAGGGACAACTCGAAGGATGGCGTGACAAGGAGGGGAGGGGGACGGGGTTTGGAAAAATCAGCTCCTCCAGAATAACAATCCAGTCTTAGATTAACGGTTGCTTTTTGAGGGGGAAAACCATTCCATGGTCATTTCGACTAATTACTGCCAAAAATACCTTGTAACAAAGTGGTGGTGCCATTGCTATGTTCCATTTTTTTTTTCAGTAGTATGAACTTGTACAAAGAAAGAGAAGAAGTCGGAGAGGACGTCATGTACATGTACGTGCTGCAATACACTCTTTCTCCTAAAGTTCAAGCCAAGGTTGCCAGATGCGCAGAAAAAAAGGGTGTTTCAAAACAAGTAGAAGTAAATAAGGAAACGCCAAAAAGGCCAGATGCCCTGATTTCTGGGTTTTTCATATGTTTTATTACATTAACAAACTTGCAGAAGACAATTTTTTGGGGGAAAATGAATGGTTTTTTTTTAATTTGCCTTCAAAAAGGCCAAACTGGCATATCTGGTCTTCAAGAAGCGTAGCTCAGAAGGATTTTTTTTAATCTCACCTGCGAGCAAAAGAGAAAACAACTGGGACTGAATTTTTGGAAAGCCTACGACGACGAATAGCACGGCAGAAGAAACAGAACATCCGATAGAGACCAGGGGAAAAAAGGTTTTACTTTGCTATCTATTTCGGTCACCAATACGAAAGTTACCAACACATCACAAAACCATACATCGTTTGGTATAAATACCAATCCTTACAAATGTAAAAAAAAAGTTGTGTACTACATAACAACTTCCTCCTTCCTGCCTTGAGCAACCAAACCACATGTTTCCTTTTCTGCAAAGTTTGACATGTCCCCCCATGCCAGTGATGCCACCTGGGAGTGTCTCCGACCAGGAATGATAGGTTTCTGGAGCAGATTGCATCAGGTTTCTTTCTCAAGGGAAAGGCTCTTTTCTGGAGCATCTTTTAGAGTCGCCTTTTACATTATATACTGTAGTAGAAGTGTAACAAAAGAGGCATCGTTATGTCAATTTTTTTACATAAAAAAAAGCACAGAAAATATCTTGCGTGTGGAAGGATACAAAAAAAAATCTTCTACGCATATTAAAAAAAAAAGTCTTCCAGGCGTACTAAGATGTTACGAAATTCCGACACTAATCTTCTTCAGGCTCCTCCGATGACGCTTTGGAACAGCCAATATGTGGATAAAACGTGCTGTACGTACAGCACGTGCTAATACCGTACCCATGTACTGTACGAAGAGGTAACATGTACGTACTATGTACTGTACACATAGTACTAGTGGTAGAGGGCAGGGAGTGCATGTTTAAACGGTGTCCGTCAGTGATTACAATACCTGGTGGAATGCACACCAGTTCCTGGAAAAAGCCAGTGATGCTCAGTAGCAGCCTGTGATGCGAGGTTATTTAAATGCTTTCCTTCCCAGGGCCTCCCCTCCACCCCAAGACGGTCTAACCGCGCCAGTTGGACAGGAAGGAGGAAGAGGAGGTGATGTGGCGATGCTCCAGTTGACACAGAGAGGCGAACAGAAATCTTAGTTTCCTTTATTCTACTACTAAAGCAACATTTTTTTTTTGCTTCTGGATACTTCGACCTTCTTCCAGTTGGTTCTGGGTTCTTGGCATGTTCACGTTTCCAACAGCGGTTTTCCCTGGTTTGTTTGCTTGTTTTTTTTTCTCCCCCGGTCACTTCAAAGGGTACCTAGGTTCTTCTTCTGGTGCTTTGGTGAAGAAAAAAAAGAAAGATTGAAACACGCCTTTCCGCCGCCACTTCACTTTTGGAGTCGCAAGGCTTCAGAATTTATTTTATCAGATTCAGTCCTGCTGCAATGTCTATAGGTATAAGGTACTTTTCATAATTACTCCTGTACGTGGTATGGGTAGCCACAAGCGTGCTACTGCTTAATGCTTTTACAAATATACGAGGGGTGCTTTATGAAGAACCGCAATGTGCTTATATCTTTCTTGCATCAAGTTGAACAACAAACTTTTTATACGGTTTTTTCCACATAGGCTTCCTCCCAGTACTGTATAATGTCACTTGTCACATCTTTTTAGTAACCTTTCAAAGATGTACACGAAGTACGTGACCCCCGTACAGCTGTGAAAAGCTCTTGATCAGTTGAAAATTTCTCACCAACAATGCTCATCTTGAGCTCTTCAAAGCCTTGTCTCTATATGCAAGTTGCAGGAGCTCCAGAGCCTCATTGGCAGTCTTGCCAGCCAAAAAGTACACCTTGATTACAGCAACCTGTTCCATTGTTTTTCGTCCAATCTTGACAGGACTTTTTTTAATAGTCCCTTCAAAAATCTGCAATTATTTCCACACGTGGTTATAATATAAAAATTCTTATAAATAAATAAGCCCTTTTTGGATACGACAAAATTTTTACTACACAGCAGTAAATCAGAAATGGCATCATAAGTGAAAAAAAAGCACAATGTGGTTCTTCGTGAAACACCCCTCGTATTAAACGGTATAGAAAAAAAACCAATCACTCCCAGGTGTCAGAACATTATCTGTCGTTTGGTAACACATCACTAGTGACATCTCCTTAGCCACTCTTCGCATGACTCCTGCTAGGAGAGGATCCTTGGCACTGTACTCTTTTTCTGTCATTCCTCAACTTGGGAAAAAGTGGGTCGCGGGTCTGGTTGTCATCACACTTAAAAAAAATATGCTGAATACACTGACGGCACTTATCGGAACTCCCTCAGGAAGTCACAGACCGTGGCGACGATGTACTCCACGGAGAGCCCGTTGGGGAAGCTCTCGGCGTAGGGCACCAGCTTCTCCCTGAGCTGTTCCTCCACTCCCCTCTCTGCGCCGAAGGAGACGTACGACCTCTTCAGCTCGTACAGGGAGAGGTTGACGTGCGCGATCAGCTTCTGGATGGTGGTAGAGACGCTGTGGATGTAGCTGTCAGAGATCCCAAACATCTGCGACATCATCCGCATCTTCTTTGCTATGTACTCCCGCAACGGGTCCAAGGAGAGCAGCCTCCCCTCGTACTCTTCCCGAGTCCTCGGGTCGTGGGCGTTCTGCTGCTGCATGAGGATGGCCTGGTCCAGCTCACGGAACCGCTCCATGGAGGACACCGTCCGAAGAGCGCTCTGAAGCTGCTGCTGCGACGGCAACTCCACCCTCGAGGCTGCGGAGGAAAGGGAGGAGGAGGAGGTGGACGGCATGGGGTTGCTGAACGAGGACGAGAAAGACGACATTGTCGGGGGAGGGGGAAAGTCCGGAGCGGCCGGGGGGATGCGCCCGCCGCCGTTGCCGCCGCCGCCGCCGCGGTCGCCATCGTCCGGCATGTGGTAGGCCACTGTCTCGTCCAACAGCTCTCCTATGTTGATGGAGGGAGGGATGTTACCCGGCATGTGCTCCAGCTCCTTCATCAGCGCAAGCCGCCACTCCTCCGTGGTGGAGGGCAACTCGCGGCAGAAGAGGGCCCACAGCGTGTCCTCCGTGTGGCCGAAGATCCTCCAGGTCATCACCATCTGGTCGCCCTGTCCGAGATCCTTTCCCTTTGACATGAGCCTACTGCAGAAATGCTCCAGCAGCGACTCCTGCGGCTTGGGCCTCAGTGGGGCTCGCCTGGCGGGACGCCCCGCCGTCTCCGACCAGCTGGACAGGCTAATTGACGGGGGAGGAGGGGCCGAGGAGCCGTAGCGCGCGGTGGTGGAGGAGGAGGAGGGGTTTAAGGCGCACTCCTTGGCGAAGTGCCCGTGTCCGCCGCACTTCTTGCAGATCAGAGTGGGGCAGTCCTTGATGTGATGTCCAGTGCCCTTACAGTTGTAGCACTTGATGACCTTGGTGGGGGGCCTAGCTTCCTCTTTGCCGCCTGGAGCCCTCTCGTAGCTCTGCTGTCTAAGAGTAGGCGGAGGAGGAGACGGAGGAGGAGGAGGAGCCCGATGCCTACGACGAGGAGGGTTTGGACACTCCTTGGCGAAGTGTCCGCCCTCGTTGCATTTGTAGCAGACCAGGTCGGGACAATCCTTGGCCTTGTGGTCCAGGCTCTTGCAGATCAGGCAAGACATTATCCTAGGCCTGCTGCCGCCCCCTTCCCCGGAATTCCTCCTCCGCGCTGGGTCCACACCCTCCTCGTCGTAGCTCCCGCCTCTCCTTTCTTGGTAGTGGTTTCGTCTCCTACCTCTCTCCTCGAAGTAGGGAGGAGGGCTTCTGGAGCGGCCGCCTCTCCAGTTTTGCGAAGAGGGAGAGGGAGGCGGAGACCTCCTTCTTCTCCTCCGCTTTATCTCGCCACCGGAGGATCCCGGCCGGAACTCGTCGTCCGACCTCCGAGAAAGGGAAGACGATCTCCTCTGCCCGGCCCCGGCGGGAGCCCCGAACGGGGAGTCTGACCTCCGCCTCCTACACCGTGGGGACCCCGGAGGACTTACGCTGGGTGAACCTGTGACCCGCCGACGCTGCTCGTCCAGAGACGGGAGGGACCCGATGCTGGCCCTTTCTGCTTCCTCGTCCACCTTAATGTGGATGTCCACTTCTTCCAAGCCTTCCAGGGACAGGTCAGCCTCTTCCTGCTGCTCTGTCTTGACTTTCTCCTCTTCCTCCTCCTCCCCTTGCACGGAGGGCAGCGATCCCAGGCTCTGCCTGTCCTCCTCCCTGATGTTGATCTCGTCCACCTCTTCAAGGTCCTCCATGGATGCGGCGATGGCTTCCCTGTCCTTCTCCTCCTCCTCCTTCCTCCTCTTCTCCTCCTCCTCCCTCTGCTCTCTCCTCCGCCTTCTCTCCTCCTCCTTCTCCCTCTGCTGCTCCTCGTCTTCCTCCAGCGTGAGAGGGGAGGCCGGCCTCTCCTCCTCCACCCACTTTGGCGCACCCCTCTTGAATGGCGATGGAGACCTCCTCCCCGCCGAGTGCGGGGAGGCGTCTCTGTTCCTGGGAGGGGGAGACGGGCTCGGGTACCTCTTGGTCAGGGGAGAGAGCTCCCTGGGCGGCCTGTTGTGGTGGTAGGGGTTCCTCGACTGGTGCTCGCGCTGCCGACGCTGGCGCTGGTGGTGATGGTGGCTCCTTCCTCCTCTCCCCCTCCCCCTTCTCTCCTCTCCCCTCCATCCCCTGAGGACGTCCCTGAGGTCCCTCTCCTCGCCCCGGTTCGACTTCCCCCCGCCGTTGTAGTGATCTCCCTCGCTATCATCATGTTCATGTCCTCCTCCTCCTCCTCCCGTCGACGACTGCGGCCTCTTCCTCTCGTAGGGATACCTGTGCGCCATTTTGGTTGCTCCTCTCCGTCCTCCTTCCACTTCACTTCAGCACAGGCACAGGCACGGGCACAGCCACAGGCACAGCATCACGAGTGCTCACTTGGCACCTCCACAAGCACCCAGCACAAGCACAACCTGGAACACGAAATCTGGTCAGCAGTCAGCACAACGTCCCCCCACGACACAAAAACGTCCGGAGAGATTAAAAAAAAATTCCTTTTGTCGTATTATATTACAATCACCTGCCAGCAACCCGACGAGACTTCTAAACTTACAAGCGTAACAAGTTTACAAGAAAAAAATGTGACAATTATGTGGTATGCTAATGACATGTTCCATTACGTACATGTCTAAGCTTTGTTACGCTCACAAGTTTAAAAGCCCCGTCGGGAAGTGGTTGTTGTTCTACCCGACCAATACTGACTGTCAATAACGTGTCAGATTTTTTAGACAATACTCAGGTGCTTTCGATGTTAGTCCGACAGCTTTTTCTTGCTTCTACCTCAATCTAATTTTATCCCCATCCCCAGGAGGTGGGGGATGGAGTTGAGGACTACTTTAAGTAAATTTGGAACAGAAATCCTTTGACCAACAACAGTTTAGGAGACCTTAAATCTGCAAAATTTGAGGCCAAGTTTGTCAACATTTCTACCTCAGCAATATTGATCGGGTATGCACAAATTAAGACCTTACACAGGCCCTTTAAAAAAGAGTAGTGCTTCGCTCCCTCCCCTCCGCCTCACCTCATCTCACCTCACCTCACCACACCACTGACCTGAACACATCCCTCCCTGGAGTCCCTACCCACTCACCAACCCACTTTTGACTTCTCTGCCAATCTCTCGATCCCCGCTGCTGACGACCCCGGACAACGACTATGACCTCTCGGGAGACACGAGGTTCAAGAACCAGGTGGTCCCGCTGCTCCTCCCCCGAGGAACAATCCGAAATCACTTCGTCGAGATCCGCCTGTCTATTGCCTGCTACTGGCTCATACTGTACTACGTGGCTCCTTGTTTTGCTACGACAGCACAAAAAGTCATGGCGGTCGGCGGAGACAGGATTGCCAGGAATTGTGGAAGTAAAAATAAAGCCGATAATGACAATGCTGGGGGGTGGGGGAAATAATGAAGACTGAAACTTCTCAAGTTTTTTTGTGTGTACTTTCTAGATTTTTCAGCATTTTTTTGTTTTGCATGCAAGTCTTTACAGCCATATTTTTTAATATGGCTTGCCAAAAGCTAAACTGGCATCCCTTCAGCTTTAAGCAGCTGCTGAAAGCGAAGACATCTACAGTACATCACGTCGCTCTGCAGGTCGTCGGCGGGAAATTGAAATTGAAATAGTAACTCTGCTGCCTTGTTGGCTTAAATGAGAATGGACGGGAGTAGCCAAATTTTCCCCCTCATGCGGGATTTCCACTTGTTCAGGCGAAGTTTCTGAGACAGTTTTTTTTCCAATGTTTATCTACTAATTTTGTCCCACCTAAGCAGAACTTTCCATATAAGGGAAATTCTAATTTGATAGCCATGGAGCAATCATTTAGTACGCCTACGGTAAAGTAGAGTTTCCGTTACACTACTACTGTATACTAGTACTTAGTAGTAGTGAATGAATAAGTAGACGGGTCTCAAAGGGCCATCCATGTATTATTCTTTTTTTTTGCCCGCGGAGACTGAGACTGGTGATAAATAATTGCATCCTTCCTTCTCTCTATAATTAGGTAATATCATCTCCATGATTCTTTCTCAGTGTTTCAACAAAAACGTGTTCTTTTTGCGTGTAACTGCACACCCAGGACAAGAATCTCGCATTATATATGTAACCGTAGTAGTATAAACAGGTGATGGAATATAATCAATCAACAGCTCTAGTTTAAATAACGGTGGATATTCTTTCTTCTTCATCTGTGGGTGTGGGTGTTTGCATAATTTGGTGGAGTAGTACAGGTAGGTAGGTAGGTAAGGGGTAGAAAGGGAGGTTTTTTTTAAACAGCAACAACTCGGCAGAATATGAAAATATACTCTAATATTACACATGCTTAGACACCCTTTCAACAACGTTCATCGCCGCCACCACTATCGTCATCATCAGTGCGCGCTATTGTTGCTTCTCCTCCCGTGCATGGACGTGGTGGTGTTCATGTTGGCGCTCTGCGCAGTCGCCGCCGTCGCAGCCGTCGTTGCCGCCGCCGCCCCCGCCGCCGTCGTCGTGGCGGCGCCGGTCGCCGCCGCAGCGGCCCTCGCCGCCTCCCTCTCCTTGGCTGCGGTAATGAAGGAGCCGCCAAAGACTACGCAGTGTTGCACCTTCTTCCACAGCATCATGCTCGGAGTCGGCGCCGAGGAGGACGTCGTCGTCGCTGCCGCAGATGGCGGCTGCGGAACACCCCTTTCCAAAAGTTGCCGTTGTTGTTGTTGATGGTGGTGCTGCTGCTGCTGCCTCTTGTCTTGGGCGGGGAGGAGAGCCTTCGTCATCCCTGACGAGTTGGGCTGGTTGTACTCCTGTCCCCGGACGTAATTCTTCGACCCGTGGACAAAGTGATCCTCCACCCCTCCCGCTCCTCCGTGAAGGGACGCGCCTGGTCTGCTATGATCGGCCGCCTGTCGCCCGTGCACGTGGTAGCTGTTGTGCCCGACGACACCGCCGACCTCCAGTTGTAGGTCCCCCTGCTGTCCTCTTGCCTGCCCGCCCCTCCCGCCGCTGTTCATCACGTAGCTGCTAACACCGCCGATACCGCCAATGCCACCGCCGGGGCCCCCCAGCACGTTGACCACGTTGGCCACGCTGCTGGCCCTGGAGTCGCTAGGCACCTCCGGGATGGTCGTCAGGCCCGAGGAGAACACTGCCGGACCGTTGCTGCTTCCGCCGCCACTGCCGCCACCGCTGCCACCGGCGATACCCTTACTCTGAAGCTGGGAAGAGCTGCCAGACTGATGATGTTGCTGAGGCTGCGAAAGTTGCTGGTGCTGATCAAGCAGCTGGTGGTTCTTTTGGCGCAGCCCCAGCTCAACTTCCAGCGGGTTCCCGTTCGGCGCCGGAGAGGGCGGCGCCCCGGGGATGGAGACGGCGGCGGCAGCGTGATGAGGGGAATGGGGAGGAGGATGGGAGTAGAACTGCATTCGAGAGTCAAGTTCGTCCTCATCGCACAGGTCGTCCAACTCGTCCCCCTCGGCGGGGCCGCCGAGGTGAAGGTCGGAGAACCCCAGCTGCTCCATGACCTTGGCCGACCTCCCCTGCTGGTGCTGCTGGATTAGGTCCTTCAGCTCAGCACGCATATCACAGATTCCTTCCATTTCGTGTTGCTTCGTCGGCAACTGGTGGGCCGGTCCACCGCCTGCAAACACCTCCGTGGCCGCACCGTAGGCCATCCACTGCTCGTGTTGCTGCTGCTGCTGTTGCTGCTGGCCCGGCTGCTGCTGTTGCTGCTGCGCAATGTTGACGGCCGCCGCCGCCGCCGCCGCCGTCGCCGCCGCTGACCCCGGCCGCGTCGTCGACGCGAAGCTCTTGGCCGGGTAATTCTGCAGGATAAACTTGCATATCTCCGACGGGTGCGGAATGTACTTGTAGCTGGCCCTGAGGTGCGGGCCGCTCTTGGACCGGCCCATGTTCTGAAACTGGGGCTTCAGGGTGAAGTAGCAGGAGGCGGAAGAGGAGGTGGTGCCGGATGCGGCGTTGGACCTGCTCTCGTAGGTCTCCGAGACGTAGAAGAGGAAGAGGAAGTAGAAGGCACGGACGAGCTGCTCCATGTTGAAGGAATCCCAGCCGGAGAAGTTGTGGCAGAGCGAGTGGAACTCCATTTGTGGGTTGGTGTGCGGGCACAGGAAGAGCTCGTCGCGGATCTTCATCTTGAGCATGGCCCACTTCCCCAGCCGGCCGGAGCGAGGGAGGAGCCTTTGGCGGTAGTAGAAGACAAAGTCCTTGGGCCAGACCGACTCGAACTCCTTTCTGAAGCGGTCGTGCATAGCCTGCTTGGAGCCGGCGTTAAGGAGGTAGCTGACGCAGGCCTTGTAGTAGTGCAGGGCCTCGTCGCCGTAGCCCCTAGCGCGCAGGTGCTCGTCGATGTCACGGAAGCGGTGCGTCCAGGCCTCCAGCTGCACCAGGTTGGGCGCCTGCGTCCTCACGGCCAGGTGCACTGCAGGCTCCGCGTCGTCGATGAAGAGCGGGAAGCGGTACTTCTGCAGCGCAGGCAGGTCGCCCACGATGCGAGCCCAGAACAGCTGGTGGGAGGACTTGAACTTGGCCTCGTGCAGGTTGACGGCCAGCGGCATCACCGGGTCGCCCTCGTAGCAGCCATTGACGAAGGTGAGCACCGTCGCGTATAGCTTTCCGAAGGCGAAGGTGGTGTCGTAGAAGAGCTTGATGCCGGAGGAGGACAGGTCCAAGAAGTCAGCGGCGCCGGAGGTGGAGTTGAGAGTCTCGGACTCGTTAAAGACCTTGCAACAGTTCTCAAATTCCTTGGTCATGTCCGGATGAACCAGCGTCATTTGGAGGGAGGGAAAGATGGTCAAGTTCTTCACCACCTTGCCGCTAGCAAGCTCCTCCGACACCGACACCAGGTTCTCGTCGATCCAGTCATGGGAGGTGGGAAATGCGGTGGTGGAGCAGGAGGACGTCGGTCGCGGTGAAGGGTGCAACTGCAGCATTGACGCCTTGAACTGCTGGGTGAAGTTCACCTCCGTCGCCGCCGTTGACGCCGCCCCCGTCGCCGTGGCCGCCGACACGGGCTTGCTGTTGAGGCTCCTCTGATGGTTGTTCTGGAGCTGCCGCTTTGCCACCACGTCCGAGTGCAAGAGAAGTTGTTTCTCCCAGGCGTCCTCCTCCGCCGCCGCGGCCACGTCTGGCGTCCCCTCCTCCGAGTAGAGCACCAGGGTCATACCGCCTTCCAGCTCGTAGCACTCCCGGCGCAACTCCACGGTCCGGCGTGGGGAGAGGGAGACCCGGCACACGTCAAGAGCAGTCGACAGCACCTTGCCGCCCACCCTGTCGGACACCCGAAAGACGTTCTTCCAGTCGTGGCCGTCCTCCAGGGCGGTGGCGGCGGCCGCAGCGGCCGCTCCTGCGCCACCGTTGCTGACGGCCTTGCTCTTCCTCCTGAAGAGGTACCTCTGGTTTCCGCTGGGTAGTCCCCGCGGCGGGCTCCGCTCCACGTCGGACCACTCCGGCGGCAGCGGGCGGCCGTCGGCGGCCAGGGAGAGGAGGTGGAAGGCCCGGTCTAGAGGAAGACTCAGCCTGGGTGGCGGGACAAACGATGGCCCGGAGGGCCATGTCGGCTTGAGGTCGGAGGAGGAGGAGGTGGTGCCGGCGCTGGTCGGCATAAACGGGTTGAACTCGTCGTCGTCCACCACCTGCTCGAACTGGATGGAGTCCTTGGAGGCGAAGCGACATCGCTTGATCTCCGCAGACCTAGAGACGCCTCCTCCCCCTCCCCCTCCTCCTCCCCTGTCCGGTCGAAACAGCCCCTGCACATGAGACGGCAGATGTTTGCTGACAGCGGCGGCAGCGGCGGCCGCGCTCACCACCGCCACGTTGCCGCTCTTGCTCGTCGCCGCCGTGGCCACCGGCATCCCGCTGTTGTTAGCCTGGTGGTTTATGGAGGAGGAAGAGTGTGGGGCGTTGCCGCCGACGCCGCTGCCGCCGACGCCGATGCCGCCAACGCCGCCGATGCCGGACTTGAACTGTTGTTGCGGCGGCTGCTGCATGACGCTGTTCACGGTGGCGTGGTACTGTTGCTCCATGGTGATGACGATGGCGACATTTGAGTTAGTGTTATTTATATCTCTACTTTTTTTACTACTTGGTAGCCTTTATCCTTCTTGGGCTCCCTCCTCCTCCTCCTCTTCTTCTTCCCCCTCCTCCCCTTTATCCCTTGAGGGAGCTTTCTTTCTGCGTTGGGTCTTGGTGGTGGTGGTGGGGGTATGGTGCCTAGCGCATGCGCGCTTGGTTGCCTCCCTCGCTTCCACTCGACTTTCTATTTCGTCCCAAGGGAAGGGAGGAGGGAATGGAAGATGGGCCTAGTACGGACCCAACCAACGTTGGGCCTGTATGCTGGCGGATTGGTTAACATTTCACTCTGCTGGAAACTTTCGGCTGCGGGCTGGGCTCCCAAATATATTAAGTGCTTCATGCTGGAGCACTTGATAAGAACGGTCTTCGACATGATGGATAACGGTGGTTGGGTTTAGAAAGCTGGAGAGGCCTTTGGTGATCCCCTCCTCTCCTTCCTCTCCCTGTCCGCCACTGATGGATTTGCAGCTTACAACGCTGGACGACGGGTGCTTCTTCTCATCTCACAAAAAATAAAACTATTATTCTCTTCTTTTGTTAGAGCAACGTTAACGCATGAAGGAAGGTGCTAATAATAAAAAGTGTTGGTTGATGCTGCCTCTGGCCATTGTACTGTGCACTGTGTTGGCAAGGTGCATATATTACATCATGTGTATATACCATATATATATATTATGTACATATTAGTTTAATTATGCTATTATTGGTTTTTGTGTTGTGTACGACTGCAAAGAAAGTACAAAAAGTGGCTAAAATGAAAGTGGTCGCTGAAACCTGAGACAAACAAGAGCCAAAGAAGTAATGAATAGGTCACTGTGAAAAGAAGTGCTAGTACAGCAACATCATGTTTCTTCATCAATTTCGTACTCTTTGACTCCGTCAAGTGAATTTTTTTTAATGCGCCATATGCCCTTACCTCATAAGAAGAAATTTCGTTTGGGGGAGGTGTAACGTAGCTGAACAATCGCTAGTTTGAATGTTGAACACAGTGCGCAAGTTAATCAAGCAAACAGGATTTCCCACCCTCTCCTCTCCCTTCATAAATTCTTTTATTTCAGTTTTTGCTAGTACCTCCTAGTTTGCAAAGAAAAAACTCATGTGTTCATGGAAAAGTACTGGGTACGCATAACCTACGAAAGCTCAGCGATGAAAGCAAACAGTTGTACGAGTACTAGTACAAGTGGTACGCATAGGGTGTCTCAGCAGAAGCGTACCTCCGTAACTTTAGAGCTAGCTAAATATCTTGGCAAATACAGGGTGTTGATAAATATCGTTTGGCGCAAGTATAGTAGCTTAGGTTCTAAGGAAGCTCGTGCCAACGGAAAACTTTCAACACCCAGTAGTTTCCAAGAAATTTAGCTCTAAAGTTATGACACTCTGCTCCAACCGTGCAGAAATATCTCTGCACGGTGAGGAATTTTTTTTTGCCTTTCTTCTGTTTATTTAAGTATTTTTTTTTTTTAAAAAAAACCCGAGTAAAATAGCAAGGTCTGGCAAACCTTTTTGTAACAATTCTTTCGCAATGGCTGAAACACGCGGTAGATCAGACTGCAGTGCCGTTGACATTATTGACATGTCTCTCTTTCCCTCTGTGTGTGTGTGGGTGTGTGTGGGTGTATGCGTTACATGTGATGCGGCCGCTTTCCCTCATCAGCAAAAGGATCACTGACAAAAGACAGGCGTGCTGCACATTGCTCTTTCATTAAAATACTGTACTAGCATATTGTACTAGGTACATACAAAGTACATAGTAGGTACAAGGAGGAAAAAATGCTAGTTCTTGCGCACAAAGATGCAAGACGTCGCCATCCTGCACCCGCCCCCCACCTCCCCCACCCCACTTCCTTCTTTTACGATCGTCCTTGACCTCTCGGAGTGTGCGATGATGACGATGACCAGAAAAGAAAGACGTACAGAAAGGAGAAGAGGAGGGAGATCTTCGTCTTCTTCTGGCCAGGTGAGTGAGGCTGAGGCACGTCCGAAGGCGCCTGCCTCCTTCCCTCCTGACATTTAAGGCCTCTCTTCTTCCCTCCCTTCCTACGGTCACGTCTTTACGCACGCTACCCCACAAGAGAGAGAGAGGGTGGAATGGATGAAGGAAGGTACAAGGGGGAAAGAGGGAAAAGATTCGTTACTTTTTGAGGGGAGGAGGAGGAGGAGGAGGAGGAGGAG
>JAAUYM010037062.1_pt1 | contig 16922 bp, 12 predicted proteins | sample 7278001 | NCBI WGS metagenome assembly JAAUYM01 (sample SAMN14350224, study PRJNA611818) | marine sediment metagenome | isolation source: surface marine sediment (1.8m) | place: French Polynesia: Moorea | collected 2018-08
GAAGGAGAAAGCGCCTTTTTTTATTTACAAAGTTAACTAATTTTTCAAATATTTTGGCGCCAATAAGCGTTGCTAACCAACTGTACAGTCTTAGGTGACGCACCCGATACAGTACTATAGGTAAGTACATTTCTTGCAGTACTTTGAAAATTTTCAATCTTTCGATATTGGTACAGTAGGACATGGATATCACATTGTGTATCACATTTTGACCTGCAAAACGATCCATTTGAGCGTATGATTCACCTTATCAGTCAGTAGAAAATACAAAAGACATCTTCTAAATTTGTTCCAGAAAATTGGATCCATTTTGAGTGTTTGATCCAGTGATCCACCTAAATTTGCTTTACTTATCCTTCAATAAATTTTACGATCGCGTTTGTATATGGGAAACCACAACGCTCAAGTTTGTGAAATGACTCTGCATGCGAGGATCTGGTCTGCTTATTTTCCTCCGTGGGCATTGCTGCTGTGGTGCATCCTGACGATCGTGGGAACCGAGGGTCAGGTGCAGGTGGCCAGAGGACGAGTCCCCACCTGCGAGGAGAGCAGCCGACCAGCGATCTCGATCTGCGTCAAGAAGGGGTACTCCAGGCTGACCCGCCCGGACAGGACCAGGCCCACCTACGTCCACGTCCACATCAGGTTCAACGACGTGGAGGAGGTCAACGACGAGCACCAGTCGATATCGATGCACATGCACATGACGGTGCGCTGGGAGGACAAGAGGGTGGTGCTGCTCTCCTCCCCCTCCCGGCGGCGGGACGATGACGAGGAGGAGGAGGAGGAAGGCAGGGTGCTGGACGAGGACCTGTACCGGAGCCTGTGGATGCCGGACTTTGCCATCTACAGCCTGAAGCGGTTCGACTACGCGCACGTCATGCAACGGCTGGCCACCATGAAGATATACGCGAACTCCACCCTCACCTACAGCTTTCAGACGAGGACCACCGTCAACTGCATCTTCAACTTCGACAGCTACCCCATGGACAAGCAGGACTGCTACTTCCTCGTGGGCAGCTTCGGCCACTCCAGCCAGGAGATGATCTACGACGGCGACTTCTACCACCCGCAGGAGAGGCAGAGGCCGCTCGCCGTGAAGGTCACCATCAGAGACCTGAAGAAGAAGGAGCGCATGGTGGAGGCCAGGAACGAGACCGGCCAGGTGGTGGCCCTGTACTCCGTCTACGGCTTCGTCTTCCACACGGAGAGGGGCATCAAGTCCTTCATCTTCAAGACGTACTTTCCCTCCGCCATGGGGGTCTTTGCAAGTTGGACGAGTTTTATGCTGAAGCAGGACGCGGTGGCGGGCAGGCTGTCGCTGCTCGTCACCCTCACCTGGATGCAGATCAACATCTACATCCCGCTCACAAAGGACCGGACGCCGTCGGAGATATCCGCCATCGAAGTGTGGGTCATATCCTGCCTGGCGTCAGTCGCCCTGGCCCTGCTGGAGTTCTCCCTGGTCATCTACAAGAAGAGCCCGCTGGAGCAGAAGAGGCGGGAGCACGTCAAGAGCAGGCTGCTCACCAAACTAGGGAAGGTTGGCCGTGACAGCAAGGAAGGCCGCGCGGGCGAAGGGAAGGACAAAGGGAGGAAGATCGGCAAACTTCGCGACAAGGCGGGCGAGACTGCAAAGGGATGCTGCGCCGTCATCAGGAAGTCCTGTGACACCCGCTACATCGACATTTGCTCCCTTGTCGTCTTTCCCCTAGGGTTTATCATATTTAATGTGTGGTACTGGACCTATTACAAGACTTAGGGATCGTGTCTTACATCCGAGTGGCTTGTTGATCTGAATTGTTGATGACGTTCTCCAACTTTGGCTTGTAGAATTGCACAGAAATTGTTCTCTTATTTGGTGCAGGTCACAGACGGCACCACACACTAATCTTACTGCAACAATGGCATGCTACTACGGTATAGTAGTTGTATACCCGTATACTGTAGTAGTAGTAGGTACATAACAAGGAAACCTATTCTTGCCCTGCAGCAGCCGGTGCAGCTACTTCAACTGGCACTTCTGTCGCCGCTGCTGCCTGGTCAGGTTTCGACATCCCTGAGAGCCACTTGGGTAACCACGACTTTCCTTCTTCTTTTGCATCGATTTTCTTCTTGAGCTTGCCCTTGTCTTTGTCTTTGTCTTTGCCTTTGTCTTTCTTTTTATCGTCCCCGCTTTCTTCGCCGGTTGAAGCAGAGATGTACGCAACAACCTCTCCAATGGCACAGGCCAGAATGAGTATCGTCACGACGTAGCCAATGTACACGGCAGCATCAGGGACGTTGTCCAAGTAGTCCATGTAGGAAAACAGCATCAAGTCAAAGAACAGAAAGAACTGAACGTAGCCCTCCAGCGCCAGCTTGATCACCACGAGGTAGGGCAGCTTCGTCTGCATCTGCTCGAAGAGTGCCAGGCCGTTGAGAGTCACCAGAACGATCAGCAAGACTGTGTGGATGGCAAGGAACATGTAGGTGAGCAAGAAGTAAAAATGAGCCACTGGCGGTTCCTCTCCCTTGTTGTGGTGCCCTCTTTCGTTGAGATGGTTGGCCGACGACAAAGTTGGCACGTAAATGGCGGCAACAAAAGACATGTATTCCACCAACAGCACAACGATGTGCACGATAAAAGAGATCCAAAACAGCCGTTTCATCTTCTTCATCTCCATGGTTTTCTGCAGGAACAAGGCAAGTCTCTCGCTTGTGCAACAATTTCTTAATAGTCCAACTAGTCATTTCCTATATATTTTTTTTCTGGAAAAAGAAATATTTTATTCGATAGGTGAACAAGAAATATATTAGCACATAGCAGTTTAATTGGATTAAACACTTGGCCCATTTTATCCCACATTTTTTCTATGTACGAAGTTCGTAAAAGCATTCTACTGTACACTATCAGAGTGATGCGGGTGCATTTGTCGGACCAGTTAAGTAACCGCTGAGAACTTCTGAAGTAATAACAAGAAAAGACGAGAAGAAGGAGTTACGTACCCTACGTACACTTGATTGAAGAAAGAAGGTTTGTTAATAATTCCTACAGTACTGTACAGTATGTCGTTTTAATTAGTTTCCATGTATGTGTATTTTTAGCATTACTTGAGACTAGTAAATTAAGAATAAATAGGGCGTGTACGTAGTAACACACAGAAACATTTAAATCAATGTAATTAGTTTCTCTTTTGAGGGGAGCGGAGCAAAGTGTCAGTGCGAAATATATGTATAATGGCAGATTTTTTTTTTCCCAATCGACAGGCAGCTCAGTACATCGGAGAGTTATGTCGGTACCTCCTGAACACTCCGGAGTGTCCGGAAGAAAAGCAGCACAACGTCCGACTCATGTTCGGCAACGGGCTGCGACCACAGATCTGGAGAAGCTTCGTTACTCGATTCCGAATTCAGAGGATCTCCGAATTTTATGGGTCCACGGAGGGAAATTCCAACATAAGTGAGTACATAGGTACATATAAAGGTAGATCTGGTTTTTTCTTTGCCTGCAGTTAAGACGACAGGTCATAGAATGGTGGTAGATGTTGTTTTTTTTAATGCTTTTTTTTGCCTCCGCGTTTTAATCTGTAATCATCTTTAAGGACTATAGGTAATACCAGACCAAGTATTTTCACTTTCCAACACCCTGGAGCCTTTAATATAGCGGGTTTCTTCAACATTAAATACATGTGTATAGGCCAGCGATGACCAAACATTAAATTCTTTTCTTATAGTACGTATAATAGTACTGTACATATGTGGTATAACAACCCTCCCCAAGAAAGTTACTCTTACTGCAGTCTCTCTCTCTCTCTCTCTCCCTTTCTTGCCAGTCAACAACGAGAACCGCGAGGGCGCCGTCGGCTTCATCTCCCTCCTCGTCCCCGGCATCCTTCCGCTGGGCCTGATCAAGGTGGACGAAGAGACGGGTCGCCCGCTGAGGGACGGGGACGGACTCTGCGTGCCGTGCCGCCCCGGGGAACCCGGCGAGTTCGTCGGCAAGATCGTCCGCGGCGACCCCGTCCGGGACTTCCACGGCTACGCGGACGAGGAGGCGAGCGGGAGGAAGCTCCTCCGCGACGTCTTCCGGCGCGGCGACCTCTACTTCCGCTCCGGGGACGTCCTGGCGATGGACCACCTCGGGTGGCTCTACTTCAGGGACCGCACGGGGGACACCTTCAGGTGGAAGGGGGAAAACGTCAGCACGACGGAGGTGGAGGCCACCATCAGTAACCACGCGCGGCTAGCAGACGTAGTCGTCTACGGAGTTCAGGTACAGTACCATGTACTGGCAGGCGTAGGAGCAGTTTGTCGGTTGATCCACCGACCCTTTTTCTCCCTCCTCCCCAGGTTCCCGCAACTGACGGTCGCGCCGGCATGGCCGCCATCCACGACCCGAAGGGAGAGCTCAACCTGGCGTCCCTCGCCTCCGCCGTCAGGGAGAACCTGCCGCACTTCGCCCGACCGATCTTTCTCAGGTTGGTGCGCGGAGGGATCGACATCACCGGGACCTTCAAGCTCAAAAAGTTCAGGCTGCAGGGAGAGGGATTCGACCCCGACATTGCCGTCCCCTTGGGTGACAAGGTGTTTTCGTCAGGGATTTATTTATTTTTTTTCTGGGAGGACTAATCGATTCTTTTAAGTTAAATTCCATTTCTGTGCGTTCCAGGTGTTCTTCCTCGATCCCAAGACGTCAAGCTACGAGCCTCTCAGCAGGACTGTCTTTCAAGACATCAGTGCCGGTCTCATCAGGCTGTGAGCCTTGTCCCGCACGGGCAGGGAGGATGAAGAAGGAAGATAATCAAGGGATTAAATTTTACTCAAACACGGATGTCAGTGCAAATTGTGGACCATTTCCATATATGAGAAAGTATCTCTTTCTCGTTCTTTTTAAAAGACTTTTGTACCCACCAACTGCATTTATTTGTACATAATCCTTATGATGTTATGATCTTGGTCCATCACTTTTTACCGGCGATCGTTTTCTTCTTTCACTGATCTGAAAAGACAATTCAACCTACTCGTACTACCGTATAGTACGACAGGTCTCTGTGATTATTTTTAAGCCCATTTGGAACATGTTTTTTACTCATTTTTAAAATTAAGGCTTAATTTTTTAAAAATGAGTAAAAAAAGCTAAATATGAGCTAAATATGGAAAGATATATTGTAGATAATATTAAACTCTGCTGGTTTTGAGAAGAAATAGTCTTTCACCAAAAATTGGAACTTTGTAATAACTCAACCTTGTTGTCTGTGGCGTCTGAAATATTTTTTAAGTAAACCGCTTCATACATTTCCCACCTAATTCGATAAAAAATGTGCTGTTAAGCCCTGTCTGGTAGGTCTGAGGTGAAGAATATTCTTCGGTTAACGATTTCTCCTCATCTCCTGCTGCCACCGCCCTGAAAGAGGAGGTGTGTGGGTTTGTTCTGCCTCCATTTGTTCCATATGTTCCAATTTCCTTGTGTTCCAGTTCCATATGCTCCACATTGTTCCAAATGTGTAAAATTACAAAAATGAAAAAAATCAATGAGCACAGTGCTGAGGGGCAATGAATAAAATGCATCTGCGTAGAGACCCGCTACTTCACATATTGATCGTTCAAAAGCAACTTCATTAGTGAAGAAAGGAGTAAGAAAAAAAGTAAACAAAGTGTTGGATCGAGGCTGCCGGCGCCGACGTCGCGTTCGAACCTCGACCTACTTTGGTCTCCTGTAAACCCCAAAAGATCTTATCTTTCCCCCCCCCCCCCTCCCCTTTCTCTTCCTTCGAGACGGTGACGTATCATGCATTAACCGTGAGGAGGAGGCAAAAATCTGGTACGGTATTGTGGGGCAGCTCTCCTGGCGTCTTGCCAAGGAAAGTGGGAGAAAGTTAGCCCTCCTGCTCACCAGCTATCCTTCTTCTTCTGCCTCAACGTGACGAGGGTGTCCTGGAGAGAGAGAGAGAGAGCTGCAGAAGGAGACCGCTCATTCTAGACCGGCGGACGGTCGGTTAAGCCCTACTGCACTACACAGAGCGCAGCATCCAAGCGCATTCGCAAGCCCCACATGTTGTACACTAGTACGTACTACTGTATAGTAGTATGAAATTGGAAAGCAAGAAGCAGCACCAGTTCCCGGAGGAGAGAGACGGAGAAGGAGGGTGGGGACCAGGGGGGGGGAGGGGAGGGAGAGGTGATAGGTGTCCCGGCTTTTTTGGGCAGGATCCGTGATCCGAGTCTCCATCATCATCACATCAATCATTCATCATCCGCTTGCTTTGTTTTCGTGGACTCGCCACGCGAATACGTCACACCACTTCCTCTTTCTCGAAGAAAGAGATGATGATGTCGCGTCAAAGGTCATCCCGGGAAAGCGGGCGAGATCCTCGGTGCCGGACTTTTCTTCCAACCTTCCTGAATCGAACACACCACCGCATGCATCCCAGTGCAACATCGTAGCATAACGCTTAAAGCTCTTTTGTGATTAATTATTGTTTCGTAAGAAAAACAGAGAAGAAAACTGCTCCGTTCTGACGCAACAGCTGTGTTATACGAGTAGAAAAAAAATCCCCTCGTTACGCACCGGCAATCAACTTTATCAAAATATACGCGAAAACACAAGTCTAAAAAAAAAATCACTGTGTGAGATCAGCAGTCTCGCGTCGCGCCGCCCCGCGCCTCGTCCAAGTGGTGGTCGAGATGCCGGTGGGCAGACTTTACGTGCCCCCTCCCACGGGGAAGGGGAAGATCGGGGAGCTGAGGTCTCCCTTCCTGGACTTGCAGCCCAAGGGGCCAGTCAGGAGGAACTTTGTGTTGCCACGGAAGAAAGGGGAAGACAGGGAGAAAAGCAAGAAGGAGGAGGAGGAGGAGGGGTTGGAGGCGTCCACCGGGGGAGTGGAGAGGAAGCAAAACAGGGCAAAAGTCGAGAAGGAACCTCCTGAAAAGGAAGTGGTGGTTGAGGCGGTGAAAGTGAAAGAAGTGATAAACGGTTGCCTGGAGGAGGAGGAAAGGGAGAAGGAAGTCTGCGTTGAAGTGCTGCAACCTGAAGTGCGGGAAAACGGGACGGCGGACGAAGGTGAGGAGGACGAAGAAGAGTACGAGGAGGAGGAGGAGGAGGCGGAAGTAGTAGAGGAGAAGGGAGGCGCTCCCGAAGACGCCCCGACGGAAAACGGCGTCACCTCCTCCCTGCTGTTGGGCGAGGACGACAACGGCGGGTTCGCCTCTTTCTCCTGCAGCGACGCCAGTGCCGCCACCAGTGGCGAGGAAGACGATGGCCAAGTTGAACGGAAGCAAGAGGGAGAAGAAGAGGAGAAGAAGGAGGAAGACGAGGATCCATCTGCACCTCCGCCTCCGCCTTCGCCTCCTTCCCTCTCCCTCCCCGACCGCGCCAAGGGCCTGAAGAACCTCGGCAACACCTGCTTCATGAACTCCATCATCCAGTGCCTGGCACACGCAGGACCCATACTGAAGTTCTGCCTCGGGTTCGAGCCCAGGCAGTACCAGAGGCAAGGAGAGAAGGACGGCAGCTCCAAGAGGGGAAAGAATCGATCTCCCTCAATCACCCAGGCCTTCTCCAACTTGGTGAAAGACATGTGGGCGGTCTCCTCCTCCTCCTCCTCATTATCCAGTGACCCCTCCTGCTTTAAACGCGAAATGGGTTCCTTTGCCAGCCGGTTCCTCGGGTTCGACCAGCACGACTCGCAGGAGTTCTTGCAGTTCGCACTCGAGGGCATCCACGGGGAGCTCAGCAAGAAAGAGCGGAAAGGGGTGGCCAAGGACAGCAACAACAACGACGAGAGGGAGGAAGGCACGTGGGCAGCAGAGAAGCGGCCGGACCCAGATGATCCCGAGGAGCCTGGGATCACCCCGCCCGAGGCCGGCAGGAGGAGCTGGCGGAAGTACCTGCAGAGGGAGGGAGAGAGCCTCGTCACCGACCTCTTTCTCGGACAGTTCAGGTAGGCAACAATAGGATTTTTTTCTCCCCGCATGTTGTTATGTGCACCGAGTAACTGCTGTTGGTCTTGGTGCCTGCCCATTAGGTCGACCTTGAAGTGTTCGATGTGCAACCACGAGTCCGTCACCTTTGAGCCCTTCTGGACGGTGTCTGTGCCCATCCCCAAGCCGTCATCTGGGCATCACAGTGTCGACGTGCGGGACTGCCTCGATAACTTCGTGCAGAGTGAGAATGCTACTAGTATAAGGGGGAGGGGGGGAAATATGCACTTGTTCTCTCAGTGCTAATTCCTAGAGCCTCACCCAGTACCACCCTTCCTAGGATCAGGCCGGACTTGACTGATGCTTTTGCCGCCGGTTGTCCTAACCTTTCATTTTTCAGAGGAGACGTTAGATGGCGACGAGAAGCCCACCTGTGAGCGCTGCAAGAAGCGGACGAAGTGCACCAAATGGTAAACTGACGCACTTTCGCCCATTCGACGTTGTTCATTACTATAGTTACATTCTCTTTCACGTGATGACTGAAACTTGGCCAGGTACACGATCGAGCGGTGGCCGCACATCCTGGTGGTGCACCTCAAGCGGTTCTCGCCCGGAGAGCGCTTCCGCTCCAAACTCTCTTGTCACGTCAATGTTCCAGTCACCGACCTCAACTTAAGGTGTGTTGTAATGAAATGCATTTTAGGCTCCTCATAGGACATTTATTCTCTCTCCCTCCTCCCAAACACACACGCGCGCGCGCACACAGTTCATACAGCAGGAACAAGTCGTCTTTGGTCCACTACAACCTCTACGGAGTCTCCAACCACAGCGGCACTCTCTACGGTGGCCACTACACTGCATGCTGCAGACATCCATACAAGTAACATTTGCTAATCTACGTCACCCGGCCACGATGAAATATGAATTAACTGGCATTCCCTGTTTAGACACAGCCTGTGGCACACGTACAATGACAGCATGGTGTCTGGTGCCGGCCACTCCAGGGTCATCTCGCACGAGGCCTACCTGCTCTTCTTCGAGAGACGAGATGGAAGTACCACTACCAGCAGTGATGGCGACCATGCAATAACAGAGGACGCTGAAATCTCTACTAGTGGTAGTTGATAATAAACAGGCTCCTTCATCTGCAAGCGATCATCCTTATGCTACGTCTGATTTTGAGGCAACAGCCACCTCTAGTTGAAGTGACGTTACATAACGTATGGAGAAGCCTTTAAAGGTTTGGTGGAAGAAAATATGATTTTTTTCCTACTATATGTACTCAGCAGTTACCCATGAAGTCAGTCGCAGGATTCATATATAATACACCACATCGACAACACCTTACTTGTACTACTAGTGTGCAATGCCGTCTGGAGAACAATGAGGCAGTTTTTTTTCTTCTCGTCAAGAAACGTGTTTCCTTGTTTCCTGTTTATTCTTTATGTACACATAATTAGAATGACTTTAAGGCACATGTAGGACTCATGATGTCCATGCATTACTGTATATAGCACCGTTTTTTTTTAAATGCTCCTGCTAGAGCTTTGAGTTGTGGGGACAAAAACTCGGAAATCGCAACAGAAAAAACCAGGAAGCCTGAAGAAAACATTCTGGACAGACTAGACACGGTTATTTCGTAGAATTAAGGATACTTGAATTACAAATTTAGGATCAGATCAAAGTTGAGATACTACAAAGTATGTATAGGAGATGATCAGAGCAAGAAGAACTGGTTGATAAGTCTTTAAGACAAAGATTGTTAGTGACTTTTTTCTTGTTGGGCAAATAGCCTTTCTCCTCTGGTCCTACCACTCAGCTCAGGTGCTTATACTTGGTGAAGAGGTTGTAGAGCACCCTGAGAGTGGACTTGAGGTCCAGGTTGACAATGTCCTCCGGCCTTGCCTTGGGCTTGGGCAGTCCAGCATCCTGCATCAGCTCAAATGCAAGGCCCACATTTGCCACCTTTTCTTCAAAGGACTGTAAATAAAAATAAGGACGCTTCTTCAAAATCTCTCTAATTTAAGAAAATTTGGAAGATTGCAGTGTACCTGTGGAGTGAGGTGAAAGTCATAGAGAGGAACAAAGTAGCCTTCGAGCAGCCCAATAAGCAGTGTGAGGTACACTCCATCAGAAAACTGGCTCTCCAAGTCATACACATCCAGGTTGATCTTCCCAAGGTGCTTGTTGGCAAATGTGACGAGAGACTTCTTGACCACTTGCAGCTTGTCAGGAGCATGGTCAAACAATGTGTCAAAGGCATCCCTTTCCTGGCCCCTGAGGCCGAGGTCATCATAGCATGCTGTCAGCTCCTCGGCGATGACCCTGTGCTGGAGGATGCCATCGCGCTTTGTCACAATCACTACATCCACAGCCACATTCTCAGGGAGGCGCACAGGAGCACGAAAGTGGCGGGCAAGGGCCACCTGGTATGAAAGTGATGTAGTAGTAGTACAATGTAGTAGTACAGTGTTGACTGAATGCACAAGTACCCATATCAAAATTGCTCACCAGCAAGTGCAAGATGGAGACAATGTTCTTGGTGTGCACAGACTCCACACTCCACTTGGCTTGGCCACGCTGCAGTCCCAGAATGTGGTTGGCAAATCCCAGGACCACCCTCAGCTTGCTCCTTTGGCCTTCCTCAGATTGGGTCACCTCAGGAACCTGCAGCTGCTCCCCCGTCAGGCGCTCCAATAGCTTCTGCAGGATCTGTAGTGGAAGAAGCCAAGTGTTTGAACAGAGTGAATACATTAACTACTTCCTTCCTGATCCTAACCTGTCCATCGTACAAGTCTTCCTCCACATCCTGAACAATAATCCTGTAGGTGTGTAGTTCGTCATTCACCCACTCAAGCAAGACCTAGTTAAATGAGGAGTATTTACTCTGTGAGCAGATTTTAATTACACCTTACAAATTAAAAACTAGAGTTATATCCTACCTTGATGAGTTCCTTGAATCTTGGGTTTTCATAGGACCGAGGTTCAATCATGGATCTTTCCTCATTCTCCTCCAGCTGGTACTCCTAAAAGGAGGGATGTAAATTTTATGTACGTACTATGCATACCAAGATGAACCTGGTAAACACTTGAAAATATCTGTAACTGTATGCACTACAGTAATTTTTAAATAGACGAGAGCTAGCATAGCATATACAGATATACGTGTATAGTACAGTATGTAACTAGTGTCAGAAAAAAAACCAAACACAGCCACACCAAGGGAAGAAAAACCTTTTCTTCCTCCTCACCTCTGGTGGTAATTCGCCGGACTTTGGCATCCCGGGTGAATCAATGGCATGTTTTCCTTCGTGTTCAACCTTGGTCACCTCCTCAACCTTCTTTTTACGCCCCAGAGTGCCCATCTTGTTCCAGAAGGTCTCATCTTCGCGGCCGTCCTGCAAAATTGTACAATTCTACTACACATAGGCACTTGTTGCAGCTAATAAAAAATGCTTTTCTGTACGTAGAAGATTAAAAATCTGTCTCAATGTGTACGGACCACAGATACATGGTACGTAAACATTATTTTAATTGCCAAATATGGCTTTTCGCCCGTGCATGCAAACCTTTCTCCCCGGAGTTGGACTCCTGGTCAGCGTCCCTCCTCCACCTCCCGCCTGACTCCTGCCGAGGGACGCATCCCTGCTCTTCCTGCCAAAGGCTGGAGTGGAAGGGGCAGAAGAGCGGCCCTTGGATCTGGGCAGGGACATCCTCACAGAGTCCCTGCTTTTGTCAAAGTCTTCTTCTCCCTGCACAGGTGCGCCTATTTCATCCCACTCCTCCTCTCCCCTTCTACTCCCTTCTTCTCCCTCTGTCGTATTTATATGAGGTGACTCCTGCTACACGTACTACATAGGGCAGCAGAGTAGAGAAACATTGTTTCTACGTTGTGTACCAAAACGGCAGTTAAGAGATATATTAAGGCTATGCAATATACTTAACATTTTTCACACAAGGCTGGTATCTGGTACATTTTTTGTTCATAATCTACAATCTACTTAATTTACCTATGGCCACGCCTACGCTTCCTGGCATTTCTTCCTGGTTGGGTTTGCCATAGTTGCTTAGCGTGACGGGCCAAATTGATTTTTTTTTAAATTACATGAGGCTTTAGTAAACTTCAATTGTCTTAATGCTGCTGGAAATAATGTGCATTTTTGGGGGTTTTCATAACTGTCATAATTTTTGACGTTTCTTTTAAGTGAGCTTAAAAGATGTGATACAATTTTTACTTTTTGGCAACCAATGCGTGAAACTTGGCAACTTTTTCTTTAGCTCTCAAGGCCGAGGGTGAAATGGAATACATCGTAACAATTCTGCTATACTATATTAGTTTACTAGGCTTTCAACGTTCACGTGAATTCACTAACTTCAACCAATATTGTGTGTACTACGCATAGTTTTACAGTTTTTACCATTAGAAAATGTTATTATTTTTTTCTTTGATTCTTGGAACTATCGTTAACTTTCGCCCCTAGCAATGTAAACAAAACAAAAAAGCAGGCGCTCAACGTCGACAATTGTTATAGCCGCCGCCGCCGTTTCCATCGGGGATGACGTCCTCGTCCTCGTCCGCCGCCGGGTCCTCCTGGTCCCAGATCGCCGCCTCCCTCCGGCACCCGCACAACCCAGTGGTCTTCTTCGACGTGGAGGTGGGATCCACCCAGCTGGGCAGGATCCTCTTTGAGCTCTTTGCCGATGTCTGCCCCAAGACCGCAGAGAACTTCAGGCAGTTCTGCACGGGGGAGTACAAGAAGGATGGCATCCCGCAGGGCTACAAGGGAGTCACCTTCCACAGGGTCATCAAGGACTTTATGATCCAAGGTACGTACGTAGCTGACGTGGGTTAAGACTAATCCACAGCACAGACAGCCTACCGCCTTGTCATTTCTGTCAGGTGGCGACTTCGTAAACAATGACGGCACGGGAGTGACCTCCATCTACGGTGGCGGCCCCTTTGAGGACGAGAACTTCAAGCTGAGGCACGACGCGCCTGGGCTCCTCTCCATGGCCAACTCGGGCAAGGACACCAACGGGTGCCAGTTCTTCATCACGTGCGCAAAGTGTGACTTCCTGGACCGGAAGCACGTCGTCTTCGGCCGGGTCATCGACGGGCTTCTTGTCATGAGGAAGATTGAAAACGTGCCCACGGGACCCAACAACAGGCCCAAGATCACGGTCACCATATCGCAGTGCGGACAGATGTGAATTTTTTTTCAGCGACGTGCTCATTGCTGCGTAAGTAACTGCAATTATAGGTAGCAACAACAGGAGATACGGTAACAGAGGACTGCTACCTGTGACCAGTTCGCGAGGCCTATGTTCCAGAGGGGTTGTTTCCTCTGCTGTTGTTAAAAGAAGAGAGAGAGAGAGAGAATAACACGAATTTACACCTAATGTTTCTTCAAGGCAAGGATCAAAACATCCGCACAAACACACACCCCGAACAGCAGCTTGTGGAGACGTGCACGGTGACAGAAGTGCTCCCACAAAACTTAGAAAAAAAACCCTGTGTACTATGCAGTGATGACGAATCACGACACGTAGTACATCACTATACTACTAGTACGTAGCCACGTACCCTGCTTAGAATCCATGTTCCACATTCCTAATCCACCTTCTGATCTTGCGCTGGTTCTGCGTGATCCTTCTCCTGGCCGGGACGGGAGGCGCCACCGCCGCCTCCCGCGGGGCGAACGGCGAGGTCGTGGCCGCCCTCAATTCCTCCAGGATGTTGGGGCACGACAGTGACGACGGCGGCGGCGACGGAGACGCCGACGGAAGGGAGTCCTTCTTCCTCTTCTTCCTGACGCGTGCCGATCTTGGCCTCGCCGGCGACCTGGCAGGCATCCTCCCGCGGAATCTCCACTCTTCCCTGCGCTGGCGCTGCAGCTCGTCGATGGCGCGCTCCAGCTCCTGCAGCTCCTCTGCATCCAGCGTCACGTCCGTCGGGTGGTCGTCGTACTCTCCTTCTTCCGCAGGGGCGATCGGCGACAGGCAGAGAGGAGGAGACCTCCTCTCTCTCTCCTGCTTCGTCGTCTCCGACAGTGGCTGTTGCGGTTCAGCGCAGCCTTCAAGGGGTGGAGGCTGCAGTTCGCTTTGCTGATCGTTTCGTGCCTGGCTTGCGTCCTGCTGCTGCTCTGCTGCTCCCTCGGGATCTCCTTCCTTCTCGGAAGAGGACGTGTTGGGAGGTGTCCACGTGGTGATGCTGCCTAGCACGGACGACAGTCGGTGGAGCAAGTCGGAATTGCGCCAGTTGAGGGCGGTTTTGACCGCGCAGGGACTGTTGGCAGAGACGGCACCAGAGAAACTGCCCGCGGTGCTGGCGAGGACATCATTGCAAGCGACCAGGCCAGCACCTGCCAGCTTGTGCAAGCGCTCCCCTGCCCAGGATTGCTTCTCCAAGTAAAAGTAGATTTTTGTGAGGACGGCAAAGGACAACATTCCAAAAAACCATCCACGGCAAAAGTAACGAAAGCTGTGCGATTGGGTCCCACCAGGAAAGTGTGACAGAAATAAATAGTGCAGAAAACGAACCGCCATTAACAATTTGCGTCAGTGTTGCCTGATATTTAGTGACCTTCAATTCCCAAATAAAATTTGAAATAAAAAAAAATGTACGTATATTCCTCGGGTAGAATTTTTTAAAATTAAATGCCACCCTCATAAGAAGTGAGCAAAATCTTATGCAATGTCTTGAAGGCACCTAGCAGGACACTACGAGAATATGCCCAGCCAGGTGCTGTGATTGCGCCAAGATTGGAAAGCAGACATTTACACGTATATACACAAATTTACGTTGGTCAATTTCGCATGGGTGAAGATATATGTAGGCCAACCCATCTATGCTGGCCTATATCACAGGGTGATGTGGACATCTATGGGCCAACCGCAACGTTCTGTGGTATGACTCATCGAAGGAAACCATAGAAACGGGTCGAATGTCAACAAAAAGGCGCAAACTAGCCCGCGCACACCTACCTACTATACTATGTAGAAAGCAAAGCGGCTTTCCACCCGCCCAAACCCGCCCCCCTTCTCGCTTCCTCCTTCCCTCTCCCCCCCCCCTTCCTTCCGAGTGGCGAATGTCCTTAACGAATGCATGCCACTCTTCTCTCTTTCTTGCTTTTGCCCCAGTGACTTGCGGACAGGTCATCGTTACTGTCTGCGAGTTTAAAAAAAAAGTGTTCTTTCCCCCCTTCCTCCCACCACGTCTGTGATCCCAAAATGCGCGAGGTGATCTCCATCCACGTCGGCCAGGCTGGCTGCCAGATGGGCAATGCCTGCTGGGAGCTCTACTGCCTGGAACACGGAATCCAACCCGATGGGATGATGCCAACTGATCAGTCTGTGGGCCAGGCAGATGATTCCTTCAATGCATTCTTTAGTGAGACAGGGGCTGGCAAGCACGTGCCCAGGGCTATCTTCATCGATCTTGAGCCCAGTGTTATAGGTAAATGTCACAGTTACACTTGGGACACATAGCAATGACGGCATGAGTCATTATTGTACCTTTTCCCTACCACAGATGAAGTGAGGACAGGCACCTACAAGCAACTCTTTCATCCAGACCAACTTTTGTCTGGTAAGGAAGATGCTGCCAATAACTACGCAAGGGGCCACTACACAATTGGCAAAGAGATGATTGATACAACTATGGACAAGATTCGGCGCCAAGTGGACCAATGCTCTGGCCTTCAAGGCTTCTTGGTTTTCCACTCCTTTGGGGGAGGGACCGGATCTGGATTTAGTTCACTTCTCATGGAGAGGTTGTCCTTGGACTATGGAAAAAAATCTAAACTGACTTTTTCGATTTATCCTGCTCCCCAGGTAAGGAAGCAATTTTGGGCATGAATTCGTGCACAATGCGCATACTACCAGAGTCTATCTGCTCTCATTGTTCAGGTGGCAACAGCCATTGTTGAACCCTACAACTCTTTGCTCTTCACCCACACTACACTTGAGCACTGTGATGTTGCATTTCTTGTTGACAACCAAGCAATCTATGACATCTGTCAGAAGAAACTTGGTGTCAATCGTCCTACCTACACCAACTTGAACAGGCTGATTGCTCAGATCATCTCGTCCATTACTGCTTCACTAAGATTTGATGGGGCTCTCAATGTGGACATGACAGAGTTTCAGACCAATTTGGTCCCATACCCAAGGATTCACTTTCCACTGGCCACATACGGACCTCTCATGGGTTCTGATAAGGCATTTCATGAAAGACTTACTGTAGAGGAACTCACCAAGGATTGCTTTGAGCCTGAGAATCAGATGGTTAAGTGTGATCCTCGCAATGGAAAGTACATGGCAATCTGTCTATTGTACCGTGGTGATGTGGTCCCCAAGGATGTCAATGCTGCCATTGCAGCTATGAAAATTAACAAGAAGGTCAACTTTGTGGACTGGTGTCCTACAGGTTTTAAGGTAATATTTTTTGGACAATCTATAGAGACTGTCATTTCTATAATCACCAAGCTCTTGTAATAAATTAAACAATATACAATTTTCACCTGGTTAAATGCCTTTTCTAGGTCGGGATCAACTACCAACCACCTACCAGCATCCCTGGTGCTGACCTGGCCAAGGTTGAGAGGGCAGTATGCTGCCTATCTAATTCTACTGCCATAGTTGATGCATGGGGTGCCCTGGACCATAAGTTTGATGTCATGTATGCCAAGAGGGCCTTTGTCCACTGGTTTGTAGGAGAGGGGATGGAAGAGGGGGAGTTCAGTGAGGCAAGGGAGGACTTGGCAGCACTGGAACTGGACTATCAGGTTCGTTTCTGCAACTTTGCTAAACTAACACTACCTCGAGGAGTAATGGTGCTCTACCAAATCTGTTTGTGCAGGAGGTCGGTGCCGACCTTGACGAAGAGGGTGTGGAGAGGGCGGAAACAGCCGGCACCACTGGAGGAGAGACCGAAGGGGACGGGGACCAGTACACGGAGGAAGAGGTCTGAGCCTCTGCCATCAATCAGAGCTCCTTCTTCTTGTCCAACATTGCACCAA
>JAAUYM010026216.1_pt1 | contig 16917 bp, 7 predicted proteins | sample 7278001 | NCBI WGS metagenome assembly JAAUYM01 (sample SAMN14350224, study PRJNA611818) | marine sediment metagenome | isolation source: surface marine sediment (1.8m) | place: French Polynesia: Moorea | collected 2018-08
GGATTCTCTCAAGTCCTTGCCCTCAGGGACCATAAAAGTGACATGGTCATGTAAAGTAAAGCCTTGTCCATCTTGTCCAGCAGTATAGTTAATCTGGTGTCCCTGTGCTGTAAGCTATAACACATATTCTAAAGTTAAACAATTCCGGCCACTTATTTAACACACTGTACGTACGCACCAGCACAAGAATACAATAGCTATACTGCCAAAGAGGAACAAAGAAAAAAAAGGCTGTTGAAGGATGCAAAAATAATGTGCAAGCGCAAACCCAGCCTTTTAATAGTGCGAAAAAAAAGCAGTCCAATCTACCTCGTGGAACACACACCAAAAAAAAAATATTCCGTGTCATGAATGAATTGTCGTCACCCGCACAGAAAAGGGTGCTGCTGCCCATAAACAACCAGCAAGACAGAGAGATGGGACCTCCCTTCACACGCTAACAAAAAAAAGGGTCCTTCCACCAAAACGAGACAGAGTTAATGTAGGTACACGAACAAGCATTGGCAAAAAAGAAAGAAAAGAGTCATCGTCTTCATCCTCCTTGCCCAGCTCATCGGCACGCACGACTCTTTCCCGGATTTTGGTTGAGAAAGAAGAAGCGTACTACAAGGGGGAGGGAGGGATTCTGGAGAAGCGGAAGATGATGATGAGTGACTGAGGGAACTGCGAATAAGCGAGTGAGTTTTCGTCGACGCCCCACGGAGGAGTTTTTTTTTTATAGGGAGAAAGAGGAGAGAGGAGAGGGGCTCTCAGCAGGGTGTACTTGAGAGGCCCCTGGAGAGAGAGAAAGAGGATGGGAGGATTTGGGATCCCCGGTTCAAGTCAACTCAGTCCTATCATTGACGTGGAAGAGAGAAGAGGAGGGCCTCTCTGAAAAGAGAGGCCCCGATTAAATACAATTTACCCTTCTTGCCAAGATGGACCCATGGACATAGCGGAGGGGAGGGGGAGTGTCGAACGAAGAGCTCGGGGGTTGGGGGGAGAGGGTGAGGGGCGGGGGTGGAAGTGGGAGGTGAGAGGGAGGAAGGGAAGAGGTCGCAAGGATGCCGTGCTGAGGCCAGCTGAGGACTCCTCGAAGCAAGAAAACAGAGGGAAGTTGACTGCGCGGTCGCCATGGCGTCGGCGGCGTATCGGTTCGACTACTCCAGCCACCCGAGCGGGCTCTTCAGGCGGTCCGAGTCCAGCGACACCCGCCGGCAGAGCATGTTGACGAGCTCGCTGACGGAGGACCCCTCCGGGGGGGGCGCCGGGGGCGCCTCGGCCGTCGTGGCTGCGGCCGCGGGCGTGGCCGGCGTGCAGACGACGCTGGTGGTGGCGGAGGAGAAGCCGTCCGGCACGTGCGCGGCATGCTGCCCGTGCGCCGTGGCACCCGGCGAGGAGCACTGCACGGTGGCGAGGGCCAAGTCGTGCGTCAAGATGTTCCTGGCGCAGCTCTTCTCGCACGTGGGCCTGTGCGCGCTGGTGGTGGCGTACGCCATCATGGGCGCCTTCATTTTCATGGCCCTGGAGCGGAGCAAGGAGTTCGAGACGAGGGGGAAGGTGAAGGAGTTTCGCGACCACACACTAGACCAGCTGTACAACATTACGGGTAAGGAGAGCACAAGTGAGGATGGACATGGCAAAACGCATAATTAAATTACACAGTACGTTTTTCCAGGATTACTATAATCAGGATGCCAGAAAAAGCTGATGTGTTTCCGACAAGACACTTTAGCCTGTACTTCCTGGAAAGGCCAGGTCACAAGTCAGACAGGCCGTTTAATCGTTCATCGTCGTTTCCCCCTCCTCCTCCTCCTTCTCCTCCTCCCCGTCTGTCGTCACCGCAGTGACACTTTTGAAAGGCGCTGTTGACGCAGTCAAGAAAATGTTTTGAAACAGGAGGGGAAAGAGGGCTGGGGTGGTGGTTAAACGTCGCATATTTCATATCCAAGAACGCCACTGTGGTCCACAGTGCCTTTTTGTTGCTGATTTGTGTAGAAGTCTTCTAGTAATATGAAGAAACAACTGCTAATTATCTGGCCAGAAGGGTTCTCACATTTTGCACTGTCATGGGGGAAAGGGGGGAAGAAGAGAGGAGGCGATCTGTCGAGAGCATTGCTCTGTAGCATCAACGCATCCCTCATTCACGCTTGAATCCGCGCATTCTTCTCAATGTCCTTTTTTTTGTTTTTTTTTGCACACGGACGGGGCGACGAATATGAGGACGATAATGTATTTTCTACAAAGGATGGGTAGGGAGGGGGGGGAGGGAGGAGGTGCAGTTTTCCCAAAATGTGAGAAAGACAAAGCTCAAGAATTTCAAACACGGCAAAAAAAGGGGGGAGGGAGAAGGCAGAAAGAGCTGAGTTATTGACATGATGTCTGAGGGAGGGGAGGGAAGGAGAAAGAAATCACTGGGGAGGTCACAACAACACGTTTTCTGAGAAAAGGAAAAGAAAAAAAAGTAGGAAAAAATTACCCATTCAAGAAAAAAACTTTTCTTATTTTTCCGGGTAAACGTCGGACGGCGAGTGAGAAGGAAGAAAAAATTGGCCCACCCTGCTACTAGACTTCTCTTTCCCTTTCTCTTTTTTGGGGGTGGGTGGGCGGAGACGACGAAACAGACAGGTCGGCGGTGCCGAGTGAATTCTCTGCTGGACTACCGTAGAGCAAAGGCAGGCTAACCCGACGGGACAATTGGTCATTGTGAAACAGGTCTTTTTAATATCCCCTTATCCCGTTAAGGGATAAGTTATTAGACTACCACAAATTGAAGACATGTTTCGACGTTAAAGAACAACAAGATTTGTTCCTGATGATTTGTTCTTAATGCTGAAAAGTCCCGTCGGGAAAGGATAGCATCGTCCAGTCTAAGAAAGCACCTAGTACGGTATAGTAGGGGCCTTCCTGCACCACAGAATATTTCCCACTCTCAGCTGACTGTTATTTTTTTCCTTTCCCATTTATCACAGAGTTGCGAAAAAAAAGTTGTGGAAAAAAATGTTTAAGTGACTGGAAAGGGAGAAAAATCGAACTCTTTCCTGCTGTTTCTACGTAAAGAGAGCGAAAGAGTTTTTGCCTTCTACATACTTTCTCGCCCTCTTCCCCCCCATCACCCACCCACCCACTTTTTGAATCATAAAAAGGCAAAAGGGTAGTGGTAAAAGATGTACTAGGAGAAAGAAAGGGACGGGAAAGGGAGAAAAGAAGGTCAGTGCAGCAATTTTGTTGGGACGAGAAAAAAAAACATTCAGTGCTCTCATTCCCACCTTTGCTTCTTAGATGCACGCTTCAAATTTGGCAGGTCAGAAGTCATGCAGTGACAGCTATCCTTTTGTTTGGCCCTTTCTTCTTTTGTTTAGATCTGATCTGCCTATAGTAAAAGGGGAAGGAGCAGTAAGATGGGATTATCCCGTTTCATCGCCAATTGATCTTCAAAAAACCCCTCCCCCACCTAAACGAAAGAGTTGGACAAATCCCCCTTGTCAACCCCTCAAAGGGTGAAAAAACATTCTCAGGAATTCCTAAAAAATTGTTATTCCTCCAGCATTTCCAGACCGAAGCAAACAGAGTCAATTTTTAGCACCTTCCTTCTCCTCTCCCATGCAGGTGCCTTAATTTGCCTTTGCTCCCCCCCTTCTCTCTCCCTGCCTGGATAGACTCAATTTCTCCCTCCCTCCCTCCGTCGTCCGTCCGTCCGTTCTTCTTCCTCCTTCTTCAGTTTGACTTGTATACATCACAACTGTTTACTCGACTGCGCTGGCTGTCCTCCCTGCCCTTCCTTCTTTCCTTTTTCTTCCACTCTCATGCCTTCTTCTCCCCCCCCCTCTCTCTCCAATCTCGCCTCCCACCTCTCCCGTTTCTCTCTCTCCTCCCTCTTTAGGTGACGATAAAGAGATATCTTTCTGGGGTTGGGGTGCGCGGGGATCAAGAGCACAGTTCTGCCCTGTCCTGTCATGTGGAGAGAAGGGAAGGAAAAAGATTATAGTACCCAGACTGAGAAACTGAGATACGTTGCTTCAGATACATATTTATCGTCCTTTTTGGGTAGGCCTTATCTTGAAGGGTCTCCCCCTCTCTTCTGAAAGGCAAATGTTGCTCTGATGAGCTAATGGGAGATCTGTCTGAGAAAGCACTATAACCCCCGCTCCCCCAAGAGCATGCGATTTATCAAGGAGTTGTCAAGGAGGAAAGTGGCTACATCTCTTGCTACTACCAGCAGCGAGCAGACTGGTCGACCAGCATTAATAACAAGATACGGGAAAGATTACTTTGAGGTCAAGTGAAGATGTAATGTTTTATGGTTTTTTTTTCTTTTTCGTCTGATAGGTGACCTAGGTGTTCACCCAGCTCTCTACTGTGTTCTCACCGCTTGAAATGAAGAGGTGGAAGAAAAAAAATGATGTCAGAGAGTACTTAGTGAGGCCATAAAAACTCAATCTCAGGACGACTTTTCTTCCCGGAAAAATAGGAGAAGAAAGGCTTTAAGAGTCACCTGGAGGAGCAGGACAAAGATTCCTAGAATGAAGAGAAAGCATCATTTAGTAGAAGAAAGAGCAAGGTGGCAGACTCATCTTTTTCCTAGGACGACTCTCCCTACCTTTTCCCCCGTAGAACGGGTAAACATTGTCCGACTGCGAAATGGGAAGAAAATTTGTCGTACGATGACTGTTTCAGTGTTTTCCCATATTACAACGTTCGAGAAAAAAAAAGTACAGTAATAATAATAATGACCGCATTTTTCTTCTTCTCCCTGCCTCCTTTCGTTTGCTGACGTCATGCGTTAGAAAATTTTCGGCCTGGATTCTCACACATGTTTTTTTTTCTAGGACAGTCCAGACCCAGACAAATCTCGATTTAGGACTTTCTAGTATTGCACTTTATAAAAGGGAGAGAAGATAATCGCCCCAAAAATTTATTCTTGTCTCGATTTCTTCCAAATAGAATTTCTCAGTTTTAACGGGTTGCTTTGACCTGAATTGTCCTTTGAATGCAATATGCCTATGAAGTAATTCCATTCAAACAAAAACATGGCTCGCAAAAGGAGAGGGAAAATGGGCAAACATGAGAAAAACGGTGGTCCCAGCAGGGGAGGAACAGGGATTATTGCATTGTGCGGGGGTCTGATGAAAGTCCTGACAGAGGAAAGACAGACTAAAATGTACTCCTTAGTCGCACGCGGGAAGTAAAGATAGGAGAGGACAGCATGCAAATCTGGACAAAGTTTGGACTTTCGTTCTCTTCGCTGCAAGCAAGTCAACTGCCTCCTTTTTTTGTTTTAGCATTATTTAGTCTCCACTATTTTTCTTTTAAATCTTATGATTCGTGCATGAATTTATTCAACTTTCAAGCTATGTGTACCGTATAGTAGGTTATCTTTTATTTTAAAAAAAACATTACATGTATGTCATTTTGTAGTAGTGCTTGCTTATTGCTTCCTCCTTTTATTCCATCACCCTTTTTTTGCCCCATTGCCTCCCTCTTCCAGCGGTCCTGCGATCTGAGATGGTGGCGCAGGAGCGTCGCATCGAAGAGCTGACGGCGCGCGCCACCGAGTACGCCCGCGCCAACACCGAGTGCGGCGTCTCCCGCCGCCGCCAGCGCCGCCTCCTCCGCGCCGTCATCCGCGCCGCCGCCGGCGACAACGTCCCCGTCCTGGCCCGCGACTGCCACGCCCTCTGCGCCGCCCACGGCGTCTCCACAGAGGAGTGCAGGGGACTCTGCTCCTTTCGGGAGCTGGTCCCGGAGCCGGCGACTGGGGAGCGACCGGCGGACCGGAGGCCCCCGCCCCCGTGCGCCTACATCGAGTCGGAGGACCTCCCGACAACAACGACGGCCCCGCCGGGATCCAAGGCAGAACATTCCACTCTCTCTTCCTCCTCCTCCTCCTCCTCTTCCTTCGCCTCTGTCGTCCCCTCGGTGACGAGGACCATCCGGTCGACGACGTTGGCGTCCCCTCCTTCCTCTTCCTCCTTCTCCCCGGCGGACACTGATAGCTCCGTCGGGGACAGTGATATCGACTACCAGGTGTTTCAGAACTCGACAAGAGATCCCCTCGAGGAGTCCTTCTTCCTGGAGGACTCAACCGTTGAGCAAGTTGACGTCCGTGATGGTGACGGCGTTGGACCACCCACAAGTTTCAGCAGCGCAGATAAAGAGAACGAATTTTCCAACGTCACTCAAGACGGGGAAGAGGGTGCCTCCAATGAGACCTCGTCGGAAGTGCTCTTGCCGTTGCCGTCGCCGTCGCCGCCACCCCCTCCTCTTCCTCCACAAAATGACAGAATTGCCAGATCTCCCCGCCACTACTACTCCGAGTCCCTGGCCGGTTTGAACCACCCCGGGCGGGCGCAGCAGTCGCCGCCGTCCATGGGGGAACGGCAGCAGCAGCAGCAACAGCGCGTGAGCGCCTACCTGACCGTGCCGGTGTACGGCCGCCTGATGACGGAGAGGATGCTCCCGGCGTCCAGGAGGAGGACCACCAAGCTGGAGTGCGAGCGGATCAGCTGCGTGTTCGCCGGCGACCGCACCGCCACCGTCTGCTTCAGGGCGGTGCGCCCGGCCATCGAGGAGCCCGGGCTCAACGAGCTGCCGGGGAGAAAAAAGGGGGAAAGTAAGGGAGGGTTTTCTTTATGTGTGCGTTGTCCTTGTTCCATTAATTTATTACTCACACGTGCTAAACCCCTATTAATGCTTATACGTATAAGCGTTACAGTGAGCTTTTTTTTCGTACAGGATTACCAGGTTATGCACACATGCGATGTTGCCCAAGGATTTTTTTTTATGCAAGGCTCGATCTTTTTTTTTTCCTTTGCTTTCCATTATCTCAGGTCACAAAATCCCATTGTCAATAAAAGGACCCAACCGCGGATATTTTTTGCTTGCAAAAAGTGTGTTGAGGTGGGGTTATTTTTAACGGATTTTTTTGCAAATGCATGTTTTTGTCTAGCCGTTGACGTGGGCTGGAAAATAATGAGACTGGGAGAAGCTTCTATCTCCCACGGCTTGAAGTCTGACTTCGGAGAGGGGGAGGGGGATAAATTATAGTAGGAGAAGAAAGCCCGAGTCAGCGTCGTCCGCAGAATTGTTTGACAAAGTGCTTTTAGGACGGGTCGGTAGGATCAAGGATGAAGAAAGGGGGAGGGGGGGGGAGCAAAAATCAGTTTTAAATCGGGCGTTGGTGAAGAAAAAAAGACGGAGGAAATTAGATGTTCAACCGCGGGGTCAACAGCGTCATTACAGAGATGCCGGAGTCACGCCAGGAATGCTTCGTAGCTGCGGGAGGGGGGGGGAGAAAATCCGAGCTTCGTTTGAGATGGGCGAGGATGCTGAGGGATGCTACAAGCGTGATACAGAGATACAAATCACTATCTGCTAAGAGAAGGAGAAAGGGAAGACGAAAAAGCTTATTTCTATACTTGACCTCATTGGGAAAGGGAGAGAGAAGAGGAAAGGAAAGAGACATTAGTTGGATGTTTCCCCCCCACAGCTTAGAGGCAAACTGCGTCTGTCCCCCCCCCTCTCTCTAAGAATCCAATCCTGACAAGAGATAGCAAAAGACGTGCCATAATTAAAAGGGGGTCGAGAAGCTTCTCTTGATCTCTCCTCTCTACTTTCCTCCTTTCTTGCGTAACTCAGACAGTAGACAGCCTCCTGAGTTCTTCCCTTCGAGACTCACCTCCTCCTTTTCTCCACAGTGACATAATTTGCATGGAATGCATGCCTTTCCTCTCCCTTATTCTCACGCTACACTACGATGACTGGGTGAACGACAAAAAAGTCAGCTCTTTTCAATGTTCACAAAAAGTCTATGCTTGGTTTGCCACAAATTAGTAGAGACTAAGTTGATGAGGTGTACCCGGTACTAGGTCTAAGTCTAGTACAATTTTAAAGAATTCTTAAAAAATATATATTAAACTGTTGACCACCCAGTGAATCCTACAACTGCTTGGCAACTTTCCTTGTCCCCTCTCTCCTGTTTTCACAACCGTCCCTTCCCACTTACAACTCGACCTTTCTCCTCTACTATATACTACACGCTACCCATATCCAGGCCAGTCAGCGGCCGTTGCCGCCGCCGCCGCCGCCGCCTCCGTCATCGTCGCCATCCACAGCCGGCCGGTAGATATGTCCCCTCCCCCCTCCTCCTCCTCCCTGTCCGTTTTTCAATTTGTCTCCTTTCTCCTCTTCTTGCTCCCTCCTCCTCCTCGCACAAGCTCATGACTTGCCTCTTTCTGCATCCTTTGTTGTTGCTTCCCATGCAGCATTTTACTAAAATGCTGCATTTAACATTACCTATTAATCGCGGGAACAAATTCACTCAACCATTTTTTATTTTAAGGAGCCTCTTTCCAAAATAATCAAATGCAATTGTACTCAGACCATGATTTACCCCCAGGTGCGAATCAGCAAAAAAAACCCAAACAAATAACCCTTTGTTTCTTTCCTAAGTGATTCAACGTCTCTTTCTTTTCGTAGAAGGTGTGTTCCTATCTATCGCCCTCCTCCTACACTTCGCCCATGGGAAGACGAATCTGGGATCAAAGAGAAACGAAGAGGAATAAAGAGCGGCGGAAGCAGAGCCGCCAGCGAAAAAAAACTGGGGCTGACAGATCTCCGTATAGGGGGGGGGGAAGAGAGAGAGGGGGGGCACACGATAAGGAAAGGAGGGTGTTGAACAACATGCGGATATGCGGGAAGATCTGTTTGCGCTAACTCTCCCTTCTCCCTTCTGGAAGAGGGGGAAGGGGAGTAGGGGAGGTATTCTCAAGAGAGGAAGGAAAAAGCTAAAGAAAGCGAAATGCGGGAGGGGGGGGGGGGGTTCGGACAAGTGGAGGAAGAGGTGGGGGGAAGAAAGAAAGAGAGGTGATCCATCACTCCATCGCAGAGCAAACAGTGCACTCATTCTCACAACCTTGGGGAGTTGCGAACTGACCAAAAAAGAAGGAAAAATCATGAAAGTTATTTTTAGATGGACTCTCTTCTCTTTGACGATGACTTTCCGCGATTGAAAGTGTCTCTATTTTTCAAGGGAACTGCCTGGCGCGGAAACTGAAAGAGAAACGTGTACTACACGTACTACTAGGTGTGTCTTCGTCAGTGCTGCTCCAGCCCACCTTCCATCCAATAAACGTAAATGTAACAAAACTTTAAATTTTTGGGAAACCCCTTTGGCGGAGGCCGCCTCTCTCTCTTTCTCTCTCTCTCTCTCTCTGCTTTGGTCGTTCGGGTGTTGCTTACACTTTCACCCACTCCAAAGAGGGAGGGGAAAAAGGAAGAAGTGAGCTATTGCACCAGAAAATAAACAGGGCGAAGAGGGTGGGGAAAGAGAAGGAGGGGGTGCTAAGGAGCACAGTTTGTTCCTAGGATATTTCAAACAGGAGGAAAGGCAAGCCCAAGCATCCCTCTCCTATCCACACCCTGTCAATTCTGAGTGTTCTACAGTACTTGCATATATAATTAATTGTACATGTACTTAGTTTTGCATCGTATACTTTAAGATTTAAACCCGTCTTCCTCATACGATAAGAAAATCTCTGGGACTGCATTAGGTCATCTTGCACCCAAGGAGGATCAGCATAAAGCAGGAGTTGATGCTACTATAGCTGTTACCGGGGGGGGGGGGGGAGAAAAAGGACGATGAAGCAAGGAGGAAGGGTGCGCTCGAGATCCACAGAGATCGGGGAAGGAGGGTAAAGGGACGGAATCGATGAAATGCGATCAAGACAGATGTGCCAACGGCCAAACTAATTTCAACTTCCCTTTCAGGAATTCAGGCAGGACAAACCCCGCGGTCAAATAGGAAGGAGGAGGCAGCATATGCTGAGAGAGAGAGGGTTGACGTCAAAGAACAGTTTTGTAATCGTCGTCGTCGACGACCTAAAAAAATGGTGTTTTTTTTCCTAAGTCCAGACGCCGTGGGAGTCCAAAAGCAAAAACACGCACGGCGGGTAAAAAGTGGGCCAAAGAAAGTTGTTGTTTTTTTCTCCCTCTCTCATGCTTGATACTTGTTACGCGCGCGGAATCTCGGAATTCCATTGTCAGTCAAGTGTAGTAGGGAGGAAATTGGCGGCCAGAAAAAACGGAAAAAAATGGAGAAAAGAGATCAAACAAACTAAGAGAGAAAAAATACCACCGAGCCAGCTAAAGATTGGCCCTGAAATATCGTCTTTCTGCCTTTTTTGCAGAAGACCCTGCTGAGCGGATGACAAAGTACCAGAAAAGTGAAAAAAAAACCTCTATCCGTGTTTGAACAACTACTACACACTACTACAACTAACTGTTTGTGCACACGCTGTGCGCTGCTAAAAATAATCGTCCTTGTCCTTGGTGCATCAAATATTGTGTGGTTTTTCCCTCCATTTAATCCCAAAGAGTCTTGTTTGTCCTGAAAAGAACATAATATATGTAAAAAAAAACCTTGTAAATAAAAAAAACCTCCCTTCCAGAGCGCTTCAACATACTGTGGTACGACGAGTGGAAGCACGACGCCCACGTCATCCTGAAGAAATTCGAGATGGAGATCATCAAGAAAGCCAAGTCGGAGGGGTACGATGGAAAGGAGGGCAACAAGACGGACGAGGTGCAGTGGGACTTTCCGGGATCGCTCCTGTACTCCGTCACCGTCATCACCACCATAGGCACGAACTGATTTGTGGAAATAAAAACATGTGGGAAAGTACGTAACTCGGGGTTTGCTTTTTTAAATTTTTATTTTGACTCTCGTTCCAGGGTTCGGCAACATCGCGCCCAAGACCGAGTGGGGCCAGGTGGTGACGATGCTGTACGCCGTCTTCGGCATGCCGCTCTTCCTGATGTGGGCCTCGCAGATGGGGACCCTGTTGGCGCAGACCTTCACCTTCGTCTACGGGAACGTCTGCTGCCTCATCTGCAACCGGAAGCGAGCCAAGAAGCAGGCGCTGGACCGACAGCGGAGGCAGGAGCAGCAGATGGTGCAGCAGCAGCTGCTCTTCCAGCAGCAGGAGGCCAGAAAGGAGAGGGATCGGAGGAAGGAGAAGGAGCAGAAGGCCAAGGAGGCAGCCAAGGAGGCAGCGGCGTCGGTGGCAGGGTCGGAGCAAGAGAAGCTGCTGTCTAACTTGGAGGAGGGAAAGCCACCGGACGAGACCGACATGACGACGTCGACGCCGAAGCCGAAGCCGAAGACGTGGGACTCGCCCAAGGTGGACTCCGGCTTGCAGAGCCAGCAGAGCCTGCCCGGCCCAATGAGCGCCAGCGACCTGATGGACCCGGGCGTGAAGGAGCTGCTGACCACCTGCGCCAGGTACAACCTGGACCACCAGACGTCGGAGATCTCCACGGGCCACTCGGCAGAGGTGCTGGAGGAGATCAGGCACGCGGAGGCCATCGACGCCATCAGGGGAGGAGGGGGAAAGAAGAGATCGTCGGCCCCTCAGTCGCCAACTGGTGCAGCAGGAGGAGGCAACGGCGACAGCAACAAGTCCCCTTCGCCACTCCCGAGGCCCCCTCCACAGTTGGTGCTGGACGAGACGGACGACGTGGTGATCAACACCAACGAGACCCCTCACGCCACCCGGAGGGCGCGGCTGGGTCACCACCATCCGAGTGGCGGAGGCGGCGGTGAATCCCCTCCTCCCGGTCTGTCGCCGCCCCCTTACTCTCCCGCCGCCGCAGCCGCCTCGAGCAGGAAGCACTTGGGCAACGCGGTCTCTTCCTCCAAGAGTCGGGATCCGTCGCCGCACTCGCCGGTCTCTAGGCAGGCAACTTGAACTACGTAGTATAAAACCTTGAATTTTGATTTGCTCACACTTCCAGTATCTCCTTCTCCCCCTCCCTCTGAACAGAAAATCTGAGAACAACAAGAAGAGTCCGTCCAGCTCCGTCTCCTCCCCCGTGCGACCGACGGCCCAGCAGCAGCAGGAGCTGGTGATGGTCGAGTACGCGCCCTCCTCCCTGATCCACGGGCAGGCCAACCGTCGCGTGCCCGTCCTCCCCGTGCTGGCCTTCGTCTTCGCCTACATCATGGCCGGCGCCGTCCTCTTCTCCTTGTTAGAGGGCTGGTCCTTCCTGGAGGGCGCTTACTTCTCCTTCATCACGCTCACCACCATCGGCTTCGGCGACTACGTTCCCGGGGACTCCATTCTCAGCCAGGGGAAGGACAACAGCGCCGGGCCAGGGATGCTTATCCTCGTCTGCTTCTACGTGCTGATGGGCCTGGCCGTGGTGGCCATGAGCATCAACCTGGTGCAGGAGGAGATCATCGCCAAGTTCCGCGACCTAGCCAGGGAGATGGGCATCATCGAGGAGGACATGGAGGGCGGCAGCGTCGCGGATGAGAACGTCTCCAGCTGAGGATTATACGTGTACTACGTACCGTGTACAACATACTGTACAGTGGTAGTGGCTTTAAAATCCCATGCAAAGTGAAGTCGATCATGATGCCAAAGAACAACCAGTGCAGAATACGCATAACAGTAGTAGCTTTTTGGTAGGTTTTAGCCGCTATACTCCTACTGGTCAAAAGAGACTTACTTTCATATAATAAGTTGTAAGCTATTTGAGTCAGCAAGTGATAATTTACGCTATTGGGTAAGCGGTGGTCTTTTTGTTTCAGTAAACTTCCTCCTCGATATTTTTTGCTTGGGTTGTAAAAGTCATAGAATAAGTAAAAAGGACCCTTGTCTTAACGCAAAGAAATTGTATTTCCGAACGCTTAATTACCGAATAACTGCGATCCGAGAGTTTTTAGTCAATAATAATATGAAGCAGCTGCAAGTAAAAGCTCTCTTCTTTTTATAGGATGATCATAGTCTCGCTAACTGTCTAATGGAATGGCGCAATATTACAGCATGGGAAAAGGTTGGAATTTTTTTACCACTACTCACAACGTTCACATTCATAGCAATAAGCATAAGTATTTTTTTCTACCGTTAATAGCGATGGACTTTAAACGTTACTTCTTTATAGCTACGTGTAGGAGGAAGAATATTATCCTCCTCTTTTCGCTAAGACTAGTTCGGCACACCACTAACCACTTCCCCTCTCCTTGTCCTTTTCTTTCTTTCATCCTGTTCAGAGCCTTCCCTTGTGGCAATCCAGGCAGAGCGGAATCTGGTTCATCGGGTAGCAGGACTTGCCCTCGGCACCTCCCAGGCGAGAGGAGCAGTCCTGGCATATAACAAAAAAAATTGTTTGCAGGGTACATTATAAATTTGTCAACTGGCGCCTTCCCAATTTTGGTTGGTTTTACGTTTGCTTCTTTTCGTCGTATGACTCACCGCGCACTTGAAGCACTCCGGGTGCCAGTCCTTGTCGAAGGCCTTGAGTCTGCTGGCCGTCTTCTCCCCCGGGCTCGGGGCGATCGGCTGGTCGCACCCGCTGCACCGGGGGGCGAACTTCTGGTTGTAGTCCTGCTTGCAGTAGACGTTCTTCTGGTCGTCCGAGTTGAATCCGTCCGGCCCGGCCAGGTTCTTGCCGCAGACGCAGCAGACGAAGCAGTCCGGGTGGAAGAGGCGGTCGACGGCCCGGACGATCTCCCCGGTGGACACCTCGCGCCCGCAAACCCCGCACGACAGGTTGCCTCCCTGGCGCTCCTGACGAAGACACGGAAAATTTTTTTGATTTTGAAGTCCGCATACGTGGGAAATGAGTTGTTGGCAAGTATAGAATAACGAAACGTCTCTGTACACAGCAAGCTAATTTTTTTATTACTGAAAATGCCTTATGCCGTTCCCGAAAATGCCTTAAGAAAATGCCCATGCATTTGTTCCGAGAGTCGCAAAATACAAATTGCGCGTTCTCAAGGACCTTGAGATATTCGCACACACAAAAAACAGCTTTTCTTTTCAGTTTCGATTTCAACATGTGCCTACTTGTCGCTTTTTTTGTCAAACTGCATCCTCGAAATGTTTAAAGTTAAGTGGAAAAAATTTCCCAATGCTTTGTCTCGTCTCATCTGTTGGGAAGGGAAAAAAATGTTCATAAACTTTAACGTATCTATAAAAATTACGAAACTTGAAAAACATGTCGCTCGTTGTGTTTTTTCAAACGAGTTTTCTCTTCTGTCTCCTTCCCCCTCATCATTGACAATCTGGATCCTTGCGACAGGACTACTGCACGTTGTACTTACTGTACGCACAGAAACTAGGATACTTTCAAGTCCCAATAATTCCCCCTTATCCCCAAATCCGCGTTTTGCTATTTAATTCCAAGGTTTTAAAAAAATAATAAAAAAAACCACTGTATTAGTTCTTCACCTCTGGCAGTGCAGAAAAAAACACTTGAAATGACCTTTATCATTTTTCTCTTTTTTTGTCTATAATTTTTTTCTTCAAAGTTTTTTGCCGTATCCCTACAAAAATTTGCAACCTTGAAAGGAGGATGTCCTGACTACTGTGCATTTTATGCTCCCCTCTTAATTTCAACGCTCTTTGGGATTTCCAACCTAAGTTCTTCTCTCGAAACATGCCTGGTAAATTGCACAGGCAAGGTGGTAGAGGTTCAAAAATACTATATACTCCGTATTCTCACTCACAAAAGCGGGAAAAGATGGGGGGGAAAAGTTCGGAACGTCCAGCAGCATCCAGAAGTTTCCCCTTTTTTGGTGAGGGAGGGAGGGGGCGCAGATAATGGACAGATTGAAGACCTTTTCCTCCCCTTTCCCTTATTTTTCTTCCCTCCAGATAAAAACACGACTTTTTGGAACTTGAAGGAGGAGAAAAGACCCCCGAAAGAAGGAGGAAGATACCTTCTTTTAACCGACACCATCATCACGCCATGGACAGAAAAAGAGGAGGTGGGAGGCGCGCGGGCTTTGGAGGAATGTCTGGCCTGGGAAGAAAATTGGTTGGTAGTAGTGTGAAGTTGTAGGTAGGTGGCGTGAGTCATACCATTTTTGACTAGGAGGTCCGGACTGATCGCACATTTTGAGGCCAACGCGTCAAGAGCGAGGAACTGACCTTGTAGTCCTTCTGGCAGATGATCTTGCCATCGGTGTCGGTGTAGTAGGACCCCGAGATGCCCTCCCCGCAGACGCTGCACTTCTTGCGGTACTTCTGGACAGGGAGAGACAAGAAGAATTTAGTAAACGAGAGGTGAAAAAAAAAAAACCAAAAAAAACCGGAACGGGTTTTCCCATAAAAAAAATGAGACCAGGCAAGATTACTTTTTTCTCTCTCTCTCTGGGGTATGGAGACGACTCGTGACATCATCTGAAGCTGAGAGGAGCAGGAGGAAGGAAGTTCCTAATCATCTGAGTCAACATTCAGCACACGACTCAGTCTCCTTCTCTCAAGCACTTGGGCTATACAAATATGCTGCGCTTTTTATGCCTTGGTGCAAAAATAAAGTGGAAAAATGCATTGACTTGGCATACGCAACGCACTATATACAGTACGTACATACATAATAGAATGTGCACATAAAATCTATCATCAGTGCTTGCAACATAAACTATGTACGTATAAATTGATTTTTGAGAAAACCTTTTCGCATTCTTCCAGCCTATTGCGTCAGAGATTGTTAGTTCAAGTGGAGGAAAAGCAGCAGTCGTGTCTGTCTGGATTGGGCGACTAGTTCTATCAAATCTTTTTTTCCCTGCTCAAGTGGGCACAGAAGGGACTTTTAAAAAGCGCCTGGTGACGATGATGACGATGTGCTGCTGCTCTGTGGGCGGGATCCGATTTCAGGACTAAAAGAAAGACTTTTTTAGGAGGGGAGAGGAGGAGGGCAGAGTCATCTCTCAATCTTTCTTCCTTTTGTTTTCGTGGGCTTTTGACGGAAAAAAACACGTAAGGAAAAAATGTTTCTTCCTACACTTTCCTGGAAGTGCAAAAAAAAGCCAAAAAGACTACAGGACTGCACAAACTGACGATATGGGAAATCGCAACCCACACGCACCCACCTACTCACCTTCTCGTAGTCCTTCTCGCAGATGTTCTTCCCGTCCTGCTGGAAGTAGGTCCCGGAGATGTCCTCGCCGCAGTCGTCGCACTTCATCTTGACGATGCTGTTTAGGTAGCTGCTGCTGCTGCCGCTGCCGCTTCCGCTGTTGCTATTGCCCTGCTTGGTCTTGCAGCTGGTCCGCTTGCCGGCCTTCTTCGCCGCCTTCTCCTCTTGCTTCTCTCTCTGCGACGAGGAGGATATGGTATACAGTAGTACATGTCATTTAAGCCCCTTCTGACAAAAGTGCACAGTCGACCTTTGATTGAGTAAACTTGGCCTTTTTTTCACGGAAAACTTTACTAAATCCTGCCAAGTAGGAAAATTTGTAAAAAAAGAAGTACTTTTTCCAAGTCGAAAGTTGACTGTACTGTACAGGCACACGAGTCTTAATAAAGGAGAAAACAAACTTGATAAGGGAATTCAATTTAAACCCAATGAAAACAAGGACCTTTCTCGGAGAGGAGAAAAAAAGACCGCCTGCTACTACTAACTGCGCAGCAACTAGGCTCTGCCCCACCCACGAAGGGAAGTGATTTCACGATTTGATTTGCATTTTATGGCATCTCACCGTGTTGTAGTTAAGAGACGAGAGAAAAAAACAACTTCAAAATATGCCAAATACGTTGTTGCCGTTAGCACACAACAGAGTTCTTGAAGGTAAGGGAGGAGAGAAAAATTGCATTCTCATATTGTAGTACAAGTGTTCACCTTGAACCTGTACGTAAGTACTGCTGCTACATACTTCTACTAGTTCAACAGACGTTTGGGGCACACGGGACTCCGCAACTTGTCGCCCTCTCTTCTTCCTCCTCTTCTCTTCCCTTGCAACTTCTCCGGTTTCTTTTTTAAAAGAGAATGACAAAGCCGACACCGCTCACGACAGAAGAGCGAGAAAAGGGAGAGAGAGACGTATGCAAATAACCCCCGTCTGCATCTGAGAGTGAGGGAGCCTTTTCCTCCTCTTCCTCCCATCTCGACACTTCAACCAGGGCTTTTGGCAGCCTCGCTTTAAAAAAA
>JAAUYM010105687.1_pt1 | contig 16910 bp, 14 predicted proteins | sample 7278001 | NCBI WGS metagenome assembly JAAUYM01 (sample SAMN14350224, study PRJNA611818) | marine sediment metagenome | isolation source: surface marine sediment (1.8m) | place: French Polynesia: Moorea | collected 2018-08
CCCCCCCCGCCCCCCCCCCCCCCCCCCCCCCCCCCCCCCCCCCCCCCCCCCCCCCCCCCCCCCCCACCCCCCCCCCCCCCCCCCCCCCCCAAGAAGAAGAAGAAGAAGAACAAAAAAAATTTACTGGGTAGGGAGATCAACCATTCTTCCGTCACGTGTCTCTCAAATACTTTCTTTTTCTTCACTAATATATTGACTGTCTCTTGGCTTCGGGAGAGCGAATCTTGGGCAGAGAGAGAAAAAAAAAGGGTGCGGGCGGAACAAGAAGAAGGAGAAGGGAAAACAGAAGCTGCAGAGGAGAAGGAAGCAGACTTCTCGTTGAGCTCGGCTCGGTCGGCACCCAACGGAGACTGCATGGGGAGGAAGGAGAGAGGGAGGGAGGGAGGGAGGAAGGGAGGCAAGGGGGAGAAAAAAGCAGGAAAGACAAGGGAGAAAAAGAAATGTTGTGGCTTCTGCAGACAACGCTCGCTCCGCCTGCACCTCAATTTACTTAATTCGAAAGCAGCAGAAGTGAGAGAAAGAACGAATGAAGAAGTTCAACTCGGAATCTCGATCCTCCAATTGTGAAACGAAAATCTTGCGCCAAGTTGCTTGGGTTCGCTAAACTAAAATAGTCCGTAGGCACACGGGAGCATATCTTTATTCTCTCCACCTGCGTAGGACACAGCGACTAAAGTGAGAAATGGAAGGCTTGGACTTTAGTCGGATGATCCACTACACTCAGCAGCAACAGCAGCAGCAACATCACAAAGGAGGAGGCGACTTCTCAATGGAAGGGGGATCTCAGCAACAGCAGCAACAACAGCAGCAGCATCAGCAACACGTGGAACCCATCGCCGGTCATGCTGACATCACCTCCATCCTGGACCAGATCATGACCATCACGGACCAGTCATTAGACGAAGCGCAGGTAAAGCACTAGGACTTTCTTTCAGACCCATTAGAAACGGTATTTGTTGGACCTTTGATTGCAGGCGCGCAAGCACACGTTGAATTGCCACCGCATGAAGCCGGCGCTGTTCTCCGTCCTCTGCGAAATCAAGGAGAAGACGGTGCTCAGCCTGAGAAACGTTCAGGATGACGATCCTCCGGATCCCCAGCTGATGCGGTTGGACAACATGCTAATCGCAGAAGGAGTTGCCGGTGAGCGAACGAACCGCAAAATGAAAAAAAAAAATGGAGAAAGCTTTGTATGTAGCACCAAGCGGGCGGAAAATATTGTTTTTACTGTTACTCGCGTACCGGTCGCCCTTATTCAGGTCCGGAGAAAGGCGGCGGCGCCAGCGCGGCCGCCAACGCCAGCGCGGCGGCGGCCAGCAGCGTCAGCAGCGAGGCCACCATCGAGCACTCGGACTACCGCGCCAAGCTGGCACAGATACGCAGCATCTACCACCAGGAGCTGGAGAAGTACGACCAGGCTTGCAACGAGTTCACCACCCACGTCATGAACCTGCTGAGGGAGCAGTCGAGGACCAGGCCAATCACGCCGAAGGAGATAGAGAGGATGGTGCAGATTATTCACAAGAAGTTCAGCTCCATACAGGCACGCAGTGTTTCTGTTTTGGCAAAGTTTTTAGGGAACAGGTAGATAGTAAAATCTCTTCTTTTTTTTTCTTTTTTTGCCTACATCCCTGGTTTTAGGTTCAGCTGAAACAGAGCACATGTGAGGCGGTGATGATCCTGCGTTCAAGGTTCCTGGATGCGAGAAGAAAGCGGAGGAATTTCAGCAAGCAGGCTTCCGAGATCTTGAACGAGTACTTTTACTCCCACCTCTCCAATCCGTATCCGTCTGAGGAAGCAAAGGAGGAACTGGCAAAGAAGTGCAACATCACCGTCTCCCAGGTAGGCGCCATTCAAAAATATGCACGTAAACACGCAGCACGTTTTATGATGCAATTTTCAGTTTAGCAAAATGATTTACTGAAACTATTAGGTCAACAACTGGTTTGGGAACAAGAGGATACGGTACAAGAAGAACATAGTGAAGGCCCAGGAGGAGGCCAACATGTACGCGGCCAAGGCTGCGGCCACCTCCGCCTCGGAAGACCAGCCTCAACACCAGTCGCCCCAGGGACCTCCGCAGCGGCCGCGGCCGCCCCCGCCCCCTCCGCCGCCGGCCCCGCCCACCGCGGAGTGGGGGTCGTCGACCAGCGGGTCCAGCCCGGCAGCCGCGGCCGCGATGCCAGGCCAGCGACGACGGCACCACTCGCCCGGAAGAGACATTCCGTACCCGGGATACTGACGCGCGAAACCAGACCTCGGCTTTAAAACCAGTTATGATAGCCGCTTTAAAAAAAAAAGCTGGAGGATCGAGGCCCTATCCTTACAATTTACGGTATACTTACACTATAGGTATGTTCTACTACTAGTAATAGTTAGTACCTCTTTTCTGGATGCAATGCATCTTTTTGATGCTCACTTGTTGGTTAACGAAATTAAGATTACATCACTGTGTGCACTACTAGTACTATGTACTGTACAACAGCTCTCATGGGGTGGGAGTGAGAGAGAGAGAGAGATTTTTGGAGCACTGTTCTTGGGTTCACCCTGTGCTACTGACCTACCTGTTCTGATCCGTGACAAAGAAGCCGAAGCAATCCTCTCTAACTACGCGTTACTGACGTTGATCCCCTGGGCCTTCTTTCCGCAGTCCTCGTGCCCTCCCTTCGCCGACGCGAGGGACATGGCCGTGGCCGTGGTGCGCGCCCTCGTCGCGGGCGCCGACCTGGCGGACTTGCCCTCCCCCTTGTCCTCCCGGACCTCCTCCTGCGTGGGGGTCGCCGCCGCCGCTGCCGCCGCCTCCTCCTTCTCCTTCTTCCTCTTCATGCTGTCCACTTCTGCCTCGTGCGCTTCCTCGTGTTCTCTGCGGTCGTCGTGTCTGAACCTCTCCTCGTCGTCGCGGTGCATGTGGTGGTTCTCTCCGTGCTCCAGCGCCTCCCTGATGAGAGTCTCCTCCGTCTTGAGCCGCTGCTTCTCCACTTCCGGATCCTCGAGGGCCTTCTTCATTCCGCGCAGCTCGCCCAGCAGGAAGGCGCTCACCACTGCGCCCAGTACTGCCGCATACCTGGTCAACTGGTTGACGTTGTTTTGCCGATACATTATTATCCTATTGCCCCAACTTATCTTTTACGAACAGTGTTGCCACAGTCTGTTTTAAAATACGCCAAGGAAGAAAAAAAATTGGAGCAAAACCGGGGTAAATGTATCAAGCTGCTTAGCAACCAAAAGTTCACCACAGCCGAGTTTTTATTCTACTCTGTAGTGGAAGCAAGTAGGTATACCAATAGTGTAAAGAAAATGCGAATTTGATAATCACCATTATAGTTTATAGCTGAGGGTTTATAGTTTATAACTGAGTGAGAAAAATTACTTCACGAACAGAAGAGACGAACAGAAGACTATTTCAGTATACATACCTATTTCATGCAGTAATGTTGTATGTACACTTACTGCTCGTGGTAGCCAGACCAGTTACTTTGGCGTTGAGGGAGTCGTGACATTTAATTTTAATCGCCAGTTGGCGAAATTTTGCCAAGATTGATGACACTGAAAACAAATTATGTAAATGCTTATTCCCATGCAGGATGTACGGGAAAAGTAGTTTTATTGCGAGGGACATCGTGCTTCAAGAGCAGCAAAGGTTTTGTCAGTTTAGTTTTCAATATTATCCTATGTGGTGTATGCAAATTCAACAAAAACTTCAGTGTAACAGGGGCCGACCTACCAATGGATGTTTTTATTTACAGTACATTTATGTACTATAAATACGAGGGCCTATATTTTTATCAGTGGGATATCCAGTAGGAAAGATATCAACTATAGGTTCACATGATAAGTACGTCTTTTGCAACGTGAAGATAAGGCATGGTGTCAACACTCATTACACTAATTAATGAAAAACTTCTCTTTTCCACTTTCTTCCCGTATATGTACACAGTATTTCCAATGCGGTAAAAGAAGTGCTTAGCTTCATCCTACACTTTTTCCCCAAATTCTATTTTCTAAAATTATGGAATAATAAACTACTTTTTAAATTTTTTTTTCTTAATTTCCCGATTTTTACTTTATTTCCCGATTTTTTCCTTCTTTCCCAAATTTCAAAATTAAGAACTTGGTTTGCTTTAGACGTTAGGAAAAAATTGTAGGATAAAGTTTAATTATCTATTAATTAATTATGTATTAATTATCTATCGGGGATATTTTGCGCTTTATTTCCCTCTTTACCAAAAAGATCCCTTGTTCGTTCCTCCAGTCCCCTCCTTACCCCTCCCCAACCCTCCCCTCCTCACTCCAGATCATTTTTGAAACTCAGGAAATGAAGCGCGAAGTAATTCCCCAGGGAATAATAATTATCAACGGTGAATGAAGGATTCTTTCAAAAGCTTTCAAACTGCATGCCGGTTAAAGGCAGTTATGATTCTTGGATAAAACCCGCCAAATTAAATTAAAAATTTCCGGGCGACTTGCAAAAGTGTTATTAGTGACGATGTTGGAAGGTGGCACAAACGCACCCTATATACGTACATGTAGTTACGTACGGAATAAAAGAACGCTCTGCTTTTCTAGAATAATTCCTGCCTCTTCTTGGCAAATTTTGCGATTTTTTTTTAGTCGCCTGCGAATTTCAGAACTGATTCAACCCTGAGTGAGTGTGCCTGAAACGTAGAGCCTAAATGGATTCACGCGTGGGTTTTCCCAAATTTCATGCTTACGAAAAATTAAGATGCAATGGAAGATTTTCGATACTGCACTAACGTTCGATGTTAATTCTCTTGCGAGCGTTGCGAAAAGCTGCTGGGCAAAGCTAGGAAGCAGAGCAGACGCGAGAAGCCCAGAGCCACGAGGCGCCAACAGCCATGCTCACTGCAGAACGAGTCCCAAATGCAAGGAGCAATCGCTCCCTGCGGGTCACGGTCGCCGTTGCGCGAGCGTGTTTCACCCCTGGTACGAGGTCTTCAGGAGCAAGCTGATGGAGTTCGCGCTCTCTGGGGGGCTGGAGCCGAAGGCGGCCGACCCGTCCGTTTCCTTCACGCTGAGGTCCCGCCTCTCCTTCAACCTGGACGAGGGCTCCGCCCGCGGGGTCGTCCTCCTCCTGACGTTCTCCCTGTCCGCGCTGGCGGCCCTCCTCCTCGCTCTGGCCGCCTGGTGGGCCTGCCTTCGCCCGGCGGCCCCGGCCAAGACCCAGACCGGCCTCCCCGGCGAGGAGGAGGAGGAGGCGGCGATCGCCGAGGTGGTGCGAGGGGTGTGCGACAGCTACCTGCGGGAGGCCAAGGCCGACCTGGAGACGAGGGTCGTGTCCAGGCTGGTCGCCCTGCTCGCCAGGCCCCACTTCAAGGGGAGGTGCAACTCCCCCTGCTGCAGGAGGCACTCTGGCGGCAGGGTCGGGAAAAGGATCAGGAAGATGCTGTCGAGAGACGGCATGAAGGACGTCATCGTCAAGCAGATCAGGAAGCGAGAACAACATTAGTCCTTATTGAGAAAATATAACAGATTTGTCTTTCATGTGGTTCATGCACAATAATTCATCCACTCTTGTCTGTCAATAATGACTTTGTTTATTTTCTGGTGTACTGTACTACTCTATATTATACCATAATGTAGGAGGTCCCTCCTGAACCGCAGTTTCAGAGTGACGACTACTATGCTCCATAATCAATCATAGTTGAATTTTAGGTCTGATGTAGCAAGCCATCTCCTCTCCCAGTCCTCGAACCTTTTGATCTGCTCCTCTGACAGCTTCTTGCGCCAGTTCCCAGACTGCCCCTTGCGCAAGAAGGCGCTCTCTTCGCTCTTCTTGTTGTAAATCTCATTTGCTATCTGAAAAGAGGGAAGGTTGTCACGAGGAAGGGGGGAGAGGAGCAGGCGCAGGTTGACGTAGTAAACAGACTCTTCGCACTCGCCTTCACCCACTCCTGCTTGTTCACTGACGGGTTGCTCTTCATCTTGTCAAAGGACAGGTGAGAGGCGAGTTCCCGGACGGCCACCTCCGCGATGGGCGCGCCCAGGAACGACGACACCTTCCTGATCACCGCGGGGAGGTCCCGCTTCATGTCCTCGTAGAAGATGAACAGGATGTTCTCGCTGGTCTTCTGGAGCTCCCAGAAGTCCAGGACGTTCTTGAAGTACGGGGTGTAGTACCCGCACACGTCGTTGAGGAAGGCGTCGACGAAGGTGTCGAAGGTCCCGTGGAACCCTTCGAAAATCTGCCAGTGATTGTAGTAGGAGGCGCAGACGTCGCGCGGGTTGCGGGCCACGTAGATCACCTGCGAGGAGGAATTAAGAGCCTCTTACCTTATATACACACAAGCACAGCGCAAGGGTACGCTAAAAAAAAAAAAAAGAAGTGCCTTTGCTTTCTTCTCCATGACTTGCTTCGGCAGCATGTCAACCGACAGATGCGTCTTGAGGATCCTTTGCCCCTTCATCTCGTTGGCCTGCTTGATGCTGTTCTCCGCCTCCCCAGGCTCGACTGAGTCAGGACTCCAAATTGCCGCCATCCTTATTATAAGATACAGTGTTTACTATTCATAAAGTGCGTAGGACAGCTAAACGTATTGCAGGTCTCACTCACTCGACGAATGGAATCCTCTCGTCCAGCGTGGTCTTTTTGGCCGCCTCGTAGTCCATGTTGTTCATCAGACACCAGACCATCTCTTCGGTCCACGTCGTCCCTAGTAGCAACATATGTATGAAGTTATGAACGGTTCAGTTCATAGCACAACGAATAAAATGATATGCCAGCCTTCCTAGTCCACTACTGGTGTTTTGTGGAGGCTTCACCAGATTTCGGGAAACTGGCTATCCAGACGTCGTCCTCCCTCACTCGGAAGTCTTTCAGGGCCTTCTCGTGCTTGGCGTAGACTCTTGGCATGACTTGGTTGTACGGTTGGAAGCGGACGAATCCCTTCTGGAATGCCTTCTGCGACCTGTAGAACTCTCCGATCAGCTTCTCGTCCAGCTCCTCGGCCGTGACGCCGTCGGACAGGTTGTACTCCACCCCGTGAGCGGCCATCGTGACGACAAACGTGGCAGGGTACGTCTGTGTACGTACGTGTGTGTGTCACATCTGACTGATACGAGATTGGAGTGTCGCCGCAGCTGAGAAGAGGAGAGGAGTTCTACATAGTAGGGCAATAGAGGGAGAGATGAGAGGGAGGGGATTCTGCTCAAGTATTACCCTATCTGTGTGGGATGGGAGGTCGGGCTAAGGGAGGGGGGGGACAGGGGTTATTGAGAACAACAATAACTCTCAAGGCTGGATGGCGCTCCACTTGAAAAAAAGAGTGGGAGGAAGACATTTCCTATTCATACATCAAGACTGATTCGGAGCACGATGTACGTACGAGTATGTCGAGGCAGCAATAATGCTCAAATCCTGTTGTGTCAATGTGCCACAGCAACACTGTCGTACCACCGTGCTGTACTCAAAGATTGAAAATAGTAGTGTCCCTCCTCGCTACATACATCTCCTTGCATATCCACTGGAGACTAAGAGTACTGTATGTACATACAGTAGGCAAGGGGTGCAGACGTAGACATCTAGACTGCAGACGCAAGAATCCGCAGGGAGACGCAAGGGTTTATACGGTAGATTGACTTATTTCTCAACGTGCTAATGCACAAATGTCTCTTCCCAACCACCAACGGTGGTATGCAAAACGGAATCTCAGTCGGAATATACTGTATACACATTGCGTTCTGCGTTCTGCGTTCTGCGTTCATTCAGTGACGGCTCTTGTTATGAGCATCACTCATTTTATCTGAATAACTGGGGATTTTACCCCCATGGTAACGAGTCCCAACCATCCTTGTGACAGTATCCTGGGACGAGCTTAACTTGTTTGCATTTCAGCAGCCCTGTCATCTCTTTCAGATCTGGGATACTCGGCCTAGCACAATACCAACCAATTAGCACTTTTCATAGCGACTCCACAAAAGAGAATCAAAGGAGTGAAAAAAATTCTCATTCCTTTTCTTCTGTCCCATGGCCATCACCCATCAAGCACTAACCAGTCCCAACATTGCTTAACTTCAGTGATCTCACGGGAACTGGTGTGTCAACATGGCTACGGCGTTGCGCCTATACACATTGCATACACGTTTTTGCACATTTTGCGCCGATTTATATGCTCAATCGATGCTTATTGACCAAATTTCTGCATCGGAGCTCAGTCTGAAGTTTATTAAGAGTGCGTTGTTGGTTGGGTTTGCATGATGCGACTTCTTTCCTCACAAAAAGGTGCTTCTGGCTTCAATGCTGCATTCTGGAGGCTGGATTATATTCTTTTACGACGTGCTATACTAAACTGAACGTGATCCCAATCCTATTGCACTTAGTATAGCTATGTATGCACTACGTATGTACCGTACATACTACGTGTACGTACACAACACCTCTTTCTTTCTTTTCGCATCTTTTCCTTGTTAGTACGTACAGTTTCTTGGTTGCTTGCCAAGACACGGCTCTTCTTTATGCCTGGGGCGAGAGAGTCAGAAAATGGCGCGACAATGATGCAGTGTGTGTGGCCACTGCCTTTAATCATACACTCAACTTTCAATCAACGAGAAATTTCTCCTGTACCTAAGATTAACACCTACGTAAAGTGGACCAGTAGCTGCTTTAACAGCTTGAAAATGGCTTGAACAGCAGCAAAAGCAACTGCTTAAAAAAATCCAACGTCTCTCATTTACATCTTAACAGTCATGATCATTTCAGTGTTCGGATCCGACAAACTTACTGTAGGAGAAGCCTTTTTTATATTTTCTTCTCACTAAAGAACGGCAACAAATGACACTAGGCCTCAGGAACGCAAGCTTCAAGGCAAGAGGAAGGGGGGGGGCGGGAGGGGGAGGGGAGAGAGAGATCTTGGCAACTTCCCCAATTCGTCCCCAAGTTGATGCTGGGCTAAGACTTTGCTGCGTTCTGGGCTGCAGTCGAGACTCCATTTCGATTTCCCAGCACCATGGTCTCTTCCTCCCCTCCGAAGCGTCGTCGCCGCCAGACGCGTGCTGCTTCCACCACCATCTCCTGCTGCACGAACGCGACGACGGCCGCGGTGACGGTGGCAACGGCGGCCGCCCTGCTCGTCTTGGTGGCTGACGCGCTCCTGCTCATCAGGGGGGCCGAAAGCGTGGCGCAGGAGTGCCAGAACAGTCAGGATAAGGGAACGTGAGTAGGGGGCAAAATGAAGCTAGGAAGCAGCAGCAGCGACGGCTGCAAGCTAACTACAAGCACGCAGGTGTTTTTTTTTTTCTTTACAGCATCAATAGCGGCACACGGGTATGCAGCAATAGCAAGTAGTCAAAAGAGGGTTTCATAGGAAGCACGGCTACCGATGTCTCTAATTTAAATATTTCGCATTCCAGTTCAGTTCCTTTTGATAATTCAGAGTTGCAAAAGCATCTCTATGTGGGAAAATATTTATTTACTCGTTATTGTTTCTACTTTCTAGGTAGTAGGTATGTGATTATTATTTCCGGTTTGCTTCTCTCAAAGGTTGATAATAATCATATAAAAGGAACTGCAATTTGGACTTGGGATATGTACCGGTACGTGTAATTTTTAGAAGAAGTAAACTTATCTTTGCTTCATCGAATTGGGACTTGAACTGACCTATTCTTGCGAATTTCCCAGTAACATTAACAAACCCTAATATTTGCCACAGACCTGTTTCCATCTTGGCCTCCATCCCCTGCCACTACTTGGAGTTGCGCTCCGACTTTCCCGGGGCCTCCTTCTTCCAGCTGAGCAAGGGAGCGGACGACGACAGCGGCAACACCGTCGACGACGACGACGACGACGACGCTTGCTTCGTGCAGGTGCTTCTGATGGCGGCCGCAATCGTCGCCGCGCACTACCTGCTCTCCTGCCTCCTGCTTCTCTTCGGAGGCGTCTTCCACGGCTGCCACGCTCTCTACGTACCTTGGATTGTCGCTCACGCATTCATCCTAGTGCTACTGGCCACGATGGCGGCCGCGGAGGCAAGTGTAGCGGATACTTTTTTTCATATTTAATTGCATACTATTACGGTACTTGTACATACATGTACAGTACATACATATCTTTCCTTCTTCTGGTTGTAGATTGGCGTTGTGCAGGCCTCCATCTACGTGTCCTCCACCGGCTGGATGCTGTTCGCGACGGTGTTAGCGGGGTTGGCCATGTGGATCGGTGGGCTCGTCTCTTGGCTGGAAGTAAAGAAGATGGGAGACGAGAGACAGGCAATCAACTACTACACCAAGTTCTAAATGAGGGAAAAACTTCTTCACGAATTCAAATATTCTATCTACTGTGCTACCAAAAGTGTTTGTACAGTACAACTTGTACGAGTATGTAAAAAAGGATCGTTAAAAAAAAGCAAATAAACTTCTGTTCAGAATATGCACAAAACAGGTACTCTGCCCAATTTAATTTCAAATGTGTTGTGTACAATAATTATGACATGAGATTGTTCTACTAAACATAGAGTGGATAATCCACTCACAAATTTTACAGAGCTATCATGCACCCCAGCCGGGTTATGTCAAAATAACCTTTTAAACTTAATATGCACCTATAGTAGAGAGTATATCTTCACGCCCATATAGGTATATTCTTAGCTTTACATGTTAAAGAAAGGTGGCTAGTAAACTATATTGGCAAGAAAGCAAGTGTAAGCATTCAAATATAACTTTATTTATAGTTTTAATTATGTACTTGTAGCTACCGTATATGCTCAAACCAAGGAAAATTACTGTTTGTAGTAGAACTCAGCTTAAGTGCATGCTGGCTACGTATATAAAATTTTGTATCCAAAGTATTGACACTCCGTAGATATGTCAATCTTCTTATTTAGTAAGTGCTTAACAGTGTGTCTCTTTTTTATTATTTTTTTACCAGATCCTCTTAGTTCTTATACGCCAGAAAGTCCCTGTAATAGCACATGACTGTGCGAATAAATTGACATTTTTTATGCATTTTTTTGCGAAAGGGAAAAAAGAACAAAATCTAGACCAAATAAGAAAATGTCAGAAGGTGTGGCTCTCCTCTCCGATTTCTGATATGGCGGACAAGGGAAACGTGTACGGCAGTCGGGTCTCAGACTCGTCGACCGAACCGTGCGAAAAGTTCGCCGCCGACCTCGAGGCCACTCCCCCGGAGGGCGAGGACGCCACCAGCATAGCCCAGATGCGGGACATCACGGACAACTACAACTCCCTGCTGCAGAGGGCCACGAGCGAGATCAGGACGCTGGCGGGGGAGAAGAGCGACCTGCAGGCCCAGTGCGAGAAGGTGATGGTGGTGAACGAGGAGCTGGTCGGGGACATCCGCAGGGCGCTCCAGCGGGAGGCCGCCCTCAAGAAGGAGAACGAGTCGATGCTCAGGGCCAACGGCGAGCTCTTCGAGGAGGCCCAGAGGCTGAGCTACGAGGAGGAAAAGTGGCAGAGCGAGCGGAAGAGGTACCAGGCGGAAGTGCAGTCACTCAGGTCGCAGCTCTCCTCGCTCCAGTCCAAGGCGGGGCAGCAGACCTCGGGCAGAGAGGAGGAGAGTCCGGTCGAGCTGGCCAAGCTGGTCAGGCTGGGACAGTTCCACACTGAAGAGGTGCAGAAGAAGAAGCAGATGGAGGAGGCACAGTCCAAGCTGCAAAAGCACATGTCACAGCTCCAGGCCAAGGTCGAGGAGCTGGAGAAGGACCGGCGCAAGTCGCCTTCTCCTCCTCTTCCTCCTCCTCCTCCTCCTGTGGGTGAGGACGGCGAGGAGGATCCGGACCAGGGCAGCAGGAGCAGGGCGCTCTACCACAGGACGGTGAGTCTGCACACGCAGGTGAAGAAGCTGCAGGAGCGCTGCCGGGAGCTGGAGCGCGAGAACGGCAAGCTGAAGAGCGCCGGCCTGAGCGCGGCCGACGCGGACCTGGCCGAGCAGCAGGCCGCGCGGTACGAGAAGCTCCTGGAGAAGAACAGGGCGCTGTCGGAGCAGATGGAGCGGGTGCAGGCGGGGAACAGGGCCCTCGAGGCGGACAGCGACAGGCTCAAGAGGAAGTGCCAGAACCTGGAAGAGCTGCTCTGCGAGGAGGAGGCGGACATAAACGAGGTGCTGGAGCTCATCAAGAGGATGCAAGTGACGTCCTCGAGCAGCCCCAATCTGGGCCCGATGTGTCCCGCTCCAACGGCAGCGTCCAAGCTCAAACTGTAGGTCGTGTCCGCCCCCTCCGTGTCGTGTGCATAAGGGAGAGGAACAGTTGTTGGATAAGGTAAAAAAAAAGTTTTCAGTTTGTGCAACAGCTCAATGTTAGTACAGTACATACTAGTAGTTCCAACCTACACAGTACATATTGTTGCTGGTCTTACTGTTGCTTAAGTGCTGTTTTTACTGTTGCCAATGAAGTACACCGCATTAATGCTGCTGCTGCTGCTGTAATGCTAATGTCCCGCTTGCCGTTAAAGTACGCAAGTTTTTAAAAGTAAGCAACTGCTATTCCTTTTATTGGTCACCATTTTTTAATCCTTGATTTTTTTAATGATGATTTACGTATATTTGGAAAACTGTAAATGCCAGAGAACGAGGAGACGGAAAAGAAATGCTGCCAGTCTCGTACTACGTATGAAATGCAGAAAAAAAATGGCAAGACTTCGATAGAAACGCTGGCAGCACCAAGGAGTTGTGTAGCAAATAGGAAATTAGGTAGTGATAGACGACCAGGCGATCTGGTCCGGCCGGCACCCTCGACTGGGGTGGGGCAGGGCTGGCTCTCTCATTCAGCACACCAACCCACTCCTTCCACCTTCGTAGCTACCGTATGCCAGTTTGGTCTCGGAGAGTCACATCACAGTTCACAATCACGGGCACAGTCCCAACACACAGGCAGCCCCTTCTGCCCTGCCCCGCCCCGCTGGCCGCCGTCTCCGCCGCCGTCGCCGCCGCCGTCGCCGCGGCGGCCGCCGCCGCCGCCTTGCAGCTTAGCTTCCTCCCGTAGAGAGAGCTTCTTGCCTCTCCCTCTCGCCTCGTCTCCTCCCTCTGCGGGCTCTGCCTCTGCCTGTCCCTGGCTCTCGGGCAGCGCTGGCAGCGGCAGGAACTTTGGAAAGAGGAGAGAGAGGGGGGGGAGGCACTGCTCTGGGGTGGGAAGTAGCTGACTGAAATCTGGACTGGATTGGCAAAAGTCCGGGACCCAGATATCATTCAGGAATCACTCCATGTTTCCGCAAAAATTGTATTACAGTTTCTGTGGCATTGAACTGAACAAACCTGTCGGCTCCAAGTTCACGTCGGTTAAGAAGAGTTCAAGAGCGATGTAAATCGAAGGCGTCTGCGCCACTGTCGTCCTGAACCCCCCCCACCTCCCACTTGCAATGGCCTCCGGCGTGGTCACCACTCAGCCATACCCGATGCAGCAACAGCAGCAGCAGCAACAACAGCAGGGAGGGTTCCCCGCGACGACCACCATCAACTTTGCCAACTGCAAGAAAATTTACGTGCAGCGAGACTATTCCGAGGGCACGGCCGTGCGCTTTCAGACGCGCTTCCCGGCGGAGCTGGAGGGCAGGATCGAGAGGCAGCAGTTCGAGTTCACCGTCAACATGATGAACACCATGTACGCCGAGGCCGAGCGAGCCAACTGCTCCACCTTCTGCGAGGGTTGCATGGCCTGCCTCACCGCCTACGTCATCTACTTCTGCTCGGAGACGCACTACGAGAAGTGCCTGAAGAAAGTCGCGCGCTTTGTGGTGGAGCAGAACGAGCAGGTGTGGACGAAGCGAGGACTCCTCATCACGGACCCCATCGAGAGGGGACTCAGGGTCATCGAGATCAGCATCCTGACGGAGCCTGCAACACCAAGCAATCAGGCTTAAGCGATTGCTTGTTGAGTGTGTGTGACAGAGAAAGAAAAGGGGAAGAAAGGTAAAAAAAAAACTTGTTGCTACTTTTCGGTGGAGATGAGTGTGAAGGACAAACCGGTGTCTTCTCGCACGGCCGCGGCCGGGGCAGCGTCGGCGGCGGCGGCGGCGCCACCCAAATGCTGTCACCGTCGTCAGACGTTGGAGGCGTTGCAGCGGAGCGCCATCCACCAGTCCCTGGCCACTCCCACCTCCCGCGTGGCCATGGCCAGGTGCAGGACGTCGACGCTGGACGACCCGCAGCAGGCCATGGAGGTGCTGCGCTCCCTGCTGCAGCCGGCAATCAACGCGGAAGTGCGCAGGGCCATGCAGAGGTTCGTCGACGACTTCTTCAGGCCCGCCGCTGCCAACGCTGCCGCCGACGCCAGGAGGAACTCCGTCGCCGCGTCCAGCGACGGTGTCGCCGCGGCCGGCGCTGCCAGCGACAAACTGGTGGAGGAGATTTGCTCCCGAGCACTGGACCAGGCCAAGTCCATGTTCAGGTCCAGGAGTGACAAACATAGTTATTCAAGGCGAGGTGGGGTCGTCGCAAAATCCGGAGAATTGAAAGAGCGCAAGCAGGTGGCCGCCATCAAGCGCAAACTGCCCATGAAGAAGGGCACGGACAAAAAGAGGAAGATGTGCGAGCATGCCGAGATGAACGGAGCCACGAGCAGATCGAACACCGACCTCATTCTGTTGTCCAAGAACGGGAAGCCTGTGAGACGAGAGGCTCCAAAGTGGGAGCCCAGCAGGTTTACTCCGGACACTCTCTTTATCCTGGGATCCAGGGCCAACAAGGCTTTGGGCTTCGGTCAGACCAGAGGCAGGCTGTACATCAAGCACCCGGAACTTTTCAAGTTGGTTACATTACTCTCTTTATGGCGTATTGTACATAGAATTGGTTCATGGTAAGCCCGTTCTTGTTTAGGTATTCTGGAGATCAAGAAGACAAGGAGTGGCTGGCAAAGAACCAGCTGATGTCGACAACAGGTGGGAAGGCCTACCTGATGGTGCTGACAGACATCCTGGAGCTTGCCCGCTCTCCCGACTACTCGGCTCACCCTCGACAGCAGCCCAGCGAGTTGGTGGGCTTTACCGTGCCGTCCTTCATGATGTCCAAGATGCGCCGCTTTGTATCCGTCATGAGAACACCGCGCGCGGTGCCCGACGCCGACCTGATCTCGCACGGAGAGAGACAGGTCGCTCTGTGGGAGAAGGAGCGACGGAGTCTCATCGGCGCCAGAGACGGAGGATCGGGAAGGGAAGAGAAGCCGACGGTGGTGCCGGCTGTAAACTCGGCGACGTTGATGCAGGATGTCCTGGGGGACAAAGTAAAGCCGAAAGTGGACGAGGAGGAGGAAGAAGAGGGGGAGGAGGAGGAGGAGGAGGAGCAGAAGAAGAAACAGGTGCAGGAGATTCTGGAAGAAATCAAGACGGAGACGGCCGCCGTGGAGGAGAGGGACTCGGGCGGGGAGGAGGAGCTAGGATTTCTGAACGGAATGAACCTAAGCAGCCTGGTGCGCGAGTTTGAGATGGAGGCTGCCGCAGGCCGGGGCGTCGGATCCAGGCACCGACTCGACATTCTCAGTTTGGCGGACGATGACGACGAGGAGGAGAGAGAGGAGGCGGAAGAGAAAGGAGGGGGGGATGGCGACCGCCGACCTGACGAATCCAATGGGGCAAGCTCCGTCTTTGTCGGACTCCCGGAGGACAAAGGTGATCATGGCGGAAAGAGTGAAGGAGGAACAGCTGCGCAGCAAGATGGACATGAGTCTCGCGCCAGCGAAGGTGATGTGGGCAAGGTTGTGGATTCGTCGAAAAACTTTGAGGGCAATTGTTGTCGGAGCCCATCTTAATCAAGATTGACACGTTAATGATTTCTTTCTCTGAAGTATCAATAATGTTGATTTCGACTTTCTGATTTATAACATTAGGTTTTTTTCCTGCTTTCTAGTCAAGTTTAATAGTTGAGAGCGGGGTTAACCGATAATAAACGGCTACGCTAAATATTTTTCTCATTGTTATGGTCAACATCGCCTTCTTTCACGAATTTAGTCATGAAACAGGGATTGAAAATAATTTTTGGCCATTTCGTAACTAGGTGTACGGTATACAGTAGTCTACGTACTACACTGAACTTCCCCCCCAAAAAGTAACTGCACAGGCAATTTTTGCGTCTTGTTACTAAATGCACTTACTTTCGAATGTACAACAGATGGTCTAGAAATACAGAGCGAGAAAGAAATACGTCCGAAATTGCATAAGCAAGTTGGACCGGACTTGACAAAAGGACGAGTCACCTTAACTCGACTTGGCAGGTTGACTCAAATGGTACGATGAAAACTGTCCGATCGCAAACTGTCCGCATTCAGTATTTCAGGCCGGACTTAGATAGAGCGAGGTGAACCTCGGAAAACAATTTGTATTTAACAAATTATCAAATTACACATTTTATTTCTCAACATAATCCCCCTGGACCTCAACACACTTCTCCATCCTCTTCAGCCACTGCTCCATTATGTTCATGGAGGCATTCTTGAAGACCTCTCGGATGGACCCCTCCACTCCTGTCTCCAGCTCCTGCTGTGTGGAGTAGGCCTCTCCTGCAAGCAGAGCCTTCATCTGAAGAAACAACCAGAAATCTGCTGGTGCCAAGTCTGGGGAGTAGGAGGCGTGTGGCAGGAGCTGGATCTTCTTGCGTCACGCCCATCCTTGCTTTCGTGCTCCATTGGAAAAGAGAGGGAGTGGAGGGGTAGCAGCGACATGCAAATCTGGTAGCTAATTTATGGGGATTTATTATCAAACAAAAATTGACCAATAACAGTTCACTTGTCAAGTATGACATCACCTATCACCCAAACCTTGATTTTTAAAAGTGCGCTTAAATTCAAATGTGCTATAGCCACGACCTCGCTCTATCTAAATGCAGCCTATATATCCTAACCTAACCTAACTTAATCTAACCTAACCTAACCTGGTATGCACAGTTTGTGAGGGAAAGATCCATAGTTGAGAGGCTTTTTAAAGCTTCCTTCACTATTTGTGCACTTGCGGAG
>JAAUYM010014115.1_pt1 | contig 16907 bp, 22 predicted proteins | sample 7278001 | NCBI WGS metagenome assembly JAAUYM01 (sample SAMN14350224, study PRJNA611818) | marine sediment metagenome | isolation source: surface marine sediment (1.8m) | place: French Polynesia: Moorea | collected 2018-08
ATGAGGTTTGGAGGACAACTAAGACCCCCTGGCCTCATTTCTGAGGCTTTTTTGAGGTCGTTGAATGACGAAGAATACACGTGCACGTGTTTACTTCTTCGCCGAAGTTTGGTGACCCCCAACAGCGTCGGTTTTGTACGAGTCTTGTCAACCGCTCTGGTCTGGTCGGGTCGCCACCCGCACCCACCTTCATCCTGCCGCACATGAGGCCGTTGGGGAGTGACACCGAAGCGTTCCTCCAACGTGGCCCGTAGGCTTGCCTCAGACAAAAGCTACAATTGGAAAGAAACAACATGAACAATTTGTACAGTTTCGATTCTGTCGCTCTGCTACAATAAAAATGACAGCCAAGACCGACTCTCCTGCACATGCATAGACCGCGATGCTCCCAAGCCTGCCCCCAAGCCAGACACACAGACCTCAGTCTGAAGATGACGACGGTCCTGGTCTGGAGCGTCCACAGGTCTCGGGGCCTCACCCCTCCGCCGGGCAGGTCCCAGCCCGTCAGGCTCAGCATCTCCCCGACGTGCTGGTCGACGTCGTCGGAGAGTGGGGGCAGGCAGACCGGGATGACCTTGGTGGAGAACGACGCCGGCTTGGACAGCCTGACCAGGATGATCCAGAGGCTGGCGAGGTAGGCTGGAAGGTGAACCACCTCACGGACCGGGGAGTAGGAGGCATCGCTAAGATCCAAGTATCTGAAGATCTCACCGCCGTGTTCCCAGGCAGCCTTCCAGAGGCCATCAAGACGTGGCGCTCCCAAGCAAGACGAGCTTGCTGAAAAAGATGGGGATTGGCTAAGCTTGGGTAAAAAGTTTCCTAGGCACCCATCCAAGATACTATCATCAATTTAGTGCATCGATAAAAATACAAGCTAATGGGTTGTGCCATCACCAGGTTGGGTGTGTGCCTAGTGGTATTTCACCACTAATTAGCAATAGGGCTACTAAGAGCAAGCGGCAATTTGACCCCACCACTAGTGGTGTAGTCGTTGGGGGGGTGGCTCTAGAGGTACCAATATTGGTTGGGTATAGTAGGACTACGCACTCAGATGTGGTCTGGTTGGGCTCAAAGCACCCTCTCGCAGTCAAGACGACGGTGGAGGACAGCAGAGTTCCCGCGCAGTGATGCTTCCAGTCCTGATTTAACGACGCCCAGAAGCCAATGGACACCAGCCAGGGCCAGGAGGAGTTCCTCCCGTGGTCGGTCCAGAGGTCCCAGTCCCGGAAGTTGCGAGGTCGGCCACAGATCCTGTCTGTTGCTCCAAGAAAGAATACACAGGAAATTGACTGCGTGAAATAGCTCCCCTGTTGAATAATCTTGGATCCAGCCAAAGTTAGATAGCATACCCTACAATTGGCTTCTTCACAACTTGACATTATGGGCACAGGAAAAAAAATTGCACAGAAAAACAGCAGGCACCTTTCTATTTGCACACAGCACCTCACTTGCCAATGGAAAGAGCAACACTAGCAGCATCTGCTGGCCAGAAATACTACGTATCACAAAATTGATAAGCAGTCCAGTACATCATTTGTTCTCTTGTCAGCCATTACCTGTGCTATTCATGGAGCACTGTTCATTTGCATAAACTTTGAAGGAATCTCAGACGTTGAGACCCACTTTTTGTCACAGCACCCAATGGTTGGGAACCCCTGTAGAAATAGACGCGTGGCATGCAATTACAATAATTAATTATGCCCTTGTGTGCGTGTCCACTGAAGCAAGTAGTTTGGCACACTGTTGAGGAAAAAAAAACATTCTAAAACAAAAATCTGCCATGGCAATGGTTTTTCCTTCTTTTTTTTCCAATTGAAAACTGTCCCCGTTCTAATGGGAAGGCATTTTTTTCTTGTGAGGTGTCTCCAGAGGTGTAAAAAGAGGGGAAAAAAATCTAATTTTTTTTCGATTTCTGCTTCAGCGTGGCGATGGCCAGATTTCCTCTCCTGTTTCCCCTCATCGAGGAGACAAGAAGAAAAAAAAATAATGGGAACATTTTTCTTAATTAAAAGCCATCTTTTCTTTCTCTCCACCCTTCCCTCCTCCCCTTTCAACCACACACTGATTCCAAATCGGTTTGTAGAGAGGTGGGGGGGAGATGGAGATTGAGTGCCATAGATGAACACACTGATTTTCTCCTTAACTGTAAACAAAGCCGTCTATGAGGAGCCCTTGCATGTCTTTGTTGAAAAACTTTGATCTTGGTGCCATTTGTTTTAAAGGATTTGCAGCATGTTTGTGATCTTGTGTCGATGTATGGGTCGTTTGGAAGGAGAGAGAGACCAAATATAGAAAAGTTGTGCCATTTGTTTGCCGGGAAGAGGAGATCGAATTGAAATGTCGGTCGTGTCCCCTCTTTGGACCACTTGTAAAAGAAGAAGAAGGAAAAATAATAGAATCTCATAATAGAACAAGTTGAGGAGGAATTCGGTTCCCAATCAGTTTTTTTTTCGTGTGTGTTTCTTTTCGTTCCTTTTAAAATTTCAAAATCCAAGTTTCTAGTTATCTAGTTTTGGCTGCCTCAACGGAACTGAACAAATGTTTCCTTCATATTTTTTTTCAGGTATGTTGAGGAAAACAGTGGTTGGCAAAACATCAGGATAGAGATGGTAAAAAAATAGCACAAAATAAGAGGAAAAAATGGGTTACACGACGTTCTTTTACTAACTCAACTCAAGCAGGTTTGACTATGTCTACACCAGATGGCGCTACTGTCAACAATCACAGTTTTCTTTCCTCTGGTTTGCAGCGCCCTCTGGAAGATATAAATGCAAGGGAAGGTCATCTATTTTTTTTCTTTCTCTGGCAAATAATGCTTGGTACACACGTCACGAAAAAATATACGTACTAATCATAAAATAATCGAACATGTTGACTGTAGAAATATTAGGAGAATTTGAAGTTGTCCACCGTGATCAGATGACTCTTCTTCCATATCTGGAAAAAAGAACAAGATTGGCTCCAAATTATTTGTCTCCAATCACCTTTAACTAAAAAAAATATATATATACAAGAAACATAAATAAGAAGAATCCTTTCTCTAAGACTCCCGTCTTCATGTACCTAGTAACAATGGAAATCTTACATCAAGAACAAGAAGAAGAAACTGTGTTTCCAACCCCCTGGTGTGTGACCCACCCACCTCCTCTCCATCCACTTGTCGCACTGGCTGATCCTCTCCGCGCAGATGTTGCGCTCCCCCTCGAAGCCGCAGTCCACGTACCTGGTCTCGGCCTCCGCGTCGAAGAAGCACTCACCTATTCACAACACGACATTCGGGGGTCCATGAATGGGTTTCTTCTCCTTCTTGTTGGGCGTTTACTTCATGCGAGGCAAAAAAACACAACCCAACCAACAACGCACTCTTAATAATCTTCCTAATGAGCTCCGGTGCAGAAATTTTGTTACTAAGCACCAACTGAGCATACTACAAATCGGCACTAAACGTGCAAAAACTTGTACATGTAATGTGTACATATTCCAACTGAGCTTCCATTTTGGATGCCACCGTTGGTGGTTGGGTAGCGTCGTAGCCTCTTACCGTTGCACTTCTGGTCCAGGCAGACGGGCCTCAGGCCGGTGGAGTTTGCGCCTGCGCCTGCGCCTGCGCCTCCGCCGCTGGCGCACATCCTCTGTCCTACGGCGCACCCGGCGCAGAAGGCGGCGTCCTCGTCCTCGCGGTTCAGGCAGTCGGAGTGGCCGTCGCAGACCTTTCAACGCAGAGGAAGAAAACGTTTTGTGTCACTTGATTTCCCATACAACAAAAAAAAGTTGCTTTTAAAAAATCAAATTTATTTCTCAATATAAAGTGGTTTGTTTTAGAGAAAAAAAAAACAATTAGGCAATATCATGGGACCGAAAGAACGGCCTGGCTGAAGAATCGCCATGTGATAAGATCTGGATGTGTCTCCTTCTCCTCCTTCTCCTCCTCCTCCTCCTCCTGTGTTGGAAGTCCTTTATGGAGGCACACGCGCATTCCTGCCTTTACGCGACCATAAATCCAATGTTCTGTGGTCCCTCCCCCCCTCCTTTCCTGTCACTGCTAGCACAGCCCACTTCATAGTTGTACGGTACGTGTACATATAGTACTAGATCTCTGGCCATTTTTTATGGCCTTGTGTTCATCTCAGAACGCAGTGCAAACTGCTAACTATTTGCATTGATGCCACAATTATTACGTAGTGTTTGTTTTCATCTGGGAAATTCAGTGTTTTGATCTTATTTTGGCGTCTAAAATTGGATGCAATTTCTGATATCTTGGTTTCATTCAAGTACTAGTCGTACCACGAAATAATTTCAAGCATTTGATTATTTTTTGGTTATATCCAAATTCGCGAATAAATTTGTCTTAAGAAGCAAAACCATATCTTGTTAGCCTATTGTCATCTATTCTCTAATGGAAAGGGAACGAAAAGAGAAAGAATCAGGCAGACACAACAAATGCCAAAGTAACGTGTTGTTCCCCTCCTACTTGTGCTGCGGGGATCAAACTACAGAAGAACTCCGAAATGTGAACAGTTCTCTGTTGCAAAAATGATTTTTAACTAGCACACAAGGGGAGTAGGCAATAACAAAAACAAAGATTTAATCATTGTGTCAATTTTGTAATAGCTGTACCTTAGTATATACTAGAGTTTACTGAAGCAAAGTTTTACTGTATTCACATATTTTTTATTTCTTTTTCTTTGTGGGAAATGTCATTCCGCGTTTTGTCCGGGCGCTTCGGCACATTTGGCAAGCCTTGTTAGAGAGAGAGAGAGAGAAGTAGTGGTGAACACAGTGTGAGCGTAATTTATGGCCGAATTAGGCGGGATTTTTCTTTTTTCTTATGCGGGAAATCGCAGCATGTGTGTGCCAAGACATCCGAAAGGAAGGAGGAGGAGGAGGAGGAGGAGGAGGAGGAGGAGGAGGAGGAGGAGGAGGAGGAGAGAGACACACATTCAGGTTCAGCTCACACGCACGCGTGGCCCATTGTTGCCAGTTGGCATTTTTCTGTAGCAAGTAATGACAAACATGGGTTTCTTAAAAAGGCATATGGCATCCAACTTTGGGGGGAGGGGGAGGGGAGATTTCATTATTATTGTAGCACAATTAGGCAACAAAACTTATCGGCAAGGCATTTTTACCACACAAAATTGGCATTTTTTTCTATTGCTAGGCCTGGCAACACTGCACACGCCCACAGCTTCCTCCTTCTGCTCCTTCCCACAAATGGGGGAAGGGAAGGGGGTAAGGCCCTGATAAATCTTCTTCCGATGCCTTTTGTGTCGAGGTCTAGGATTGACTCTTTTATCCTTGTTGCCTTTGTGTTGCTGGTAGTTCTTCACTGCAGTGCGGAATTGTACATAGTACAAGTTGGGCCTGTTTGTGCGAGTGACTCTGGACAACAACTCCGATCTTGTTTTCTCTCGCTATAGAGGGGAAGACGTTGTGGGAATCGGTAAAGGAGCGTTTCGAAATCAACTCTTTCACACCCACTTTGTCTGTCTCTTTTCTTTCTTTCTCTCTCTCTCTTTGTCTCTCTCTATCTCTCTCTGTGAGATATGATGGGCCGGGCATAAAAAAGTTGGATATTAAACCCAACTTTTATGGAAAAAGGTGGTTTTTTTTACTGTGGCATAGACAAGTAAGGAAGAAAATGTCAGTTTGGTCAAATCAGAGCAAGCAATTAGCCACGCAATGGGTTCCCACCCTCGCCTCACCTGTCTGGGACTGAGGCACTTCCCGCCGCACCTGAACCTGCCCTTGGGGCACCTGTCCCTGCATGGGACGGACTCGGGAACGCACCTGAAAAATAGAAATCCATGACAAGGCTAAAACCTTATTATAAGCAATCGGTGGTAATAATTTTTTTTCACCTTTAAGTTGACGTGAAGATAACTAAACATTTTTAAATGGATCAGCACAATGTCATGTTTCTCGACGTAAAAAATAGTTAGTTAGCCCCCAGTTGTGTTCAGGTGTTTTCTTAAAAACCCAACCAGTGTTGCTATCGCAAAATTAGTGCTATGTAGTGGCGGAGTCATTGGTGTGGCTCTAGTGGTAGTATCAATGTTGGTTGTAACAAGACACGTTGGCCGTTTTATCCATCACCTTGCATCCGCCCTGCAGAGGTAGAATCGCTCTCCCTCTGGTCCGGCCTTGGTCGGGCAGCGGCCGCCGCACGAGGTGTTCGTGCAGATCAGCTCGCCTGAGAAGAAGAGAAAAAAATACGCGTCATACGTACAGGGTGCTTCAGCTGCCTGTGACGCCTGTCCCACAAAAAATCCTTTTTTCCACATGAGAGAAAGGGATTACAGATCATGGAGAGTCATACAGGGTGCCTCAACTTAGAGGAGAGTTTGCACAGATGAGCTCTGAAAAGTCTACTACTACGTGGTGTTTCAGTCGTCGCGCGGACTGACCGTTGCAGAACCACGCGTCGTAGAAGTGGCACCTGCCCTGGCAGAGGTCGGAGAAGTTCTCGTAGTTGCACCTGGCGGAGGTGGAGGCTGAGGTGGAGCCGCCGACTCCATCAACAAAATAGCGGGACGGCAGCTAAAGAAAAAAGAACCATATGACTGTAATTTTTAGGCATTACCTGCGGCGAAGCCGGCAGGTCATGGAACGCAACAAGTTGTTGTTGTTGTTCTTTTTCTTCTTGCTTCCCACCTCCCCTGGCCCGAAGTGCACGTCCTTCCTGAAGCAGGTCTTCCCGCATCGCACCCAGACCTTGACCGACCCTGAGGCCCTGGCCAGGTCCACCCGTGCCAGGTCCGGCCCCCGCCCCCGCCCCTCCGCCCTCGTCCGGGCCAGGTCTCCCTCGCGGTCCTCGGGGTGCGGCACGACGGAGGAGACGACGAGGACGGAGGTCGGGCAGCGGCCGAGGCCGTCAGGGACGCAGCTGGCCTGCTTGAACACCTGATGGTACAAATGGTAATAAATTTAGCGTGACGGCTGTCTGGTCGGGCATACTGGTGAAATTTTGTGCTTGTGCAAGTGTAGAGTAGCATTTGCTTCGCTGTTCTCTTCTGTACTGAATCTTTCCTGGTTCCTTCCGTCCACCGTCCCGTCCCAGATCCCTGCGTCGCACCTGGCGCCGCTCACGTTGGCGAAGATGGCGTGGTCCACGGTATGGAACCCAGACAGGTCGCTGCACCCTGGTACAGGAGTAGCAGATGATGATGGGAGCACAAAATAAACTCTTCTAATGTTCTATTACAGTGGACACCGGACATATGTTCCATAAGTGGGCTTCATTGTACCTTCGATACCATAAAATATGGTGACATTTGCTTCATCAAATGTCAAGAAAAGCTTTTTTTAATGTGGGAGTTTTTTCATATATTATTCAGGCAGTCACATCTGATGAGGAAGCTTTCTTGTGACGTGATGACATTTGCTTCATCAAACAAATCAAGAAAACTTGTTTTTTTCAAGATGTGACAGTTTTTTATATATTATTAAGAAGTGACATTTGACAGACATTTACCTAGCATCTCAGACCAGTGGAAGAATATCTCTCACTTAACATCTTGCTTGCACAAGACAAACAGACAACTTGTGAAATATTATTACCATCAATGGCGCCAGCAAGAGTGTCAGTCATGACTGCAAGGAGTGAAGACAAAGTGTTAAAACTCTCTGCCCAACATCAGCAGAAAAGTTCTCCAGGAAAGTTTGCTATTCTGAAGAAGAGGCTCCTGACCATCCCAGGAGTCAACTTCTCTGGCCTTTTTGTCCTCATCATCATCTGCACCATCATGATATACAACCAGCTGGGGAAGTACGTGGCGGCCCAGGCCACCCTGGCCTACAGAGTGGACACCAGCCAGGATCTTCTGGACTTTCCTGCGGTCAGCTTCTGTCCCGGGTACAAGAAGGACAAGGTGCGTGAGCTGGTCTGGCCCACCCTCTACTTGAACCCTCATTTCACTGACTCGAACAAGTCTTATGAGGACACCTTTCCAACCACTGCCGAGGAGATGCACCAAGTCTGGGATGAGATGACCTTCGGCCCTGACGAGATCATCATTGACTTTGATGCCGAGTACCAATTTGCAAACATGTCCAACAACAATCCTTTCATGAATGGGTGACCTGCTGCTGACCTGCTGGGGAAAGGAAAGGTGGGCTGCCTCTCACTGGAGCAGCACGACACAGTGTCAGGCAGGTGCTACACCCTCAACACATGGTGCCAGGTGCGTACTACTACATAGAATCAGAAAAAAAGTTAGGGAGAACAAGGACAAACACTGTTCAAAGACCTGCAGTAAGTCAACTACCGAACCAACAACACAGTCTTAATAAACTTCTGACTGAGTTCCAATACAGAAAATTTTTTAATAAGCACTCACTGACAGAGCATTCAAATATGCACCATACCTGCAAAAACATCTATTCAATGTGCTATATTTCAAATGAGCTTTATTTTGCATGCCACTGTTGGTGGTTGGGTAGTCTTTACTGCTATCATCTGTTTGAAACAGTGCTGAACTGATTCCAATTGCATATCTTGCAATACCACCCAGGTGGGGGCTATGGTGTTCCTCAACTTCAAACTGAACTTTACCAATGTGATTGCCAGTGGGCCCATGACCGTGGCCCTGCATCACCCGAAGGCATACCTGGGTAACAATGCCATGCTCTACCCGGGCCCAGTCATCATGGAGCGCGTCTATGCAGATTTCTTCCTCATAATACACACCAAGGTGACCAAGAGGGAGGAGGAAGGGAACACTGGCGAGGATGTCAGCGAGGATGACTTCTATGACTGTGTCAACACAGCCACCCGCACCATGCTCAATAAGACACTGGACCAGGGATGAGTTCCATATGAAACAAACCTTGGCACATGAAAATTATCTACAAATTTAAAAAAGAGCAGAGCTGTGAATTCAGGAAATAATCCACAAATTTACATGGCAGCTGTACAGTACTACCTACGTACATTGTAACAGGTCACCCTGACCAGACATTTCCACCCTCTGTCTCATTGGTACAGTACATATCTGACATATTCCATAACATAACACCAGCTGCTTTCTACTGGCAACCAGTGCTGTTGGTTAGGACATGACCCTGCAGTGGGATACCAGAAGTATGAGACTGGTTGTAAAATGTATAAACAGTCCCTCTGTAGTCAGAAAATTAGGCAACCCAGAACCTTTGCTCAATCTCCTACAGTAGAGAGGAGACATTAGGTGGGCAAAACTCCAGAGTAGCCCTGGGGGAAAAATACTGTACATAACACTGTTTAATACTTTATAACAACTTCTCCCTTTTTCTTTCTCACATGTATGAGGCATTAATTAAAACACACAACTGTCATTTATTCATGTGGGAAAAGAAAAAACAAATTGATACATACACAACAGTCAAACCAGGTTGTATGTACATGCTGTGAAACTCATCCCATTCTTTCCAGTCGTGCTATTACCCATCTTTTGGCAGCCTCCTTGGGCAGGAGCTGTCAGCCGACCTGGCGGCATGCTCCACTGTGGAGGAGTATGCGGCAGCTGACAACTTGGTTGGCCACGCCATCTTTCCCCTTATTGGCAGGTCTGGGTGCCGCAAGCCAGACAGGAAGACCAGGGAATTGTTTTATGAAGCTTGCATCATGACAAAAATATTGCTCAGAGTGGTGTTTTTGTCTCAAGATTGGTTTTTGTGAAATCCTATTATTTGCTTTTCATGCCATAGGTGGTCAACTAGCAAGTTTTTTGGGGTCTTGAGATCTAGTATTGTGACTTCCCAAAAATTTGTCTTGTAGCAGAAACATTGCTATGTAAGCTTCATAAATTCTGTCCCAGCTACACACTGTCCAAGAGAGAGAACCTGCAGGTGGTCTTCATGGAGCCACAGGCATACCTGCTTGTGGCCCTTTCAGACACTGACATCACCATGGAAGAGGACTACACCCTGCAGGACTTCTATGCCATTGTGGTGACCCTGGGTGGGTCAATTGGCATCTTCATTGGCTGGTCCTTCTATGAACTGGTCAAGCTGGTGGCCAAGTGGATGGGCAGGCTAGCCATCATTGGAGGGAAAGGACAACATTAATAATAATAAAAAAGGATAGAATCACCAGTCATCAGTACCGGGTGTTCCACGAAACCACAGAAAGACATTTAATAAATTTATGTAATTTTTGATAGAAGAAGATTTATTGAGGTTTAAAAAATGTTTATGAGGCCAAAAGTTTTCTAATTAAACCAAGAATAAGCAGACTGACTATATGTAAAGACAGCTATACCACTTTAACTGCAGTAAAGTCAACATCTTCTGCACCGCCATCGAATAGATGGCGGTGGCAGTGATAGCCACTATGTTGATCTTGATAAAGTTGGACCTGTTTTCAGTTAATTTGTAGGTGCCAAAATGGCTACAGAAACTTAAAATTTTATTTAAGCTTCACTCTTATTCAAGCTTTCAAGATGTCATCCTCCACCCTTAATGTCAACACCCTTGATCTCTCATACTGGGAGAAGCCATAGGGTAATGTCCTCTGGTAACGTCCAGGGTGAAACTTGGTCAGTTAGCTGGGTCAGGTGTGGGAGCAGGTGTTGGACAGGTGTATGTCATTATGGATCTGTCAGCAGGAGACCTGGTAGCACCTGCGGCACTTTGTGGACGCCAACAGAAGACACACTGAGCCAGTAACTACCATCCCCAACTTTAACTACATGGATAAAAACAGTAATGTCTAGTTTATATAAAACAAGTATCTCTAGTCAACATTTTTATTATAGTAAATATTTAGGTAGTTATACTATTAGTATGATTTAAAAGCTTTAAGCATTGTTGAATTTTTCCGTGGTCCTGTGGCGCACCTGGTACAGTACTACATACTATTGTATGTAGTACCGGTATATAGTATATACATATGTATACTACATAACACTATATGTACCGGGTTCGTCACAAGTTCGCGAGCCCCCTATTCTTGCAATTTTTGGGGCTTTTTTTTATAAAGAGGTCTGTGTGTTTTTACTCAAAAAGTTCTGGCCAATATCATGCCTAAATATTAAACATAGACAAAGCCTCATTAACAACACAAGCCTGAACACTGGCATCATCAGCAAGATCAACTCCGAGGCTCCAGTGCCACCTGGGAGCTGGTGGTCAAACCCAGGTAGGTCCCTGGCTCCTTGGAGGAGGTCAGGGCCATCAAGGACCTGTTATTGGTCAATAAAAAATGAAGAGAGGTGGTCAATAAACATTTCTTGAAAAAAAAAATTCTGATTGGAGTCCCTCTGCGCCATGGACAAGAACCATATCTTTAAGCTGAAGTGCAACCAGGTCTTGGCCCTGGTGAACGTGGGTATGTCCAACAAGGAGATCATGGCCTCCGCTAAGATGTCAAAGACAATGGTTCAGATGGTCAGGAGGCTGGCCAGATCCGCGGAGCAGCAGAACAGGCCGCCAGAGGAGATACTGGCCATGAAGCCCAGGAGCGGTGCCCCCAACACCATCGTGAGCAAGAGGAATGTGGCCATTGTGCGCAAGCGGGTGATGACAAACCCCAACAAGTCCATGTCCAGGCAGAACCATAAGCTGGAGGGGATCTGGGACAAAGTGCTGGAGCTGAGCTACGTAGTCAGGACTGCCACCATGGCCTGGGAGAGTCCGTCAAGGGCTCCTACACAGAGCTGATTATGACTGCCCACCAACATAAACAACTCCGACAAGAACAACGAGTAGCTAGTCAAATTGATCTGCCTCTAGTCTTGTTTTGTCAAAAAAACCAAAGATGAAATATTGATATTTACTGAGATATGGCAATTTTTGTACAGGTGGGGGGGGGGCTCACGAACTTGTGACGAACCCGGTATATTTTTACATATATACTCACATGACTAGATTTTTTACACACTCACAATATATGTATTGCAATCACTGTACTCATACAGTACAGTACATTGTGGGTGCATCCTAGCAGCTGCATCAGCACCTGCCAGCCGCCCATGCCACCACTGTGGTGGCAGCCCTGGTTCAGGGCAAGCTCGGCTATGCGATCTCCACATGGCTGAGGGCGAGGCTATGCAACAAGGACCCTGCTCACAGTGCCTGTGTGACTAGCATCCAGAAGTCCATGTTTACGGCCCCGCCAGGGCTGTTCTCAGCATTAGGCTATCTGGCAGGTGCTCGTGAGAAAGCCAACTGGAACGCTCTGGCCTCCCGAGTCTGAATAGGCTCGCAGTGAAAGAGGTGGCTGTCTCTGCTTGAAGGCCCTGAGAACAAGTGCACCTGGCACTCCACTCACCTGCCTCCTAAGGAGTGCTGCCACACCTGCTGGAATGTCTTCAAGAGCCACCAGGTCGGTTGCAGCTGGCAGCGTGAGGCCAATCTCCAGGATGCAACTGGACTCGTATGTCAAACAAGCCCACAGAGTCTGGAGCGCCAGCTCTGACTTGAGGGAGGCCACCTCCCTTTATAAGGCCAAGAAGGTGGTGCAGGATCTGGCAGCAGAGGTCCCCCTCTAGAACACTCTTTTGTGGAACACACCGCCCCGTGCTCTGGGTTCCCAGAGCATGGGGCTGAGAGAGTGCCTTCTCTCTGGGTTACACACATACGAGGTGCCTCACACACACGCATGCATGCAGTTCCAGCTGCATGCACACTGTCTGTCTTTGTTATTGTTATAACACATCGTTCGGTGCAGTAGTTAGTGGCACCCCCCTTCTTTGTCTTTGTTTCCTTTTAATAACATTTTATTAAATTTTCTTGTCCCCATATATAGGAAACGTAATTTGACGGTCATCTTGCCGACTACCATGGCTTCGATCACAGCTGGTACAAGATTCCTGACAATAAATTGACTCACACACACACATACATATGGCTTGTTTACCATGAAAAAGTGTCCTGCTAACCTGAAGTACCATTTAGAAATTCCTCTAATCAGAAGTAATTTACTGCATAAAAATACTGTTCCTAGAGAAAAATCCCCCTAATCCAAAAATCCTCTAATCCGAATCCCGCTAATGTGAAGTCAACTGTAGTATTATTCAGTGACATTCAGTGACAGATGAAAGAGCTTTCCTGCAATATGGTGACATTTGCTTCATCAAATAAATCAACAAGTTTTTTCATATATTATTCAGACAGTGACATTTGATGAGAAAACTTTCTTGTAACGTGATGACATTTGCTTCATCAAATAAACCAAGAAAAGCTTTTTAAAAGATGTGACAGTTTTTTCATATATTATTCAGACAGTGACATTTGATGAGGAAACTTTCTTGTAACGTGATGACATTTGCTTCATCAAATAAATCAAGAAAAGCTTTTTAAAAGATGTGGCAGTTTTTTATGTACCTACAGTAGCCCCCCAATAATTTGACAAATTTGGTTTCCAGCCAAATTGTTGAATTAGTGGAGGCTGTCGAGAAGGAGTAAGAGGAGTAAGAAGAGGAGGAGTAAGAGGAGGAGGAGCAAGAGGAGGAGGAGGAGTAAGAGGAGGAGGAGCAAGAGGAGAAGGAGTGAAAGGAGGACGAGTAAGAGGAGGAGTAAGAGGAGGAGGAGGAAGAGGAGGAAGAGCAAAAAGGAGGAGGAGGAGTAAAAGGAGGAGGAGTAAGAGTAGTAGTAGTAAGAGGAGGAGGAGGAGAAGTAAGAGGAGGAGGAGAAGTAAGAGGAGGAGAAGTAAGAGGAGGAGGAGGAGCAAAAGGAGGAATAAGAGGAGGAGGAGTAAGAGGAGGAGTAAAAGAAGGAAGAGGAGGTAGAGGAGCAAGAAGAGGAGTAAAAGAAGAAGGGGGAGTAAGAGGAGTAAGAGGAGGAGGAGGAGTAAGAGGAGGAGTAAAAGAAGTAGTAAGAGGAGGAGGAATAAGAGGAGGAAAGTGAGGAATCATAGACCAACCATACCGTACATGTAGTTGATATTGGTCGGGAAAGAGAAAAAGTGCAGGGGCAAGGAAGAAAACAATGTCAAATTAGTGTGAAGGAAATTCTGTCAAATTAGTGAGGAATTTGATTATTTTGGTAGCTTTCACTGTAGTAAAAAATTGGTTTCCAGCCAAAATGTCGAATTAGTGAGGGTTGTCGAGATATCAAGGGTTGAATTAGCGAGGGGCTACTGTATTATTTATTTTTTTCAGACAAGACTTACTTGGCTGCGGCTGCCAAAACAGCGGCTGCTGCAACGTCACGGAAAAAGTCTTCTACCAATAGCAGCCGTATTGGAAGTCAGAATGGCCGGTTGTCACAGCAACAGAGTGATGGTGGCGGCTGTGGCAACGTCATTGATGTGTCAGAGATGGTTCCCAACGTGAACGGGTATGCCGTCAACCTGACCAACAGGGGCAGCTTCAGCAGTAGGCCTGGCACCAACAGATCCATATCACACGAGGAGCAGGTGACCAAAGAAATATTTTGCATTTTTGATGGCACCGTTACCGCTGATGCTATTGTTGGTTATTGGTTCGTTCTTCATTGTGCCTATACCATAATTAATAGTTGGTAATTTCTTCTTGCAGCAACGCACCCTCTCTCGACTGAGCTCAAAGTACCACCACCACCAGCAGCAACAGCAGCAGCAGTGCCAGCAGCAACAACACCAACATGTCAACCAAGTCAAGAACGAAGTGGACAACGATGGTGATTTGGTAGTGATGGGTGGCGACCACGCCCCGCCGCAGCAGCCGATCCCCCTGTCCTCCTCTGACCAGATCATGGGCAGGTCCAAAAGTGATAACTACTTGGCTGATGGCATTGTCGACGAGGATCTTGAGCTCAGCCCACCCAGGAGCCCAAAGTTTCCACAGAGCGGTATGTCCTTTTTCCAATTTTGTTTATTTATATTTGAAAAATTTGTTGAAAAAGAATCATTGTACAGTAGAATCGATATAACAATGTTGGTCAGCAGGAAAAAGATTGCAAGGCGATATTTATTCTAATATTGAAATGCTACTGTAGTATGCAACAAGTCGAGCAGCATTTGGAAGGACAAATATATTTTTCCATTATGACGAGATTAGTAAGTGAGATATCACCATAGTATTTTTAAATTTGCAGAGATGCCAAGTCGGCGCAATCTCCTTCTGCTCCGGCCGGCAGAGAACTCTCCATTCACTAACGTGGGCGGCTCCCATACTTCCGTCGCCGGTACCACCGTCTCCACCCCATACTCGCAGGCATCCGTGCCCAGCAGCTATGAGTACGATGAAGACTTCACCTCGGACGATGATGACTCCGAGGCCATGTCTGTCAGGACCGCAGGAAACCTCACCAACTCCATGGGGCACAGCACTGCCGGCGGAAGACCAAAAGAGATGTCAGTACTGTGCCATAATTTAAAGTAATTATTTGCAGGAAACGTGAGTTTTTAAATTGGGATGATTCTTTACAGGTCGGCCCAGTCACAAAGGACGGTTTCCTCCACAGCCTCGGCCGGCAGTGGCGGCCTCAGTCGCATTCCTATCAAGAGGAACTCCAGCATGCGGCGCAAAAGGGAGATCATGGAGAACTATGTCGCCATCTCCCCGGCAAAGACAGGCCACACCAGCAGGGCCAAGATGTCCACAAGCTCACCCTCCTCAGCCAACCAGCAGCAGCATCATGATGCAGCAGCCGGGGACACATGGTCCCAGCTGCCCCTGCTCAACAGGAGGAGGGGGAATAACCGGGCAGTGGCGGCAAACACGCTGAAAGTCACAAAGTCCCTGGAGAGGAGGGGAAACAGGTGCCGGGAGAATGCAAACGCCAACATCTCTCACTCCAGGAGCATCGGGGCTCTGAACAGCCTGGAAGCTAGAGGTGGCAGGGGCGAGGTAGATCCCTTTAGTAGGTCCAAGCTAGTCAAGAACTCTCCCAAGAGAGACAGAAGAAACAAGAGGGAGGAGGCAGAGGAACAAGAAGTGCCAAAGCAGGCGGACAATTCACAGCAGGAGCAGCAGCTACAGGTGGAGAAGATGCAGCAGCCCCTGGCTCAGGTCAGGAGTTCCCCCCAGTCGGCACCTCTGGCCGGGGTGGGTGCCAAGTCGAAGGTCCCGACGCACCAGCACTCTGACTCCAGTGGCGGTGGTGAGTACCACAATATCGACGACATGACCGTGGAGAGCATCTCGAGGCTGTCCACTGCCAACTCTACCATCTCCACTCTTAGCTACCAGGTACGGAGGGGGGACAATGTTGCTAAACTCAGCAGGATAGTAGATAAGACTCACCTGAAAAGAAAATTGCACAAAAAAGACCAAAATATCCCAACCAGAAATTTAAATATGTTACTTGTGGTTTCATCATTTTTTAAATATTATGAGTATATATTACTGACTTTTTTGGCAATTGGCAATACTGATGGGGGGAGGAATAATAAGAGTTGATCGAGCATGACTAGGTATATGTCATTGACCTCATCTTTGTTCTTGCAGCACCTCCAGCTGAAAACTCTGGTGACTCTGAAGTCTCCCTTTGATGGGCCGGCCATCATGCACCTGCCTCCGCCGCCTCCAGATGAATTCCTTGCCAAGTAATTGCCTTTCCCACATTATTCAGAATTGTACAGACTCACATCCATTAAGAAAAATTAATACTTCATTTTACTACTGAGTTTTGTAACGTTTATATACATACATATATGGCAAAGCAATTCATTATCTGCAGTGCACAATAAATTTCAGAATAACCTTTAAGATTTAGCATTGGCAAAAAGTTTTTATATAAATTTATTAAGGCTGTGCGATACTCGACTCGTGTATTGCGATACACGAGTCAGGCCTGTATCGTGTATCGACTCGGCAACAAGAATATCGTATCGCGTACACGAAAAAGAATGAAAAAATGGCTAATGAATGAAAAAATGGCTCTCTCTCTCTCGCTCACTCGCTCTCTTTCTCTTTCTCTCTCTCTCTTTCTTTCCCTCTCGGTACTCGCGTTGGTACATAGACCATGTTCCACTTCCATGTTGATCTTTATCAAGTTGAGGCCAAAAT
>JAAUYM010128468.1_pt1 | contig 16904 bp, 23 predicted proteins | sample 7278001 | NCBI WGS metagenome assembly JAAUYM01 (sample SAMN14350224, study PRJNA611818) | marine sediment metagenome | isolation source: surface marine sediment (1.8m) | place: French Polynesia: Moorea | collected 2018-08
ACAAATGTTATTTTATTGTGCCACCCTGTATATGGCATCCTTTTTGCACCAGAGCTCTTTTTTGGTCTGGTTTGGCATGTGTAGCGATTTGGTTGCCCACCCCTGTATATGACCATTTCTTCCCAAAATTTCCACAGAGTGCTCTTGTTTTAATGGCAAGGGACATAAATAGGTCAAAGTTTTTATAGGGATGCCCAATAGGGGTGCTCATTTTGTGCCCAAAAAATGAAGAAAAAAAAGCCGTTTTGGGCATAAGGAGGACTCAGATCAAAAACTTGCATAAAATATTGTTCAGCACCCCCAAATATCTTAATAAGAAGGATGCTCAAAAGAGGTGCCCATTTTATGTACGTAAAGAAAACCACCACGATATATTTCAGGTGCTGCGCAAGGAGTCCAAGTGGATGGCCGAGGCCGGTTGGCCGCTGGCGGGGAAGCTAAGGAGGAGCTTCAGGTCGCGGATGCCGCCACCGCCGCCAGTGGAGCTGGGATTCGTGCTCACAGGTGCGGGCGGCAAGCACACCATTTCACATAATTGGGGGGGGGGAGGGTTCGCTCTCTCTTTTTTTTTAAAGCAAATGTTCTCCCGAACGCGTTTTTCCAATATCTAAAATTTATTGTTATTTTTTTAATGTACGTTTGAAATATTTTTTATTTCAGGGCCCAACGGCAAGGCGTCGTCCAACGGCTTCGACAACGCTGCCTTCGTGACCGACCAGACAGACGCCACCATCGTCCAGAGCTGACATGATGAATTGCGAGGGAGGAGTCATCAACAACCTTTCTTTCTGCCAAAGTATTATCATCATCACGAAATTTCTCTCCCGCCATCTCCTCTTCCAAGACGAAAAACGACAGTACCTCGATATACTATGTATGTACTATAGTCATAACCCCCTTTTTCCGTCCTCTTCCACTGAGCAGCTGTGATGAATAATAAAGACAGGTACACCTTTAATTAGGTCATTTATTTGGTAAAGTTCGCGCAATCAATGAAGGGCTTTGTTGTATTTGTCCTTTTCCCCCTACTTTTCCCTTTGAGTACTTTGTGTTCTTCTCCCCATTTTTCCTTGTAGTACCTTGAGTTACCCCTACTAAGCTCTCTGTGAGAGAGTTTGGAGATCAGTTGAGTTCAGATCTTTGTTGAGATAAGACAATGCTTATATAATTACTGGATGTTATGGATAAAGGGTTTATAATACGTGTATGAGCTGTTTCTCAACGAGTGTAAGAAATATGAAGATACTAAGGCACGACATGTCTTCGCCTTTTTTCTTACTTTGCCACCCTTCATACAGATGCAAGTGTTGAAAAGTGTTATTTTATTTACTGATGAATGCTTGGTATGCATATCTACGTGGAATAAAGTTATTAGTTGCAATAAGATACTAGTTCAAACACTGTTTTATAATTTTATTTAACTTAGAAAATCTGCAAATTTTTACACAGGGAGAGGAGGCCCCCCTACTTCTTTGGGAAACTGATTGGGGGTGGCGAAAAGGCGGTCACGGAGGCGGAGGAGGTGGTTGCCTCGGAGTAGGAGGGCGGCTGCAGCGCCGCTGCCACCGCCGCCGCCGCCGTCGCCGGCTCCGCCTCCGCCTCCCTCCTGCCGCTATCCGCGGCTGCCACCTTCAGGACGGTCAGCCCCATCTTGCCGCTGCCCTTCTTCCCCATGTTTGGGTGCACCCTGAAGTGCATCCTCTCCGGAAGGGGCGACCCGGGCGGGCAGATCCTGAAGGGGCGGCTGTGCGAGAACACGAAGGTGGCCACGAACTCCCTGAACTTGGCCTGCGCGAACTCGCTGAAATACAGTGCACAAAGGAGGCAGGATTAAAAAAAAAACAGCTTTTAGTAAATTCTCCAACTGTCTTTCTCAGAGGATTCTTAAAACTGAAAATGTAGAGCAATCAAAAGAATCCAAGTGCGGCTAAATTTCATCACCTCACTTTGTTGATAAATTGTTGACCTGCAAAAAATCATAAAACTTTTCCTTTTTTACAAAACCACCTTACCATCAATTTTCAAAACCAAATAGAGTATCCAAAAATATTAGATGCCATTTAAAAACAACACCCCAAAGAAGGTCCACACGCCATTACTTCTGTCGAGCTTCCATTTCTTAAGTCTAAACCTGGATAGACGACATGGCATCACCAAGCTAACCACCCATGCAACTAAGACCATTTGTTAACCATGTGTACTACACTACCGCAGAGGGCAGAAGTTGGCGAGCCTCCTCCGCGGCACCTCTGGCGAGTAGACGCATCGCACCTGGTCCAGGTCGTTGGGCCCGCCGGGGGAGCAGGTCCACGTCAGGTAGTCCACCGTGAGGTACCACTCTCCCCCGGCGCCGCTGTCGTCCTCCCCGGGAAAGTGCTCTCTGAGCGGGAGGACGAAGACGGGCCCGTCCCTCTTGTCGACCACGGTGCTGGCAACCTCGAAGGACGTCTCGCGGAGAACGCGGGCGCCGCTCAGGTCGTACAGAGACATGGGTCAGTCGGGTCAGGCACAAGTAGGCACTTACCCAAGTGTGTACTTAGGCACACACCCAAACACACACACAGCTGACGACGATCTTTAAAGTTTCTCTGCCAAAGATAAGAAATATCTTTTTTTTGGGAGGGGGGGAGAAGAAAGTACAGTGATTTCGAAAATATAGCATTCACGCTCAAATTTATTTTTCATTCGCATTGCATCCCATCTCGCAAGAAACCCCACTTGCCTGTACGCATCTCAAGACTCTTTTTTTTCGCCTTGGAAAGAGGAATTGGTGGAGTCGTGTATGCACGCACGCAAAAGCGCGAGGGCGTCCACAATTTGATTCAAAAACCTTGCCAACTCAATTTCTCCCAGGGAACAACGATAATTTATATGTACAGTGTAGTACTTAGTGCTCCTTTCCTTCACAAAATTTTTCTGTCACACCCTGTATCGGACTTCCGTCGCCGTCGTTGTATATGGAACGTGATAAATACAGCCTCCTCCTCCTCCTTTCCTTGGCGCGAGCCCGTCTTGAAGGTCGACTTGGAAGGAAGAGGAGATGCAAGTTTTTCTCTCCCTCACCTCTTCCTCCCCCTTTCATTCCGGGTCGCCGCCTCCCTTGAAGAGTCGGGGGGAAGGGGGAGGGGGGGGCAGGAAGGGGGATGCTGCCTTAGTAGGCGGAGAATGAGTCAGTCCAGAAGAAAGGGAAAGAGGGGGGGTTTGCGCTGGCACGTGTGAGTAAAGCATTTGAGCATGTTCTGCAAATCGCGTGTTTTCCTCCAAACGGAAAAAAAATCAGTTTGCACAAGAGATGTGGGAAACTGAAGTTGGAGGATAATGAATATTATTCTCAAGCTTTTAAGAATCTCCGCACTCTTGCCTTATCAGCGAAAAACAATGCGTTGGACGCTTTTTTCCCCCTGAGTCGGTCAGCAAATTTATGTGGGAAACCGAGCGATGCACTTTTTGTTTTTCAGAAAGAAAAGATCCTGTACCATTCTTTGAAGCGCCCTGTAATTCCATTCTTTGAGCGTACGGGTGTGTGGGTGTGTGTGCCACTCAAGGATCCAAGTAGTACGAGGAGGAAGAAGAAGTTTGTGTGTCTCTTCTCTCCCCTTCCCCTTCCCCTCCACCTCCTCCTCCCTTCCATTTTCAGTTTGGACCTGGTTTGGCGTGCACGCCCACCTCCTCTTCCTAGTACATACGTACTCCTCCTCTTCCTACGGGTCCACTCCTCTTTTTTTTTTTCTTACGCGCACACATCTTGAATTCCCAAAACGTCAAACCGAAGAAGAAGGATAAAGTGTCCAGCCAGGTCAAGGAGGAGGAAAAATTCCATTCATCTTTGTGAAAGAGGTACCTATGTACGTAGTACAAGAAGCAAGAACTCCTCAGGCTGTGTGTGGTGTGCGAGTGTGTGGAAAATGTGTCTTGTTTTTAATGCATAAGTAGTCGGTTGTCGATTTTTTTAAATGACAATTATTTTGCGAGCTGGTTTAGGCACGGAAGTCTCGGGTTTAGGTTTTTCTACATTTTTTTTCTGGGAAATCATATGTCATAATAAATTTTGAACTATTTGTTTGTCTCTATACTATTTCTAGAGAAAAACTCGAGATGAACACTTTCCCCCTGGAGGACAAGGTGTTCCTGATCACGGGCGGCCTGGGTGGGATCGCGCTGGGCGTGGCCCGGCTGGCGCTGGAGCGCGGCGTGCGCGGCGTCCTCCTGTGCGACCTGCGGGAGGAGGGACCGGGGCTGGAAGAGGCCAGGACGGAGGCAGTCAAGGGGAAGGCCACGGGGAAGGAAGACAGGGTGGCCTACGCGAGGTGCGACGTCACGGACAGAAAGCAGTTCGAAGGTGAGAAGTTTAAACCGAATGTGATTTCGAAAAAAAAAAGACTAATAAAATAATGTGCTGTATTTATTGAGGCAGTTGACAAACTGGGTAACTGATTCCAACTTTCCCAACATTTTAAGCCTGCTTCGCCAGGTGTCAAGAGAGGTTCGGTTCGCCCCCGGACGTCCTGATCAACGCTGCCGGCGTCGCCGGGGAGCAGAACTGGGAGAGGCTCTACGACATCAACGTCGTGGGTGTTCAAATTTAGTCGATCGACGACACGCGAATTCGAAAAAAATGATCGGTTTTTTTTTCTGAGCAGAAGGGCACGCACCTCGGCGTTGAGCTGGCCTTCAAGCACATGTCCGGTGATGCCGGCGGCAACCGCGTAGTGCTGAACCTGTCTAGCACTGCTGGCATCACCTGCATCGGCGACATGTTCGCCACCCCGGCCTACACCGCCAGCAAGCACGCCGTCACCGCCATGACCAGGGCTTTCGGGGTACAGACATACCCAACCAATATTGGTATCACTAGATCCACACCAACGGCTACGCCACTAGTGGTAATTAGTGATGGGGTCAAAATTTGGTTGCTTTAGGTTGCTATAATGGTTTTTTTCTCACTATTTTAACACCTGCTCTGGCGTTAGGACAACCCATCACTAAATGCACACTAGCAATATTGGTTGGGTAGGCATATTTAACAAATTTCAGCAAAGAACAATAACACAAGCACCATTCCTTGACCTCGCAGCACGACTTCCACTTCCGCCGCCACGGCGTCCGCGTGGTGGCGCTGGCGCCCTATTTCGTGCAGACGCCCCTGGTGGAGAGCGAGTTCGGCCGCTTCACCGCGGACGAAGAGGCCAGGGCCGCCATCAGGGAGGGCGCGGTCGGCAGGGAGATGCTCACGTAAATCAGCAGGAGATTGCCCGACCAATATCTGGTATCGCTAGGGGCTTGGTGGCGACACTAGTGGTAGTTAGCGATGGGGTCCACAGTTGGGTTGCTGTAAGGTCTTCATATCACTAATACCGTAATATTTGCTTATATAGCGTTAGTACGCCAGAATAGTGAATAGTAAAAAAAAAACCCTTAGAGCAACCCATCACTAAATTCACGCTGGCGATATTGGTTGGGAGATGGAAAGAAGCATTGCAATTTCCCGCATAACGGCATTTTTAAACCGCTGGATCAGGGTTGAGGAGACGGCGCTGAAGCTGGTGAACGTCCTGGGGGCAAAGAGCGGGTCCGTGTGGATGATCAGGCCCGAGCAGATGCAACCTTTCAACGTGCCGGACTACAAGCTGCCCCACAGGATGGGGTGAGAGAAGCGGTCTCGGTGTACCTGGCTATCCGGGCGTTGTCTATAATACCCTTTTTTTTCCCGCCATCTTTTCTCGTGCAGGTACCGCTCCAACGACAGCTACCCCAAACCCAAGCTTTACTGTGGAGTGCCAATTTGAGATTGTACTGTATGCTTCCATTTAGAGATTCGAACGCAAAAAGACAGAAACAATGCTTAAAAAAAAAAAAAAAAGACAACGATAAAATAAAATTGTAGCGTCAAACTGATCAGACTTTAATTTTTTTTAAATTTATTGTCGATGCTTCTTTCACGCCTATCATCCGCTAGGTAGCCCCACACTGCGTTCACGGCCTGGTCCGAGAGATTTTTCACACTTGTCCCACGAGCGGCCGCCAGCATGGAGATCAGCTCCTCGAACACGTGGTGGAGCTCCTCTTTCACGTGCGCCGGCCTCGCCTCTTGCAGGGCGGCCGTCAGGCGGTCGACCAACAGGGTCAGGTCAGCTTCCGGCACCGGCGCCGGCGCCGGCGGCTCAGGGCACTGTCGCTTGGTCGCTTGTCGGTGGGTAGGCGGATGGGGCGAGGCTGAGGTCGTCGGTGTCCTCCTTCTCCTCCTCCTTTGCGCCGCCCGGTTCTTGGCCAGCAGGAGTTGGCCGGGCGTGGGCATGTTCTCAACAACAAAGAAAAAAAATCACCAACAGGAGCTGAATAAAGGACGTGGCGTTACGTACAAGCTTCGAATCCAATATGGCAAGAAGCAATTACACTAGTAAAAGGGGACATTAAATAACAGCAGCAACTACAAGGGCATCACCACCAACAACAACAACAACAACAGCAACGACAGCAGCAACAACAGTAGCTGCCCTAACAGACACACACACGCACACCTGTGGTGGTGGCTGGACTCCTCCTCCTCCTCCTCCTCCTCCTCCTCCTCCTCCTTCCTTCTCCGACTTTGGTCGTGGAAAGTCACGAACATCCTCCTCCTCCTCCCTCTCGCCGCCCATGGTAGATAGCGGCGATGGTGGAAGCGACTTTCCAGACATTCTCTTCCTCTCGTCTTCCTATACGTATATGTACAACGCACACCAAGTAATGCAAAAAAAACCTACGTTTTCCTTTCAACACAACTTCTCTAACCCTTTCCTTAAAGTCGACTGACTGGCGATAAAAAAAAGTGCATTGCGGAACAACTCAGCAGTTTTATCTGGGTGAAGACAGGAAGAGAGAGAGAGAGACAGAGAGAGAGAGAGAGAGAGCTGGCGCGTTCCATTTCGTGCAAAATGGAGAGATAGGAGCTTGGAGTCTACGTACATACATAGTTTACTACCAAGTACTGTACTCGTTTTACGCTCGCGCTCCCCCAAATCTGCGGAGAGTTTTTTTTCAAAGTGATTTGTCTGAGAATTTTAATGACACGTTTTTCATATATTTTTTTGTGGTGCTATGTTCTGCTTTCCTCCCGACGGGACTTTTAAGCTTCCGAGCGTAACAAATTCAACTTTAAACATGTAATGGAACATGTCATTAGAATACCACATAAATGTCACATTTTTTTCGTAAATTTGTTACGCTGTAGTTTGTAGTGTACAGTAAGTTTAAAAGTCCCGTCGGGCTGTCAGCCTCTACCAAAACAAAAATTAATCGAAAAATGAAACCGCATAAATTGAAGAATACCAGTACCTAGTACAGTACTAAGACGGGAGAGAGAGAGAGTGGGAGGAGGGCTGTCTGCTTTGCAAAAAAGTACTAGTGGGGAAGCTGGAGCAGCTCGGGCAGGAAAGAGAAGACCGACTTAGCAACGCAACGCAGCAAGCACACAAGGAGTGCTTACACATACTATTCACATTATTGCTCTTTCTGAGCTTACCCACCAAAATTAAAGCATCCAGGACAAAAAAGGGGGGGTTGTTTTCAGGCTTAGGAGTCAGGGACCGACCCCTCCACGATCACCGATCGTGGGGGTCACCGAGGGGTGGTAGCAGGGGTGCGACTCAGTCGTGCAGCCTCTGGGAAGCCCGTCCTGAACAGAGGTGTTGCTGGTCCACACTATGTCGTCGAGAGCATTGAGTCTGGTAGAATTGGCTCCGCACAGACAAGATCCAAGTTGGGTCTACATTCAACAGTCCCATTTTTCTCTCAATTAAGATAAGGAGGAGGAGGAGAAGGAGGAAAGAAAAGTTTTTACACGTGTCATTTTTTTTTGTAAACATGCCACTCACTTATTCGTCCTTTTACAGTTAAATCCTCGACAGCATTTTTGAGCTGACTGGCCTGTGATTATTTTACTCTACATGTACGAGTATGTAATGATTGTGGAGAAGCTTGGTGCAAGCAAGCTTTCTTAGTGGCGGTGGCGATGGCAGATCTTCCATGGCACAGCAGCTTTCAAATGTAGGTTGCAAGGTTGGATTTTGCAAATGTTCCGTTATCAGGGGACGAAACAATCAATCACAACAAAGCAGTCTAGCTAGCTAGCAGTAAATTGGCATTCGGTATAATACCATCCGCCTGGACAATGGAGGACCCGATTGCGTCTACGTCGGCGGTGGCTCTGGCGGCGGCTGCGGCGGCGCCCGAGGACGCGTCCGGAGAGGCAGACAAGGAGCCGGTGCGGCAAAATGAGGGGGCTGAATGGCCGGTGGCGCTGGCGCCAGCGGCGGCGGCCAATAGGGTGGCGGTGACGGAGCAAGAGTTGGCCGCAATGGATGCCAACGCTATCAGGAAAATCTGGACAGAACAGGATCGCTACGTTGACCAGCTGGAGACCAAGTGCAGGGAGGCAGAGGCAGCGGCCACCGCCGCGGTGACCAGCGGCGACCTGCAACAACAGCAGCAGCAGAAGCGGCAGGATGTGAGCAGGCGGGAGCACCTGCTGGTCATGAGATTGTCAACCAAGGAGCAGGAGCTGCAGGAGCTATCTGCACAGATCGGCGAGCTCAAGTCTGCACAGGTTCCGACGGCGTCGCAGCTCAGGGCCACGTTGGTTGACCCCGGTGTCAACATCATCATACAGAAGCTGAAGGCAAGTCTGCCAAAGCTTTTGCTCACGCAAACACTCAAGTAATTTGGAAGGGTTTTTTTATTTCAACAGAAAGAGCTTGATGAGGCTAAGAAAAAAATGCAGGAGACGCAGGACGAGCTGAGTGCCTGGAAGTTCACCCCAGACTCCGCCACAGGGAAGCGGTTGATGGCCAAATGCAGGCAGCTGCTACAGGAGAACGAGGACATTGGCAAGATGATCTCCAGCGGGAGGCTGGCCAAGCTGGAGACAGAGCTGGCCATGCAGAAGAGGCTGTGCGAGGAAATGAAGAAGAACCAGGTGAGCACCACAGATCCAACCAATATATTTAACTATTGTGTAGTACTTGGCATTCAAACAAGCATATTCGTGTGGAAAAGTGCAAGTATGACTCTTCCTATTTTTTTTGTTTCAGGAGGAGATGGACGACTTTGTGCAGGAACTTGATGAGGACGTGGAGGGGATGCAGAGCACCATCTACTTCTTACAGCAGCAACTAAAGGAGGCCAAGGCAATCATCGCAGACTATGAAGCGAAGGAGGTGACGGCAGCACCTTTGTCATCATCTTCATCGGTTGAGACCAAACCCAAGGTAGAAGAAGAGGAACGTTCTACAGAGGCGGTGGAGGTGGAGAAACCCTCTGCAGAGATAAAGATGGAGGAGAATTTTGATGAGAAAGTGGAGGAAGAAGAGAAGCATAGGCAAGAAGAGCCCATGGAGGAGGACGAGGAGAAGGAATCTTTTTTGGTGGAGGAGTTTAAAACTCCGGTGGGCGAAGAGGAGGAAGAGGAGGAAGAGGAGACAGAGAGTCTTAAAGTGGAAGATGAAGCGAAGGAGGAAGACCAGAAAGTTGAAGTGGAAAAGGATGAGGAGGATGAGGAAGAGTCGGAGGTGACACCGCCGCCACCACCAACAAGGGGAAGGAGGGGGCGCTCGGCAGCAAGGTCAACAACGAGAACAGCAACTCCGCCGAGGAGGGGTCGATCAGCAGGAAGGGGGAGAAAGAGGGTGGTGGCAAACGTGGCGGAGGAGGAGGAGGAAGGGGAAGAGGACAACTCGACTCCGCCAACGACGCCGACCAATGGAAAGGGGAAAGGGGGCAGGCCCAAGAGGAGGAGGGCGGCGCCCCAACGGTTTGTTGGCGAGGAACAGCAAGAAGAGGGACAGCAGGGCGAGGAGGAAGTGTAGTAGTAGTGGAGGCAGGAAGGAATTCTATTGTTTCTCAACTTTGTAGCAGTGTTGATTCCTCATGTAGTAAGCAGTGCGTATAAATTAAGCTTGTGGCAAATCGAATCTTGGAATTGGAATGATGTTTACTAGCGATACCGAACGTTAAGCATAATACAAACAGCCAGACATAAACTTTGACAAACATCAACCAAAAAAATTCATTGACTCGTGATCCTTCATTCCCTCCTGGTATTCTTTGCCACCTCCGCCAGCATCGCCCTGGTCCTACCCCTCAGCCTCTCCCCGTCTGCCGCCAGCTCTGTCCAGGACATTCTGAACAGCGGGTCCGTCCTCACCGCCTTGCACCCGCCCACGGTCGGGACCAAGGACGACGGAATCACCGGGCGCACAGCAGTGTTGCGACACCCGGAGTCCACGAACCTGGCCCTGAGCAGGGTGTAAATGAACCTGTTTAGGAGGGGCGAGGTCGGCAGGAGTGACACTCCTCCTCCTCCTTCGCCCCGGTGTATCTCTTCCAGGAAGTCCGGAGTGAGTACGGGCACGACGTAGTCCGCCTCTCCAGCCCACTTCATGCAACAGGCCTCCGGCTGGGTCAGCACCTCCAGCCACAGCGACGTCTCCGCCAGGCGGAACACCTCTGCGCGGACGCCCTGCGGTTTCCCAAAAAAAACCCCACCCACAAATCAGTCACGACTTTTCTGGGCTGTGTAGTTATAGGGAACAACTCTTTCTCTCTTACGCTTACCTCATGCTCAAAACCCTGCATCGCCTGGTAGGTCTCCTCCGCCGCCGCCACCCCGTCCCGAGCGTAGACTAGCAGGATGCGGCAGGTCGACCCGGCGTCCTCCCGCCACTTGCCGCCATCGCCGCGGTTCAGGAGGTCCCACGTGCCGCCGCCGTGTTTGGCCGAGTCGAAGGCGGATTCGGTGGTCGAGAGCGGGTGGTCCCTCACCAAGTTGGTCCCAGGCGAACGGCCTCCAAGCACCGTCAGGGTGTGCGTCAGGGGCTCCGACACGGACTGGGCAGGGGAGTCCACCTTCGTCTCCGCCCTGCAGTAGGACCTTTTCAGCCCGCCTGACAGATTCTGGATGGCGTAGCAGGGATCGTACTTGCCGAATGCCTTGGCCAGTGTGGCAAGCATCGAAAAGAATCTGAGAAGACAGATGAAATCACTTCTAGTTTCTTTCTTCTTAGATACGTAGTATACCGTTATGTGCCAAAGCGACGTACTTTGCATTGACTTTGTCGTCCCCACCGCCCTTCCCTTCCCCGTCCTTCTCTGCTTCCAGCTCCCTCTCCTTCAGGAACGCCCTGACTCTGGGCCTCAGCTTCTCCAGCACCTGCAGCAGTTCCAGTTTGAGCAGCGCCCCCAGCACCTCTCCAAGGGTGCCTCCGTCCCTCATGTAGATCTCCAGCATGGCCCTGGTGAGGCCCTCGCTGGGTCTGACGCACGCGCGCACCCACTGGGTCCTCAGTTCATCAACCTCCAGCGCGGCAGCAAGATCGCCCCACTGCGGGAGGCACTGCGCATACGCCTTTTTTTTTAAAGAGAAAGAAGAAAACAAGACTTAACTTCCCATAGCTTTGGCATCATTTCTGTAATTCACCTGGTTAACGTCCACCCTCATACACAGCTCATCAAAGAGCTCCACCCCGTGGCGACTGAAAGCGAGTTTCTGCAGTGGGATCGACCTATACTCGTAAAAAAAAAAAAAGATCCCAGTTATCCCCACGACGACTTCCCAAATAATTTTTTCGCCACGTACTCCGTATCAGAGATCATCCTTCTGTACTCCCCGATCCGCTCTCTCCTGACCGTCTCCGCCTCCGCCTGCACCGCCCTGAACCTCTCCTCCAACTCCTCGATGGTCTCTGGCGTGTCATTGTCGTCATGCTTCCTCTTCTCTTCTTCCTCCTCCTCCTTGGCCGCCCTTAGGAGGTTCTCCCGCTGCTTCCTGGCGAAGGCGCTGTGGGTGCCCGCGGAGATGGGCATCGCGTGTCGAGTCGCAGTCGCTACAGCCGCCGTCAAGAAGAAAGTCCAAACTCTACGCATGCGCAGATGATAAAAAGCAGACGGGTTTTTCTGCGCCGTTTTCCTCCTCCGCCCGAAGCCAAGCTCCCTTCGAGGTTTAGTAGACGAAAGCTGCTTCAGTGGCGAACAGTGTAAAATTTGTCGCACTTTGAAAAGAAAGAATTGGCATAATCAACCTTGAAGAGTTGCTAATAAAGTAAATTTTGGACACTGCTAAAGTTAAGAAGTGCATGGTAATATATCACGATATATTTTTATTAGCTAATGATAAGCACTCCTCTTAAATAATTTTTCTTATTTTTGTATGTACCAAAGTAAAAAACAAACATGTGTACATTATTTTACCGTTGTGTGGTAACCCTGGGATTTAGACCCCCATCACAACAACCTCTTTTGCTTCCTTTTCCGTTCGACAACTAGAGCAAGAGGCCGCATCTCATCAGCATGAGGTAGGGTAATTTACCATTTGTGCCTGATATTGCTTAATGAGTAAACTTTGGACTACATGTAAGCAAGTACGGAAGCCTCTCATTTGAGCAAGGCATTTACATTTGCTCATTGGATGTCTTGTCAAGCATGGGAGGAAAATCAAACTTCGCCATTTGGATGCCTATGAAGGAGTTTCTGTAGTACAAAAGGAACTTCCATTTTCCTTGACGTGGACATACTGACAATTTCTCACATCCAAAATTTTCTGGCAGTTTAGAACATGTTGTCTGCGTTTTTACAGTAAGGTGTCAAAGGAGACCCTGTACGAGTGCGTGCAGGAGGTGCTCAAGCACTCCAAGGAGACGAAGAAGCGCAAGTTCACGGAGACCATCGACCTCCAGATCGGCCTGAAGAACTACGATCCCCAAAAGGACAAGCGTTTCTCCGGGACAGTCAAGTACGGATGAGTATACCGCCCTTCCACTTAACCTTGGCCCCGAGTTCCAAGGAAGCTCGACTTCTTCTCCCTGATGTTGGGGGGGAAGAGTCGGGCGGACCCCAACCCAGGGTCTTAAAACAACTGGGGAGACGGATCCGCCCGCTCAACCTTTTGAGCAGCGCCGTCGGGACACAAAACTTAAACTTTTGTGTTCTCTTGTGGTGACCCCTCCAGGCTTCGCCATGTGCCCCGTCCCAAGTTCTCCGTCTGCGTGTTCGGCGATCAGCAGCACTGCGACGAGGCCAAGCAGAAGGGAATCCCCTACATGAGCGCCGAGGACCTCAAGAAGCTGAACAAGCAGAAGAAGCTGGTCAAGAAGCTCGCCAAGAAGTACGATGCTTTCCTGGCTTCGGAGTCCTTGATCAAGCAGGTATGATGAGACTATAGACATAACGTGTTACACAAGTGAGGGCTGATGCTTACTTGCTTCTTCTGCCCTTGCCAGATCCCTCGTCTGCTCGGACCCGGGCTGAACAAGGCCGGCAAGTTTCCCAGCCTGCTCACCCACTCCGACAACATGGAGGACAAAATTTCCGACCTCAAGAGCACCATCAAGTTCCAGATGAAGAAGGTGAGAGCGCAGCACTAAGAGCGAGGCTAGGATCGTTTTCGTTCCTCTTGTTCTTGGCATGGCAAAAACTGTTTCGTGTCTTGTCGTGAATACTACGGAGGAAGATTAAAACTTTGGGGAGTTTCATGCCTTCGGTGTCTGGGCGTCTACCAGGCTCAGATCCCATCCTCAAAGACTCTCACAGTTCTAATAAATATTTTGACATGTTAAATTTTGGAGAAATTTATACTCCTACTGTATGGTGGCTATGAAAAAAAATGGTCGTCTTAATTGAAATTTTTTTCTTAGGTGCTTTGCTTGAACGTCGCCGTTGGTAACGTGGACATGGACGAGGACCAGCTGGTGCAGAACATTCACCTGGCTGTCAACTTCCTGGTGTCGCTGCTGAAGAAGCACTGGCAGAACGTGCGCTCCCTCTACATCAAGAGCACCATGGGACCTCCCCAGCGCCTCTACTAGAAGAAGATTGGAGCCAAATCGACGCAGATTAGCTCTGGAATCGAACTCTCGTTCAGAAATAAAATGCTTTTTTTTCTGGACTCCACAAAATGCATTCGTCATAACGGATTAAACTTTTATCGATCGCTATGGGAAGATAGCTTAGCTTTTAGATCAGAGTTGGTTGTGGAAAACTACATACAAACAATAAGAACTGGGCATACTCAGCTAATATTGTAACAAACTCAGTTGAACGTCAACTAGCAAGTGGCAGTTCATACACGGTGCACAAAATGGGAGCATGCCGGGAGGGGGGGCAGTTATAAATCTATTTCACATCTTTTTGAACATATGTACGCGTCTTTGGCACCGAGTTTGCTACGAGCTTTTTATGTAACTACCTGCATCTTGTGCATAAATTAAGTTAGATCTCTTTCTGTGTACCAACTCACGTACACACTAGTGCAATAAAACCCCTACGTCCCAGAATGGCGCGTGGTATTTCCTCCTCCACCCCCTTCTGCTTCCGCCTTCATCCTCCGAAAGGCCTCCAGCACCTTGTCCCTCATGTCCGCAGGGCCGGAGTTGGCCATAATCTCCCCCAGGGTGCGTTCGTAGCGCGCCTCCCTCGCGCCGCCGCCGCCGCGGGCGTCCTCGTAGTAGGTGATGCGGGCGTCCTCCCTGTTCCTCTCGTCAGTGCCCCGGGAGTCGATCTCCAGCCGGGACCCGTCCGCAAAGTCGTACTCCGACACGCCGGAGCGGAAGGTCTGCCGGGACCTGATGGAGGAGACGGACGCGGAGCAGGTGGCGCCCACGCCGTTGATCTTGGATTGCACTGTGTGGTAGTGGCGGGCGGACGTGGCGTTTCTGCGCGGCCTGCGTCCCGCTGTCACCGGAAAGGCCGTCCCTAGGCGCTCGTTCCCCTTCGCCACCCTCCGGCACTCGTCCCGGAGGCTCTCGAACCTGCCCAGCAGGGGAAAACGGTCGTGCAGCTGCAGGCTCAGCGAGTGGGAGAAGTCTTCCCTGTTTCCATCCGCGGTCTCGTACGTGATCTGAAGAAACGAGAAAACAAGGTAACATCGAAGAAACCAAGAAAAGTTTGTAGTTACCTATAGTTTACCTGGTCACGATTTCCGTTGTAGGTTATCTTGACCCCGCACTCGTGGAACTTGGCCTCGCAGTTGGCCACCGGCTCGTTCTCCATGAGGTGGCAAGTGGCGTCGGGCTCGTGCAGCGTTACCTTGGGCGTCTTCTCTCGCAGGCACTGCACGTAGCGAGCAGCGAAGTTGTACTTCTTGTACAAGTCCGGTGACAGCGACGAGTACGAGTACTCCACTGTCCGGACCAACTCTCCCCTGGACGCCGACCGGCGCTCCAGCGAGACCCGCTCCCCGTCTCCCGACACGACCATCCGTTCCACGAATCCGGGCCCGCCGCTCTTCTTCACGATGGAAAACTCCAGGACCGCCTCCCCCGTGTGCAGGATCTCCCCGCTTACTCCCGTCCGCAGCTCTAGCGGCTTCGCGGTCGGCTCCAGCCGACGCGTGCTCAGCCTGGCGCTCAGCTTCGGCGCGTTCGCCGCGGACGCCGGCGGGATCGACTTGGCGGCAACCAGTGCCGTGGACTCCGCCGCCGGGCGCCAAGCCGTTCTCCTCTCTCTCTCCCTCTCCCCAGAACTGCTTCTGGGTCGAATTGGACCCTCCCGAGGACTGATGGCGGCCTCCGACAGCGGGGTCAGGCTCCTCGTCCGGGTGAAGCCTCCTCTTGAGCACCTCAAGTCGGCCTCGGACATTGGACGCCGGATTTCCGGATGCTTGCGCCACTGCTGCTGCTGCTCGTAGTGGTAATGATGACTCGTAACCGATTGTGACCCGGTGCCGTTGTGCAGGGAGCTTGAGGCGATTGTAGTAGTACCTATGCCGCTGTCCGTGTGGCCCTTGTTGTACCCTCTCAAGAACGGATGCTTAATCACCTCTTGCAAAGATAACCTGGTAAGAAAAAACAGGAGTGACCATAAACTTCTGAGACGTTAGCACATCTCCCGTACCTCTTTTGCTTGTCGGTCAAGGTGAAGGTGATGAGGTGGACGGCGTCGGGCGACAATTCCTTGGGGATGTTGTACCGGAGCCACTTGATGTTGTCCACGGTGTCCCTGACGTCGTCGCCGTCGAATGGCGTCCTTCCGACCAGCAGGGTGTAGGCCATCACCCCGAGGGCCCACACGTCCACCTCCAGGGAGTAAGGCTCGCCCGAGGCCATCTCCGGGGCCAGCGAGCTCGGGGTGCCGCACAGGGTCTGGTGCACGTTGATCCGGCGTGGATGGGCAGCCGGAGGAGAGATCATCTTGGCCAGTCCAAAGTCACCCAATTTGTATCGGCCGCCGTCCGAGACGAGCACGTTGGCCAGCTTGACGTCCCTGTGCATGATGCCATGCTTGTGCAGGTACTCGAGCGCCGCCGTCACCTGCCTCATCACCTCCGCCGCCTCCGCCTCCGAGAACCCCTTCCCCGTCCGCCTCCTCCTCCTCTCGAGCTCCCCGGCCAGGTCCCCCCCGGAGCAAAACTCGGTCACGATGTAGAAATTGTCGGGATCGCTGATGGCGTCCAGAAGCCCGAGCACGTTCGGGTGCGCCAGCTGCGTGTGCAGCTTGACCTCCTCCGCCACCCTCTCCTCGGTGTAGCCCCTCCCGCGCAGCTGCGACTTCTGGATGATCTTGACGGCCACCAGCTGTCCTCCTCCTCCTCCCCCGTCCTTGGTGGCCTTGTGCACCTGGCCGAAGCCGCCCTTTCCGACCACCTCCAGCAGCCTGTACCTCGACCCCCTGCTGGAGGTCACAGTCCTCCCCTCCATCCTCCTCACTCGGCACACTCCTCCTCCGAGAGGATCATCACCACGCCGTCGTCATCCTCTCTCGTCTCGTCACTCTCGAGATTGTCAATTTTGGAATGCGGCAGTTGTTTTGAAACTTTTCTCCCCCGCGCGCGCTCTCTGCTCTGGTTCGTCTGCTCCTGCGCTGCCTGCCGCCCCCGCCTGCCTCTAGCCTGCCCAAACAGCCAATGGTACCTGCGTGATACCTCTCCACCCTGCGCG
>JAAUYM010166802.1_pt1 | contig 16903 bp, 15 predicted proteins | sample 7278001 | NCBI WGS metagenome assembly JAAUYM01 (sample SAMN14350224, study PRJNA611818) | marine sediment metagenome | isolation source: surface marine sediment (1.8m) | place: French Polynesia: Moorea | collected 2018-08
AGGAAGGAATACGAGCAAAGCACATTTGTAGTCCGTGTGCTGTACTTTTTTAATACAAAATAAAACCATTACCAGGCTCATTGCAGTGAGGCCCTTGTTATAACGAATAGCTGACTTGGTCAGGAAGAAGAGAAAGAGGCAAGAAAGCACCATTGTCAGAAGGAACCTGTCACATGGGGGAAAAGGTTTCTCTTAGATCACGGATCACACCTGCCGTAACTAGTCAATTCTATCAAATACATTTAGTGTGTCAACTTGAATTATGGGATGAACGCTACAACCCCAAGAAGATGTCTGGACTTACTGCTCAGCTAAGGTTTTCGGGTTCATTTAAGCCCTGTCAGGTGCCCAAAGCTTCATTTAAGGTCTGGAAGTTTCGTCTGCTAAAACAGTCTCTTACCTAAAGCCCTTGGCGAACCTCAAGCGGCGGTTTTGGTTCCTGGCGGCGGAGCGTGCGAGCTCAGCCATTTTTTTACCCTCCCCGCCAGACCTCTGGTCCAAATTCCAACTGAACTGACGTACCCACGGTGTAGCATTTATATGATTGCTGGGTATCCATTTATTTAATAACTTCTTTGATGGAAATGTTGCAATTGGGAAAAAAGTGTTTCGCTCCCCTCTTTCTCCACTCTATGTAATAAGTCCAGCGTGGTGCCCACAAAAGACACAGCTTCTCCATACGTCAAATGAATTGCTGCGACTGAAAAGCGTATTTGATTATAAAAGGACATCCCTCTGGAAAGTTTATTCCAGCATTTGTACATACCGGTAGTAGTTGACGATGTTATGTCATCATACTAAAAGTGGAAGGACGAATACACTTCTCCGATTAATTTCAAACATTTGTCCAAAGATGACATCATGCCCCCTCCCATGATGGAGGACTATTATTTACTCTAAAAACCTACGTAGCTAGTACAGTCGGTACTTTTGCCCGCCTCCTCCTGTCGTCGGGAGCTCGTATGTGCGGTACAATAGGTTACGAAATGGTCTTTTAAGTCATTGTCATACCTCGTCATTGTGAATTGGTTTCCAAAACATGTCATTTCCAGAAAAAGAAATTGCCTTCTTTCAGGTTATGTAGTACGAGTAGTAGTATTAAGTCTCAACAGTTCATTCATGTGCAAGCGCAGAAGCTTTTAAAACCTGTAATGTTAATTGCTATATGTAGTTACAGCAATTGCACACTGCTAACGTGTCATCATGTACTATAGTACTACAGTAACATCTTGCGACATGCGTTTTCCCACATTCGTCTTAAAGCTCGATGCCTCCTTTCTGTCCGAGCGCGGCGCCCCAGTAGGCCAAGTTGAAGACGACGATGACGACGGGGACGGCGACGCGGCCGACGTACTCCACCGCCATCTGCCGACGAAGGGAGTCCGCAGTCAGGGTCGGGTGCGACGGCGGAGGGGACGAAGGGGCGAGAAACCTGACCAAAGCACAATTTATGATATTCAATTCTCAGAAAAAAAGAAAGAAAGAAATCAATTGGGCAAACTGTTCAAAACAATGACAACTCATTGCTTTCCATAGCCTGCCGGCTTCGTCACAAGTATTAAAAAAAACACGTTACCTGAACGAGACTCCCTTGTTCATCGCTGGAGCTGCTTTCACGTCGTCGTTGACAGGAAGGACACGAGTTAGAGAATGGAAAGATTTGGTGCTGTGCGGGAAGAGAAGCAAATCAAAGAATATCCTGTAGAAGTCTTTAAAAAAAAAAAACAAGGCTAAGGTAAAGCTTCACCTCTCCGTTTCGTATTCTCCGAGATATTCGACGATGGTGTGGAGGATGACGACGAAGAAGGGAAGAAGGAAGCAGAAGAGCATCCACACGTCCATCCTCTTCATGTAGGACGTCTTGGGAAGCGAGGCCGTCGTTGAGACAAACAGAGATGCGATCACCAGCATACCTGAAAACATTGGAAACGCATATTTTCGATGTCTAACCAGTGTTATAGAGCGGATGTGCTTTTGGGCACCAAAGTGCTACGTCCTTTGTAATCAGAGGTCGGGAACCCCTGATTTATACTGGAGTGTCTTTCGTACGTTCGGTTCTTCGCACCTGTCAAAGCAACCATGATTCGGGTGTCGTAGTGTTCCAGCTTGAAGTAGTGGGTCAGGTAGATGATAATCAGGATGCAGGTGGTGGGCAAGTAGGTGTTCACGAGCTGATTTCCCACCCTGCGCTGCAGGATAACGAAGATTTGGACACAAGAGTACAAATCTTCCCTTCCTGGTAGAAAAAAGTTGATACAGTTTTAGTCGCAGTTCTCAGTCCTACTGTACTTGTACGTACTGTAGTACTGTATAGCAACACTCTGCAAATCACCGCAATTATAGTGTTCCGATTTTGTCACGTTGACGACCTTGTACTCTATGAGCTCGTGGGGCCCCGTGTACCAGGTCTTGACCATGTCCATGACGGCCTCGGTGCTGGTCGACTTGGTCAGCTGGAAGGTCATGTTGCACTCCTGGGTGTCGAAGGGATACTTTGCCAGCTTGAAGTCGCAGTTGAACTCCACGGTGTACTTGTGGTGAAGCACCAGAGGATTGCTTGCTCCGAGGAACACCTTTGTTTCCCTAAAAAAAAAATAATTTTAAGTTGTTAGTATTCTCCTTCATGCATGCTTTTTATTTGGCATACCTGTTTTCCGATAAGCTGTTCAAGGTGTAGGTCCCATTTCTCCTGACGTAGGCCTCCGTCCTGCCGTCGACCAACGTCAGCTGGTTTCCCTCCGTGTTGGCAAAGAGGATCTCGGGCACCCAGATGAGCTCGAGGTCCTGCAGCGTCATGGCGTTGAGGGCGACGCTCGGCTTCAGGTTGAAGAAGGAGAGTCTCTGGTCGAACCAGGTCAGCGTCAGGATGAAGTCCGCCACCAGCTTCATCTTGGTGACGTTGATCTCCGGGAAGGAGATGATCTTGACCTCCAGCAGGATGGGCAGCCTGCCCATTTCTCCCGGAGGAGGAGCAGACTTGCGATATCCTTCCGGCAAAGAGAGGATGCTGCACTCCACTTCGTCACTTCCATCTTCACAGTGCTCGTAGTGATCGCAGCGCTACAGAAAAAAAGGGGATTTTGAACGTTTTAACAAGCAGCACCAACAACAACAGATGTGTTATTGGACACCCATTCAGTTATTGTGCACCTGATTGATGTCAATGCACATCCCGTTGTTGCAGGTGTACTTTTCCTTGGTACAGGTGGTCAGCGTCAGGTTTCTGACGGTGTCGTCTCCCAGGGCGCAGGGGTCGCGGACAATCTTCCACTCCTTCCTGCCGGCCGGGTAGGCCAGATCGCTCTTGGACATCATCAGCGCGAAGGTGTCGTTGTTGTTGACCGTCCGCAGCTCCCAGCCGGTCTTCTCGGACCAGCTCAGGGAGCTGTGGAAATAGCCCCTGATGGTGGGCTTGCTGTTGGCATACCTTGTCGTCAGGATGTACTGGCTGTCGAAGGCGGTCCCCGGACAGAGGCCCCTCAGGGTCAGCAGGGGCTTCTTTTTGAATAGGCAGACCGTGCAGGAGGTGGTGTCGAAAGTGCAGGGCAGGTCGTTCCACCTAGTTATTTGAGGAAGATATGAGTACAGACTTACATACTGTATAAATCCGTTTATCCGAGTTTGACTGTACTGCTACATCGTAATTTTTTTCCTCTACTACTCACTGTCCATTGCTTGCTTTCATCTCTGCACAGCTCTCCAGCCTTCCTCCGTTGGGTTCCCCGATGCTCCAAAACTGGCTCATCTCGTCGGAAAGTCGGACCAGTTCGCCCGAGACCCGGTAGACGTTCTCGTTGACGAAGGTTCCCTCGGAGTACTCGTCGCTCCACCCGATGAAGAATCGGTTGCACGTCTACTACGTAGTACGTAGGTGAGTTGGCATGCTCTGGTCCGACCAGAAACCTCTTATTTGCATCCAAAACGTCAAGTACAATAGTCATGACTTGTCATGCCAAGGCTAAAGTCCGGTCGGGAAGGCTTAAATGTGGGAAAGGAAAAGTGTACAAGAAGGTTCACCTTGCTGATGAAAGCCTTGACGACCGTGTGGAGCGCCTCCTGTTCCGCCACGGTGGCCGGCGCCGCCATCTCCGCGCCCATCGTCCGGCAGAAGCCCGAGATCTCGTGGAAGGACCTCCGTTCGGGGAAGACGACGAAGCTCTCCTCCTTCTCGTTGCAGATGTCCCGCAGCTCCGCGTCCTCCTCCACGACGACGTTTACCGTCTCCCAGCCCGCCTCTGCCCAGCTCAAGATGTCGCCGCTCCCGGCGTCCAGGCAGCCGGTGTAAGAGAGCATCTCGGCCTCCGTCCAGGCCCTGGACCAGAGGTTGAGGTCTGCCACCTCTCCGGAGATGATCCCGTGGCACTCCGACGCCGCCTCCGCGCTGCACATGATGTCCTTGTAGCCGCCGAGGAGAAAGGTCCCATTAGCTGCAGTGGCACACAATACAATTAAAATATCATCAGTGCAGATCCATCGATCCCCTCTCTTTAATATTAATTATCCACACGTGTCAGGTTCCCGAGTTGCCCCATGTGTTCGCCCTGCGCCACGACGCTGCCGTCCAGCACCATGGAGTAGGTCCCCTCGGAGTAGTCATAGGAGAAGCAGTGGTGGTACCAGCGCATGACCTTCACCTCCACGTCGGAGATGCCGATGAACTGGTTCCTCAGCGCGAAGATGGGCCCGCTCGCCGTCCAGACTGCAACAAGACCAGCAAGGGACGTAAAGGACGTTCCTCCTTGACCTGTGGAAGTCGGACTCACAGCTCCGAATCTCGTTCGGCGCCGCCCCCTCCTCTTCGTTGAAATAGTTGAACACGTCCACCCAGTAGATGGTGGGCAGGAAGCGGTACAGCTTGAGCCGGTAGCACACGGTCAGCTCAGCGGCGGCGGGGAAGGGACGGTTCCCGGCCCCGCCGCCGCCGCCGCCGCCGCCGCCCCCTGGCGGCGTCAGGTGCGCCTGGGAGTTCCAAGGGGCGTCGGACGGGGCGAAGCGGAAGACGCGCATCGCTTACGTAGTTTGGAAAAGCAGCGATTACATGTATTCATAAATTAGCTCATGTGCTGACATTACCCACGCAGAGTCTAGTGTGTTACCTTGGCAAGGAGACGTGACTTCCACAAGGAGGAGGAGGAGGAGGCGAGCAATCATCTGGTGAGTGATATTGATAGGAGGAGTCTTCATGCCCGAACCTTTCTTCACCTCTCTGCTTGCCAGGAAAGACTGCAGGAAAGGAGGAGGAGCCTCTTCTGGAGAAAGCGAAGACTGACGGTATAATAATTCGTCTTTCCTCTACCGCCCTTCCTCCCCCTCCCCTCATTACATCACGAATGAGCTACGTAGGAGAAAAAACGGATGGTGGAAAAAACCTGTTATTGCGGCCTATCTAGGATCGATTAAGAATCGAGAAAGGATTGTTTTTTTTTTGTCCTAATGCCATCACAAATGTAGTGCAAATGGGTCTAATTGGGTAATGGATTAAAATAGCCGCCTTTAAGATTCTAAATTCCACATTTTTGAGGCAATTGCAAACAATAGCTATAAGCACCTGGCCGATAACTATGGATTTTACAATCCATATACCACTATTAAAAAAGTTGTCGTTAAGATTGTAACAAACGTGTTTTTTGGGGGGGGTTGTAACTCCTCTGTCTCTACCTTTATCATACCACGTTTTATGCCACTTTTTATACCGTTTATACCAGGTGGAATATGCTGTTTGGCGGGCAGGGCAAGCATCATTATAGTACCTATTACCGGCTGTTTTCCACATTTGCGGTCTATTTTATAGTAGGTAGTAGCATACATTGTCTTTCACTGCACCGTTAGCAAAGGAAGTTGTACTCTACTATAGTAGTAACATTCAGGAAACAAACTTGACTCAACGGCGGCGGTGGAGAATGGGAATGGTTGGATGGATGGGTGGATGGATAAACATGTCCGAGCATAATGAGATCCAGTATTTTTTTTCGCCACCCAGAAAGAAAGAAAAAACACTTTCTGCGGATATGTTTTGTACCGGCAGATAAACACACACAGAGAGAGAGAGAGAGAGAGACAGGCACACTGACTGGAGCTACCGAAGTCAATATGCAAAAAAAAGAATGCTTACGCCAACCCAAAACAAAAATCTGCCAATTTGTTAGTTGTCACTTTCCATCCTGTCCTTTTCTTCCTGATATGAGATTCTCTTCATTCTTGTTGCGAGGAGGAATTCTCATCATCTCCCACTTGCTTTCTTTATCACTGGTTTGAGTCGTCTTTGGTGGTAGTTTTTTTTTGTTGTAATTCTCCTGCAGTACTGGAATGCATTTTTATGTGAATACTAATCTACTAGTAGCTATGCGGATGTCGAAGTATTAATCACTCACAAGAGGAGTACAGGTCAAAGAGCACAGCGGATAGACCAACATTTTTGTCTCTTTACCTTGGGATGAATGGATGGATGGATGCTTTGCTTCTGTTGCTTACAACTGCGCATCTTGGCAACAACTTTTTTCCCATTTTTTTGAGTGAGGGGGAGGGAGATGACAAAAAAGTCCTTCCTATTCGCATGCCAGTTTGCTGTCGAAGCTGGAGAGTGCGATGCCGAAGGCCTGTAGCGCGCACATGGGGTATCGGTAGTCCATGGTGAAGACGTCCTCCGCCACCCGGCCGAACTGCATGATGATGTAGTCCAGGTCGTTGTCATGGACGATCTGGAAGTTCTTCACGCTGGCCTGAGTCACCCTGTGGGTGTGATAGATTGATAGAGAGATAGAGGAAGACGAGGATGAAAACCCCAACACTCCATCCACTCCATGATAAAGAGCTGCTGAGAGAACCTTCCTTCCTTTCCTGCCACTTCTCTCTCTCTCTACCTCCTCCTCCCCCATAAAAGTTGAGTGTCCCCTCCTTCCTTCCCACTTTGCCCATTATGACTACACGCTCTAGGCTTAGAATGGACAGACAGGAGGAGAGGGGGATGAAGTTAAAGGGCGCCTCCTCCCCTCTCCTCTTTCCTCCCATGAGCTTTTCCTCCCTCCCGTTCCTCACCGTCCGTGGAAGTTTAGGACGTAGCTCTGCGTGTCGTCGTTCCACACGGGCGTCTTGTTGTGCAGCTCCAGGATGCCCTCCATGTTCTTGGACTTGAACCTCTCGATGATGCCGTCGTGCTCGCTGATGGCCTTGAACTCCACTCTCTGCCCGTCCGCGTTCATCCCTGGCAGGATGACCGTCATCCTCCGCGGGCCCTTGAACCCGAGCACGTTGGTGTCGTACACCACCCCGGCCAACTCCTGTCGCTGGCCGGAACGATCCTTTATGAGTTAAACAGACGAACTCGGTTATTGCCATCAAAAAATGTACCACCACCACCCCCAAAAAAATCCTCACTTGTAAAAGGCTCCTCGACTTGATCGGGTCTCCCCCGTCAAATACGGTGAACTGCGTCCCCATCAAGTTCGACCTGTCGATTTTTTTAATCAAAAAGGAAATAAAGTGTAACTTTACTACTAAAGAAAGGCAATTTCTCCCTGCGACGCACCTAAGTTTCCCGATGAAGCAGTCCCCGCCCCTGGAGAGGTCGGTCGGGTCGGTGGTCATCAGGTAGTTGGAGGTGGCGCTCTTCTTGCGCTTCCTTCCGGCCAGCAGGAAGACCTTCTTGCCGTCGTCGCGCTCCATGTGCAGGAAGTACGTGGGGTACAGACCTGCCAGGAAAGAGAGGAGAGAGGAGAGGATGTTTCCTTTGATAACATCATTTGGGTGAGACACGAGCAGGAGAAGAAAAGCAATAACACGACGAGGGAAGACAGACAAACTTTGCCTTTGGGGAATTTTGACGATACGACATCAACAAGAAAGAGGAGGAGGACGGCAGGACAAACATCTCCTGAATTCCCGAGAGCTACGTTGCCTATGTATCCGTCTTCCTTTTCCTTCCCTCTATTTTCGTGACAACAAAAGAAGTGGTATAGAAAAAAACGACGGCTGGTGCTATTTTTCTGTCTGCGACACCACTGCCTTTCCCCCCTTTTCCTGATCTCCCTTATACCGCGTGGTATGCCAACGAAGATTCAGGATGCTATTTTGCATAAGCCAAACATCAGCTAGCAGTCCTGATTTCCATTTCTTTTTGGTCGCCGCTAAGTCAGAAAAACAGAAAGAAGACAATAATATAATGCTTCTTGAAGGCAAAAAAAGGAAAGACATCTGGGAAAAGGCACCGGTGGCGTCTTCACTCCTTGCTGACCAAGGAGAAAAGCCGAGCGTACGTACTACTACTAGTTTGCAGTGTTGCCAACTCTCAGCCAGAGACGTAAGGCAAAATTTTCTAGCAAAATATCCCGGATTTCTAGTTTTACCCTCTGTTTGGCACGTGCGTGCCAAACAGTAAATAAATATCCAAACAGTAAATAAATTCTGGAATTTTTGCATTCTAGAACACACAGAATTCAAATATGGCAGATTTGTGGTTTTCGGCTATGAAATATGCCAGTTGGCAACACTGCCCTAGGAAGAGGCATCCGAGCGCGGAATGCAACCTGCATACGTGATTGGAACTGAGGAAGGAAGAAGTCCTAGCTTCTGCATCCTCAGCTCTCTGGTATGTTTTTGTTCCTCCACCATCCTTTTCCATCTCGATGTTGGGTATAGTTCTACGTATGTACAGTGTAGTACGTGGTACAACAGTAGCAGCAATCATCTTTCATGCTCGCGAGAGAAAACGGGATAGCAAATCAGAGATGAGATGCGAGACACAAAAGAAAACACTCAACTGGCGTAAGAACATGCAGAGGAGAAACACAGGATGAGAGAGATAAGTTTCCGCGTCTTGGGATGATCTTTGAAGACCCTCCGGGAATAGTGGAAGGGGGAAAGGATGCCCTCTACACCTTCTTCCTTCAAAGTGCTTAAGTCGGCCTACCTTCGTACCTACGTCGCCAATTGTCATCTTAGCCTCTTTCTCCTCACCTCTGTCCATGCCCTTCCGATCTCTGGTGATCCTGCACTTGACGACCGTCCCCTGTGGCGCAGGCTCCACCACGAAGTCGTTCAGGTTGTCCAGCATCTTGCCCAGGTCGCCCAGGTCGGTCTCGTCCTCGCCGTCGTCGTCGCCGTCGTCGTCGTCGTCCTCCTCCTCCTCCTCGCGACCGTCCTCCTCGTTGTCGTCGGACTTGCTGCCGCGCTTGCCCAACTCTTTGCTGTCACCTGAGCAAGAGAAGGGGGAGAGAGGAAACAGACACCATCAGGTTATTAAGAATCTTTCTCTCTCTGTTTCTCTTCCTCTCCACAAAATTGTTTGCTTAAGCGGAACAAAAAAGGAGCTGAAACTGCTCCTCTCAACTAATTAATCAGAGCTTAGACTTACGAAGAGTTGTGCACTCATGAATGACTTTGCAAAATGGTTTTCATGTGTACTCAGTTAGCGGAAATGCTTCCTCTTTTTCCTTTATACCCCGAGGTCAAATCTCGGCTGAAGCGAAGACCGAATAGAATGGAATGCAAGTTATGGCTTCAAGCAGCTCCTTTGAGAAAGGGAGAGAGGGAGGGAGATAAAGAGGAGGAGGAGGAGGAGGAGGAAAGTGCTTCAAAGGAAGAGATCAAGAGGAGGAGAAGGGTCGGAAAAGGAATTTTCTTATTAGGGAGGGGAAGCAGGAGCAGGAAGAAAGATTCCAAGTGAGTACAGTAGTGTATGCAACGACCCAAGACGAGAGCTTTTGCTAGAACGTAAAGAGACTTACTCCTAAGGCCCCGAGAGAGAGAGAGAGAGAGAGAGAGAGAGAGAGAGAAGTACCTACTATACGTAGTATCAGCCTCCTTTCTCGGCCAGGTCCTCTCCTCTCCTCTTCTTTCTCCCGCATGGGAATGTTTGTCTACGTACAGTACTTGGAATGCGCATTTACCTGGAACAAACTAGGCGGGTCAATATTTGCCTCCTCACCGCCGACCCAAGAAAAAGAAGAAGGTCCCAAATCTTGACGGGGCAGCCGCACCGTGCAAGTTCCAGGTCTTCTTCACTACCTCACTCGGCTCACTGAGCGAATCGCGGGGGTCTAAGGAGCGAATTAGGTTCCTTCCTTCCTTCCTTCCTTTCACCTTCCTTCCCGACTCCTTCTTCATCCCTTTATTGCAGAGGCGAGCGAACGGCGCTTTGTCGGAAGCTGGACTAAGAGAGATAAAAGGGGGAGAGAAAGAGCATCATAACCAGAGGAAGAGAGAGAGAAAGGGAAAGAGAGAGAGAGAGAGAGAGAGAGAGAGAGAGGAGAAGAAACGTGGAGGCTTCGGAAACGGTGCTTTCTTTCTACGTGAAACGGATGGGCGGAAAAAAAATCTGAGTTTTGTTGTAAGAAAAAGACTGCTGTAAGAAAAGAAAGCAGTCGCCGTCACCCCCGTCACTCCCGTCGCCCCCGTCGTCAAGTCGATTTGTCATGGCAACATCTCCCAGGGAGACGCAGCGCGCAGGATGGACGGGATGGAAGTGTCAACACAAAACTTCGGGGGGAGGGGGGGAGAAATGTCAAAAGTTTCAGTGCGTGGAAAGGGTGTGCTTTCTCTTTTTAGCAGGTAGCAGTACAGTATGCTCATGCTGCTCCCTTCCTCCCAGGTGTGTTTGTTCCTTTTTCTCGGCAGTAACCATGAAGGAGGCCCCCTCTCTTCCTTCCATAGTCCTTGTTAGAAACCCGATTCCATTCCCCAAAAAGGGAGAGAGAGAGAGAGAGAAAGAAAGAAAGAAAGAAAGAAAGAAAGAAAGAAAGAAAGAAAGAAAGAAAGAAAGAAAGAAAGGGGTGGGAACCGAGATATTGAGGACGAGAGCTCTCCGATTCCCCTAAGGAAGATCCTTTTTGAAGAAGCTGGCAGAGGTCGACTGGAACGACGGCAATCAAAAGACCGCAAAAAAAAGAGAGGAGGGTCGGAAACGACAAAAGCAAAAGCATGCTACTGCGCACAACTCTTTGCTGTGGTACAGTACCCACGTAATAAAAAGGCCTCTTTTTGGCAAAAGGGGTACACCCCTTTTTTTGCTTTTTTTTCTACACCGATCCCTCTTCCTGCCATTGTCCTACCGCACTGGAGGGGTGGGAGGATTATACGAGGGAAATCAGACGTGGCATCAGACGTCGTATAGAGGGAGAGAGAAGAGAAAGAATCTGATTCTGCTGCCGCCGCCAGATGCGGGTACACGGAGGACGGACTAATAATATTCACGCCCCGCCTATTCCCATATATCTGGAGTGAAGCTCACGCGGGAGCACGGGAGGGATGGAGGAAGATCCAATTCGTCTCTTTTGCTGAGAAAAATCTTCCTCTCTCTCTCTTCCTCCACAATCTCTCCGAATTTAGTGCCCTTTGTGTACTAACTGTAGTACGTGCTACAGTCAACTCTCAATATAAGTACGCGTACTATTAGGGTACTAGTTACTAGAAAATTTTTAATATAATAAAGACAACCTTACCTTACCAAGTAGTGAAGCACTTTCTATACAGTGAAACTTTCCATGTGGTAAAGATTTTTCTACTCGCACACCATGGAGTACCAAAAGACAGCAAACTACCATCCTACAACAATTGGACCTCGTCAAGGAAGGCCCTCAGGGTTACAACAATTTTTGCAGCCAGCTCGTTCTCATTTTTTTTACCTCATGCCTTGCGGTCTGACGTTAGAAATGTTGTTCGTGTTGTCATTCTCGTTGAAGGTTGAAGCATGATCGAAAAGTACGTACTACGTGCTACTATAGGAACAAGTACAGAAAATGCGAGCGGTTTAAAATGCCTACGCTTATTCTTTTAGTACAGTACTTGTTCCTTTCTCACCGTTTCTGGCGTTCCGCTTGCTCTTCTTTCTGTTCTTCCCGGTCTTTGCCGCCGCTGCCGCCGACGCCGACGCCCCCGACTTCTTCTTCTTCCCCGCGGACGACGCCGGCGCGGTCGGCGCCGCGGACGACGCCAGCGCCGAGGAGGACCCCGAGGACACGACGCCCCGGTCGCCGCCCTCGATGACCGGGGAGCTCTCCAGGTCCTCCTCGTCGTCGCTGTCCCCGCTCCCGCCCGTCATCCTGTTCAGCCCGCGCGGGATGGACGAGCTGTTGGGCCTGGAGTGGCCGCCGCCGCCGCCGCCGGTCTCGAACAAGGTGGAGCTGGCGCTCTTGGTGCCCTTGAAGCCGCCGTCTCTCCTCCCCCTCTTGCCGGAGGAGGAGGAGTCGCGGTTGCCGCCCCCGCCGTTGGTGGAGGTCGAGACGCCCTCGGAGACGTTCTCGGAGCTCTGGCCCAGCACGGGGAGGACCTTGGAAAAAACATTGGATGCTTAAGGAAAACTTGTTCATACTTGTACATGATTGAGTGACTAGAATTTTTTTGGCAAGATCTAGTACAGGATAACACAGGACAATACTACACAAGCAACAACAGTTGTCTCCACTCCTGGTTTCCAGAAAGTTTCCAAATGTTCATCTGTTCATTGTCACAAAGCAGACAGTCACAGTTCTCATCGGTTGTTGCGTCAGGACAAAGGGAGAAAAGAAAAAAAGAAAAATGGCGTACGACAGGGAAGCACTAGCTAGGACTGGTTATGTCGCAAAAAAAAAGAAAAAAAAGTCAAGATTTAATCCAAACGCCCCTCTTAAGCGCAGGCGTTGGATATCGTGAGAGCCAAAAGTGCTCATCACCATGTAGCAGGAAGCAGCAGCAGGGCATTCATTGGCGTCTTCTTCAATGATGTGCAAACTCTACCTGTACCGTGGTCATGTCCATGTCCGGGTTGGAGGCCTTGGACAGGTAGTGCATGGGGCCGTCGTAGCCATGCAGGTCCCGCTTGCCGGAGGAAAGCGGGCGGCCGCGGGACTTGGCGCTGCCGGAGCGGAGGTCGGACGCCTGGATCATCTTGCCCTGCATGCGCGGTTCGACAAATAAGTTTGACATGTACTGTACTGTACAACATACCAATTGGACACTAGGTTGTTTCTTTTCCCTCATTTCTTCGAATGAAGTTAGGGCAGGAAAGGAATTAAATATTTAAGCAAAGTTATTCTTGAAAGCAAACATGGTACATTAGGTACATGGAGGGTTGGTTATTTTCTGCTCGCGTGTTTTGCCGTCGTCGTCTTGGCGATGTTTGATGTGGGGATAAAAATATCACTTTTTTTCTGCTTGTACCAAGTAACTAATGTACTAGCACTATGTACGTATGACGTGGATAACCCGACCAACACGCATGTCATAGAACCAAACATATTGTGACACTTTATTAGGGCACATACTGTGCAGTACCGTAACAGCTCCCGAACATCTGGTGATGCAATGTGCACATCACCATGCCGTCAATGTGCTGGTTTGCTGGATCATGTGTAATATGTCCTATACCAGACAGAATATGTCCTACTACGTATGTTTGGTCTACTGTATGTGGCATAACAAAATTTCTATGTGCTGGTCAGGAACTCAAAGCGGCAGCGGCCTTTGTACGAGTATTAGTAGCACAAAAGGACCCTCCAAATGCTTTTTTCTTTTTGTAAATTTTTAAAACATTTCCTATTGCCCCTCGTCTAATAATGTCAAGGTCCCTCCCCACCGCTCGCTACCCTATCCAAGGCCAGCTCGATAATGACTCCGCGCGCCTGCCTGCCTCTCTCTTTCTCACTGACCTCAGATTTCAGATTGCCAAGTGCGGCCTTGGAGAGAGTCTTCTCCTCATGGGGATTAATAATTGAACCCACCTGCTGCTGCCTCTTCTGCTTCTGCTTCTGCTCCAGCAGCTGGCGCTGCTGCTCCAGCTTCTGCTGACGGAGGTTGGCAGAGGGGAGGGAGTCCATCCTGAAAAAAAGGGGAGGATATACCATTAGAAACCTTTAGATGAAAGTTCTACACTCTGAACATGTCCTTCCGCACCCCTGAGTCCTGGTTGAGGACGCGCTGCCGCCCCTGAGGTTAGAGGAGGAGGAGGAGAGGAGGTCCGGATCCCATGCGCGGCCGGACATGATGACGACGGCGACGACAAAGAGGAGGAGGAGAATCTGGAGGGGGGGGATGAAGCAGGTTCCGGATAGTAATCGACTTGAAATTGCTGATGCGGGGGGCGCCTTTCTTACTGGCATAGTGGCTGTACATCTGGACACGCCACGCTCTTAATGAGCTGTCACCACTCTCTCCCACCCCTTCCTTCTTGTCCCAATTCCCACATCAACTCATGTCATTATTATCTTTCTGCAGCGGCGCCGATATATTTAGAGATTGCATAAGCAAATGGGCACGACACCCCCTTACGGAGGACCCTTTCTCTCAGAAAGAATCATGCAAAGAGCACCACGAAGAGATATTTTTGGATGTTCTTCTTCTTCTTACCGTCCCAGGAAGACATGGTTCTCTTGTTTTTCATCTTGGCCAGAGGCACTGCTTTATTTTTTTCAGCTGCTCCATTTACGTTGTACTACTACTACTGGGTACTACTATTACTACTAGTAGTAGGTGTAAAACGAGACCTTAGTTGACGCGTTACACACTTCCTCTTCTCATGCTGTTCTGTACTGGTGGTGGGAGTGGCTGCTGTCTCGCTCTGCCTAGCCGGCACCACCAACATAAGCTGGTGCAACTAGGTACTACGTAGGTAGTAGTAGTAGTAGAAGGTATAGTATAGCTGGCTGCTTGCTTCTCCTCCTCTTCCTCTTTTCACCTAAGGAGGAAGAGAAGAGGTGGGGGAGGGCGGAGGGGCAGGTTCGCTACCTTTGCAGGACAGGTAACTGCATTTGAGCGTGGGAGGAAAGGAAGGAGAGCGTCCTAAGCACCTCAGGCTATTATATCGCCAGAGAGCCCAGGTGATTCTAAAAAAAAAACCTATGTACACAATACTATGTGTGTACGCGTGTTTCTTTTTTCGCATCGTAGACAGAGCAGCAGATATAGCAGATGTAGGATATTCTCCCCCCCCCAAAAAACAACCATACTTCAAAAGACTTTCCAGCCTCCATGGGCCCACCTTTGCTGCTAGTTTGCATGCAAGTGCATCATGGTACTGATTGAACAGGATTGCGTTTAATGTACGACTGCAAACAAAATCAGGATTGTAATAAGTGTGGCCATACACACTGTAGGCACAATAGTACTAACTGCAGTTCCGAACGATCCAGAAGATTATTTAAATGGTAGTTGCAACAGACTTTTTTTTCAAATTAAAGTTGTTTTATTGGTCTTCTGAAGCATGGTAGTATTTTTGTACTTACGCTAGTTTTGTATGGTTATCCTTCAGGAAGGCGCACAAATTCTTGTTTTCTTAACAGTTTTCTTACTTTTGGCAAAAAAAAGTCGCCATTCAGGTGTGTGAGACTGGGTTCGCCTGCTTGCTTGCTTAATCGATCAAGAAGGCGACTTTGGTAGCTTCATTGCTACCACTTTTTTCCTATACACAATTCTCCAAACCCGTTTTTGCTTACCTGTGTGCGACCTTTTCTTGCGAAAAAAGAACACTTTGTTCCAGATTGTTCTGGGAAAACTGTGTCAGTCTGTCCAGATCGCTTCTTGAAATCAGAGCCGCCCCCCTTTCCTTTTGGGACTAATCGTCCGAGGTATGCTATGCTCGGCGCTGAGCCGGCCTGTGCCAAGGCAGAAGTACAATAGGAGCCTTCTTCCCCTTCGGTTGAGCTTTCCCGAATTATTACTCGTCCCGTTCAGGCCAGCAGAATAAGAAGAGGAGGAGAAGGAACTCACTCGATGGACTCCTCCCTCCCTCTTGCAGCCTTCCTTGCACACGAGCGAGGGTCCAAGGAGAAAGGAAAATTTGGGACCCTGGGCCGAACGAGGCCCCCCAAAGCAATTTTATTTAATTTCTACGTTTCACGACATATTTTGATGACAGCCTTCCAGCCTTTTGCGGCCTGCAGGCCGAAAAGATTTCCCGGTCCCCCTCCCCCCTCTCTCTCTCCACCGTGCGCCCTGGCGAAACCCGCATTCCTACAGCTTTCTCCAGGTGAGGTGTGCTGTTGGCCGTGCGGCCCGCCCTCCTCCTCCCCCTCCTTGAGTGATGTCACAACACAGGTAGCAAAAAGAGGAAGAAGAGGAGGAGGAGGAGGCTTCGAGCAAGTGGAGAAAGCTCAACTTCAAAATTCTCGAAGACCTTCGAGCGAAGGAAGAAGGGAGAGCCTTTCAGGAGCGCCCCAGACTTTTCTTAATCTGTTCCTCTTTCTTCTCCCCTGGGGTCACAAAACTTTGGGATTAGCTCCTCCACTTTTCTCCGGAAGGATAGAAAAGATACTACTACACCACTACTGCTACACATGGCCACAAAATAGAGGATTTATTCGCTCTCTCTCTCTGAACCGTTCACGATCTTTGAAACAAACGTGCTAATAATTCTGTTTAGCTACAAAAGAACCAGTCTTCACCACGGGTGGGACTTGCGATACGAGACAAGGAATAAAATACTCTTATATACAACAGTCATACGCACGAAAATTCCCCTCTTTCTCCGTCGATATTTCAACACCTCGATGTTGCAGGTAGGTATGTAGAAGTTGCTCTGCAGGTCAAATTAGGTAGAGTCGTGGAGTTCATACTTTCGAGTAGAATCTGTTACCAAGAAGGGGAAAAAACCCACGTACCTTGTACTTTGCTTTCCAGAGTTCGCGCCAAAAAAAAAAATAATATTAATAAGAGATTTTGGTTTTTTTTTTAAACTTCATCTCTCTTCCGGGTTTACATTGTCCGCGACTTGGGCCCTGGCCGCTTGGAAGACGCCGGCCCGGGCTTGGACGACTTCGGGCCCGGCCTCGTCATAGTGGCGGACTTGGGCCCTGGCCTCTTGGAGGACGCCGGCCCGGGCTTGGACGACTTGGGCCCGGGCCGGTCCTTCCTCGCCGACGCCGGGCCGGGCTTGCTCTTCTTGGCCACCACCGGGGCGACGGTGGCCGGCTTCTTGGCCGGGGAGGGAGGCAGGAGG
>JAAUYM010013140.1_pt1 | contig 16899 bp, 22 predicted proteins | sample 7278001 | NCBI WGS metagenome assembly JAAUYM01 (sample SAMN14350224, study PRJNA611818) | marine sediment metagenome | isolation source: surface marine sediment (1.8m) | place: French Polynesia: Moorea | collected 2018-08
CGCAATTCCCGCCCCGCCGCCCCCGCCCCCCCCCCCGGCCCAGACCACACCACCACCCCCCCCCCCCCACGGGCCGGCCCCCCCCCCCCACCCCCCCCCCCCGCCGCCCCCCCACCATGTCCCGAAATTTTACGATTATCTAAGTTCAAACAGTACCTACTACATATTTTGGCGGAGTTGGTCCGACGATCCGTGCATTATGCTCACTGCTGCCAACATGCAATGTCGCATTATTTAGTATTTTTAATAAATTACTTTTTTGCTGATAGAAAAAAATTATTCCCAGCTGCGTGTTGTACGCGTACTATGTAACAAAGGCAAGGAGAAGACAGCCCATCGTACCCATTTTTTAAAATGTAATTTAAACTGATTTAATGCGCGCTTCAAGAGATTTTAAAAAGAAACCAACCTCATCAGAAGTCGTGTCCGTATCACTTTACCCTTCTTCAATTGGTAGGTCATGCCCACCCAGTCAGAACGAACTTGATTAAAAGGAAACCACACAAAGCCAGAAACTTGTAATTTTACGCGGCAGAAGGAGAAGAAAGAAGCTTGATGCATACTGCACGTACCTAGTACGAGTGCACGTACGACACCCAAGAGGAAGGAAGGAAGAGAGAAAGAGTCAGAGAGAGATGCTACTACAGTAATACCCCGATGTAGTTAACAAAAAATTTATCTACGTAGTACATAGTACAGTGAAGATTGGTCTAGTTACCAAATTCTAATCCACCTCCGCTGTACGTAGTAAAAACTCTTACTGTAGTGAACCTTTTGCTTACACCTACTGGAGTTCTACTGTACGAGCTAAGGCTTTGACCATCTTGTCCTCTCCGACCTCCCCCATCCACATCCACCACTACTACTACGTACTACCCCGCGAGATGGCTAATCTGTCCCCAGGGTGAGTAGCGCAGGGAGAGGGAGGAGGAGAAGGGAGATACGGAAATCTCATTCTTCCTTCCGTTCGTCGACGAAGCGTTCAATGCTTCCTTCGAAGGCAGAGGAGGAGGAGGAGGAGGAGGAGGAGGAGGAGGAAGAAGAGGCAACCGTGGATGATGGATGGGGTTGTGGCAGTGGACGAGAAGAGAAAGAAAGAAAGGAGGAATTGCTGCTTATTGTGGGCGTCTCCGCTGCCCATTTCGGGTAGGGGAAAGGGGGGACGACGACAATAAGACTTTTTTTTACCCTGTACTCCTTCCGCTTGATCAGTCGCGCTGATAGCCCAGGCTCGCTCGGCCCACTGTACAGTAGAAATCCCGTGACTGCCTTGGCATTCTTTGCATTTCGAAAGCTTTAAGGGAAAGGAAGGAAAAAAAGTCTTGGCCAAAATTGCGTAAATGCCAACGGATGAATTAAGGAGCGAAGGATTCAGGGAGTCCATCAAACTCTGCTGTTGCCGGAGAGGAAAAAGGAAGAAAGAGAAGGTGGATTTTTTTTCTCCTTCTTTCGAAAAAGACAAAGACCAAGTTTCTTTCTCTACGGTCTCGAAGAGGAGGAGGAGGAAGTAGAGGAGGAGGAAGAGGAGGAGGAGGAGAAGGACTCTACACAGAGACGGGAAAAGAAAAAAAAGGGTTGGAGGAGGAGGGAGCAAAAAGGAGCTCCATGTTAAATATTTGGACAGTCTCTCTCCTCCACCTTCTCCTTCTTCTGTCGTCTTTTTTTTCCCTCCTCGTGAGCGAACGTCGTTTGGGTCAGGAGATCTGAGAGAACGAGAGCGAGGGGGGGAGAGAGAGAGCGAAAGAAGGGGCAATTTTCTGTCTACTTCTTCCTCCGCCCACACAAGTCGCCTACGTATGCCTAAGTATAGCTCCTCCCTCCGGACCTAATCTAGATTTTTTTAAAGCTTTCCGTGATGGGAAGAGAAAGAGAAAGAGGCTGCACGGGCAGGTTTCATCCTTCCTTCGCCTAATATCGAGGGAACATCTCGATTTGCTCCCCCTCCTTCTCCCCTCTCCTCCCCAAGAGATGAACTGAAAGTTTAGGCTGTACCAATCTGAGAAAAGCAGCCCGCAGACAATCTGGAGCACAAAAAAAGATCTCAGGAAATTTTGATGAAAAAGATTTCTTTCCATCAGTGGGCAGATTTTTTTTTCATCTTCCACATATTGAACTTCCTCCTAAGAACTCGTGCACAAAGTATAGTAGTACGTACAGCAAAACTTCAATTTAGTAGAGAGCCTTAATATAGTAGAGATTTCTCTGCTTTCCAACTTGTTAACATAAGCGATGGTTTAATTTAATTAATTTTGATTTCGTAAAGAACCTCGAAATTGCCAACATTTCCCTAAAAATTGTCGACTAAATCAAAGTTCCACCGTTGTACCATAGTAGTAGATGAAATGCACATCGTTGTGCACTATTTCTACTTGGCATTTTCTTCCAGAAAGAATACATAAAGGAGCTGTATATTTGGCAATCGAACTTCTCACCCCCCCCCTCTCTTTCGTATGTTTGAAACGCGATTGAAGTCCATTGAGGAGGGGCTGGCGGCCACTCACACAAAACTTTTTTTTGGGGGGGGGCAGCAATTTTTTTCCTATTTTCTCCCACTTTGACCCTCCCTTTTTTCTGACTGCACACGAAACAAGCAGGAGACGGAGAGAGCAAGGAAGGAGAGTGAAAAAAATATTTTCTCATTCTTTTTTCCATGACCTTTTCCAGCAACCATCGCTTTGCTGGAATGGACAGGATTCAATCTTATAGTAAATTTCACAACTGAAACAGTTCTGTATTTACTGTGTGATAAGCTTCTTAAGCAAGAACAAGACTAAAGAAGCCGTTCCAAGACCACGACGCCCGAACGGCTGAAGTAGGGAAAGACAATAAAGATTCAAGGTCCAGCGAGCAAAAAGAAAGAAGCCTTTAACGAGTTACCCAGCTTCAACCGGCGTGGCTACCAAGCGTGAATACGACCGACGCCGTTGTTGTTACACCATGGAAAAAAGTCCAGCAGCAACTCAAGACAATTTGCGATTTCCCCCCCTCCCCTCAAAAAAAACCACATCAAAAAATTGTTTTTCTTCTCTCTCTCTCTTTCTCTGTGCACGAGGTCTACTGCAATGCATTAAACTGTGGCGACTGTTGCCGCACTTAATGACGGCACAGCTTGAAATGCGAGAAATTTGTATGTATAGTACATGTATACGAGTCACTTGTTCTTACACTGACGTCGGTAGCGCCTTTGGTGGCGGTGTTTAACTGCGACATGGCCTCAGCGTACCAATGCCAAAATTCGGAGGGGTGGTGCCAATCTCATGCTGCCATCTTGAAGGAGGGGAGAAAGGACTTAACGATAGGTAGACACGTAACGTCGCTGCGATGTACTCGTACATGGGTGCCCGACCAGACAGTCACAGACAGTCACATACCTACATCTGTACAGTCACTAGTACAGAACAGTGTATGTCTGTGGTGAGTCTGGAAAATGGTATTTACCATAGACTTCTTTTTACCATAAAATGTTACACTTTAAAATGTTATTGTTATTGGAAGCTTTACTGTGCAAGAGTTGTGAGTCCATTATCAATCTCTCACAGAGTATAGGTAGTACAGCTGTACTAAAAAATCTAGACTTATTTGTATTTTTGTATTTTTTTTTCACCGCACAGAAAAGCCACATGAGTCCCATGTGAGTCTATCGCGAGTGCGAAGCAAATGTCGAGGCTGCTGTAAGTCTGGGACGAGCCGACGTGAGCAAGGGTACCGTACGTCTGGTCGGGTGTGTGTAGTAGCACTAACACAGTACAATGTGTGGTTCGGAATAGTGAGCTTTACGCGGTGGTTTTGTGCCCTAATGTTTTTTGTCCATAGTACCTACTAACGGTACAGTGGTTTCGCGAAATTTTCGAAATTTCTCCCCGAGAAGTTGCAGAAAGTTCAACGCCACCCAAAATTTTTGCCTGGAGATTTTTTTCTTTGCTTAAAAGAAAAAATAGGGGGAAAAACGAGGATTTTTTTGTGTGTCTGTTCATGTAAGAAGACCAAGAATTACATAAAGCCACCGCCGCTGCCGCCTTCACTTTCTGTCTCTTCTTCCTCTTCCTCTTTTCTTCCGTTGCTGCTGTCACCTCGACTGGGTCATAAACTTTCATTGCCATCGCCTCCGGGAAAGGAAGAACTTTCTTCTTCCGCACAATTCCTTTTCCCTCTCTCCCTCCCCCTCCCTTCTCCCTCCCTCCCTCTCCCACCTTTCCGGAATAGAAAGCTTCTACCTTGTTCGCAATGGGTCTGTCTTTGTCGTGTACTAGTAGTACGTACAGTGGATCTTCGATTTAGTAAGGAACCTCGATTTAGTAGAGATTTCGTTGCTTTCCTTGGTTGGCCTTGGTTTGGTAAACAACCTCGGTTTAGTAAACTTTTTCCCGAAAGCTGCAAAGTCCGGAGGCTGACTGTATCAAACACTACCTAGAAAGACTTTTTGAAGACTTGTAGAAGACTTGGTAAGGCTTATTTCGGGAAAAGTGACCGCACCTCGAAAAATTACGTTAAATTGTCACATCACATCAGGGCTTCAACATCATCTGAGCATTGAGATGGATCTCCCCCCCCCCCGTCCCCGCTCCCTCTTGAGCTCACACTCTCATCTCACTCAACGGCATAAAAAAGATTGATTTACGATTCCTCCGCCTTCCCTTCTCTCTCTCCTCCCTCTTCTCCCTCTCTCCCCGTTCCCACCAAGCCAGGCCTTTCCTACTTTCTGGACTCGGTTCCTACCGTGTTAAAAAATCCACAATTTTGGGGTCTACTGTAGGTAGTATTGACATTGAAAGTTGTATCATATAAAATTGGAAATTACAAAAAAAATCTTGCAGTTATACTAAAGGATTGTCTAAATCAAGCCATATGAGAGGTATTGATCAATGTCGTATGTTCTTTTCTCTTCTTGTTGATATTCCAAATGGGGATAGGTTTGTCTATTCTCCCAGTCATGATGTTTATGCATGCTTTCCAGGGCATGTGCCTTTTTTTAGCCGTGCAAAAATGATCGAAGACCCCTGTAGAGGAGTTACGTACCTACAGTACTTCACTTGGCCAATAGTGCTACGGACAGAAGAAAAATCAAGAACAAAAGAATTTAAAAAAGTTGAAAGCGACCCCCCCCCCCCAACACTTTTCACGATCAATCAATGCTTGACCGGGCGTTTCGAAGTGTGAAATATGGACTTTCGTAAGCTTTCGTAACTGGTTAATCAAACGTTGCGTAATGATCCAACTGCATCATTTGTGCGTGCCGTCGTCTCATTCCTGAATGTCAGTTGAGGAGCCGCCGCTCCCCCAGTCCCCTCTCTCCCTTCCCAACTTTCTTCCTGGGTATAGTAGTGGAGGGCGAGAGGGAGAAGGAGAGTGTCTCTCATGATTATCTTGATTTCGAAAAAAACAAGAATTTCAGGGGGATGGATGGAGGTGAAACACACATTCGAAGCTGCGTACTCGGTCACATTTTATGATATCCAACGCTTGAGGTGGCGTGGTGGGGATTAGGGGAGGGGGCAGACCAAAACTATCGCTATAACCGATAACTCACAGTTTCTTTTACAGCATTGTTATCAACAATATTTTCTATTTGTGCACACTTATAACTGATGGCAATTTGCACCAAAGGAAAAATGTCGGCCTCTTATCTGCTGTGTCGGTACATCCGGAATCTACGCACTATAGCATCTCTCACAGAGTGGATTCTACACCGCGATGCTACTGATGTTAGTATTCTTTGCTCTCTCTCTCTCCAATTCCCTCCTCCTCCTCCTCCTCCTTCTCCGTTCGTTCGTCCTCAGCCTCGCTCGCTTGCTTCTCCTCCTGGCCTTGCTTCTCCCCCTCCCTCTTCTCTTTTCTCCGGATTCACTCGACTTTCTCCTCCTCCCCTGGCCATTAGGCCGGAAAAGAACCCGAAAGAGACAAATTTTACCGTCGCTTTCGTCGTCCAACTTTTTTTCTTCTTTTTCCGAAGAGGGGAAAATTAAGTTCAGGCCGGACAGATTGGGGGAGGGGGGAGGGAAGTGAGAGAGAGAGAGCGGGGGAAATTGAGAAACACGATACTACCAGCAGGAGGAGGCAGTTCAGAAGAGAGGTAGGTGGTCAGGTGGGTGCAGTCAGGAGCAGGATCTGAAAAGTGCATTGAGTCTTCATGTCGTTTGTCGCTTGTGTGGATGTGTGTGCCACACATCCAATCAAATTTTCGGTTCTTTTGCTGCGTATTTATTAAGCCAGACTTTTTTGCCGGGGGGGGGATACTATGTAAATAGCAAGAGTTCAGTTGCCCACGTGTGAGTAAAGGGGAAAAGGAGAAGACATCGTCGCATCATCATCGCCCATGAAACTGCGTGCCAGACGACCAGAGCAGCAGCCAAGAAGGAGGAAAGAAAAAAAAACACCATCCTCCTCTCCAGAATGCATGTAGGTCGAAACAATATAGCAATCAGTCAGAATCATAGAGAAACAAAACCAGAAAGTTAATGTTTTTTTTTTACAACCGAATGTAATCAGCGTGGATGTCATTTGTGTCTTTCTTCTTCTTAACGGACACATCTATCTCTTGGATTGCCTGCCATAATGGTGGGAGGGGAAAGGGAAATCTCTTTTCTATCAACCTCTCATCTCATAAAGTCCCTTTTCCTCTCCTCCTTCCTTTCCTCCAGGCAGAAGCCAACTGGACACACAGACAAGGAAGGACGACCCATTATGCGTGTTCCTCCTCCTCCTCCTTCTCTCCTCCTCTTCCAATTGCTGGCATGAGGGGAGGAAGGGAGGAGGAGGAGAAACTCTCTAGTACATAGTAGTAGTAGTACGAGCCATAATGGACACTGGGCCCTTCTCCAAGTATCACCAAGTCGCTAATGCCAATTACATTTTTAAACACCTTAAGTCTGTCGAAAAAAACCGGCCATCATCTGGTGCAGTCGAGCGTTTGATTTAGCCAGGAACAAAAGTTGCCTAAATTGGATTTGTGGCCTAAAGCTAACTTTTTTGTTACTACAAACACATAAAATAACTGAAACTGTCAAATCCAAGAAGTTACCCCAAAATCGAACAAATTACCAAAAATGGAACATGTATAAAACAAACGTAGACGGTATGAGTGCTGGTACATGTACTTATAATGTAGTAGGGACCGTCATCCTATTTGTTGCTTTCCTAATATGTAGTAGTAATTTCGTTGGTGATTCCCGCACCGCACCGTTGCTGCTCCGGACGATTTCTCAATGCGTCCGCCGTATTCACGCAAGGACAGCATAACATAGCATAGTGCAGAGCGAGAGAGTGGAGACATATTGGGGAAAGGAGAAGAGGGAATGAAAATAAATTTCGGATGCGTAAGGATGCTTGTGAAAGGAAGGAAGGAGGAAGAGAGGAAAGATGGTGGAAGTGGGAGGAGGAGGAGGAGGAGGAGGAGGAGGAGGAGATGGCTGTTATAGGACTCGGTGTCCCTTTAAGGAGGGAGGAGGGAAGAAAGGAAGAGCTTCTAGCGAAGAGAAAGAGAGGAAGGAGGGAAAGAAGGATCTTTTTGACTTATTTTTGACGTGACTGCACAAGACCTAGCACGGCAGTATAGCAACCGACACTTCAAAAAAATAGGCACACTAGTTCATCGTCTATTAAGTGCAGAGTATTTTGGCTTACGGCTTTCTCTCGCTGGTCGCGTCCTTGAGCTTCTCGTAGTACTTCCACAGGGTTCCGGTGCAGGTTGAGGCCGGGCTGAGCATCTTGCATCCGGAGAGAAGGAGGAGGAGGCGCTCCGAGGAGGAGACGTGGGAATCTCCTCCTCTCATCCACCAGGAGGCGATCTCTTCTTCCTCCTCTTCCTCCTCCTCTTCGGCGTCGTCGTCTTCGACTCGGCAGAAACACCACCAAAAGACGTTGTGTCCTCCTCCTTCGGCGAGCTCGTTCCAACAGGTCCCCTCACCCATGTATGGCGGGGGAGAGGAACTTCTGCCGAGGTCCCCTTTGTTAGCATCAATGAGTTAGTCAACTTTTGGTCACACAAAGAAAAGAAATACCACTTCTTGTAGGCGGGGAGACTGGTTTAGTGCAACAGGAGGTCATAGTAGTTAGTCTGTTACTCCACATGCGGGGCAGTACCTGAGGAGCACAAACTTCTCTAGGTCGTACTGTTCAGTCGGGTCGACGCTCGAGCTCCTGCTGGCCCCGTACGCGTATACGTTCGGGGTGGGCGGGTAGGCGAAGGCGGACCAGTCGTAGCTCCCGCTTCTCCGGCCCCCTCCTCCTCCCGGTCCGCCGCCGGGTCCTCCGCCTCCTCCGGGCGGGCCTCCGGGGCCTCCGGGCCCTCCGAGGCCCCCCGCTGTGTTGATGGAATGCGTGCTGCCGTGTCTGTCTCGCGGGATGCTCAACGTCGTCGAGGAGATCATGACAGACTGGAGGGCGATGGTGGCGGCAGCCGCGTCGACGGCGGCGGCGGCGGCGGCGGTGGCGACGGCGGCGACAGCGACGACGGCGGTGGCGGAGACGGCGGAGGGAGGAGGAGAGTGGAGGAGGACTCCCGCGTCGCTTCGTCGTAACTGGCGGCGGCGACGACGACGACGACAGTGACAGAGACGACGACGCTCTCCGCCAAGTGGTCCAAGGTCGCCTGCTCAGGAGGAACCGCTGGCGTGGCGTCGACGGAAGCAGCAGAATTGGAGTCTCTCCGAATCTCCGATGAAGGTTGTGCGAAGAACATGATAGCTTCGCCGTCACAGATTTCTTTCCTTGCTCTCTCTCTCTCTTTCCTTCTCCCACCTCACTTTTGTTTCTTCCTTTGCTCCAGCAACTCCTTCTTCTTCTTCTCTGTGGTGGTGGTGGAGATTATCCCCGAGACAGTCTTCGTAGAAAAAAAAAAGTGGTGGAGAATCTTTGCTGCTGTTTCGCTTTCGAATTTCCCCCCTTCCTCCCTCTCTCGTCCCCTTCCTTCCTTCCCTCCTGCAATGCAGATAAGCTCAATGTCGCAGGCAGAAAGGGGAGGGGAGGGAAAAGAAGAAACACTGTCAAAAAGCCAGCGTAGAAACACGCACTGTGGACAAGCCACACTGAGAGAGAGAGAGAGAGAGAGGATGAAACTCCGGCCGCTTTTGTCTGCACACAAACGAGCGAGGAAGGGAGGGAGAGAAAGGGGGGGAAAGAGGGAAAAATATTATCCAACTCGCACCTTTTTCTTTCTTCCCGTAAAAGGACATAAATTGCGGAAGAGAGCGCAAGCACCAATTTCTCAATCGCTCTTTCTCACTTCTCCGCCTCCATCACTCCACCACGCACCGCCACCCGAATTTTCTTCTCACTTTTCTCACATGAGTGAAATCACACGCCGAACACTTAGTGCTCCACCTCTTTCTTCCTCTTTCTTCCCCTTTCTCGATCACCGAACTGACCCTCTCCCTCCCCATCTGCAGAAAGTCCTTCCCGCCACCCACGCACAAAGGAAGACCCACCAAAAAGGAAGGAGGAGGAGGGACAACCAGATAAAGCTACCTTCTTCTCTTCCCTCCCCCCCAATTCTTCACAGCCGACTTGCCTTAGTTTCCAGATCGCAGGATAAACGTATTCCTCGCACACAACACTTTCTCTCCCTCCCCTTTCCTCCTCCCTCGCACCGCTAAAACTGAAGCAAAAGCGAAGGAGGAAGGGGGAGAAGGATATGTGTGGTGTGTGCGCCGCAGAGGAGGAAGGAGAGAGAGGGGGGGGGGAAGGGGGAAGACAAGAGACCCGCCCACCAAGCAAGTAAAGACTACTACACTGCACAATAGTAGTAGTAGGCACACAAGGAGAGGGCAAGGAATAAGTGTAGTGTTGTAGTAGTTACGGCCTTCTTGAGTATCAACACCGGACTGCTGGGCCATGCAACACACGGCGATTGCGTTGAGGAGGGGGGAGGGAAGGAGGGAAGAAGGCCTAGGAGGGAGGAAGAAAGGAGAGGAGGAGGTTGGAGGAGCAACAGTCGTAGGAGAAGGAGGAAACAAGAGAAGAGGCAGCGAAGACCTGAAAGCAGGCGGAGGCATCAAGTCTTGTTATGAGGAGGAGGAGGAGGAGGAGAATTGTAGTAGTAGTACGTATGTGTACGTAGTAGTAGCGCATGAGAGGAGGAGGGTAGTGGCAGCAGCGAAGCTATAAGAGAGGCAGGGGCTGCGGTGAAAGTTTTGCAAGTGAGAGAAAGAGTGGAGGAGGGTGAGTTGTCTGCGGCGTTCAACCTCCCGTCCCTCCCCCTAAAATGCCAGGTTAAGACAGCTCTCCTCCTCCTCCAACATGTGGCAGCTGGACTTGTGTGCGATTGTGTGATCGGAAAAGGAGGAGGAGGGAGGGAGAGGAGGGAGCTGGAGCATCGTGGAAAGTTGGCAAGAGCAGCACATATCCAGGAAGAGCAGGAGACAGTGATGCTGCTGCTGCTACTGCTGACGCCTCCCGCGCCCCAAGTGCCCATGGGCATGCCCAAACTTTTTGGGGGTGGGGTGGGGGGAAGAGGGGGAGCGGACACAGACTTTGGGTGATCGGAGAAGGAGGAGGAGAGATTCGTATCGCACCAGCTTCCTCGTCCTCCTCCAATCAGGCTCTCGTCTTTCTCGCTCCATTTTCTACTGTTCTAGGTAGCGGTGGCAAATGTGGCGGTGGGTCGTCTGAAGCTTTCGATAGGAGAGAGGGGGAGGGAAAATGGGCAGGAGGAGAGGAGGGGATGTCCTCCCCTGATTTTGCTGCTCTTGACCTCTCCCGCTCCCCTCGGTCGTGAGGTGATTCTCATCCCTTCCTTCTCTCATCTCCCCCCTCTCCCCTAGGGATTAGCTTCTCCTAGATTTCTAACGATAATTTCAGGTGGTGTCGGCGGCCGTGGCGGCCGTGGCGGCTGCGGCGACTGCGGCGGCGACCGACCGCCGCCCTTGCGCAGTCGCTGCTGCCGACGACGACGAAGCCGCGTTGTACGTAAGAAAGAAAGAGGAGAAGGTGGGAAAGCTGTAAAGTGTGAGAGAAGGAGGCAAAAAAGCTTGGTGGACGCTTTTTCTCTCACACGCGCTCACCACCGCACGCGACATGGAAATATGTTGTAAAGAAGAAAAAAAAAGTGGATGGGTGATAATTGTTTCCTACCTTTCCCCACTTCCCCCTCAATCAACCTCTTTCTTCCCCACCCCTTACCCACAGTTGGGCTAAACGTCTCTCATGGGTTGGCGTGATGGTACAAAGATGGAAAACATGAAGAAAGGTCACCTTACCAGCTGACTCATGTTGCAACAAAGAAGACAAAAGACGAGAAATTGTTGGGCCTAGGAACGAGTACTACGTACTATGTACTGTGTGTGACACACCGATGAACGAAATAGAACGTTGTTGAAATATGTTTCAATTAAAAAAGTCTGTTGCGGCGTGGGAAGAAAGGGAAGGAGGAAGGAAGGAAGGGAAGTCACTTTGCAATGAACGATGACTCACACACACTCAAGCGGTCGTGAGCATTAAGTAAATGGCAGAAGGCGACTAGTAATGACCTTGCCGTACTACACAGGCACTGCACACTCCTCCCGCTCCCTCCCCCCCAAACTCCCTCTCATGTGCTGTTTCTTCTTCTAGCTTTCCACCTCCTCCTCCTTTTCTTTTTCCACAACTCAGGCCGTCGATGATCCCTCATTAGTCACCCGCCCCTTCCTTTCTCTCCCTCCCGGAAGAGAAGAGGAGAAAAAAAGGAGTGAGTTGCATCCCTTTCTTCCACTCTTCCTACGCCACCCACACCTTCCCTAGGCTTCAAGAATGGCAGAGGAGGAGGAGGGCGGTGGAGCACTAAATCTTCCTTTGAAAGGGAACAGAAATTGCCCCCCGGCACTTCTTCCTTCTTCTTCTTCCACCTCCTCCTTCACTTTCCACAGAATCGAGAAAGAAGTTAGCAGCTCCCACCCTCTCTCTCTCTTTCACCAGAGAGTGAGGGAAGGAGGGAGTGAGGGGCCTTTTCGGTGAGACTCTTCGTCTTCCTCTTCGTGCCTTCCGCCGGCTTTTTGAGGGATGGCTCCCTCCCTCTCCTTTTCCTCTGGAGCCCTCTGGAACCCCTTTTGCTGCGGCTATACGTCGGCGGCTGCGGAGGAATCACGACTGGTGCAGTGCTGCCCCCACTGTCTTTTCCACCACCATCTCTGGGCGCTGCCGCCAACGATTCTCCATGGCAGAGAGAGAGAGAGTGAAAGAGTGTGGGAGGAATTGGATGAGAGCTGAGGGAAAGAGCCCATGAAAAAACACCCCACAGCTGCCCAGCTCCCCCTTTTCCCCTCCCCTCGCCTTGTATCTCTCTACTCACTACTGGGTGTGCCAGACGTTGTCTTAAACGGGACAAAAGATCGGAGGAATCAAGAAATAAATATGTTGGGGGTTGAACCACCCCGCTTTGCTTTTCGATATACAGCTCCCCTCCTTCGTCCCCCCGCCAGTAGTGCCACCACCGCCGCCACCAGCAACGGCGGCAGGCACTGCGGCAAGATCTCTCTCACACACACTCCGACATTTCCGTCCACTTCTCCTCCTTCCTCCACCCACTCTTTCTTTCCCGAATCTCTTCTACCCGTGTAGCAATACCAACTTTTCTCTCTCTCTTTCTCTCCCTCTCTCTCTTTTTTAAAAGGAGGCAAGTGCACCAACCACCAGACACAGAAAGTCCCAGCAGTCGTGCCTTCCTCTTTCCCCATTTAAAAAGACTTCTGCAGTGTCGATATGCCCTGGTGAAGAGAGAGCACTGGCTGGTGGTGGGTGAAAGAGAGATTCGGAAGGAGGAGGGAGAAAAAAGTCTAATTGCCATCTGCGATTTTTCGTTCTCCCCTCTCCCTTCTTACCCCTTTGGCAGATTTGCCTCTATACAAGTTATTCACACCGCTACCTTCTTTCCTTTTTCTTGAAAAAGCGGTCGTTTGACGGTAATGGTTGACACTTGAAGCACTGACTGGTTGCTGCTCCTCCGGGGGTAATTACGCGCACAGGCAAACCCCACTAAAGTGAAAAAAAATCGGTTGTGGCAATTTGCGCCTAATTTTCAGGGAAACTCTTCTGGTGCATAATTTTGTGTCGGACAGGTGCGGGAGCGGGTTCGACTGTAGTAGTAACGCATTAAGCTGCCGTGCGCTAGGGGCGTTATTAAAAAAACCTCTCTCCCATGCGCGGAAGCGCAGCAAGACTCACTCTGACTTTTTTTTAAAGAGGGGGAGGAAGAAATCGCACGAAAGGCAATGTCTTTCTTGGAGAAGAGGCAGATTTCCTTCTTTCTTTCCTTCCTCTTTTCTCACGCAATAATCGTCTTCTTCCAGAAGTTCTCGCTTGTCTCTCTCTCTCTCTCTCTCCTCCACCCACCCGGGAAGGTTTGAGCTTACGCTGCGCTGGAGCTGAAGCGACCGGGGAAGGAAAGAAGGAAGGAAGGAGGAAGGACCAACACTCACTTCTCTTGTCCCGTCGTTGTTGCTTGCGCGCTCCTCTTTCCTCCTTCCCTCCCCCCCCTCTCTCTCTCTCTGCCCGGGAAGGGAGGGAACGAACATTGGGTGAGGGAAAGAAAGAAAGAAAGAAAAAGGGTACCGGGGGTTCTTTGCAGAGGTCCCTCCTCTTCCTCCTCCTTCTGCGAAAAGGCGCTTCTTCCTCCTTCCTTCCTTCTGTTGCGGTGGTGGTGGTGGTAGTAGAAAGAGAGAGAGTAGACCGGGGTGGGTTAAGAGTCGAGGCGGGGGGCGGGGGACGGGGGACGGGGGGGGAGGGGGGAGGGGGGAAAGAAGTGGCAAAAGGCACCGTTCGTATCCACAGACGAAGAAAATTTATGCTCTTCTGTCAGCCCGACCGACAATGGAGGGAGCGATGGCGACGGCGCCAATCGAATATCCAGTGCTCTCTCTCCTGTATGTACAGTACAGTACTACTAGTACTATTACTAATGCACCTACTATTGTACTCCTTCAAATTGTACACGGCGTCGCTCAATGCTGAGCTCTGATGTCGACAAACCTACTACTACGGTACTACTACAGCGTAGTAGCAGCGTAAGAGACGTCTCCCTCCTCATTCGCATTCTTCCTGATTTTAGTCGACAGCTTTTTTTTTTAAAAAAAAAACTTTTTTTTCTACCTCTCCTGTTGAGAGCGACCTCGCATTGAATTCCTCTCCCCTCCCCTTCCCTCCGACCTACCCAGCCACCCACCCAAGCAGCAAGAGAGAGGAAAAGGGAAGAAGCAACAGCTTAGGAGAGAGGGGGGGGAGGGAAAGGGAGGAGGAGGTTAGGGCTATGTTTGCCTTTCCGAATAGAGCAATTAACTTTCCGGCCCCGCGAGTTTCTCCCCTCCTCCTCCGCCCTTTTTCTCTTTTCCCTCTTCCAAAACACAAACTAAGAAGAGGAAAAAGAGGAGAGCGCAGCTGGGGGAGAAAAGCAGTCTGGGATCAGTTGTCTTGCCCGACCAGTCGAGGAAGAGGCTGTTGGCAAGTGGCATAAGATAAGCAAAAAATAAGCATGTTTTTAATACAGACTTGAGGTTAATGAGGGAATGGAGAAGGAGTTGCCAAGCACGAAATACATACTGTAGGTACACATACGAGTACAACGAATAAAAATATGCCATTTGCATGCTTTCAAGCGATGGTAGGTCGCATCTGCTCTCCACTCTGGTCGGGTCGCCTTCTTCTTCTTTTTCAGTCTCGGGAAAGTGGGCTCTTCCCATGGGAACGGGCGTGGGAGAAGAGAGGAGGAAGGAAGGAGGAGAGGGGGAGGGTGGCGAGGACTAAACAGATCGAGAAGAAAACAAACGCGGAGTGCATGGCACTAAAGGCGCAAGAAGAGGAAGAAGACAAAAGTTTTTCATACTTTTCTTCATTGCAATCAGGCAGCCATTCATTCAAGGATGCACCACCACATGGAGCAGGAGCCACTTCTCGCAATGTGCGTCAACGGGGCTGGTGGCCAAAGAGAGGAGAACCCCCCTTCTCCCGGCCAGACTTGACTGAAAGTAGGGCAGCAACAGCTCAAGGGGGAAAAGGCTGTTGTAAGGGAAGGAAGGAAGGATCCTGGAAAAGAGAGCTCACAAAGGGAAGGAGGAGAAGAAAAAGTGCCTTTAGCTCTGGAGGGGAGGAAGGAAGGGGAACAAAAAGGAAGGGTAAGGAGGAGAGAGAAGGAACTCTCACAGCGTGCTAAACGCAATCATGGTAACGTGACAGTATCTCTATAAGGATGAGAGGTGAAATTCTTACCTCGGGGCAGCAGGGTAGCTATTTGACTTTGAGAAGCAGCAGCAGGAGGAGGAGAACTGTCAATGAGGCAGAGGAAGAAGCAGATGTTGACCCAATTGAATCCCCCAAAACCAGACAATAAAGACGAAGCAGACGGCAACGCTAAGATGTTATTAAAGGGACAGAGAGTTGCATCTATTCTGGCTGCAGCTAGTGGTGTTGCGAAAAGAGAAATAGAGAGAGTAAAAGTAAATCTCTTTCTTTCTTCCTCCTTCTTCCACTGGATGAAGAGGCCATAACTGGCTGCCTTTTACCCTCGTCCTCCTCTTGTCGTGGTGGTCCGTCCATCCAACTCTTTCAAGTCAAAATGGGCGTAACTGGTACACCATTCCTTCCCCTTTCTCCGCCTCTCTTTGAGCCCTCTTCCTGCTGCAGACCCAGCTAGCACATAAAAGCAGACAATCTCACCGAGAGAGAAGGGCTAGGCGAATACAATGTTTTCCAGGCAACTATTGTCGTACGTAAACACAGGACTTCATTATGACAGCTATTTTTCAACACAAAATAACAGGATCATAACGCATTTTTTCGTCAGTTTAATTGTTGCGATAAAAAAATTAACCCTAGTGCTACTACGTAGTAGAAGATCCGTACACCACTACGCCAAGCATCCTTTGCAAATCCTCCTCTGAGTTGCCTCTCTCCCCCCAAAAAAGTGGAGGAGAGGGTATGGGGGAAAATGGGTGGGGCGAAGCAGAAAGGACCGGTCTGATGAGGAGAGGGGGCTTTTCCGAATGTTGATGCTCTCTGCGATGGAACCACAGCACCAGACGAGAGGGCGAGGAAGGGAGGAAAGAAAGAAGAGACGACGAAAGAAGACGGCGGTGGCGGCATTAAGCAGTTTCTCTTTTTCCTCAACTCTGCTACATCTGCGGGGCCTCCTCCTCCTCCTCCTTCTCCCCTTCCTCCTTCCACTGCGGTGTCTTACTACTACATGGAGAAGGACGAGAGTGGGGCGGCGGCGGCGGCGACGGCGGCGCCAGGGCGGCGAGTGAAGCAAAAGAGGCCCCGGAAAAAAGCAGGAGGAGGAAGGGACAACCCCCACGCCCCTCTCCTTCCCCATGCTTCTCCTAGTGCGGTTTCCGCTTGCAGCATCTTTGCCTTTCTTGCTTGCTTCTTTCCTTCCTTCTTTCCTTCCTTCCTTCCTTCCTTCCTTCCTTCCTTCCTTCCTTCCTTCCTTCCTCTCTTACATGACTGCAGAGGAAGAGGGAGAGAGAAAAGACTCCTTTGGCATCGCCAGGAATCATGACAGACATTGGGAAAAAGGAGGAGATGCCAACAGGAGAAGTCTCTCCAGTCTTCACCACGAACGTGTAAAACAGCATGTGTGTGTTTGTCCTAAGCACCATGAAGAAACTGTTGACTTGACAAAAAAGGGTTCCCTTGCTTGCCTCTGGAAGCACCTACAGGATCGTCTATGATCTTGCTAGCTTTCCTCCCTTTCTCCTCCCCTTCTGCCTCAAGTCGATATTGCAGATATATTCTTTTGCTGGCATCTGCAAAGCCGCATGATAATTCTAATTTCTAATGCTTTTTTGCGTCAAAGATCCTTTCTGAGAAAAAAGAAAACAGGCATCGCACTTTCTAGAAAACATTTTTCTAACAATGAAAAAACAACATATTTCTCCTAGAAAGGGTGTTTTTTTTCTCTTTCACTTATTGCGCCATTCGCCACTACAGAGAGAGAGAGAG
>JAAUYM010178922.1_pt1 | contig 16884 bp, 9 predicted proteins | sample 7278001 | NCBI WGS metagenome assembly JAAUYM01 (sample SAMN14350224, study PRJNA611818) | marine sediment metagenome | isolation source: surface marine sediment (1.8m) | place: French Polynesia: Moorea | collected 2018-08
CCGCCCCCCCGGGGCCGGACCCCCCCCCCCCCCCCCCGGGGGGGCCGCGGCGCGGAGGCCCCGACACGCCCCGCCCCTCGCCCGGAACCCCCGAGCCCCGACCGTACCACGGGGGGGGGGGGAGCGAGATTGTGCAGAGGAGGAAGCAAGGCATGGGGGAGGACGGGAGAGGGTAGCTTCGTGGCTAGCAAGGAACGTACAGTGATCTTTGCTGTGCCTGCAGTGGGGGGAGGGGGAGAGGTTGCAGGAGAGGAGACTGAAGGGAGGACAGGAGTACAAAAGTATCTGGCTGCATTTCCATCGTCCTTCCTCACATGACATGCCCCTGCCCCCGAGTAGCAACGTTGACCTACGCTACGGACGTTTTTTTAAGGTGTTTGGGGGGAAACAAGGTCGCTCTCTCGTTCTCTCTCTCTGGGCGAGTGAGACATCTCGATCTCCTCCTCAGCCTCGGCGAGGGATGATTAAATAAGACAGTAGTCTTATTTAAATAACTGATGATTAAATAAGACAGCAGTAGCGGTTAATGTGCTAGTACTACGAGCAATACTTGCAGGCGAATCCAAACCGCACATTTCTGTACTACCCAATCAACAATGGACCCTCGATAAACTTCTGACTGAGCTCCGATGGAGAAAGTTTGTTTATAATTGCTTCCATTTTCCATTGATGGTTGGGTACACAATTTTACTGTTGTGCTATTGAAGTGGGCCTTAAGCTCACACGTGTTTGTTACTGTGTTCTGTCCCATGCTGCTTTTATACGTATCTCTGTCGTAAAAATAAACTGGTTCAGCTCTGGTCGTCCTTGGGTGACGATCTGTGTACTGTACCTAAGGGACCTCGACGAGATGGATGAAGGACAGTGTCACTACAGCGTAAGCTTTAAATTTTGCAAGGGAGCTCTTAAAAAGTCGCAGAATTTGTTCCAAATAAACAAAATACCAAGAATATTCCTGGATAATTTTATAAATTGCAGAAAGTTGCAGCTTTTACCTGAAAAAATGGAAAGTTCACAGAATTCGCAAGTTGCAAGGGGCCCAAAAAATCTCAAGAAGGCTCTGAATTTCGCACAGTTCGCGAAATTTTGCAAGGCGTGGCAACACTGACGGAGAAAAACATCAGAGACCACTCTGGAAACATAAAAGGTGTGGGCAGCAGCCGTCGGCGTTGCTACTCTACGGCGAGTATCTCTCGTATCTGGCATCTCTCGCAAGTTGCAACCACTGGCTGCCGCTACGCTAGCTGTGCTGTGGGCTGTCTGTGGGCTGTGACCAACCCTGGCCTGGCTTGGCCTGACCTGACCTGGTGCTGGTGGCTGTCTGTGGCTTTTCGCCGGCCGCCGACCAGCGTGACCAAAAGTTCTGAAGACAAGTCGCAAAAAAATTGGTCCCAATCAGAAGTAAAAGTTGCAACAAAAGACCTCAGCTTGGATATATGTACAGTACCATATAAAAAAATATGGCACTTTTGACTTCCTCTTGATAAAAGAAATATTGCTGTGGCATTAGATCCTTGTTTTCATTTACGAAAAGTCAGAGTAAAGTAAGCTTTCATGCCAAAAGTTGGACATTATCTGTGGGCCAAACTCGCAAGGATTGCGACTTTTGTCGCAAGTTGGTCTCTCTGCACCGACTGCCACTGCCGCGGGCGGGCGACAGCTGAAAAGAGGGAGGGAGGGAGGAAGGAAAGGAAGCGAAGAGAGCGTGGTTGGGGGAGGGCTTCCTAAGAAAAAGAAAAAAAAATAGCAGAAACAGCGTCGCAACCCGCAAGAACAAGTAATATGTGATCTTGGTGCGGGTCCACTGCATCGGGAAGGAGACAGAGACGTTTTCGATCCCCTGCCCTGGGGGGGGAGGAGAAGGAGTGGTGCAACAACATCCTCCCACCTCAGTCAGTCCAGGATCGAGGCAGTAAGTCGTCACTATGGCCGACCTGATAGACAACGAGGCCGTGGAGAGCGACGACGAGTCCATGTCCGGGTCCGGGGAGGAGGAGGAGGGGGGCGGCGGCAGCCGCAGCCACACACCCTCCAAGAAGAAGCCCAAGGCCGTTATCTCGTCCGACGAGGAGGAGGAGGACGAGGATGAGGAGAAGGCCAGGGAGGAGATGAAGGGATTCATCGCGGTAAGGAAACAAGAAAAAAAAAAGAGAGAGACGTTGCACTAAGAGGTAGTTTTATTCACATTTTCGTGTTTCTCCCCCCTCCCTACCCCGCCCCAATTCCAGGACGATGACGATGATGAAGGATCTGGCCGGTCTGGGTCTGGGTCCGAGTCCGACGGGAGTGGGTCTGGGTCACGAAGGAAGAAGAAGAGGAGGAAGCACCGGTCCAGGTCCAGGTCAGACGAGGACTTGGACGAGGACGACATGGAGTTGTTGGAGGAGAACCTGGGCATGAAGATCAAGAAGACGAGGAAGCGGATCAAGATTGACTCCGGGTCCGAAGACGAGGGCGCCGCCGAGGAGGAGGCCAGAGAGGATGAGGAGCTGCCAGACATTGACCAGGGCGAGGGGGCTGGAGATGGTGACGGGTACGAGTCTGACGACGTCAATGACTTCATTGTGGGCGATGATGGGCAGCCCATCCAGAGGGAGAGAAAGAAGAAGAAGAAACACATCTTTGAGGACTCGGCCAGGCAGGCGGCAGAGGACATCTTCGGCGTCGCCTTTGACTACGACGAGTTTGAGAGGTACAACGATGAGGAGGACTACATCTCCGAAGAGGAGGATGAGGAGGAAGACGAGGAAGATGGTGAGGGTGAAGAGAGGCCCAAGAAGAGGAGGGGCAAGAGAAAGAAGCCTGCGCGGACCATCTTCGAGATGTACGAGCCGCACGAGCTGGCACTTAGGCACTTCACCGACCAGGACAACGAGATCCGCAACACAGACGTCCCAGAGCGAATGCAGCTGCGCGATCCCCCAGTTACATCAGTGCCAGACGGATCAGACGAGCTGGAACAGGAGGCAGAGTGGATCTACCAGCACTACTTCCTAAAGCCCACCCTATCTCGGCAGATGGAGCACAGGAGGGAGGACTGCCGCGAGTGGGAGAGGAAGCCTGATATCAAGGACCAGATCAAGGTCACCCTAGACTTCATCCGCCAGCAGTTTCACGAGGTGCCCTTTATAGCCTTCTACCGCAAGGAGTATGTCCCAGATCTCAAGATCAACGATCTCTGGCGAGTGTACCAGTATGATGGGCTGTGGTGCAAGTTTGCCGCGCGGAGGAGAAACCTCAAGAATCTGGTGGAGAAGATGCAGACGTATCAGAGCGAGATTATTATGCAGGACCCCAATGCACCTTTGCCAGAGGGCTTTCGAGTCATTTCCAACGATGACCTGAAGGCAATTGAGGAGGCAGAGACCTTTGAGCAGCTCAAGGACCATGACCAGCACTTCAAGCTTTACTATGGAAATGACCTGGAGCCCATGCAGGATTTTTTCAGGAAGAAGCGCAAGGAGGAGAAGGAGGCCAGAAAGCTGAGGAAGCAGCTGAAGCAGAGGAAGACAAAGTTAGTCACAAACGAAGAAGGGGAAGAGGTCGAAGTGACAGATGATGAGGCGCAGTCAGACAACGAGGAGGACCAGGAAGAAGACGACGAGTCGGAGGTTGAAAACGAAGTGCTGAAGCAGGCGAGGCGGAATGACCCATACTCGATAGGACGGAGGTACGGGCTAATTGGGATGGCCTCACGATTTGGCTTGACAGCAGCTCAGTTTGCGGAAAACCTCAAGGATGGCTACCAGAAGGTGGACGTGGAGCAGGAGGCTCCGGAACCCTCAGAGGTGGCAGCCGGGTACATCAACGACAAGTTCTCCACGGCAGAGGATGTCCTCAGGGCCTCTAAGTTTATGGTTGCCATGGAGTTTGCCAGAAATCCCACTGTCCGCAGGGTGACCAGAGACGCCTTCTATGGGCGGGCCACCGTCGACGTACGACCAACAAAGAAGGGAGTGAAGGAGATTGACGAGAATCACGACTGCTACATGATGAAGTACCTGAAGTGCAAGCCGGTGAGAGATCTGGAGAACGATCAGTGGCTCAAATTGACACAGGCAGAGGAGCAGAAGCTGGTGGAGGTCAGGTTGGGCGACAGCCTCCCTGGGGTCTCAAGTCACCAGATTTTCCTGGAGGAAGCCAAGGAGCTTTTCAAGCATGACGCCTTCTCCAAGTCCGTGCAGGAGTGGAATGCTCTGCGTCAGGAGATTGTGGAGCTCACCTTCACCCACATGCTGTTCCCTATGCTACGCAAGGAGCTGAGGTTGAAGCTGACAAAGGAGGCCAAAGAGGGCATCATCCGGTCGTGCAGGCGGAAGCTTTACGACTGGATCAAGACAGCCAAGTACACAGTTGCCTTTGAAGATGAGGATGAGGATGACTGGGACTCATCGCATGGCTGCAGGATCATGGGTATCATGTACGAGAATGACCAGGAGGTGGCGTCATATGCCGTGGCTCTGCAGGCAGACGGGGAAGTGGGTGACCTCCTTAAGCTGGAGCACCTACTCAAGCGACGGAACAGTCGGTTTGAGAAGGAGGCCAGGGAAAAAATTTCGGACCTGGACCTCTTGCAAAAGTTCATCCAGAAGAAGAGGCCTCATGTGATCGTGGTTGGAGCGGCCGATCGTGCTGCAGTCGGCATCAAAAGGGATGTGGAAGATATCATCAAAGACCTAGTAGATGAAGTGGAGTTTCCAAAAATCGAGGTGAACCTGTTGGATGACAACCTGTCGCGGGTGTACGCCAACTCCACCCGTGCCCAGCAGGACTTTCGTGACTACCCTGGTGTCTTGCGACAGGCCATCTCTCTCGCCAGACGAATGCAAGACCCGCTCGTGGAGTTCTCCCAGCTGACAGGGCCAGAGAACGACATTCTATGCCTTCGCTACCATCCCTTGCAGGACTTGCTTTCCGAGGAGGAGCTGTTGGAGGGCCTTGTTGTCGAGTTTATCAACCGGACAAATGAGGTTGGTGTGGACATCAATGAGTGTGTGGCGCATCCCTTCACCAGCAACTTAGTCCAGTTCGTGGGTGGGCTGGGACCCAGAAAGGGAGCAGCACTGCTCAAGACCCTCAGGCAGATGCAGTCATCTCAGTCCAGGCTGGAGAACCGCCAACAGCTTGTCACCCTCTGCCACATGGGACCAAAGGTGCTCATTAACTGCGCTGGCTTCATCAAGATCGACACCTCCAGCCTGGGCGACTCTGAGGTGTATGTGGAGGTCCTGGACGGATCGCGCATCCACAACGAAGCATATGAGTGGGCACGTAAGATGGCGGTGGACGCGCTGGAGTATGACGAGGACGAGGGGAACCCAGCAAATGCTCTAGAGGAGATCCTCCAGGATCCGGAGAAACTGACTGAGTTGGACTTGGACGCCTTTGCCCAGGAACTGGAGCGTCAAGGCTTTGGCAAGAAGTCTATCACCCTCCAGGACATCCGGCAAGAGCTGCATCACATGTACAAGGACCTAAGGGAGCCCTACCAGCCTCCCTCTGAGGAGGAGGTCTTTAGTATGGTGACAAAGGAGACTCCAGAGACGTTCCATGTGGGGAAGCTTGTGCAGGCGCAGGTCATCGGGTTTGAGTACAAGAAGCCTCAGGGAGAGGAGCTGGATCAGGCCGCCCCATTGCGCAAAGGAGAGGGGAACCTATGGCAGTGTCCATTCTGCGGGCAGGATGACTTCCCGGAGCTGACAGAAGTATGGAATCATTTTGATGCCGGGACATGTCCAGGAAAGGCTGTTGGAGTCAAGGTCAGGCTTGACAATGGTGTCAATGGCTTCATATCCATGAGGAATCTCTCCGATTCCACTGTCCTCAACCCAGAGGAACGGGTCAAGATTGGGATGAACATCTTCTGTCGCATTGTTAAGATTAAGACAGACCGCATCTCCGTTGAGCTGGTGTGCAAAACTTCAGCCCTGGTCGACAAGGAGAACGAGTACAAGCCGATGAAGGATGATTATTATGACGAGGTGTCTGAGACCAAAGACAGCGAACAGGAGGATGAGAAGAAGAAGCAGAAGCAGCGGCAGACCTACATCAAGCGCGTCATTGTTCACCCCAACTTTTACAACATTGGATTCAAGGAGGCTGAGCGACTTATGTCGGGCATGGAGCAGGGTGAGGTCATCATCAGGCCTTCCAGCAAGGGAGAGGATAGGTTGACCGTCACTTGGAAGGTACTCATTTCTACAAACTTTCTTTTCTTGCATGATCAAAAAATTTTAAATGTAAATTAATTTTTTTACAGATCTCAGAAAATAGCAAATGTACTTTTATTGCTTTTTTACATTCATTATTTTTCTTCAATTTTTATGAACTTATGAAAAAAGCAAGAAGTGGCGGTAACAACACTGCACACTAGTATAAACATAAACACTAGCATGAGTATGTACTAGTAACATCTCAGTGCACTAGAACTCGGGATTACCGGAAAAGGTTGGAAGATACCCCAACTTTCAAATTATGCGAGCATTACACTAATGTATGTACAGTATATTGTGCTTTCTTTGCTTGCTTTTTCAACTACGTGAATTTTTATCTGTTTTCATTAAGGTTTTTTTTACTGTGCTTAAGATAGTAGTAGTGCTGACCAACAATGTCGTGAAAGCGAGTTTCTACTGTACAGTACTGTAGGTTCAAACGATTTTTTTACTACTTGATTAGGTGGCTGATGGAATTTGCCAGCACATCGACGTGAAGGAGGAGGGCAAGATCAACGCGTTCAGTCTGGGAAAGTCTCTGTGGATCGGGAACGAAGAGTTCGAAGACCTGGATGAAATCATCGCCCGCCACATCAATCCGATGGCTTCCCATGCCAGGGAGATCCTGGGCTTCAAGTATTACCGCGACACCGAGGGTGGCAGCAGGGACAAGGCCAAGGAGCTCCTGGTGGCGGAAAAGCGCAGCCACCCCGGAAAGATCCACTACTTTCTCTCAGCATCCAAGGAGCTGGCCGGGAAGTTCATGCTGTCGTACATGCCTCGCAACAACCCTCGCCACGAGTTTGTCACCGTCACCCCCGACGGATACCGATTCCGGAGTCAGTCCTTCGACACCCTGTCTTCCCTCTTCAAGTGGTTTAAGGAGCACTTCCGGGACCCGATTCCAGGCGGCACCCCGGTCACGCCGGGCGGCGGGAGGCACACCAACAGGACGCCGTACATGACCGGGACGCCAGGTGCCGCCGTCATCACCCCGGGCGCCATGAGCCTGGCCACCGGCACTCCATACGGGACCACGCCAGGAGGCACCTACGCTGCCAACGTCAACACGCCCTACACACCGAGTGGGCAGACGCCGTACATGAACATGACCCCGTATGGCACTCCGGGCAACCCTGCCACCGTCACGCCCAGGCAGACTCCACGCATGCAGGCCGCCGTCGCCATGGCCTACGGAAGGGCCGCTGCGGCTGCTGCAGCGGCCGTCTCTGGCGGACTAACGCCGGGCAGGCAGCCGCCCCTCCCTCGTCAGAGCATGCCGCCCCCTCCCACGGGAGGCTTCACTCCTGGTAGAAACACTCCGGGCGGTCGCGGTGGCCCTGCCCCGTACCCGAGCCCCACGGCATACGGCGGCACCCCAACCGGGTACAGGCAGTCCCCGTCTGGAACTCCTGGCGGCAGGGGCAGGGAGCCAGCGGACTGGCAGGCCGCAGCCGACGCCTGGGCCCGCGGTAGCCGACACCGCAGCACCCCAAATGCCACCGGCGGCAACGCCACCCCGAGGGGCTACACGGGCAGCACCACCCCGAGATACGACGAGAACAACCCGAGCAGGTCCACCCCGAGGGCAGGGGACGGGGCAAGGCAGGGAGGGAGGACACTCAAGTCTGGAGACGGTGGGAAGCGAACGCCCAAGGCCTTTGTGGACTCCACTCCGCTTTATGACGAGTAATTAAAAATTCTTCTGGCCGCACTCCTATCCCCTACCTTCTCACACTAATACTACGTATGTTCGCATTTCGTGTGAAGAAAAATTATCTTTGGAAAAAAAAACCGAAAAGAAAAAAAAATGGCAGTCCCTATGTGTATGTCCGTCATCATAAATACCCGTCTTAGAAAAAAAGGGCTTTTTGTTGTAAATAGCCTTGAAACAGAATAAACGGAGGACATTGCATTTTATCTGTCTTCTAGCAAAATGAGTTATTTTTTCGCAGGAGACAAGTCAAGACAGAGGGAAATTCTGTACAAACTTTTAGAGAGTTTGCGACGCTGAATGAGGTACGAACTAGTAAAGTTTTATTTTCTTTTCACGTTTCTTCTGAGTGCAATGTACGTCTAATTACGGGAAAAAAACAACAATCATCAACAATATCATTTTCAGGTATATTTTACACAGTAGTACATCGAGCTCTTCCATCTGTAGAACGTTTAAATCAACAACGCGAAACGTCTTTCTAAGTCCATTTCTCTGCAGTAATAGTACGACTTTCGTAGTATAAAATCATTTATCGTCTCTCTAAGCGTCAAAACTCCTGTTTTTTTTTTTTTTTTCATTATCCTGTAAATTTTATTTCTCTTCCCCAGACCAGCTGCAAGGAAGAAATAATTCAGACCGAACTTCTTTTCTGCTCTGTTACGTAGTTTCATAGTATATAATAGGATCCTCTTCTTTTATCAGATAGAAATTTACCACGTCCATTTGAATTTCTACGAACATGTACGTACACAATCGACCAATTTACTACATCAATGAAACCCCCTCTTTTGTGTTTTTTTTTCTTTTTCCTGATCAAGACAGGCCCAAAATACACCCTAATAATGGCAGTAAAAATACGGCGGCACGTTGGGGTTCATATCTGCGATCTTCCCACTAAATTCGTATTCAGGATTGCAAGTAGCCTTAAAAAAATTGTCATTTTTTTGTCAAAGGGTTTCGCATATTTTGTTTGTTTGTTTGTTGCTAGTAGTACTACCACAGATTTGGCGGTGTTCTAGTACAGCCTGCCTGAACTTCTTAATTCGTAATTCTCTGTTTGTGTGTGCGCGTGCAATAATAAATGCTCCTTAGCAAGCATGCCAAAGCAGTTCTTCCGCGACCTCTTTCTCATGTGCGAATAGTGACTGATTGACTGGTGCCGCGGATATGTGTGCGTGGAAGAGAGAAACCCAGTCCATCCGTCCCTTCCTCTCCCTGATTCTCCGTCTCTACGACTACTACTACTGTAAGCCTTTTTCCCACCCTGTTAAAATAGCCAGAAAAAAAATCAGAAGTCGTGCTCTATTTTTACCCACCCCTGCACTGCCATCACCAACGCCACTATACTAGTTATTTACTTTTCCTTCGGTATTGGACGACACCTCTTTTCCCCAATTTTCCATTGTTAGCTATTTTACGAAACCGATATTGTAGTACGTACTAGTTACGTACGCTAATAGGATACGCCGGGCAGTGACGGTGACAACAAGGGTGATCGACGGATGGAGACATAGTACACGTACAGTAGTAAATGCTGTCGGGGTTTTTTGTGTTAGCTCCGTGGCAACCGTGAAGTTCCCTCCCTTTTCTTTCCTTCGCCCCTCCCTCGTCCCTCCCTCCCTCCTTCCTTGATCCGCTTAGCTTCTTAGTAGTAGTAGTATCATCTTTTGGCACAAAACGGGATTTGACGAGACCTCCTCCTCGATCTGATGTTCCTCCCTTCTTCTTCTTCATTTGCTGGAAGGCGAGACGCCGATGATCTCTGTGGGAAGCGAGCCCCTTCGCTTGCTCAGAAGGGCGAAAGGAGGAGGTTCGCCGTCGTCGTCGTCTTCCTTCTCTTCCTCCTCCTCCTCCTCCTCCTCGTCCTCCTCCTCCTCGTCATGCTCCCGTGAGAACTGCGCTGCTCCGAGTCCCGAGTCTCCAAATGGCGACGGCGGGGGAATGACGGGGCCGGAGGAGGTGCCGAAGAAGAAGGCGTCCACGTTGCGCTTGATGGCCACACTGGTGGAATTGTTGCCGCTGCCCATCCTGATAACCGGGACTGATCCGCGGCGGGCGGAATACGGTCCGTGTGGGTAGTGGTGATGGTGATGGTGGTGGTGATGATGGTGGGCGTGCTTCCGGTGCTGCTGTTGCTGTTGCTGTTGCTGTTGCTGTTGCTGTTGCGGAGGAAGCGGTTGGTCTGTTGAGCGAGTGAAGTCCTCCTGCAACTGAGGGACCTCGAAACCTCCCGACCGCCTCCTCCTGTCCTTAATCGTCCTCTTTCCCCCCGGCCTCGATGATGATGATGAGGTTGATGAAGACGATGCTGGGCGGCAGGGCGGATCGTGGGCGGAGAAGTCCTGGGCGGCGAGGAGCTCCGCGGGGAGGGAGCCTCGCCTCTGGAACAGTGACAGCGGCTGAGGCTGCTGCTGTCCTGAGGAGCAGCTGTTTAGGTTCTTGGCCTTCAGCACCGAGGTAGGCGAGTTTTCGCGCGAGGAAAGACTGAGTGATCGCGAGCCGATCTGGCTGAGGAGAAGGCTGCCAGGCGCAGAGCCACGGCGGCGCTCGTGGTGGTGGTGGTGCACGGAGGAGGAAGACGCGGCTGCCTCGGCAGCGGCGTTCTCCTTGTTCTCCTCTTCCCTCCCTTTGCCATCTGCCTGCTGCTGTTCCGTCTCCTCTTCCTCTTCCTCATCCTCCCTCTCGTCCTCCCTCTCGTCCGGCCCGAACCTGAAGGTGACCCTAGGCGAGGGGTCCCTCTCCGTTGACCCGGCGGCGGCGTCCTGCTCGAAGGAACTTCCGGCCGATTCCGACTCCACCGTCTGGATGGGTGAGCGGCTCGACGCGAACATCTTGCGCCTCCGCGACAGGCGGGGCTGCTGCTGCTGCGCCGCAGTCGATGGCGGTGCGGCGGCCTCCGACGCTTGCCGCGCCACTGGGCGCCGCCTCTCCCCCATGGAGTACTGGCGCCGGAAGGAAGAGAAAGACGGTGTGGCGGCGTGCACATTAGAGGAGGAGGCGGAAGGGTCGTCAGAGTCCTCCGAGCTGACGCGGACAAGGGTGGACAGGGGGAGGGAGTGTCTGCGCAGGAAGTAGTGTGCGGTGGAGGATGAGGAGAGTGATGTGCCGACGGCCACGTCCTCGTCCAGGGGAAGGTACGGGTAGGAAGCGCAGGGGTCGGAAGAGTCTTCATCGCCGTCGCCGTCGGCGGAGTGCTCGCGACAGGAGGACGCGGAGGCGGAGAGCGGGGAGAGGGCGCGGCCCTGGGAAGAGGAGTTGGGGTCCAGGCTCTCCCGCCTCGAGCCCGCTCCTGGAGGGTAAGACGAACCTGTGGTCCCGGTGGAGGAAGAGGTAGAGGTGGCCGACTCGGCCATCAGTCGAGTCTCCTGCTGAGCGATCAGGTCCCATCGGGACTGGTTGCTCCGGAGATTGTGCATCATGGACATCGAGAGGGGAGAGGAGAGGAAGAGGTTCCACTCCTCGAACAGCGGGGTGGCGATGAAGCGATAGAAGCCAACCTGGACCTGAATCCAGAAAAAGACGTGGGAAATAAGGAGACACGTGCAATTATCTCTGGATGTTAGGACAATCCTCACCTTCGCGACCGTCATCTCGCTACGATCGCAGAGGTTGGAGACCTCAAGCCCTAGCTCTTTCTCCCGGTCTCCCTGCCTGAAGAACTCTTCCGACGCCCGGTGCGACCACAGCCTGCAGACGTTCCACGGGCGGCACGGGTTGGAGATGTCCGCGCACTTCATGGCGATCTGCAGGACAAACAGCCTCCTCTCCGAGGAGGCCGCGAGGGCGGCGCGGGTGAGTCCGCCCTCCTCCCGAAGTCCGGACATCCGGTCCAGGAACTCCCTCTGCCGGGCGATGTCGGTGGCCAGGATCATCTCGCGGACGGTGCGCCGCAGCCGAACCAGGTCGGACTGAGCCAGCGCCGACGCCACGCCGGAGTGCCAGAGCATGGAGAGCCCCGACCGCCAGTGGTGGTTTTCCAGCACCGAGGAGTTGTTGTACATACCGGCCAGGTGGCTGGAAGTGGCGATGAGGAAGCGTTCGTTCTTGCCGGGGTGGTCCAGGTCGTGGCACACGGACGCAATAATGGCGGACATGAGCTGGAGAAAAAAAACACATTCAAATTACAACCATTATCATCCAATCCCAAAAAAATGGCACAGGAGTGTTCTGCTGACCTCAATTGGTGTCAGCGATAGCCGGAGCATGTCCTGCCGCAGAAAACAGTGCATGGCCTGCGTCACGTCCGCCGCGTGGACGCCGTTGTGGTAGGGATTGGCGCTGTGGTAGCCCTGCTCCACCAGAGCGAAGAACTTCCACACGCTGAGCGCGGGCAGGCGAAAGTGTCCCAGGAGGCCGTGGTACTGGAAGAGGTGGGTGCAGAGGGTGGCCAGGTTGGTGCCGCCGCACAAACGGTCCAAGGTGAAGGCGTTGAACTCCCACCCGCCGGCACGGGAGAGCAGAGCCGACAACTGTCCGGTCGGGGACTCGTCCAGGAGGCAGCGGTCGGCCCACAGGGTCATGAGGCTGCGCCGGCGGCGGACCCGCCGCGGGTAGGTGGAGAAGGCGTTGTGGTCGCGCTTTCCGAAGCGCCCGGGTGCCACCCAGACGGCCCGGTGGCGCAGGTCGCGCGTCTCGCGCAACTGCTGCTCCAGCAGGTCCAGCTCGGCGTCCTCGGAGCGGCGCCGGGCGCATCCCACGGGGGCGGCCACATGGTGTTGTTGTTCGGAGGATGTCGTTGCCGTTGCCGTTGGGTGCGTTGCGCGGTGAGACATCCCGCTGCCCAGAGGAGGGGCAGGGACGATGTTGAAGATGGGGATCGGGGCGGAGGGTGGAGGAGGGGCAAACTCAAGCAGGCCTCTACGACCTCGGTGTGGGTGGTGGTGATAGTGAGAGCGACTCCTTCCCCTTCCACCTCTTCCTCCTCCTCTCCTTCCTCCTCCTCCCCCTCCACCACCACCTCCTCCTCCTGCCTCCCTCGGGGACTCGGGGAGAATGTTGAGGCCTTTGTGACGACTTGCTGCAGATAAGACGGGGAGGTGGCGGCGGCGGAGGAGATCGTAAGGAGAGGTTGTGCGTGGCTGCTGCTGCTGCTGCTGGCTCAGAAGTCTGCTAGAGGAGGGATGCAGGGGTGTCTGTTGCTGTCGGTGCTGTGGGTGTCGGTGTCGGTGTTGGTGCGGGTGCGGGTGAGGGAGGGGTCGGGGCGGTGGCGGTGGCGGTGGCGGGTTATTGCGGTTCTGTTGGTCGGTCTCCAGCGCGGCGGCGGCGGAGCCCTCGGAAGTAAGAAGGAGGAAAGATGACTAGACCCGAGCTGGGTGCGCACCTGGAAATGAAAAGAGGATATGGACAACTAGAGTACGTACATATGTACTGTACGTACATGTCCTTATAGACGGTGTATTCATCGTGGACTGGAGAAAGGGGAGAGGGGGCAAGAGCGACAAGCAAGTTCAATCAACGTCCGCTGCTACGGACGTTTTACCATTCCAGCTCATTTGTCCTGTAGAGAGGAATTCATAGAAGCGTTTGTATTCGAAAAAAATATATAGAAGGTCCCTTTCCCCCTTTCCCCCTCCTCCTTCCTCCTCTGCTTGGATGGGTGATTCAATTGCGACCCTATTACCTCTTCCGCTGCTTCTTCCTTCTTTTGCCGTGGTGCCCCCGCCAAGGGGGGGAGGAAGAATCTAAGGGTCTCTAGGGAAGGCTTGACGGAAGACGAAGGGAGGAGAAGAAGAAATCTTTTTTTTCTTTCAAAGCAGGAAGATAAAAAAAAAATCCTTTTTTTCGTCGGAAAGAGAAGAAAAGACCCTCTCGACTGAATCTCTATTCTCGATGAGAGTGGAAAGTGGAGGAGGAGGAGAAGAGACGGGGAAATCTCAAAAGCCCTTTTGATTATCGATCGGCGTATTCACGATTTTTGTGAACGTTGCATGCTGCTAGCACAACGTATGCGAAACCGTGCCAGAGGCATGCCTCTAGTACGTAAGAACGCAACAACATATCTCCTGACATCATCGTTGACACAATTTATCACCCACCCACCCCATCCACGTGTCTATGTGCTACAGTACACATACGATGTCCAGGTGACAAGATTAGGTGGCAAAATGGCTGCTGTGCTAAGAAGCAGCGCTGGAAACGTACTAAGAGTGAAACACGCACACGAAAACTAAGTAGCAACGTTGGGGAAGGTTGGCACTGGAAAAGAATGAAGGATGGCGACTTAATGACTGCGGAGGCTGACAACGAGAGAGGAATCTCTAATCTCCGGCAGCCGCCGCCGCCGCCGCCCTAGTGCCAAGGGGCACAAAATGGAAGCTATATAGTAGGAGCTGATGGTCGTCGTCGTCGTGGGGGCTTTTGCCTCCTCCTTCTCTGATGGGTCTTGGGCTCTTAAGACAAGTTCACCAAAAAAAAAAATAGATTGTGGTAGACGGAAGAGGATAGAGACAGAGCAAAATGAAGCTAGGGGGGGCGAGAGGATGGAGATTGTAGACAATCGTGTGAGCGCGTGTGGGGAGGAGGGGAGAGGGGAGGGAGGGGGTGTTGTCTTTGGCTTTAAGATCCATGAAAACATACATCCAAACCTCGGATAATCGGGACAGATCGGGAGTTGGTTCAATTTTAAAATCATTAAATTTTTTACTTAGTAGATTCTATTCCTTAATTTTTGCGAAAATCAACCGAGATATACCTATCATCATTAACCGAGTCCCCGATTAACGGAGTTCGACTGTACGTACTACTCCAACTACAGTGTACATACGTAGGTACTATTCATACTTCGCGCTTAGTCTGTAACAGCCTTTTCTTTCCGCCTTTCCGTTCTTTTCATCCTTTTTACCCATTTTTTTGTTCTTTTATTTTCGAGCGGTCCCATGCATATTTACGTATGGTATAGTACGTACTAGGTATACCACGAGCACCCTCAATTGCTTTATTGCGAATGAGAAGGGAGGAGGAGAGAGGGAGTGGTAAAGCCCTTTCCCTTCTCTTCCCACTATGCGTATGGAGGAGCCGTGTTTTCACGGCCTCCACTAAGGAGAAGGGCAAACAAGGGAGGAGGAGGAGGAGGAGGAAGAATCACTGCAGTCAAACCCACGTTAATGACCGCGCGTAAAGGGGAGGAAGGACGAGGGGAGGGGCCGGAGGGGACATTTTGCTGCGTGGTCGATTGTTACCTGGCAGTCTTTCAGTCCGGGAGGAAATGCAAAAAAAGGTAGGAAACAAATGAAAAAGGAGAAAACTGCAATAAGGTACCACTGTTGTACAGTATAGTAGAGTGCGGTGGTAATTACCAAGGAAGGAAAGAGGGAGGAACGGAAGGGAAGGGAAGAGAAGAGAAGGAAGGCTGTCCTCTTTGCTCCCTATAAAAAGAGAATCCGAGTTGTTTTTTTTACTGCTCCCCATAAAAAATGCTGTTGCTTCCTTCTGCGCTGTCGTCGAGGAGGAGGAGGAGGAGGAGGAGGGGGGAAAGTGACGCGAGATACGCGATGCAATTTCTGCACAATCACCAAGGAACATTCAGTTGCGTTCGTCCCTGCAGAATCAACTTTTTTCTCCCCTTCACCCCCTCCCCCCCTTCTCCTGCAGGCACACAGAGCCCGCACTGTACGTAGGACTGCACAAAAAGTCGTCATCGGTGTACTAGTAGTAGTAGTTTCCGCCCAAAATAGAGGCAGGCTCTGTTTCGAATCGGGGTGTGGGGCGGCATTTGAGCAGCCAGGAGCCAGCCAGTCCCTCCTCCTCTTGTCGGTAATTGACGACGACGAGGAGGAGGAGGAGGAGGAGGGCAGGCCTTACTCCCCCTCTCCCTGAGCCCCGCACACCGAGTTCAACAAAGTGGGGATTTTCGTGGCGACAGGACGGAGGAGGGAAGGAAAGGGGGCGTATTGCTCGCAGCAGACACGACTCTCGCTTTCAAATGAGGCCGTAGCAAACACGCCGCGGAGGCACTTAAAAAGATCCGTTCATCTACTACTGTACGTAAGGGTAGATGTAAAAGAAACCTCGCCTCCAGCTCGAAAAAAAACGTAAACTCGCTGCCGGGGCCTCCTCCCCTTCCAAGACACAAACATCATCGTCTCCACCCTCTCTCTCTAAAAAAAAAAGCTTCGAAAAAATAATCAGATGGAAGTGCCTTGAGATCAACAACCCCCGCCCCCTCCTCTTTCCCATTGCACTAGTACATAATGTGATGAGAGGGAGGAACAAGATGCTCATTGAAAGAAGGACTAAGAAATTAAAAAAAACTAGGTTTTTCAGCTCAGTCTCCTCAAGTGAATCACAAATTCCTCTTTCTCACCCGCGCAATCTCCTTGTCCCTTTCTTGTCAGGCCCGCTGTAATGTACCTACATAGGTAGGTACTACTACAGTGCCCGGGCAAAGGCAATCAAGGGAAGCTTGGCTGGCCACCGTGGGAGAGACTGTCTCAGAATTCTTCAGCGGAGATGCAGTGTGCAGAAGTTTTGAAGTGTGTCTGTGTACGTATGTGTTCGCTCAGAAAGGAGACTGGCGACTGAGTGACGCCGGCGCAGCAGACCAAGTAGAGGAGAAGGAAAAAAAAATTTGTTGCGCCGACCGGGGGGAAGGAGGAGGCGGCGACGGCGGCGACGGCGGCGGCGACGGCGGCAGCCTTCCCCCCCCCCCTCCTCCTCCTCCTCCCCCTACCTCTCCTGCAAGGCGGAGATAGGGGCGCTTACTCCCTCCCCCCCTCCTACACCCCCCTTCCGCACGCTCGGAAAAAAAATAATCGTATTTTTTTTCTGCATACGTATGCTTTCCGAAAAATTTCGTCAAATGGTTTTTTTTTACCCAACTACCCGCTGAGAACGGATGAAAGGAGAAGAAAGAAGGGATGGGATGCTAATTAAATCTGAGAATAAAAGACTTTAATCCTTTAAAATAAAGAGAGAGAATGAGTGGCGGCTCGATTTGCATACAGAATAATTCCCGGC
>JAAUYM010051916.1_pt1 | contig 16862 bp, 11 predicted proteins | sample 7278001 | NCBI WGS metagenome assembly JAAUYM01 (sample SAMN14350224, study PRJNA611818) | marine sediment metagenome | isolation source: surface marine sediment (1.8m) | place: French Polynesia: Moorea | collected 2018-08
ACGACGGTTGTTCGTCCGCCTCCCCTTTCCCCCCCCCCCCACTCACCTCCATTTCCGTCCACACCTTTCCTAACCTCTTCCCACCCTCCCTCACCACATCCAAGTCTCGATCAAATATTGACAATGCGCGCGTAGGATTGATTACGCTCCGGCACTTGAGTGTCCCCCGTCTCCTCCTCCTCTTCCTCCTCTTCCTCTTCCTCTTCCTCTTTCTCCTCCTCCTCTCCCCTGCAATGCAATGACACAAACGTCGAAAGCGAGGGCAGGATTGACTTGGGGGAGGGAGGCTGAGGGAAAATGCCGACCTGTCTGTTTCCCTCACCACATGTTTCGACGGACATATTGAAGGGAAGAAGAATTTAGGAAATTCCGCTTGTCGCGAAAAAAGAAAGGGAGGGGGACTGAAATTGCTTTTTGGCCTTGCACTTGAGGCCTTCGGCAAGGCAAGGGATCAGGAGGAGGAGGAAGAGAAGGAGAGTCCTGAGGTGTGATTGGATTGCAAACACCTGGTGGCAATATTGGAAAAGGCAGAGCAAATAGAGATCTTGGGGAGGAGGGGATTTTCGCGCTGTTGTGTCGCTTGAGGCAAGCCTTGCCCACCAATCACACCTACTCAAAAAGATAAGATTTTTCTTCCCGTCACAAATCACAGAGATTCGACTGACTTTTCGTGGCTTTAGCGACCTCTCTCCTCCCTTTAACTAATCTGAGACCCTAATTCCCACCTGCCTCCTCCTCCTCCTCCTCCTCCTCCTCCTCCTCCTCCTCTTTTGCCCTATGTGTCTCTAAGATCTAAACTTAATTAAAAAAGAAGGAAGACTTAATTACTGCACTCCATTTTCCTTAACCTTTTCAACTCCCCTTTCCCTATTCACAAAAAAATGGGGGTGGGGAGAGTACTTATGTGTCAAAAAGACGGGTGGGGCGTACTGTACTTTATCCGCTTTCCGGATAAAAGTATGTGGGAACTTGGATTGTGTGTTCTGAAACAAAATAAAAGTGAGATCTTCTGGTTCCACTGCGTTGTGAGACTGCCTTAGAGGAGAGATGGCATCTTCTGCCCTGGAAAAATATCCTTTTCTCTGGCGATGCAAAAGTGCCGTTTGTTTCCCCAAATCTTGCAAGAACTTAGTGCGGGCAGAGGAAGGGGGATTGGAGCTGGGGTAGGAAGAACGTAAACACAGTCAGTGGAGGATGAAGACATACCTCTGTGAGCTTGCAAGAAAGAAATTTTATCTTCTCTACTAAGAATCCTGCTCAAACTTCCAAGCACGCGACCAAAATCCCTAAATGTTTTGAACCTAGTGCGTCGCACGAAAACGTCGGTCGTTTTTCTTTCGCCATTAATGGACTAAGTCAGTTCTGAAAACGCCATCCCCCCCCCCGTTCCCCCCGTCTCCCCCTCCTTCCCCTCTTTGGAGACAGACAGCACACCGAGTGAAAGAAAGAGAGACAGAGAGAAGGACACTAATGGAATCCCCGAGATTGTGAGCAGAGGAGAACCGGGCAATAACAAGAAGTCTCTCTCTCTCTGTCTTGTTTGCTTGCAGCCTCCTCTCCACCAGGAATGCCAGTTTGGCTTTCTGAAAAAAATCTGACTTTTTAAAGCTGTGTTGCCTATAACTTTGTTAATAAAAATGCAATTTAAAAAATGGAAGAAATAAAGGTACCGACATTAGTGATTTGGCTTTTTTATGCAACTTTGCTTGGCCTTTTCACTTTGCCAACTTGGCAACCCTGCTCTCCACGTTCCCCTGGGAGGCAGAGATAATTGGATTCACTGTCAAGGATATTTAAAAGCAGTTCGGGCCTTCTCAGGGATAGGTCATGCTACATCCAAACAGCAGCATCAAACAGCATCATCAGCAGCAGCAGCATCAACAGCGGGAGCGGCATCCATAATGGTACTGTACTACGTACAACTTCCTTCATGAAGGCACCAAACGAATCTTGGCTTGGCAACGTTGGCCTCTTTGTTTGTTATCACTCCGGACACGTCGACGGCGCTACTAATGCAATGTGCCACATGGGAATGACAACCCATTCCAGGAAAGAAGAAAGGAGGACCAATTGGCTGCTGCTGCTGCTGCTGCAACAACACCATGCAAGATAAATCTTTCAGTACTGTTTCCCTTCATGTGGTTCGTGTGTGTGAGACGTATGCACGTCTACGTACGTACGTATACTGTATGTTTGCAAGCTGTCGAGGACCAAAATAGTCTCTGGTGCAGGACTTCTCCTGCCTAGTGTGGTCGCCACCCATAATTGAATCGCAAGACCTTTCTAAGTGGGTCACGACGAGTGGGTCACGGTGAAATACTCGTCGTACTCTCCTCGCAAAGTTTCCACAACCACCAGTGTTGCCAACTCTGAACTACAAACGTATGCCAAATTCTCTAGTAAAATTCAAGATTATGGTTGCTCTGGTATAAAAGTTTTTTATACCAAATGGTCAATAGGCACTGTTGAAAAATATTCCAAGCAGTAAATAATTTTTCTCACAAATAATATTTAAGTATACCGCAGTATGCCTTATTTGTGTTTTCTTGTTTTGGAAAATGCCAGCTGGCACCACTGACCACAACATTTCACCACCATATTAATGAGAGCACTGATGTCTCCCTTTCCTCAGTAGTCTCTCTTTCTCTCTCATGCTCAGACACTGTCCACCAGGTCAGCCTCAAAGACGATGAGAGGGGAGGAGGGAGCGATTAAGAGAATTATTCATCACCGTCTCGTCTCGTCGAGGAAAGAAAATAGTAATTTATTAATCTTCTCCCTCCGTCTGCGCTGAGGTGGAAGGGAGGGAGGAAAGCCGATGAAAAATGCATTCAAACACTTGCACAAACTCCGTACAAGCATAACTTGGGGGTACCTTTCAAATACTCAAGGTTGAGAAAGAGGCCCAGTACTTGATGAATTTTACAACCGCACAATGTTCAGTGAAGAGAAAAAAATCTTCAAAGGCTTGAGTGCCGCCGACAGTTCATTAGTAGTTCTTGTGGATTTAAAATGTTCAAAGGAGGGGTATGTACTTTCTCTTTGGCTGGAGGGAAAAGGAGAGGGGACATGACTTGAAAAGTTACGTGACGTGGTGAGGAATTCAAAAAGGACACAAAGCAGTCGTATCTTTTGAAGCAGCTTTTGCCACCATTAGTATTTACAGAATTAAACTTGACAGTTTTTTTTGTACTGTATATGCGGGGAGCACATTGATTTTTTCCCGCACTTCTTTTCCCGGAAATGCTGGTTGAAGAGCTTGCAAAAAAAGCGTTTTTTAAGATCTAGCAAAAGAGGAGGGAAAGCTTTTTTTGTAGGTATTGCGGCGGCTTGAATTGGGGTTGCTTTGTTAGCATTTTGTTAGTGGTCTTTCTTTCTTCTCCTAATCGGAGGAAAGATAAGCATCATCTATTGAGCGAAAAACTGCGAGAGATTTTCTTCCTCAGAATGCTACCGGAGTACCGACCTGTGCGGGTCCAACCTCACCAAGATCAATTATGCCCTCAGCATAGTGTGGAGGAGCAACACCTGCTTTTCAAGCTGGGTGGTGTAATCTTGGTAAAACAAATACAGAAACGTCAGCATCTGTGAATAATATGGCATTAAATGGTGGGTCCCAGACACCTAATGTTGAACCCCCAATCTCTTCTTGAGCGTGTCCACGAACCAGCAGGAGGGCCACACATGAGAGCTCTGTCTTTTCTAAATAAAAACAACCTGAATTTTATACAGTAGCTATTTACAAGACACAGAAAGAAATTTTAATAAGTAAATTATTCGGCACAGAGACTGACCTGTAACTGTACATGTACACACATGTACTAGTAGCAAATGCATACTAAACACTCCTACTATACTGAAGGTCCCCATCCCCAGTAGTAAATGACACATGAGAGCACTTAGCTAATGAGAGAGAGAAGCAGAGGAGAACTGAGTGTGTGATGAAAGGTGGAGGGCTGCGAGCCGCCCAAATTTCCTGCGCTGCCTCACACCCCAATCACAATTGTCACCATCACTCAAGAGAGCATTATTAAATGCACATTTTTTTCTGTCGTACGCGGGAAACATGAGCACCAATCATTCACCACAAAAAAGGTTTTTTTTTTACTTGCTACTACCTAGTGTACAGTGTACTACATACGTACACACTACGTAGGTTTGGTGAAGATTAGTATACATACATAAGTACATACATACGTATGTAGTAAGTAGTACATTGTTGTTGTTTTTTACTTCTTTATGCGTTCCCCTTCCGAATACAAGTTTCGTGTCAAAATTTCCGACTCTTTCCGACATACATTTGATTGTCCCTCCAAACAACTGTCGTAATGAAACGAAGGTGGACGATGGAATATTGACACGACGACGACTTTTTATTTTTTTTTCTTCCTTTCTTCACAGTGATGCATAAAATGTAGTTGATAGTATGTAGAACAGCTCGACTTTATGGGCACATATCATCATCTCTTCTCTTTTTAAAGAAAAAAACGCTTTTAGGTTGTAGGCACCGTTTACACCGACACAATCAAACTCACAACCGCATCAACTCACTCATATACGTAGCAAAAAAAAATCTGCCTCATTGCACAATTCTTCATCATTCAGAAAAGAAAAAACATTTTTCATCTTGCCAAAGAAGGGGAAGGATTCTGGTAACATTGGAGAGAGACTGACTATGGCACCATCAGAGAAAAGAGAAGGAGAAACTACTTGCACACAAACGCACTTTGAGCCAATTAATTCAGATATTGCGTATTTTTTTTCATGGGAAAGCGCATACACATACAGGCACTCGTGCATTCGTCTTAGGAGATTTGAGAGTCCTCTTCTCTCGGGGGGGGGGGGAGTGTTCCTCACTATGGTTTTTGATTGAGAATTCTATGTAGTAGTTTAGTTTTTCTTTTCTTTCTTCTTCTTCATCTTTCCTCCCTGCAAAGCGAATTTTTATAAGGAAAGCAATAGCGGCGGCGGCGGCGGCGGCTGTGGCAGCGGCGGCAACTACGCGCAGACGACGTCCGTGGCCCAGTTGCACCTCCCGCCCACTGGGTCGAAGGCCAGGTAAGCCGGGCACTCGTAGACCCAGCCGGTGATGCCCTCCCTCGTCGCCCGTCGGGAGCACATGACAAACTTGCGGCAAGAGTGCGGGTGCGGGAAGACGCCCACGTCCAGGCACTCCGTCTTCCCGTTGGACAGGATGCGCACCTTGTTGATGATGGGCGCCAGGTCGTAGTCGTCGATGGCCTTCAGGATGGGACGGTTCACCTCGTTGTTGTTCCTGCTGCTGCTGCTCCTGGGCACGCCGACGGAGGCGGCCGAGGAGGCGTCGTTCAAGTTCTCGTCGTCGTCATAGTAGTCGTAGTAGTACTCGTAGTAGTACTCGTACTCAGGATCTTCCTCCTGTCCCTTGGGTGCCTGCGTGGTGGAGACGACGCGGTGCCTGACGGGGTTGACGAGCCTGGGCCTGGCGGTGGTGGCTGTGATGGGGAGAGCGGTGGCGCCGCCGCGGACGGGACTGCCATTCCCGCCGACCGCGGGCGACTCGAAGCGGCTCTTGAAGCGCCCGTCCTGCACGCTCTGGAAAAGCTGCTCCTCCGGACCGGGATTGATCCTCAGCGGCCGGGCCGAGACACCCAGAGACCGCTCCTCCTCCTTCTCCTCCTCCTCCAGCTGGGCAGGGGTGAAGGTGGTGCTCCGCACCAGGGCGAAGTCCGGCGCGGGCGTGGGCGAGACCGGGATGGGGGAGGCCGTGGCCGTCAGCGGGTCCGCGATGATGAGGAAGGAGGAGGCCTTCTGGGAAGACTGGGGCGGCTGCGGGGTGGCGGGGGAGGCCACGCTGCCGCTGCTGCTGTCGCTGTTGCCGACGCTGCCGCTGATGCCCTTGTTTCGATTGCGGGAGATGAAGAAGCGGCTCCTGGAAAGCGCACAGGTCGGTGCACATACCGGTTATGCAATGTCAGCAAGCATGAGATAATTTGTAATATGTGGGGGTTGTTTAGCGAGACAGCAACAGAAGATTTTCATGTAGAAACCCTAGAAAGCACATGTAAGATAATCCGCTCTTGTCCTCCTCACTTACCTAGTAGACTGAAGAGGCCTCTTCCTGTCCAGCGAGCTCCTCCCGCTGCCGCCTGAGAGGCTGCCTCGCCCGCTGCTTGATGAGGACCCTCCTCCGCCTGCCGAGGAGGACGTTTGTCCTCGCGCGACCTCCTCCTCTTCCTCCTCGGTGTTGGCGGGGGATACCTGCCGGCGTCAGAGAGGTCGAGGTTAGATTGTGCGACCAGATTTTGTGCCGGGAAAAGAGAAGCCTACCGATTTCCCCAACTTCAGTAAAAAAAGTTTAGTTGTAGGGAATTAAGCTCCATCCACCTTTAGTACGATATTCGATGAGAGGGGAAGCAAAGCAGTGCAGGTTTTTTGGGGCGTCTACTGTACTACTAGTACAAATAATGACTTGAAGCTTGAACATGTCCACGGCTGCACTGCAATGTTTCTAAATTGGGCACCCAGCAAAAATGGGAGAAAGGCTGCAAGGTGGGCAAAGCGTATCTCATGTCGCATCTGTCACCAATATTTCACTATCGATTAAGTGTTATCACAGTACCATTTTTTGAGGGATGTTAGGATGGCTTGGAGGTTTAATGGGAGGTAGGTAGGTAGGTAGTAGGTAGTAGCGGAAGGGCGTAAGGAGAGGGTTAGGTTAGGTAGGTTAGGTATAGGTGGTTTTTTAAAGGGTGAGGCGACGGTTCTGTGGGGGAGGTGGTTTAGGTGACTTTACTGGGTTGCGGGGGGCTTTAGGCTCGTAGCATTCGGCAACAACACTCTTTTTAGGTCATTCTTCTCTCATGGTTTAGGTTTCTGATCTAAGGAGGCTGATTGAGGAGGAGGAGGAGGATGGAAGCAGTAGCAGAGGCAGAGGAGCATTTTGGTGACGGCCTTTTTCGGTGATTCTGTTGGAGGGAAGCTTTAAAGCGGGAAAAGCTCTGATATTTTTTTGGTTTGGATTTTTTTTATATAGGTCATTCTATAGTAGGTGCAGAGGATGAGGAGAGGAGAGGGAGAGGACAGGAGGGAGGCGGGGAGAGTGGCTGCCACGAAGTACCTGGCTGCCTGAGGAGGGAGAGGTGTTGGGTGAGGAGGAGGATGGAGTTGGTGATGGGGAAGAGGAGATGGAGGAGAAGGTTGAGGAATGTCCAGGGAGGTTGTTGTCGGAAAGGAGTTGGTTGGCCAGGTCGTTGGCGTCGGCCGTCTTCCTACCGTACTTGAACCTGTTTCTCAGCCTAGCCTTGAGCAGCCCGCCCTTCTTCAGGTGCTTGGACAGCAAACTCTTCCCATCCTCCTCTTCCTGCTGCTGGATCTTCTTCTTCTTCCCCTTCTTCGTCTTCGGAGAAGGGTCAGGAGAAGAAACCAGCTCATCGGCTAACGCCTTCGCCACATCCGCCAACCCAGTAAGGTCTGGCTTCTCGGTAGCCGGGGTGGGTACGAAAGGAGGAGGAGATGGAGGATCCTTCAGTAGTCCATCATCCTTCTTCTTCTCCTCGTCGTCCTTGGTCTGAAAGAGATCCTTCAGGCCTTCCAGGTTGAGCTTCCTCCTCGGCCTCTTGAATGGCCTGAGCGAGAAGCCCCCCGTGGACCTGAAGGTGGTGGTGGCAACCTCTTCCTCCTCCGCCGCGGCGGGAGGAGAAGGATCTGCCGTGGTCACCACCTGATCTGGGGAAACCCCGGCGGCGATGGCTTCCAGCTTGCTCAGGGCCGAAAGCTTTTTGCTGTAGAAGGAGGCAGCGTTGTTGCCGTTCGACTTCTTCTCCTCTTTGTTGGAGTCTTTCAAGGCCTTCAAAAAATTGGGTCTCTTCCTGCCGAAGAGGCCCTTGGTGATCTTGAACTTCTTCTTGAAGATCTTTTTCTTCGGCGAGACAGTGGTCTCTGCTTCCACGGTTGTCATCGTCGTCGTCTTTGCTGTCGTGACGGTGGTGGTAGTCTTGGTGAACGTGGTGGGCGTCGTGGCGATCTCTGCCCCCTCCTCCTCTGCCAGGTCCTTGAATGCGTGTCCGCTGACGCCCAGCTTGTTGTAGTCCTGTGTGGTCAGCCCCTTGGCCAAGCTGACGGTGCTCCTCTCCACCCTGCTGGACCTGGGGGTAGTCACCTCGATACCACCGTCGTCAGTAAAGAGGCTGGCGGGGAAGGAGGCGAAGAAGCTGGCCGGCAGCGCGGTCACGCCCAGGGATGGGGACACGGACTTGAAGAACTCTGTAGTGGTCGGCAACTCTGTCACTGCCTCTTCTTCGACTCCTTCCTCCTTGAGTCTGGCCTGCTGCAGCCTCTCCCTGACCTTCTGTCGGGCGCCAAACTGAGGCCTGAAGTTGCCTGTCCGCAAGGTCGCCGCTTGCTCTTCTTCCTCTGGCAGGGACAAGCCACTCCCCACCACAGACGGAGTGGTAGTAATGGTAGTGGGGGTTACCGGTACCTGAGAATCATGGTGGCCTGCAGCAACTGACTGTTTGGACTTACCTACAAACCTACTCCTAACTCTGCCAGATAAGGCAGCTCTGTTGCCGCTGCCGCGGTTGGCGTTGTTGTTGTTGCTCACAGCCTGAAGAGATTCTTCTTCTTCGCCTTCACTGCCATTTTGCTCTTGCGAGTTCACAGTCTTCTTCAACTGCTGCCTGCCCCTGAACCTGTTCCTGGCCCTGACCCTGCTATTGGCGCGGGCGGACGTCCTCAGGTTGGACCTCCTGGTGCCAAAAGGGGCGCGAGAGAGGGGAACTTCGTTTGCCCTCTCGTCTTCCTCCTCCACCTGGATCTCGTTGGACTGATCCTCATCAGCCACGGGTCTCTCTTCCACCTCAGCCTGAGTCTGCTCAACAGTCTCTGTGACGACCCTCCCCTTGATGGGCTGCCTCCTCCTGGTGTTGGCGATCCTGGTCCTGCCTCTTCCGGTCACCTCGGGCGACAGCGTGACGGCGATCTCTTCTCTCCGGACGTTGACTTGTGTCGTGAGGGTGGGAGGTGCGGTGGCCTCCGTCCTGGCCCTGTTCCTCACCCTCAGGCGACTCCGGCTGATGGGCTGTCTGACCGTGGTCCTGGGGGCAGTGGTGACGGGCTGGACGGCCGGCTGCGCTGGCTGGCGTGCCAAGAAGCGATGCCTGGAGCGACCCCTAGAGCGGGCGGGCTCTGGCTGGCGAGGTTGGGGAATCTCTTCTACCACCTCCCGAATGGGGACTTCGGGCTCCGGCGCTGGAGCGAAGACCAGCGGGACCTCCTGAATGTTGGGAGCAGGGGCAGCGGTCACCTCAGGGGGAAGCTTGCTCTCCACCACTGCCGTCTTCAGGAAGTCCTGAGGATTGAAGGCTGCGGCAGGAACAGTGGCAGGCTGCTGCTCCTCATTCTTCGGCGGGATGAGGCTCGGATCTTCCATGATCGGCCTGGCCTGCTGCTGCTTCTGCTGCTGCTGCTGCTGCTGTTGCTGGTGCCCGGCCTCCTGTTTCTGGTTGTTCTTGACGATGTGGAGCAGTAGAGCGTCTCCGCTCTCGATCGCCGGGGGAACGGTCTCGAATTCTGTCGGCGCGACGGTGGAACTGGTCACTTCTCCTTCCCTGGCGGCGGCGCCGCCGTCATCGACGGCAAGTCCGAGTCCCTTCATGATATCAATGTCCGACAGTTCCCTCGCTGGCCCTGTCGGTGGCTGCGCCCCAGGATCGTGGGAGGAAAGGGGAATGGGTGCGGAAACGGAACCTCCCTCTTGTGGGGTTCTCAGGTGACTGATGGGCCTCCTGCTACCGCCTGGTCTTCCTCCTTGTTCCAGTGGCTGCCGGCTGGAGATGCCGGCCAGCCTGGACCTGGACCTGGTGCGGAGAGAGTTTCTCGACGATGGCTGCTTGGCGGGTACTGAGGAAGAGCGCGGCGTCTCCACAGTCACGCGAGGCTGGGCCGCCGGGGTCCGTCCCCTTGTCCTCAGGATCTGCCTTCTTCCCGTGGTGGCGGTGGTCTGCGAAGCTCTGGAGGCCGTGGGAGGAGAAGGAAGAGGAGCATCGATGCTACTCACGTCGTCACCGGTGGTGGCGATTGAGCCTTCTTCCGTCTCCTCGTTCTCCAGCTGCTCCCTCAGCCGCTGCCTCACCTTGTCCCTCTGGCTGTTGCCAAACTTAGGCTTGAACAACTTGGGCCTGAGGGTGACGGGCTTCTCCTCTACCTGCTGCTCACCGTTCAGGCCGGCGATGATGTCTGCCACCGTCAGCTTGGTGGTGGTGGTGGTTGCCTGCGTCGTAGCGGTGGGAGGGGCGGCGGTGGCCGCAGCCACCAGCCTGCTGCGGGACCTGCCCCTGGAGAAGATGTTATTGCTCGGGGAAGTGGACAGGTCCAGCGGCCGGTTCAGGCGGTTCCGGACGCGACTGGTGCTCCTGACCACAGTGGCCTCAGTGGTCGACGATGCGGAGACGGTGGAGACACCGCCGGCGCTTGTAAACCTCGTGATTGGCTTAGTCACCCTATTGGGAGCCCTAGTGGTCCTGGCACTCCACGCTGGAGGCCTGAATCTGGAGGTGGATCTGGTCGCCGATCTGGTCGTGGCCTCAACAACGGTGGCGTCGTCGTCGACCTCGTTGTCCTCTTCCCGAGTTTCCTCCCTGTTGGCCAGCTTCGCCTGGAGCCTGCTCCTCAGGGACGACGGCACCTGAAACTTTGGCCTGGCGTTCCTGTTGCTCAAAAAGTTGATCTTTCCGCTGGAAGAAGCAGTGCTTTCCTGCTGTTTCTCCTTCTCCTCGGCGGCTTTCTTGGCCAGCGCCTCCTTCATCAGTCTTTCCTTAATCTTGTTGGCGAGAAGGCCACCAGCGGTGGGCGGAGCCGTGGTCGTCTCACTAACTCCAACGTCATCATCTTGCCCATCGGCAGCTTCCTTGGGAAGTTCGGGAAGCTCTGTGGATTCCTCCCCGTCAATCGCTCCTTCGTCGACGAACGCATCGGTGGTGGTCTCAGGAAGGGCCTCCGTGGTGGTGGCAAACAGCGAAGTCCTCTGCTTGAAGAACGGGTGTCTGCTGACGGGGCCGCGTGGGGTGGTGGTGAGGAGGGTCTTCTTGGACGCCAGCACCGGGTGGATCTTCGGTACCAGGCTGCTGCTCTTTCTCTTGGAGGATAGGAAGGGGTGCCTCCGCCTGCTCTCGGTGGTGGTTGTGGCAGTGGTGGTGGTGGCGGTGGCCACCGATTCCCCTTCACTCTTCTCCTCCTCCTCCTCCTCGACTTCGGTTGTCGGCATGATGGTGCTGGTGATAGCATTGGCTATCTCCCCCATCAACTGGGAGAGGGAGAACGTCTCGGAGACGCTCTGGCTGACAGAGACGCTGACCTCGTAGTCGTCGAGTTCACCGTCATCCTCGTCCTGGGAGGATTCTAAAGTGGTAGTCTCTTCCGCGCGCCCCTCTGTTGTAGTCTCGACAGCTGCCTCGGCGGTGGTGGTGGCTTCGGGTTCCGGAATGGTCTCTGTCGTGGTGGGAAGGGGCTCCTCCGTGAAAGGACTGGTTTGCCTGTTCTCCCTCTTCAGGGTGGGGCTGAAGGGGAAAACGTAGTTAATCCCCTTTTCCTTGGGCAGGTCCGGGATGAAATTCACTCTTTCTTCTTGCTCGTTGTTCTCATCCCTGGCCAGTCTTGACCTGGGGTTGAGGTCCATCATCTTGGCGGGGAAGACAAAGGAGACATCGTCGTCAGCCTCAGCCTCCCTGGTCTGCCTGCGCCTTGCCTGCGGGTCAGGGTTAGGGATCAGCACCCTGCCGCGGTGCCTGAGGAGCAGGGCCGGGCTGAGGCGCTGGTGCCTGAGAATCTGCGTCCTTTGCCTGGCGCTGGGAACGACGGCGAGGGGAGAGGAAGAGGAGGCGCTAACGGGATCAACGGGGACGGCGTGGACGACGGGGACGTCGGGGGAGGAGGAGGTGGAGGTAGTGGAGGAAGAAGAGTCGGCGGCGAAGGAAGACGCCGCCCTCGAGTTTGCTACTACACGCACCTGCTCAGGTTGTCGGCGACGCTCCTGCTGTGGCTGCCCCGCCGCGACGAGGGGCTCGGACCTGTCGCCGTCGTCGGCGCCGACACCGCGCTGAATGGTCACGTACCTGTGCGCGAGAAAGAGTGGGGCGTTTTAACAACCGTCATTTTTTTCCGGAAAATAATGAGGAAGATGAAACAGACACAGTTGCTCTTTCGTACGGCGAGCTGTGTAGCGTGTGCAGGTGCATGAATAGTTTTTCTTTTGTGAGCAGCAGAGGGGAGGAGGAGTGGGAAAAGGGGTTAGGAGTGGGCAGTGGGAGTGGATTAAGAGGGAGAATGGAACCCCTCTGGGTGGAGCATCATGTGCAGGGTAGTTGGTAAGGAGTATGTGCCACAGTAGCTAGGAGAACGGTGGTGCAAATACTGAGGAGGTGGTGCAGTAGGAATAAGGAAGGACTTCTGGAGTTGGCCCAGGAGGATGAGGAGGAGAGGACGAGGAGGAGGTGCTGCTGCTCCACGGTCTCGACTTACTCGAGTCCTTTGCCCACAACCACAATGGGGACCTGGGGCCGATCATTGCCGCTGGTGTCGCCGCCGTCGTCGAACGGGTCTGGGGTGACGCCCACGGGGTGGTCGCCGCCCCCGCGGTTCAAGACGACGTACTCAAGGCTGCCCCTCCTGGTGGTCACCTCGTCGTCGCTGCTGCAAGTTCGGGTAGTGGCGGACACACAACAGCCATAAGCATAACGGGTGCGTGGGGGCGGGACCAATTCTGGATGTATTGTACGAGTATTTACATACAGATACGAGTGTACATCTTTACAGATGTTGCATTGCAGATAATCACAAAAGCGACTTCTTTACACGCAACTAAATCGCAAGAGGCGCAGCATGCTTGCTGAAAAAGCCTGCACTTTGAAAAATGAGAAACCCAGCCTCTCTCATGCCCTTAAAACCTTTAAAATACTCTTGCCAAAGTATCTGAGATGGCCAAACAGAAAAAAACCACCTCCTTTCTTGTTACCTTTCTACATCTGCCGGCTGCGGCGTCTCCTTAGATTCCAGCGGCAGGGTCGGCGGCGGCGGCGGCGGCGGCGGACCGCGATTCAAAACTACGTACTCTGGCTCTTTCTTTACCGTCCTGTAGAGATCGGGGTTAGTTTGTTGGAACAGGGGGAAGGATAGATGGAGGGAGAGGAGAGGCAGGAAAACAAACGTGTCGTATTTTTACGAAGGGGGGGGGGTAGAGTGAGAGAAAGAGATCGCCCGGGGGTTGTTAAAGCGGGGGAAGCCAAAGCGAGGCAACAAAGGCAACCAAGCAATTCGTGGTTTGGGGCAAACAGAACTGTTCCTCTATAGTACGTTATGCATAGCTAGTGCTAAACGCTTAAGTTAAAGATTTCTGTTTACCTCAAGAAAAAAAAAACTCCTGGAAGACAACACGTAAATTATTCTACGTTTGGGAAATTCGTGGTACCTTTCAGCGGAGTCGGCTTCTTCGTCTTGGACGACGGCGGTCTGAGGCACCCTCTGTCGCTGCGTGGCCACAAAAGGAGCGTCGTCAATTCTGGGAAAATTAAAAACAAGAACAAAAGATCAATGCATTTGACGTCTCCAAGCTTTAAGAAAATGTGGAAACAGTGTCTAAGAGGAGGTGCACAAATTGTTTGCAGCTTTGTATAGCACACTACGTCCAAATGCACCTCTGCTCTTCTTCTTGTTCCTCTCCTTGCCCCTCTCCGGGCGTGCTGTCCTCCTTGAGCGCCTGGTGCAGGACCGTTCTGACCCTGCTCCTTGTGCCGGCCTTGGGTCTGAATCGGTTGGGCCTCAGGGTCACGGGCTCGGAGTCCTCAACGTCGCCGTCATCGGTTGGCGTCTCCGGAACTTCTTCTTCTTCCTCGCTGCGCGAAATCGGTGGATGCAAGCTTTTTTTTTTTTTTAACCAATGCGTCTTTACAGTGCATGCAACTTGGATTTTGACGTTTGCTATTTAGGAAAAGACATCTAGTTAGGTAGCTTACACGGCAGGAAGCGGCGTGGTTGTCTCCTTGCGGCCGATCAGGTTTCTGAACCTGTCGCGCCCCCTCAGGATGGTCCTGCAAGTGCAAGGCATGCACACATGCAGGCAGGATCATCATTTTTTAGGCAGGTGGCTCACCTTGACGGAGGCGGCTTAGTGGGCGGCGTGGTCCTGTCCCTGCCGGCCTCCTCCTCCTGCTGCTGGCGGGCGCGGTTCAGGTTGAACCTGGAGCGGTTGCGGAAGAGGCGGAGGCGGTTGTTGCTCGCTCCGGAGCTGGAGGAGGAGGAAGTCCTGCTCGACTCGGGGGAAGAGGAGGACCTGAAAGTTGGAGCGAGAATTTTGCCTGTTACGCATTGATAGGACATGTTTAAATAGTTCGACGTTAAACGCACGTGTTGTGACCTTAATTGCCTCATTTTTTTAAAGGTAGTTAGAGAGTGAGAAAAGAGAATTAGGTGGAGGTGTCCATTAATCCTTATTGTTGTAGCACTATGTACGAGTATGTGTGAACTGCCGACAGATGCAACTGGAAGACTCGATCTCCGGGCAACTACTGTGTACTTTAAACCCTCCAAGACCGACATACTGTGCTGCATCCTCATCAGCAGAGGTCTTGACTTCTTCCTCCTCCTCCTCCTGCTGCTTCTGCCTCTGTCTGAACCTGGTCCTGAGTCTGCTCAGGGCGGCGTTAGTGCTTCCGCGTCTGCTGGCCAGGCGGGACAGCAGCAGGCCCTTCTGGGTGGTGGTGGTGGTGGGCTCTGCAGACTCTTGGCTGTTGCTGGAAGGACTTTGGGTGCTAAAGGAGGAGAAGGGTGGAGGGGAAAAGAGGTGGAGGAGGCAGAGAGGTGAGGGGCACAGAAGAGGGAAGGAGGGACAGAACGTGCGTTGCGCCGAGGTGATAAAAAAGCTCTCATTATCGTTTAGGATCTCAACAGCAAGTCTTTAAGATGAGAGAAAGACATTTTTATAAACGTTATTTATACTGCTCTATTTATAAAAAGCTTTTAAAAGAGGTGTTGAAACTACCCCCTGGTGACTTACTTCCTGCTCGTTCCCTGCAGCCTGTTGCTGGCCTCCACCCTCTTCCTCTCCAGGACCTTGCTGAGCCTGTTCCTGGTCTTGGACGAGATGTTCTGCCTCCTCTGCTGCTCCTCCTTCTTCTGCTCCTCGTCGCGAACCTCCTTTTCCTTCAGCCTGTTCTCGAAGGCTTCAACTCCGCCTTGAAAGAGATTTTTAGACTTACACCTCCAGACAAGAAGACAAATAACTTGCTCCTATTTACCTGCGCTCTTGATCTCGTTTAGCAGCTCCTTGAGCGACTTGGGATCCTCCTCCAAGTCCTCGTCCTCCTCCAGCGCCGGCGCCTCCGTGGTGGTGGCGGCGGCCACTTCCTTGTCCTCCCTCCCCTCGCAGTCAACATTCCTCCGGAAGTCGCACCCGTCCGTGATGGTGCTGAAGAAGAGCCCGGTGGGACAGGTGAAGGTGTGCGCCACCATCCCCAGCCCGGCGGCCTCCAGGCACCAGTAGTACTTCTTGCAGCTCTTCTTGTGCGGGAAGAAGCCTTCGTGCTTACACTCGAATTCTGAAAGACACGTTTTTGAGTTGCGTCAGTGTTTAAAATACCTATGTACCGTACAAACGTTGGTAACTTTTCTCTATTGATATGTTGGTACCTACTGGTGCACGTTTCTCCTTACCTGGCTCGCTGCTCGGTGTGGTGGGCGGCGCTGGGGTGTTGAACGGGTCTACGGTGACCCCGCTGGGCCCGGACTGCCTGGGGCGCTGCGTCACGACGCGTCTGGACGGGGTGGATGCTGGCTCGTCGCGCGGCTGCGAAGCCAGCCTCTCCAGCTGCGCCTTGGTCAGGCGGACGCGCTCCACGCGGGAGTGCTCGGAGGTGGAGACCGACACGGACGTTTTGCTGCGAAGTTAGACCACCCCCAGTTAGCAAACTTCAACATGATTGTAAAGTTTGTGCAAAGCTTCTATTATTCTTATTGCCTACCAAAAACTTTGTTAAAAGTTTACTAAAACCGAGTTTTTTGCTACATTAAAGTTCAACTGTATCTTTTTTTTTAAAAAAAAAGTCTCACATTTGCGAGTTGATCCTTGCGTAGAGCGCCTCCTTTGCGGCCTCGATGAGCGGGAATGGCCGCTCGTGACAGGCCCCCCTAAAGTCGTCGTTGTCGATGGTCCAGAACATGACCCCTCCCAGCCCCTCCTCCACGGCGAAGAGTGCCTTGTCCTGCACCGCCGCCACGTCGTCGTAGCCCACCCAGAAATCCCCGTTGTGCGCGTAGGGCCCCACTGCTCCCGGATGCGGCTTCTCCACCGACCACCCTTCCTCCCCGACCCCCTGGCAGATCTCGTAGTAGGCCAGGTATCCGTCCTCCTTGGTGCCCTTCCCCTGCTCGCCGGGCCCGTCGGTCGGACTGCCGATCTGGTGGGCGTCCGGGTTCACCAGGGTGTAGGACCGGCCGTAGGTGGGGATGCCCAGGACCAGCTTGGAGCGGGAGGCGCCGTGGCCCACGTAATAGCGGATGGTGGCGTCCTGCAAAAAGAGTTGCGAGTTTATGCTTAAGAATAATACAGTAACTTACTTGCCTAAAGCTACCCGCGTAAGATTTGGCAATGGCAGAATACCAACTTACGACTCGCCACAAATTTTTCTGAGAAATTGTTATTTTTGCGAATTTTCAAGAGCCATTTTGCAAAATTCGCTTAAGAAAGCTGATCCTATGGCCACACTGAGTCAACAACGATGAAGCCACTCACCACGTTGAGGTTGGCCCTGTGGTCGAACTCCGAGACGTCCCCGGGCCTGAAGAGTGGCGCGTGGTGGTTGGCGGCCGACTCGAAGGAGGAGTGGTAGTCG
>JAAUYM010018576.1_pt1 | contig 16853 bp, 3 predicted proteins | sample 7278001 | NCBI WGS metagenome assembly JAAUYM01 (sample SAMN14350224, study PRJNA611818) | marine sediment metagenome | isolation source: surface marine sediment (1.8m) | place: French Polynesia: Moorea | collected 2018-08
CCCGGCACGAACCCGGAGGAGTCCGGGTCGGAGGCGGACTTGAGCAGGACCGTCTGGACATTGCCCATGGTCTGGAAGACCATGCGGCGAAGACCAGGAGGAAGCCCAGGCCCAGCAGGAACACGTTCAGGTTCTTCGTGTTGCGGATCTCCATCTTCCTGAGAGACAGTCGATCTGGGTGATGTGCTGTCAAGACACAACTTGGTTTCCTCCTCCTCCTCCTTCTCCTCCTCCTCCTCCTCTCTTTGTTGACATGCCTGAAGCAGCTGATTTCTCTTCTCTCCTCCTCCGCTGCATCATAGACTGCTCAACGCTCATGCCCGAGGGAGGAACGAGTATGACACTCAACTTAGCAACAAATTTTAAAAAAGTACCAAATTTCTCGAATTTGTCCTCCAAAAAAAAATGCCAAACTGCCTCTTATTGGAGTGGGGAAAAAATGTCTATGGCATTGGATCTGCAACAGAAGTCTATTTCACCACCCAAAATAAGTTTTTTTTCATGCATTAAACTCATGAACATAGCAATTTTGTTCCATAGGATGATGTCCCAAGCACGAGAGTTTCGCAAATGTTGTTGCAAAATAATCTCTCTTTTTTTTTGGAAAAGCAACTTTATTAACATCTTGGTTCTATTTTTTACGCATCCCAGTTCAACGCTTGTGACAGTGTGGTAGTATTAATAATAAGGTGACGTGACGCAAAAAATGATATGTCTGGTTCTGTCTAAAATATGACCCAAAAACAGACGTCCTTTCTCTCCCTTAACGACTTAGCGTTAGTCACTCTCCCACATTTTTCCTTTTTTTCCCCTTCCTTCTGCTCTCTCCTTCGTGGAATGTTAGTCCCAACACCAAATTCACAGAATTCACAAAAAAACGAGAATGATAAAAACATGCACAACATCTCTCTCAAAAAGAAGTCGCAACAACTTCCGTCCTGCGACTTCCTTTGTGGCTCGCACGATCCTCTTCTTCTTGACCTCCTTTGACATATGCCCATGTATTATAAAACAGTCGGTTGCTCCACCTCTCCTTTCTTCGTGGCTCACACGGTCCTCCTCCTTCTCCTCCTCCTCCTCTTCTTCCTCCTCCTACTCCTCCCTGGGCGGCTCCTCGAATCGAGTGACCTTCTTGATGGCTGCGGCGGCAGAGGAGGAGGACGACAGCAAGGACGTCGACTTGCGCTTGAAGGAGGAGACCTGGCGGCATGCAGGAGTGAAGGGAAGGACACTCTTCGTTAGTATGCAGTATACAATTTCCCAGACTTTTCTCCCACCAGAGGAGGAGGAGGTGGGGGGGGCGCCCCCGCCCCCGCCGGGGCCGCCGGGGTGGAGAAGGAGGATGAGGAGGTGGTTGCCCCTGGCGCCTGGACGCTCCTGAAGGTGGAGGACGACGACGAGCGGAGCTGCTGCTGCCACGACGAGAGTGACGACGATGACGAGGAGGAGGGCGGGAGGACGTCGACTGCAACGGAGGGGGCAAGCAGGGGAGAAAAAGAAATGTTAATTTAATGAGGTGGCAACCCCTCCCACCCACATTTTCCCCGCCATACTTTAAATTGGGGGGGAAAGGGTGGAAATAAAGTGAGGTCGAATTTGCTCTCTCTCTCTCTCTCTCTCTCTCTCATCCTCACCTGAATTCTGCGTCCCCGGTACAGACAGAGTCGTCGTCGCCGTCATCGCCGTCGTCGTCGGTGGCGGCGGAGGAGGCGGAGGCGGCGCTGAACAAGAAGAAGAAGACATGTTTGGTGACCCATCTGATCTTAAGTCTCTCTCTCTCTCTCTCCCCTACCTCCCCCATGGTGTGAGGCGGCGATCGGGCTCCTCGGGCGGATGGCGGCACCCGGCCTCCTCTCCGGGCGGGGCGAGCCGACCTCCGGGTTCAGCCCGAGCCGCTCGTCGCCCCTGGGGCCGCCGGGGCCGCCGGGGCCCCCGGGGCCAACCGGCGGACGGCCGTGGAGGAACTCAACCTTCTTGGTCTGGACCTGGACAGAGAAGCAAATGAAACAAAAAACTGCATTCCAAGTCTTAAATTTCCTTTTTTGTATACTACTGTAAGTGCACCTGTCCGGTGGACACGTTGGAGAATGCGACGGCGTTCTGCCCCTCTCCGGGCCTCCGGTCGCCGGTCGCCAGGTTCTCAGCGGCCAGGGCCAACTCCTGAAGGGAAGACAAGGGTGCACATGCGCGGTGATGTAGGTACATAGGCACTGCAAAATTGTACTAGGTGGAGTCACCTGGAACCGCACCTCTTGCTTCCGCTGCACGTCTGCAAGGTGCTGCTGCTGTTGTTGCTGTTGCTGCTGCTGCTGCTGCCGCAACTCCCTCTCCTGCTGCAGGACCCTTCTGGTGACTTGCTCCTGTGCAACAATTCCACAACATACTACGGACGTTTCATGAAAATGTTTGTTCAAGCCTCTCAACCTGCTTAGACATCTGTTGCTGCTGCTGCTGTTGCTGTTGTTGCTGCTGCTGCTGCTGCCTTTTCCCTCCCGCCGGTCCCGTGGTCAGCAGCTCCTCCTGCCTCCTGAGCTGCGCGTGCCTGTTCTCCTCCCTCCTCCTCCTCTCCTCCATCTGCGTCCTCATGGTCTGCTGTGCCCTCAACTCCTCCTCCTCCCGGTCCCGCTGCTCCCTCTCCATCCTCTCCGCGCGCTTCCTGCTCTCCTCCCTCGCCCTCTCCACCATCCGCTGGGACTCCTCCTGCACCCTCGCAACCTGGAAAAAGTGTCAGCTAGTCGGTTAAAGGGGGAAATACCACACCTACCTAACTAACAGTGCCTCTCACCTCTCTCTCCATCATCTGCTCTCTCTCCTGCCTGAGCTGCTGCGTGGGCTTGGAGTCTACCAGCCTGGCCTCTGACTTCTGCAGCTGCACAAACTCCTCCCTCCTCTTCAGGGCCTCCTGTCTCCTGGCCTGGCCTGCACGCCGTGCCTCCTCCACGCTCACCCTGTGCTCCGTGGTGGCCGACGTGGCCGACGCCGATGTCTCCTGCATGGTGGTGACAGCGGCCTGCACCCTCCCGGCCGTCGCCTGCTGCTCCTTTTGGAAGAACTTGCTGACCAGCTCCGTCTGCTTCTGCACCCTGGCCCGGTCTGACGACGGCGGCGGCCCGTACGTCCCCTCCAGGAAGTGGTGCTTCGACTCGGACGGCTTCTTCTGGTAGATGGGTCCCATCAGGGTGGAGGCGGACTCGGCCTTGTGCACAGTCTGGATGCTGCTCTGGCTCTGGGTGGTCACCCTCAGGTCCCTCTGGTGCCTGAACTGCTGCTGCTGCTGCTGCCTGTGGATCCCATGGTGGCCGCTGTCCACCTGGTAGATGGGCTTGGTCAGCTCTTTCTTGTCAACGCTCCGGACGGAGTCGTGCCCAAAGCCACTCTCCCTCTCCACATCATACACTGGCGCAAAGAGGGATTTCAGCTCGATCAGGTTCCTCTGGATCTCTGCGTAGTGGTGGTCCTTCTCCACATCGTAGACTGGCCCGCTCAGCTGCTTCAGGGCCTCCACCCGCTGCATGATCTCCAGGTAGTTGTGGTTGCTCTCGATGTCATAGACTGGTCCAACCAGGGCCTTGAGGTCGGCAAAATGCTTCTCTATGGAGTGATAGTGGTGCTTGCTCTCCACCTGGTAGACTGGAGCTGTGAGGGTGCTCAGGTCAACAAAGTGCCTCTCAATTTCATTGAAGTGATGGTTGCGCTCCATCTGGTACACTGGTGTAGTCAATTGTTTGAGATCAAATTGCTTGGAGAAGTCCTTCTGGTAGTGATGCTTCCTCTCCAGCTCATACACTGGCCCAGTTAAAGACCTTAGCTCCATCATGTGCCTATGTATTGCGACGTAATGATGGTCTTTTTCTACATCATAGACAGGCCCACTGAGTTGCTGCAGACTCAGGACCTGCTTTTGTATCTCCTGGTAATGATGACTGTTTTCAATATCATAAACCGGACCAACAATAGCCTTGAGATCAGTGAAGTGCTTTGCAATTTCTGCATAATGATGCTTGCTCTCAACTTGATACACTGGTCCATTGAGAGCATGTAGGTCACTGAAGTGCTTTTCTATTTCTGTGAAATGGTGATCCCTTTCTAGGTTATACACTGGTGCAACAAGGCCGGACTGCTCAAACTTTACTGAAAAGTCTTTTTGATATGAATGGCTGGGATCAGTGTCATACACTGGGCCAGTTAGTGCTTTCAGTTCCAGCATGTGCTTATTGATTTCTGTAAAGTGATGCTCTTTCTCCACATCATAGACTGGACCTGTGAGATTTTGCAAGCTCTGAACAGTTTTCTTGATTTCTTGATAGTGGTGACTGTTTTCAATGTCATAAACTGGCCCAACAATCGTCTTTAAGTCTGTGAAGTGCTTTTCTATTTCATCGTAATGGTGCTTGCTGTCAACCTCATACACTGGCCCAGTGAGAGATCTCAAATTGGTGAAATGCTTTTCGATCTCATTGAAATGATGGTCTCTATCCATGCTGTAAACAGGCCCAACAAGACCTGCCTGTTCAAACTTTACAGAGAAATCCTTTTGGTACATATGCTTTGACTCTGTTTCATAGACTGGGCCAGTAAGAGCCTTGAGCTCCAACATGTGTTTTTGGATTTCTGCAAAATGATGCTCTTTCTCTACTTCATAGACAGGACCTGTGAGAGTTTGGAGGCTCTGAACTTTTTTCTTGATTTCTTGATAGTGGTGATTGCTCTCAATGTCATACACTGGCCCCACCATAGTTTTCAAATCAGTGAAATGTCTCTCAATTTCACCATAGTGATGCTTACTCTCTATCTCATAGACAGGACCAGCTAGAGACCTCAGGTCACTGAAGTGTTTTTCTATCTCATTAAAGTGGTGGTCCCTGTCCATTGTGTACACAGGACCAACCAGGCCTGCCTGAACAAACTTTACTGAAAAATCCTTCTGGTATGAGTGCTTGGCAACTGTGTCATAAACTGGGCCAGTTAGTGCTTTAAGCTCAATCATATGTCTTTGTATTTCTGCAAAGTGATGGTCTTTTTCTACATCATACACAGGGCCTGTTAGGTTCTGTAGGTTCTGAACTTCTCTCTTGATTTCCTGATAATGGTGGCTGCTTTCAATATCATACACTGGTCCAACAATTGTTTTCAGATCTGATAAATGTTTGGCAATTTCTTCATAATGGTGCTTGCTCTCGACTTGATAGATAGGACCGGTGAGGGATTTTATATCACTGAAGTGCCTCTCAATCTCATTAAAGTGATGTACACGATCCATGTTGTACACTGGGCCTGTAAGGCCTTTTAAATTTAGTTGAGTTGAAAAGTCTTTCTGATAAGAATGCCTAGCATCAGTTGCATAAACAGGACCAGTAAGAGTTTTTAGTTCTTCCATGTGATGCTGAATTTGGGCATAATGATGAGCCTTCTCAACATCATATACAGGCCCAGTTAATTGCTGCAAACTTTGCACTTCCTTCTGTATTTGCTGGTAATGGTGACTGCTTTCAATGTTGTAAACTGGACCAATAAGTGCTTTCAAATCTGAAAAATGCTTATCAATCTCTTGGTAGTGGTGCTTGCTTTCTACTTCATACACTGGGCCACTCAGTGATTTTAGGTCAGTAATGTGTTTTGATATTTCATTGAAATGGTGATCTCGATCCATTTGATATACAGGACCTGACAGACTTTTTAAATCATGCTGCATTGCAAAGTCTTTTTGGTATGCATGCTTTGATTCAGTGTCATAAACAGGGCCAGTTAGGGATTTCAACTCGGTCATATGCTGTTGGATGACAGAATAGTGGTGCTCTTTCTCTACATCATAAACTGGACCACTCAGCTGTTGAAGAGACTGAACTTCCTTTTGAATCTCTAGATAGTGATGATTGCTTTCAATATTATAGACCGGGCCTACAAGCACCTTAAGATCTGTGAAATGTTTCTCAATTTCCTGATAGTGATGTTGCTTCTCTACTTCATAGACTGGCCCCTTTAATGATCGAAGATCACTGAAGTGCCTTTCAATTTCAGCAAAGTGATGTCCTCTTTGCATATCATAAACAGGACCAACAAGACTCTTTAAGTCATAAGGCAAAGAAAAGTCTTTTTGATAACCATGCTTAGAATCTTGATAGATAGGTCTTGTCAGAGATTTGAGTTCAATCATATGTCTCTGAATTTCTGCATAGTGATGGTCTGTCTGTACATCATACACAGGGGCAGAAAGCTGTCGTAGATCTGAGACTTGTTTCAAAATTTCTTGGTAATGATGGTTGTTGTCAATGTCATAAATTGGTGCAACAAGTGCCTTCAAATCAGAGATATGCTTCTCAATTTCTTCATAATGGTGTTGGCTTTCTACTTGGTACACAGGTCCTTTGAGAGTTTTTAAATCAGTGAAATGCCTTTCAATTTCTGTGAAGTGATGGTCTCTCTCCATTTGATAAACTGGTCCAGTCAGTGATTTTAAGTCATGCATGTGCCTTTCAATCTCATTAAAATTGTGAACCCTATCCATATCATACACAGGACCTATTAAGGATTTTAGATCAGCAGGCTGAGCATGTTGAGTTGTGTAGCTATGTTGAGTGTCAACTTCATAAACTGGTCTAACAAGGGTCTTCAGGTCACTTAGATGTGTATCAATCTTCTGGAAATGATGATGTCTGCTGATGTCATACACAGGTCCTGTCAGGGTCTTAAGTTCACTCATCTTTGTTTCAAGCTGCTGGAAATTATGATTTCTCTCAACATCAAAAACAGGACCAACCAGAGATTTTAAGTCATGAACCTTTCTTTCTAGTTGATGGTAGGAATGCCCATGATCTACTTCATAAACAGGCCCTTTCAAACTCTTTAAGTCTGCAATTTGTCTTTGCACCTCTTGGAAATTATGATCTCTTTCAATATCAAACACTGGGCCTGTCAAAGATTTGATACTGTCCATATGCTTTTCTATCTCATTAAAATGGTGCACCCTATCTTTAATACTATACACAGGGCCATTTAAACTTTTCAGAGACTCAATGTGTACATTAATCTCATTGAAGTGATGATCATGGTTGACATTGTAGACAGGCCCTTGTAAAGCCTTCAGATCAACCAGGTGTTGCTCAACTTCATTAAAATGATGTGAGCTGTCAATGTTGTAAACTGGACCAATAAGATTAAAGAAAGATGTTATTTGCTTGTCAACCTCTGCATAATTATGATCCCTCATTATATCATACACTGGACCAACAAGGTTTTGAATTCCACTTACATGTTTTTCTATCTCATTGAAGTGATGCTGTCTGTCAATTTCATAAACAGGGCCATTGAGACCCTTAAGGGTGTCCATATGCCTATCAATTTCAGCAAAGTGATGATCTCTTTCAATAGCAAAAACTGGTCCAACCAAGTTTTTCAAATCTGCAGGCCTTCCTTCTTCACCAAAGTAGGCATGTCCTCGCTCTATGTCATAAACAGGTGCTGCTAGTGTTTTTAAGTCTGCAATCTGTTTTTCAATCTCCATGTAGTGATGGTTGCTTTCAATGTTATAAACTGGGCCTTGAAGTGTCTTAAGATCTGCCATGTGGTGAAACAAGTCCTGAAATTGATGCTGATGGTCAACTTGATACACTGGTGCATTAAGTTGCTTCAGGTCAGCAACAAACTTCACTATTTGAGTATAGTGGTGAGGATGTAATACATTGTACACTGGGCCAACAAGGTCTTGTGGACCAGATATCCTTTCCATAAAGTTGTTGAAGTGATGGCTTCTGTAGATGTCATAAACTGGCCCAACTAAGTTTTGAATGCTAATCATGTGCTTCTCAATCTCATTGCAGTGGTGAGCTCTGTCAATCTCATACACAGGTCCTGTCAGTGATTTCAAGTCAGCTATATGTTTGTCAATTTCTTGAAAGTGATGTTCTCTTTCAATGTCAAACACAGGTCCAACAAGTGCTTTTAAATCAGCAGGCTTTCCTTCCTCACCATAAAATGCATGCTCCCTGTCAATTTTAAAAACTGGCCCAGTCAGAGTCTTTAAGTCTGCAACATATCTTTCAATCTCTTGAAAGTGGTGATTACTTTCTACATTGTATACTGGGCCTTGTAGGGTTTTCAAATCTGCAACACACTTAAAGACATCCTGGAATCTGTGATCATGCTCTACATTGTAGACAGGGCCTGTAAGTTGCTTTAAATCAGCAACTAATTTATATATCTGACTATATTGGTGAGGATGCAACACTTCATACACCGGTCCGTACAACTCTGGTTGAAGGGACACCCTTTCCATGTAGTTGTTAAAATTGTGGTCACGGTAAATGTCATATACAGGACCAACAAGGTTTTGTATTCCTGTCACATGCTTTTCAATCTCATTACAATGGTGAGCTCTGTCAATCTCATACACTGGACCTTGTAGTGTCTTTAGGTCTGCCATGTGTCTATCAATTTCTGCAAAGTGGTGTTCTCTTTCTATGTCAAACACAGGGCCAACCAGATTCTTGATATCATAAGGCCTTGGATCTTCTCCTCCATATGCATGGCCTCTGTCAATCTTAAAAACAGGTCCAGTCAAAGTCTTCAGGTCAGCAATGTATTTTTCAATCTCCTGGAAATGATGAGTACTTTCAACTTGGTACACAGGGCCTTGCAAGCTTTTCAGATCTGTCACATGTGCCAAAAGTCCCTTAAATTCATGCTCTCTCTGTATGTGATACACAGGCCCAGTGAGATGCTTTAAGTCTGCAACATATTTTACAATATGGCTGAAGTGATGTGGATGGAGAACATTGTAAACTGGTCCAAAGAGGTCTTGTGGTCCAGAGACTCTGTCCATAACTTTATTAAACTTGTGATCATGAAGGACATTGTATACTGGACCAACCAGATCTTGAATTCCACTCACATGTTTCTCAATTTCATTGAAGTGATGTTCTCTCTCTATGTGATAAACAGGCCCTTGTAAAGTTTTTAAGTCTGCCAAGTGCCTGTCAATTTCTGAAAAGTGGTGTTCTCTTTCAATATCAAACACTGGTCCAACCAATGCTTTTAAATCTGTAGGCTTAGGCTCTTCCCCACCATAAGCATGTGCCCTCTCTATCTTGAACACAGGACCTGTAAGAGTCTTCAGGTCAGCCACAAACTTTTCAATTTGATGGTAGTGGTGGGCACTCTCTATGTTGTACACAGGTGCTTGAAGAGACTTCAAGTCTGCAATGTGTGTTCTTATGCCCTGGAAAGTATGCTGGTGATCAACATTGTACACTGGGGTAGCGAGCTGTTTTAAATCAGCAACAAACTTTACAAGATGGCTGAAATGATGTGGATGAAGCACATTGTAAACAGGCCCAAAAAGTTCTTGGGGTCCAGAAACACGGTCCACAACTTTGTTAAACTTGTGATCATGTAAGACATTGTACACTGGTCCCACCAAATCTTGTATTCCACTGACATGTTTCTCAATTTCATTAAAGTGATGCTCTCTCTCTATATGATAGACAGGACCTTGTAAGGTTTTCAAGTCAGCCAAATGCTTGTCAATTTCAGAAAAATGATGCTCTCTTTCAATATCAAAGACTGGTCCAACTAGAGATTTAATATCGGACGGCCTTACATCCTCACCACCATATGAATGGCCCCGGTCAATTTTAAAGACAGGTCCAGTAAGGGTCTTTAAATCAGCCACATATTTTTCAATCTCTTGAAAGTGGTGAACACTTTCAACTTGATACACTGGGGCTTGGAGACTCTTCAAGTCTGCAATATGTGTACGGATTCCTTGGAACTGATGTTGATGGTCAATAGTATAGACTGGGCTCGCAAGATATTTTAAGTCAGCAACATACTTTACAATATGGCTGAAGTGATGTGGGTGCAATACGTTGTATACTGGACCAAACAAGTCTTGTGGACCTGACACTCTGTCAACAATTTTATTGAAGTGATGATCATGCAAAACATTGTATACTGGCCCAACAAGGTCCTGAATTCCCCTAATGTGCTTTTGAATTTCATTGCAATGATGGTCTCTTTGAATTTCATATACAGGACCAGTGAGTGTCTTAAGATCAGAAACATGCCGATCTATTTCTGCAAAGTGATGCTCTCGTTCAATGTCAAATATTGGCCCAACCAAACTTTTTAGCTCTGCAGGCCTGGGCTCTTCTCCCCAATATGAATGCCCTCTATCAATTTTGAACACTGGGCTAGTCAATGTTTTCAAGTCAGCAACATACTTTTCTATCTCTTTGAAGTGGTGTGTGCTCTCCACCTGATAAACAGGACCTTGAAGTGATTTCAAGTCAGATACATGAGCCATTACACCTTGAAACATGTGGTGGTGATTGATGTTGTAAACAGGGGCAGCAAGTTGCTTTAAATCTGCAACATAGTGTACTAGGTGACTGAAGTGATGGGGATGCAGAACATTATACACTGGACCATAAAGGTCTTGAGGCCCAGAAACTCTATCCATGACATTATTAAATTTATGATCATGGAGAACATGGTATACAGGCCCAACCAGATTTTGAATGCCACTGACATGCTTTGCAATTTCATTGCAGTGGTGCTCTCTTTCAATATTGTAAACAGGGCCTTGAAGAGTTTTCAGATCAGCCAAATGTTTGTCAATCTCAGCAAAATGATGCTCTCTTTCAATCTCAAACACAGGACCACAGAGTGATTTCAAATCTGATGGTCTTGCCTCATCACCAAGGAAAGAATGTCCTCTGTCTATTTTGAACACTGGACCAGTCAAAGTTTTTAGGTCTGCAACATATTTTTCAATTTCTTGGTATTGATGACTACTTTCAACATTGTATACAGGTCCCTGAAGTGACTTTAAATCAGAAATATGTGCCATAATTCCCTGAAACTGATGCTGATGCTCTGTAAAGTATACAGGGCCTGCCATCATCTTGAGATCTGCAACAAATTTTACAATGTGAGAGAAATGGTGAGGGTGCAATACATTGTAAACAGGACCAAATAGCTCTTGTGGTCCTGAAACCCTGTCAACCACATTGTTGAATTTGTGATCATGAAGTACCTGATAAACTGGCCCTACAAGTTGCTGCAACCCACTGACATGCTTCTCAATTTCATTAAACTTGTGTTCTCTTTCAATATTATATACAGGGCCTTGGAGAGTTTTTAAATCTGCAATGTGCTTATCAATTTCAGCAAAGTGATGTTCTCTCTCAATGTCAAATACAGGTCCAACAAGACTCTTTAAATCAGCTGGCTGAGGTTCTTCACCACCATAAGAATGACCTCTGTCTATTTTAAAAACTGGCAAAGTTAAATGTTTCAGGTCAGCAACATACTTTTCAATTTCTTGAAAGTGATGGGAGCTTTCTACATTATACACTGGTCCTTGGAGAGATTTAAGATCTGATACATGTGCCAAAATTCCTTGAAATTGATGCTGGTGCTCTGTGTGATAAACTGGACCAACCATCTGTTTCAGATCTGCCACATATTTTACTATGTGGCTAAAGTGATGAGGATGAAGAACATTGTAAACTGGACCAAACAGCTCTTGTGGTCCAGACACCCTATCAACAATCTTGTTAAAGTTGTGGTCATGGAGCACATTGTACACTGGCCCAACCAAGCTCTTGATGCCACTGATGTGCTCCGCTATTTCACTACAGTGATGTTCTCGATCTATTTCATAGACCGGGCCAACCAGAGATTTTAATTCTATCAGATGTTTATCAATTTCTGCAAAGTGATGCTCTCTTTCAATGTCAAATATTGGACCCACAAGTGATTTCAGGTCACTTGGTTTTGGTTCCTCTCCAGCATATAAATGGGCTCTGTCAATTTTGAAAACAGGTGCTGTTAGTGTTTTCAGATCAGCTACTTCCTTTGATATTTGCTGGAAATGATGATTGCTTTCTATATTATACACAGGACCTTGCAGTGTCTTTAAATCAGCAACATGTTCAAGCACTCCTTCAAAGCTATGTTCATGTAGAACATGGTACACTGGGCCTGCCAGTTCTTTTAAATCAGCTGCAAATTTTATTACATGACTGAAGTGGTGTGGATGAAGGACATTGTAGACTGGTCCAAACAAATCCTGGGGTCCAGAGACTCTTTCAACAATGTTGTTGAAATGATGGTCATGTAAAACATGGTACACAGGTCCTACTAAGTCTTGGATGCCACTCACATGTTTTTGAATTTCATTGCAGTGGTGTTCCCTGTCAATCTCATACACTGGGCCTTGAAGTGTTCTTAAATCTGTCAAATGCTTGTCAATTTCTGCAAAGTGATGCTCTCTTTCAATCTCGAACACAGGACCACAGAGTGACTTTAAGTCTGATGGTCTTGCCTCATCACCAAGGAAAGAATGCCCTCTGTCTATCTTGAACACTGGGCCAGTAAGAGTTTTCAGATCTGCCACATGTTTTTCAATTTCTTGAAAGTGGTGAGTGCTTTCTATGTTATACACTGGTCCTTGCAATGATTTTAAATCAGCAACATGTGCAAGTAGCCCTTGGAACTTGTGTTGGTGATCGGTGTTGTAAACTGGTGTTGTCATTTGCTTCAGGTCTGCAACAAATTTAATGACATGACTGAAGTGGTGCGGATGAAGTACATTGTAGACTGGTCCAAACAAATCCTGTGGACCAGATACTCTATCCATGATGTTATTGAAGTTATGGTCATGCAGCACTCCATACACTGGTCCCACAAGGGTCTTAATACCAGAAACATGTTTGGCAATTTCATTGCACTGATGCTCACGTTCAATGTTATAGACTGGGCCTTGCAGAGTTTTTAAAGTTGCCATGTGCTTCTCAATCTCATTAAAATGATGCTCTCTCTCAATGTCAAATATTGGGGACACTAAGTTTTTGACATCACTTGGTCTTGGTTCTTCACCAGCATATGCATGACCTCTGTCAATTTTGAAGACAGGACCTGTCAGTGTCTTTAAGTCTGCAACATATTTTTCAATTTCTTGATAATGGTGATTGCTTTCAATGTTGTAGACAGGTCCTTGCAGGGTCTTTAGATCTGCCACATGCTTAAATATTTCTTGGTATTTGTTCTCATGATCTACATTGTACACTGGACCTGTTAGTGTTTTTAGATCAGCCACATATTTTAGGACTTGACTGAAGTGGTGAGGGTGTAAAACATTGTAAACTGGTCCATAGAGATCTTGAGGTCCAGAGACACGATCCACAACATTATTAAAACTGTGGGCATGAAGTACCTCATACACTGGTCCAACCAAATTTTGAATTCCTGAAACATGTTTCTCAATCTCATTGCAGTGGTGATCTCTGTCAATGTTGTACACTGGTCCTTGAAGAGTCTTAAGAGTTTCCAAATGCTTCTCTATCTCCTCGAAGTGATGTTCCCTTTGTATGTCAAACACTGGGCCCACCAATGTTTTTAAGTCACTTGGCTGTGGCTCTTCTCCTATGTATGAGTGACCCCTGTCTATTTTAAAAACTGGACCTGTGAGCATTTTCAAGTCAGCTACATATTTCTTTATTTCTTTGAAACTATGTTTGCTGTCAATGTCATATACAGGGCCTTGCAGGGATTTCAAGTCTGACACTGATTTGAATATTTCACTAAATTTGTGTTGGTGGTCAATGTTGTATACAGGTCCCACAAGTTGTTTCAGGTCAGCTATGAACTTTACAATATGGCTAAATTTGTGAGGATGTAGAACATTGTACACTGGTCCCACCAGATCTTGAGGGCCTGAGACTTTGTCCATTACATTATTGAAGTTGTGATCATGCATTACATTATAGACAGGGCCAACAAGACTTTGGATTCCTTCAATATGCTTTTCTATTTCATTGCAGTGATGATCTCGTTGAATTTCATAAACAGGGCCTTGTAAAGTCTTCAAAGAAGCCATATGTTTCTCTATTTCTCTAAAGTGATGTTCTCTTTCAATGTCAAATACTGGTCCAACTAAATTCTTGATATTGCTTGGGATTGTTTCATCTCCTGTATACTGGTGCTGCCTATCAATTTTAAAGACTGGCCCAGTTAATGTTTTTAAGTCAGCCATGTATTTTTCAACCTCTTGGAAGTGATGGTTGCTCTCTATGTTATATACTGGGCCATGGAGTGATTTTAGTTCAGCTACATGAGCTAATGCACCTTGGAATTGATGTTGATGTTCTGTGGTATAAACAGGACCTGTCAACTGCTTTAAGTCTGCAACAAATTTTACAATGTGCTTAAAGTTGTGAGGATGCAACACATTATATACTGGTCCCACCAACTCTTGAGGGCCGGACACTCTGTCCATGACATTATTGAAAGTATGGTCATGCAGCACATTGTACACGGGTCCTACAAGTGTTTTGATGTCTGCAAAATGTTTCTGTATTTCAGAACAATGATGTTCCCTTTCAATTTCATAAACAGGCCCTTGCAGATCACGCAAAGAAGTCATGTGCTTTTCAATCTCTGCAAAATGATGCTCTCTTTCAATTTCAAAGACAGGTCCAACCAAATTTTTGACCTCACTTGGTCTGGCATCAGCACCTTCATAGGTATGTGCTCTTTCAATCTTAAATACTGGACTAGTGAGAGTTTTTAGATCAGCAATGTATTTTTCAACTTCTTGAAAGTGATGATTGCTTTCAATATTATAAACAGGCCCTTGTAATGTCTTTAAATCTGCAACATGCTTGTCAATCTCATAAAACTTGTGCTCATGATCAACATTATAAACTGGACCAACAAGTTGTTTTAGATCTGCAACATACTGAACAAGATGCTTGAATTGATGTGGGTGAAGAACATTATATACAGGCCCAACAAGATCTTGTGGTCCTGACACTCTCTCAGCAATGTTGTTGAAATTGTGGTCATGTAAGACACTATATACAGGTCCAACAAGATGTTGAACTCCAGATATATGCTTCTCAATTTCACTGCAATGGTGTTCCCTGTCAATGTTGTACACTGGTCCTTGCAAGTTTCTTAAAGTGTCTAGATGCTTTTCAATTTCAGCAAAATGATGAACCCTCTCAATATCAAACACGGGACCAACTAGGTTCTTTATATCTGAAGGGTGGGCTTCAGAACCACCATATAAATGATCTCTATCTATCTTAAATACTGGTCCTGACAGGGTTTTTAAGTCAGCAACACGTTTCTCAATCTCCTGAAAATGATGGTTTGAATCAATATTGTAGACAGGCCCTTGAAGATTCTTTAACTCTATTACATGATGTTCTAAGCCCTGAAATTTATGCTGATGGTCTACATCATAAGCAGGACCAGTAAGTTCTTTAATGTCTGCTGCATACTTAACAATATGACTAAAGTGATGGGGATGGAGCACATTGTATACAGGTCCAACAAGATTTTGTGGTCCTGAAAGTCTTTCCATTACATTGTTAAATTGATGATCATGAAGAACTCCATAAACTGGACCAACCAGTGTTTTCAAGTCTTCTACATGTTTTCCAATTTCACTGCAGTGATGTTCCCTATCAATTTCATACACTGGGCCTGTAAGATTTTTAAGGGATTCCATGTGACACTGTATCTCACCAAAGTGATGTTCTCTTTCTATGTCAAATACAGGACCCACAAGCTCTTTTACAGACATTTGTACCTTTTCATCACCCTCATAGGAATGTCCTCTGTCAATCTTAAAAACTGGTCCAGTCAGTGTTTTAAGGTCTGCAATATATTTTTCAATTTCTTGGAAATGATGATTACTGTCAATATTATACACTGGTCCTTGTAATGTTTTTAAGTCAGTTACATGCTTTTCTAAAATGTTAAACTTGTGTTCATGCTGCACTGTGTATACAGGACCAACAAGCTGCTTTAAGTCTGCAACATATCGGACAATGTCACTGAAATGATGAGGATGCAAGACATTGTAAACTGGACCAACAAGATCTTGTGGCCCTGAAACTTTTTCTAGAACCTTATCAAACTTGTGGTCTCTGAGAACATCATAGACTGGCCCTACAAGATGTTGGATGCCTGCAACATGTTTTCCTATTTCATTGCAGTGATGTTCTCGTTCAATGTTGTACACAGGCCCTTGAAGTGCCTTCAGTGTTTGCATGTGTTTTTCAATTTCAGAAAAATGGTGGTCTCTCTCTATCTCAAACACTGGGCCTACAAGAGCTTTAATATCAGTAGGCTTTGCCTCAGCACCTCCATATGCATGATCACGTTCAATTTTAAAAACAGGACCTGTGAGTGTCTTTAAATCTGTTACTAATTTCTCCATTTCCTTGTAGCTGTGATTATTTTCAACATCATACACTGGACCTGTCAGAGTTTTTAGGTCAGCAATGTATTTTTCAATCTCTCCAAATTTGTGTTGATGCTCTACATGATACACTGGACCAACAAGTTCCTTAATGTCTGCTGCTATCTTGATAACATTGCTGAAATGATGTGGATGTAAGCAGTCATAAACTGGACCTACAAGAGAAGGTTGACCAGATATTCTTTCCATTACATTGTTGAAAGCATTGTCATGTAGGACATCATACACTGGGCCTACAAGGTTTTGCACAGTAGTCATATGTTTTTGTATTTCACTGCAATGGTGCTTTCTGTCTATTTCATAAACTGGACCTTGCAATTCTCGTAGAGTAGCCATGTGTTTCTCTATTTCTGCAAAATGATGTTCTCTTTCAATGTCAAATACTGGTCCTACAAGACTCTTCACATCACTTGGCTTGCCTTCTTCTCCACCATATTGATGCTCTCTATCAATCCTAAACACAGGTGCTGTCAAGGTCTTAAGATTAGCAACATATTTCTCTATTTCCTGGAAGTTGTGGTTTGCTTCAATGTTGTACACTGGTCCTGAGAGAGACCTGAGACTCTCAACATGCTTTGCA
>JAAUYM010081097.1_pt1 | contig 16853 bp, 11 predicted proteins | sample 7278001 | NCBI WGS metagenome assembly JAAUYM01 (sample SAMN14350224, study PRJNA611818) | marine sediment metagenome | isolation source: surface marine sediment (1.8m) | place: French Polynesia: Moorea | collected 2018-08
AGAGAGAGAGAGAGAGAGAGAGAGAGAAAGAGAGTAAGCGAGGGAGGACGGAAGGAGGGAAGGCGATTTTTTTTCTTCAGTCGCCGCAAGGCCGGTGTCCCGAGAGGGGGAAAAGAGACTTGACGGACACGGACTGCTGCATATAATAAGGGGAGAAAAGGAGGAGGACAAAATTTCCCTCCCCGAGATATGCACGGCATAAAAGAAGGCTTGTTAACTTTCCCCCCCTCAGCTGCTTCTATAGTGAACTTACAAAGAAGCTTCGTCAATCTCGTGTGATTTAAGAAAAAATACGGTGTAGAAAAAAGAGAGAGACGAGCTGGACTTGCCTTTCTCTCTTACCATCCTCAACTCCTCAACTCTGACGGTCACTCGCGCGCAGCAGGGTGCGCATAAGTATGTTCCTGCAAGAGTTCAAGAAGATTTTAAAAGAAAATTAATCTTCAACGTTCGTGACCTGCCCACAGAAAAATCTCGTTTTCCATTCTTTTGGAAGAGATTCGGAAACGGCTCCTCTCTTCCTTCCTTCTTTTTCCCTCCTTCTCCCCTGAGGGCTATCCAATCGCGGCAGCCAATATCCGCTAAACGGAACTCAGAGGAAGGAAGAGCAGAGAGGAGGACGAAGAGGAGGAAGGGGTGCAAAGGGGGGGGGGAAGTCCAGTGGAGGAGGCAATATTGCGGAGAGAGGCATGAGGGAGAGAAGAAGTCGTCATCATCTGTCGGGTGTTGCTTTGTCCGTTGACGAGGAGAAGGAAGAGGAGGAGGAAACTGCAGAGGGAAGAGGAGGTCGACGATGGAGGAGGAGGAGGAGGTGGCTTAGGCGGTGACGGCGGCGGCGGGCGAACGATGGACGCAGAGGGGAAGAGCAACCCCGCGGCAGAGGTCATCGACGTCGTTTCCGCCACCGCCAGCACCACCGCCGTCGGCGACAGTGCCATTGCCAGCAACCTGGACAGCTACCTGTACGTGCTTGACGACGAGTACATCGTGGCCCGCGCGTCCGCCTCCAGCCCCGCAAACCTACCCTCCTTCAACGGGACGGACCTGGGGCTGCGACTGCCGGCGGAGGCGGCGGCGGGAGCAGCGGCCGGGGCGGCGGCCGCGACAGAAGGGGAGGAGAACGTCACAACCGTCCAACTGCCTGACCTCGGCTCAGACAGGTGCGTGCGTGCGTGAGGCGGAAAAAAAACTTCTTTTTCCGGGCTTCATTGTGCTTCCCTGATGAAGGGAGGTTTCTCAATCAATCGAGTGCAATGTACGGTAACTGTACTACTACAGCGTATTGTACTGGCAGTACTACGTATACCACACACTCAACGCTCCCAAAATAGCTTTGCATAGGTTAAAAATTTACTCGTTTCCGTTAATTCTTCCGATAATCGGCACCTTCACTTTGTTCCTGAGCGAGACAAGAGTCCTACTGAGGAGATTTCTCGTCACGTAGCCTGACAAGACCAGGTTGGGAGAGAGAACCCTCAGCCCATGTGGTATGTATGGCTCAGTAAGACACTTCGCTACATTTCTGGCCCATGATTTGCCACTTACACATCGTGTGTGGGAGGAACAATGCATCTTGTTTGTGTTTGGCCAGACGAAACAGTTACATCGCGGACCTACTAGACACTACCTAAAGTGTCTTAAATTTAAAAGCCGCCGCCGACCTGGTCGGCACATTTTGTGCTTCCGTTTTCCCTGTTCAGTTTATTGTTGCTGTCCTCGCTGCTGCAATGCAGATGTAGCGCGTATAGTAAGCATATGTCGTGTCGCCTTTCTAAAAGCTCCTGGTTAACGGAGCTTATTACCCGCAGCGACGCCAGCTAACTGCTAACTCGGAGGAAGAAAAAAGGGAAAGAGAGACAGGAGTCTTTCTTAATTTGGCCACAAACAGCGTGCTAACTGCTAATAAATTAAGCAGAGTCGGATCTGCCACCTTCTCGCAATGGCACTGCGGCATATATACTCGTATATACGTATATATACATAGCCGGCATGCAGTACAGTACAATGTGGGAATGGTCGTGCCCTTTAAAGCATCAAAAAGTTAGTCATTGCAAAAAAAAAACTTTTTGGGAAAGGTTGTTTTTCCAATATCTGAAAGAAGGGAAGGAAACTCGGCCTTTGAAAGTACTGAAAAGTCTAGTGCCATATGCAACAGGTTGAACTTGGAAAAAAGCTTCAATATTTTAATTATCTTCGATCCATTACTACTTGTAGTACATACGTAAGTAGTACAGCCATATGCTTGTTTGTCAAAAAGGAAAAAAATGCCCAGGTTGAATACGTTGCATTTTCTTCCCACAATGTGCAACTGTTAAGTCCAAAAATGTGTCCAAAGATCGCATGCATTGCCAAGATCGAAGTTGCTCTCCCTCCACTTCAGGTATCGTTGGGTTCGCAACTGCTCGTCCGCCATGGACAACGTTGACTTCGAAGACCCTCGCGTGGTGGGCAGCCTCATCCCGCTGGGCATCATCTGCCTAGTGGTGGTCTTCGGCAATGCCATGGTCATCGCCGCCGTACAGATGACGCGCAAGCTGCGAGGCGCCACCAACCTTTTCATCGTCTCCCTGGCCTGGGCGGACCTCATGCTCGGGGTCGTCGTGCTCCCGTCCTCCGCCACCTACGAGGTCAGTTGCTAACCAGGCTGGGGGTTCTCAACTACCTTTTCAGACCGGTTTCAGTAATTATACGTACCTAGTATATTGTCATAGTAGCAGCTTGACAACCCTGCCATACATGCCCTTGTCTCGTCAGTACATATCTGACATATTTCAAGAATAATAACTCTCTTAATACTTTATAATAAATTACATTTTTTTCTCACATTAATTACACACACACACACACCATTCACGTGGTTGGAAATAACAAAGTTGACACATAGTCAAAAGAGACACACCATCTTAGGTTACGGTACTACAGTACTATAGCTAAACTACGCGTAGTTGAAATCGATAACGAATTTAGCGTGCGGCTGTCTGGTGGGGAAAGAGCCTGAGCGAACTAGTTTTCTTTAACCTTGCTCAGACAAATTATTTGAAAAGGGGTGAATTTGGAAAATTAAGACAAATCTTCAAATTTCGTAAAATTATCTTTGTGCTCGAACAAGGGCACACAGAAACACACACACACACACGACACGACGCCGTTGAAGAAAAAAGCTTCCCCCCCCCAAGGTAAAAGGTCCTCTTTCCCTTGTCTCACAACCACCAACTCGCGTACTAGTACTGCTATCCTCCTTAGCTAGTAGGTACACAATTTACCTACTCGACAATACAACGCCCTGAGCAATTCGTATCGGGGTGGGGTGGTGGAGGGTGTACGAGTACGTAGGGTAGACGGAGAGGAGTGTGTAAGCCTTGCCGTACACTTGCCAACATCCTCCCCCCCTCCCAGGACTCGGGCTTACGAGTCTCACCAAGAGGGCATGATAACAAAGCCTGGTATTGACAATTCAGGATTCTGTATTGCGAGCACAAGCAGTGGGCGCTCCGATGACGGAATAAAACTGCCTCGAGTTCAGAAAGTCGGCCTAGTGTCCAACTTTCCACATTGTACCCTAGTTAGCTACTGTACAAGTTCCCTCGGGGTAGAGCAAAAAGAGACGGCGTAAGCTCACACATATTTTTTCCTTCTTACCGAGCTCACTATTTGCAAAGTTCCTACGGCAAACTTTTCCTGCCCTTGAGCCATCCATCCCTATTGCTCTGGGCGTAGGGCGTTAGCACCACCGTCATCCGCTTCTGTGCCTTCGCAATCCTAAGCAATGCGGCATGACAGTTTCACCGGTGTCAAGTCGCATGTTGGCAAGTTTTTTTTTAGAAGAGCCTCATTTCTCAGACAAAACTCCATTTAACAAATCGCCCTCACCTACCTCTTCCTCCAGCTTTTTATGCTATTCTAACCATCTTCTCATTACCTGCTTCTTGTCAGTTTTTAAAGCGCAGAACGAAAGTACTTGTTAAAGGCTTTAAGATCGATCATTAGTCCTGTCGTTATTTAGCAAGGAAGATTTTTATATGGTATTGTTCCTTCATTATAGTATTATTATTTTTTTTTTTTTGCATTACGGTACAATATAAGCAATAGTTATATGGTAGTACGTACCACAGTACTACAGTAAGTGTACTAGGTACGTGACGTTCCCATAATTGAAGCTAGAAACGAATGACGGAAATAAAAGTCTTCCCTAATTCTTCCTATCGTTCAGGTCTTCGGGCTGTGGCTGTTTGGCGACGTGTGGTGCGCCATCTGGCTGGCCGTGGACGTCTGGACGTGCACCGCCTCCATCCTGCACCTGGTGGTCATCAGCCTGGACCGATTCATCGCCGTCACCCACCCGGTCACCTACCCAAACCTCATGACTACCTTCCGCGCCAAGCTGCTCGTTGTCTTCGCCTGGGTCATGAGCTTCTTTGTCTGCTTCCCCCCGCTGGTCGGGTGGAACTCGGGCGCGGACTCGGCCCTGCTGGCCGTCCTTACGGGCGGCGGGGACAAGTACAAGAGCGAGCGAAACATGACACTCACCATCTCGCCGGGAGTGCTGGCGCCCAACAAGCGGGCCCTGGAGGCCATGCAGGAGAGGTGCAACCCGCAGTGCATGCTGAGCGAGGACCTCGGATACGTCCTGTACTCCGCCGTCGGCTCCTTTTACGCTCCCATGCTTGTCATGATGTACTTTAACTTCCGCATCTACCGCACGGCCACCAACACCACCAAAGCCATCCGACAGGGCTTCACCAAGGTTAAGGGCGCCGGCGGCGCGGACGGACAGCTCAGTATGGGCATCCACAGGGGCGGCGGCGCCACCGCCATGGCGCTGGCCAACAGCGCCGCCTCCACCATGTCGGTCCCAACAGCCTCCGGCCACCGGCTGACGAGCCCGCGGAAGGGGAGCGCCTCGATCTCAGGGCGAATGGGCGGCGGGGGGCACTTGTTGGCGTCGTCCCGGCGGACGAGCGCCACCTGCCTGGCGGTCAACGGCGGCGCGGGGGCCGCGGGGCTCAGGAGACAGCAGACCATCGCCATAGATTCGACGTCTTCAAGGTTCGGGGATTATTTTTAAGAGTCTGAATTTCTTGCTTTCGCCGCATTTTGACTTTGATCCTTAACTCTCTCGAAGGTCTCTTCCACGCTCAGTCGTTTCTTCCACAAGCAGCAAGACCGCGGCCAACGGCAAGGCCGGCGGCGCAGGCGGCGCCAGCGGCGCCAGCGGCGCAAGGCAGCGCCGCTGCAGCAACGTGGATGCAAACTACTTGACCGCCCCCTCCTTCCTTTCGCCGCACAGGAACGGCTCCCCTGGCAGCAGCCGGCAGAGGCACCTCTCCTCCTCCACCAACAGCCTCCACGTCCCACCCAACGATTTCGAGTCCAGGGGGCTCAGTCACTCCACCTCCACCTCGTCCGGACTCGGGAGACGAAGGGGGTCTTCGGCTCAGCAGCAACCATCGCCACAGCAGCAACAACAGCAGCAACCGGAGCAGAAGCAGAAGCAGCTCAAGAAGGAAAAAAACCAGGAGGAAGAGGAGAAGAGGGCCCTGCTCTCTCCTCGCCCGAAGGCCAAGCAGCAACAGCAGCAGCAGTCGAGGCCGCGCATGAGCCAGCACCAGCCGTGCCCCAACCACATCATGGGCAAAACCTTCGCAGAGCAGGGCACCCAGACCACCAAGGACGAGAGGATGATGGCTGCGTCCGCCTCCACCAAGGCCAAGAAGAAGAAAGGGAGGGGGAAGGAGCAGCAGCAACATGGCAGGAGGATCGTCTTCAGGTGGCGATCGACACAGGCCGGTTCGTCTTCCGAGGGCGGCGGCGCCGGCGCAGGCACCGGAGAAGGAAGGTCCGGTTCCCCGTGCAACATGGTCCAGCTTGCCGCCAAGAACGAGGAGAGAAGGCGGAGGCGCCTCAGCCTCCACAGCTGCTTCCACTTCACCAGATGGAAGCTGATGGTGACTGGGCGAGGGGGCGCCAGTCGGCGCAGCGCCAACAGCGGCAGCTCCGGCGTGGAAAGCGGGGGAGAAGGAGGCGGAGGAGGTGGCGCTAGCGGCGTGGCCAGCGGCCTGACAAGCGGGGCGCCGTCGCAGAGCGACCTGTGCAGCGTGAGGCTGAACCCGCCGGACTCCTCCTCCGCACAGCAGCAGGCGCACAACAAGTTCGGAAAGCGAAACATTAAGAGCCAGGTACAGACCAAAGAGAAAAAATGGTATTTTAAAAATAGTTTCCCGACTTTCGCAAATCGTTATTCAGAGAGAAATATCCCTTTGCCCTTTACCTGCTTACTCTTTCTTTGCTATTAAGTTTGTTGTGTAGTACAGTAAACGTACTCGTACGTACACATACAGTAGCAGCTCTGCTCCTGAAATGTGTTTCTTTAAGGCCGTCAACGGTACATACATGTAGTAACCAAGCAAATGCTCCTAATGATGTACTGTAGTACGCCCTTTTTTTTATACATGTCAAGCTCTCCATAGAAGAGAGAAGTATTAGAAAGGCCCTTTTCCTTGTACAATGTACAGTACGTTTGCCGAATCAGGTATTGCTTCGGGAAGAAAAGAGGACAGAGTTCCTCTCCTTTCCCTTCCCTTCCTTTCTTCGGATAACTTTAAGGGCGGAAAATTAAATACAGTATCACCCTTTCCCAGAAGTTTCGTCTTTCTCCTTCCTTCCTTCCTCTCTTCTTTGGTTTCCTTCCTCTTTCTGTCGAAAAGCAATTAAGACTCCTTCTCCTTCCTCTCTCTCTTCCAATTTCCTTTTCCGTCCCCTTCGCTTTCCCCCTCCGACAGTAGATTGGGACCTGATGACCTTTGTTCTCTCCTCCTTTCTCCTTAGGTACCATGTGGTACAGAAATGGGAGGTGTTTTTTACTCCCTCTTTTCTGCAAATGATAATTGGTAGTACGGTAGAAAAGAAGAAGGAAGTGCACTGGGACAAAAAGGGGAAAATTATTGTGCGATGTCGAGACTGTTATTTGCTGTAGCCTAGGTGGAATTCCTCCTTTTTCCTTTTTTGCTTTTTGGAGCGTGTTGTTTTCCTCCTTAGGAGTCAGACAGCAAGAACATACCAGAGAAACAGGGCAAGGTAAGTAAGCAAAAGGCGAATTGTGAACGCCAGAACGTGAGGAAGAGGAAGAAAGAGTGCTTGTTGTCTTGTCATTATTTACAGAATGTTGCCGGCAAAACGGCAAATAACGTTCAGGGAAAGGGGAAAGATATGTAAAAAAATCACTAAAACTCGTACCGTCCTGCACATACACTAACTGACCTTACATGTGGTAATTAGTAAGTATAACTGACGGAGATTTCTCCTTCCTCTTGCAGGTCCGACGCTTCCGCATGGAGACGAAGGCCGCCAAGACGCTTGGCATCATCGTCGGTTGCTTCATCTGTTGCTGGTTTCCCTTCTTCACCTCCTACCTGATCAGGGCCTTCTGCACCGACTGCATCCCCGCCATCCTCTTCTCCGTCATCTTCTGGCTCGGCTACTGCAACTCCGCCATCAACCCCTTCATCTACGCCATGTTCTCCAGGTCAGTGATGTGATGCAATCAAGGAAAAAGTACATAGTACGACAGGGAAGGAAGGAGTGTGACGACGACAAACACCCGACGGATGAATGAGCCGCTAAATATAGCACATACACGACGTGTTTTGGGGGAGATGGAAGAACAGACGAAGTTGGGGAAAGAGAGAGGGAAATGCGAAGAGAAGCGCTCTCTCTCACTCTACTAGGTGCTAGTATGTGCATCTTAGACACGTAGCACTATGTGCTGCGACGAAATCGATGCAAGCGTTGTTACATATTGATGCGGCGAAATGCCAGCATATTAAAGTAATGTACTGATATCAGCGTCGTCACTCCCCCATCGATGCATGAACGCACTTGCTATGTACCGGTATATTGCCATCGCCGTAAATGCGGATGTTGCCGCCGCCGCCGCCGCCGCCGCTCCTTCCGAAAAGGCAACGAAATGTCGATGCCACGTGGAAGAAGGAAAAATGCATCAACCCCTCAAATCTTTGATGGTACCGTACTTTGATACACCTCAATCTGAAAGCGTGGCTTCCTCCTTTTCTTTGTTTTCAGGGACTTCCGCAACGCGTTCAAGCGAATCCTGTGCCGCTTCCTGTGCCAGCGCCAGCGCGACCCCTACGGCCATGTGGGCGCCCTGGCCAGGCTCGGGCTTCCCTTCGCCCCTCAGACGGTGGCCATCGGGCTGGCAGACCGGTTCCCGCCGGGCGGACTTCCGCAGCCTGGTCAGCCGCCACCGATGCCGCCTCCCTCGGCCTCGCAGACGGCCGACAACAACTCCACCTCCAGCTCCACTCGCACGCAGAGGAAGAACAGCCTCTACCCGTGATTCCTCATACTAGGCTAGTACGAAGGCTAGGCTTGTCATACTTTCTCCCTCTTCCCGTCTATCTCCTCTAAAACATCGGAAAAGAGCACGTTTCTCCGCGGCAACACAGCAACCCAAAACACGGAGAAAGAAGACCAGGATCCGGGCGACGCAAATGATAGACGACGCATTGCGGGTTGAGGAAAAAAAGGGAAGGTGCCTGCCGTGCGTGAGAGGCCCCTCGATTCCATGAGTGTAAGAGCCTCTTCCGTATATCTGTGAAATTTTTTGTCCATTCAGCACGACTGAGAAGGAAAAAGGGTTTTGTGGAAGCAGAACGTGCCACACATTCTTCTCTCTCCTCTCCCCTCGATTCTTCATTCCGGCGGCCCCAAACGGCAATTCCGGGGGTTGCTTCTCGAAGGAGAAAGAAGAGTTCCTGGAAAGAGAGAGGTCAAGAAAGACGGGGAGAAAAAGTTTGGTCGGAGAGAGAGAATGTCTGAACAAGGTTGTTAGGATTGGAGGCATCCGACCAGCCAAGAGTTGCCCAGAGGGAGAGAGGGAGGGACGGAGGGAAGAAGGAAGTGGAAGAAACGAGGAGAAGGCCGAAGGGGAGATTTTTTCGTGGCATCACAAGCGGGCGAGAGAGGGCGAAGTGGAAGGGATTAGGGATTTGTTCTTTCTCTCCCCAAAAGGTGTGGGAGAAAGTGAGAGAGCGAGCGAAGAGGTAGAGGAGGAGGAGGAGGAGGAGGAGGAGGAATGGAGCCGACGAAAGCAGAAGAGGAGGAGGAATGTGCGTGCGTTGCAAGGCTTTTTCTTTGGAGGCAGAAGAGAGGGAGAGGGGAAAAACTTCCCTCTTTTTTGGAGTAGCGGCGGCAGCGGAGAATGGAGGTGGAGGAGGAATTAGGAGGGAGAGGGTCCTTCTCGCTTCTCACACACATGCTTCATCCGAGGAGACAGTGGCGTTGTGGCCGGTAGTTTTTTTGCGATTTTCCGGAGGCAGGCAGGCAAGCGCGCAACACAAGGAAAAAGAAGAAGAGACCATCAGAGACAAAGCACAAACAGAGTGAGGAGTTGTCTTAATGATGAAGACGAATGGACCTGATTCACTCTCGCGTGTTACCCACACACGCATGGAGGAAAGAAAAGACGGGAATAGAACTTTTGCGAACTTAACACAGGAGAGGAGGATCATACAGGACGTTAGAAGAGGACTTGACTTGCTCGCGTGACAATTCTTTCCTTTTCCCTCTTCCCGGTCTGGTTCCAACCTGGTGCCCCTTGTGCCCCTGTTGCGCCGGATACTTCCCTGGAAGAGGGAGATATGGCCTTGATCACACCATGAAGACAGGGAGAAGAAAGGAGAGGAGGAAGAAGAGACGGAAGAAGGCCGGAAGAACAAAGCATGAAGATTTGATAAGACGGTCGCTGCGAAGGGTGATGAAGGGGGTCGCATCCCGCACTAACGGAATCTTTTTCCTTAAACCCTCACGGCAGGAGGGAGGCCAATCTCCCTAACGGGATCATCGTGTTACTCCGTGTTCAAAGGCAGGAAATTGTGTTTGCCGGCGGAAGGATGAGGCGTCAGGGGAGGGAGACCTCCAAGCAAGCAAAGGGGGAAGGAAGGAGGTGGCATCGGATGGGGAATAAAAGTCGCGGCCAAAGGAGGAAGGAAGGGACTGAGTACAGTCTTGCAGCCGCGCCGCCTCCACAACCCCTCTCTTCCCTTGCGGTCAGGAAGACGAATCCTTCCCATCTTTCTTCTCTCCTCCTCCCCTCTCCCCCCTCCCTCTCTCAAGCAGTCTCGCACTGCATGAAAATCAGAAGTTTCACTGCGACGGCAACGGCGGCGGGAGGAGGAAGGAGAAGAAAGAGAAAAGAAGACGACTCTTTTCCCTTTCCTGATCCCTCCTCCTTTTCCTTTCTTTCTTCATTGCCTTTTCTGATCCGCGGGCTTTGCTCTCCTACTCCCTTCCCTCCCTTTTCCTTCACTCTTCCCAAGATAACGGGAGCCTTGCTATACAGTACTACCACGTACAGTACTTTACTATACTACAAGAAAAAGAAGAAGCGGAGGAAGCAACCAGCAACAACAACGACGTACGCAGATGGCTCGCCACAAAATGCGTTGACATCCTGCACGGAAGGAAGAACGTCTTCTCTTCCCCCTTTAACTGCTCCATTGTCTGCCTCCTCTCCCCCCGTTTGAATGGGAGGATCGGAGTCAGCCAAGAAGAGGGCACTGCAGAAGTGGGAAAAGAAGAAGATGGAAGAAGAGGAGATCTGGACCTTATCTTTACCCCATAGTTCTCTCTCTCTCTCTCTCACACACACACACGCACACCCACACACGTGCTATGCTGCAGCTGCTGCCAGCGATGCTGCCGCTGCCATTCACGGGTACGGTGGATGATGCCTGGGGGTGGTGGTTGGGGAGGCTAAAGGTGAGGTACGAAGAGAACAAAAGCAGAGGAGAAGCCCTGTTCTGCCTTTATCCGAGCAGTGATGCCCATTAGAGAGGGGAAAAGGTCTCCTATTAGAGAGACCCTCCCCCTGACGGTGCACACAAAGCGGGACACAATGCTGCCAAAGCTTCTCCCTCCCTCTTCCTTCCTCCACCTAATTGTTTGACGTTCTCCCGGGAATAAAGATTGAAAGGCCGTTCTGAGAAAGAGGAGGAGTCGGGGGAGACGGCGGCGGGAGCATTAAGGACGTGGAAACAAAAGAAGAAGGAGGAGAATGGAGCTACTAGCTTCTCCTCCCCTCTCACTGTTTAGACGACGAATGTGCATTTGAGCTGTACTCGTACTTCCAGCGCTGAGCTGGAGGTAGGGGTTTATTCGCCCTTCCCTCTTCCACATATCAGGACAAATGAAGAAAGAAAGGCAAGCAAACAGTGTTGTGAAAGCTCCTCAATATGAACTTTCCTCCCAGGAGGACAGTCTCCGAAACTGTGAAAAAGGAGACATTTAAAAAAAAGTCGATGTTGTCAAAGGAACCGAGTATCCAACCCAACTTGACCCACCCACCGACCCTCAAAAAATCCCCGTAGCTTTAAGGAAGTGAAGTCGTTTTACACCTACTACGTACTAGTAGTACATGGTTCAGTAGCAAAGAGACCAGAAACATACATGCGTGGAATCCGTATAGATATTTTTGTGACGATTAGTGTGGATAAAATATACACAGATGTTCCAAAACACGTCTATTAAAGGCAAAAGGCCTCCATTTTTTACTTTTTTTTTTACAAGTGACAGTGTAAAACGTTTCGTATTTATTATGCATTTAGTTTTCTTCTCTGTTGCGGAGAAATTATGTCTTTTATTCCTTTATGTTGTTTTTTACGAGGACTACGGGATATCTTTTTTATGTCATTTAATTGCTTTAAGATAGACAAATTGCCTTCCCCACGGTAGGCGATATTCTTTGTCAACAAGCTGTGAGCTCTTTGTAACTACTTGCAAGTACTATACGTACAAGTACTACGCACTAGGCATATGGGCTAGATTAGACGTACGTAGTAATAGTAGCAGGGGCATCGATTCACCTGGGAGTCTGTCGAAATACACCTCCTCCCCAAGTCATCAACCTCCTTCTCGTCTTCCCCCATGTAATGACAGAGCCTTCCTCCCACCTTCCCCTATTTTTTTTTCGGGGAGGAGGGAAGAGAAGTGACACATTCTCCTCCAGTGCGGTTCCGACGCTCTTACTTCTCTCCTACCACGACCTCCAAGGTAGTACTCGTACATGGTGGCAAAAGAGGTAGAAGCCGAAGCAGCCTCATGCAATATGCAAAGACAGGCGTATTGGCGGTCATAGTCATGATACTTTAATATCGGGGGTGGGGGAAGATACGAGATGAGATGAAGAAAATCAGGTCTGTCTATTTTTAATTCGACGAAGCCATGTACGTACGTACTACCGGTAGGTATATGTACTCACAAGTACTTATGGAAGCCATCGCGGAACAATGTCGTAGGTCCTGCACAATGTACTCGTACTAGTACTGCACAATGTCCAAGTTCCTGTAATGTAATCCTGGTACTCTGCGACCGTACGTACACAGCAGATCTCCGAATAAGGTTCTCAATGCGCAAGTCACCCTTAGTCTGGCCTGACCGAGGAAAAAGTGTTTTCCGGGGAGAGGGAGGGGGCTTGTTTACTATGTACGTATAAGTGGGAGAGAGCACGAGCAACACTCGACAGGAAGAGAAGGGTGTGTCCCTTATCAGGGATAGCAACAGTCAAGACCTCCTCCTCCTCTCGTCAGCCCGCAGTTTATGAATGTCAGAAAAGTGCTCATAAAACGGGCAGGCTGGAGGAGGCGAATGAGATTTTTCCTCTTGAGGGGAAGGGGGAAAGGAAGAGAGAGAGCTAGAGAGAAGAAAAAAGATGCCGTTTTTATAGTAATTTCATGTTTTCTGTGTGTGACGAGGGTGCGTTGCAGGAGAAGGATGAAAAATTACTGTCAGCCAAAGTGTCTGGGGGAAAGGGGAGTAAGACTTTCAGGGGAAAGCGGGAGAAAGGGATGAAGAACGAAACTGATGTTGCCAAATCTTGATAGGTGTGGACGGCGTCTACCTACTAAGCAGCACACCACACATGTACGCACATACATTTGGCATTCATCCTGACCACTTTCTTTCTCCTCCTCTCCGCCTTGAAAACGTCAGGTCTGTTCGTGCTTCGTTTTAGATATATATCTCCACCTCCTCCTCTCCTCAGACAGCTTTCCTCTCTCCTCCTTCCCTGTAAGATAACATCCGTGAGGTTATCTGCTTGTTGTAAGCGTGTGCGCATGAGAGAGAGGGAGGAGACACGGCGGCCATCCCATGTTTTTGTGATGTTCCTTCCTCCTTCTGCACATCATTGAACAGGTCAGACCTGTTTCCTATCCCTTATTAGAATGTACCTACATACGTACATGTACTGTACAGTCGATATTCTAATTCACCTGCACAGTATGACTTTGGTTTCCTTCACAGCATGACTTTGGTTTCTGATTGGTGCGCGTAAAGTAGCAGGAACGGCGTCCACTCCTGACGTCAACAAATTTCCTGACTAAGGGACCTGGAGGTGAATATCTAGCTATCCATCTAGCATCTTAAAATGCTCTCTCTCTCCTCTCTGTCGTCCTTTCACCGCCCTTATGCGTTGACGAGGTTCTCTTGTTAGAAATGATGAGCCTAATCACGGCGCATTGAAATCGTCATCATTCACTGCGAGGACGCCAAAAGATGGTTTCTTTGAAAGAAGAAGAGGCCGCCTGTATGTACGTAGTAGTACTACAGTACTTCCCAATGATCTATAATCAGGGAGATTCCAACTAGGCATCTTCGTCCATGTCTGTCATACGCTTGATTGAAGGGATGGAAGGACACGAGGACAAAGAAGGCCTTCGGGAGGGGGAGTTGGTGCCAGAACTGATCTTGACGTTTTTTTTAATGCATGTTCGACTCCGTACATAGAGTTGTTGCCACCAACAAAATCTTTTGAAAATCTTCTCTCTAATGGCTTGCTTTGCTAAGGGGAGATGACCTCCACTCCACCTCTCCCTCTCCCTCCCCCCTGGGGCAAATAGGCAGGGATTGGGATGAATGATGTGCGGGAGATAGTACAGTACAACAACATCCCACATCTCTCCACGTCACTCAGGTGTACTATAGTGATGTCCACACTGTGGGCAATCAGCCTGAAAAGCCAGTAGCCAGTGAAGCGAGGGAGGGTTCCAATTCAATGTATGGTACAATGAATTGCGAAACACTTTGAGGAACCGGTTTTCAAACATGCCCTTTTCTACCGCTTTTCTACCGCTTACAGTAGAGCGACCATGTACAGTATGTGAATAGCTATCATCATTACACCAAGACGAAGAAATATTATAAAAATATTAATATATTAATAGTAAAATATCTGAATAACAGTGTCAAATACAACAGTGTAACAGCGTAATAGTATGTGTCAATTATTGATACTTAAGGTGTAAATAATGGCATCAAATATATGACTCTCCATTTGATATGAGTTTCATAAACTTTTTTTTAATGTACAATATATGTACATGTACTGTATACCATACAAAATTTCCTTTCCAGGTCTAAGACTTCCATGGTGTGCAGTTGCATTTCCCTCTTGTGCTACTGCAGAGTGGCTACTGTAGGCGGTACAGTACTAGATGTAGTAAGCTCACCAAACTTGTGATAGTAAAAATAATGGGGTGGCTCCTTCTTCTCCTAATTTTACTATGTATCTGAGTTTCCGAGATGGGTGCCCTTCTGTGGCTCCCTTCCCCTGTGATAAGCTTTCTCAGGTTCTGACGAATCTGTCCGTCATCTCGCTAATTGTGTACCTGTATACATGCATCGAAAGAAAGGGTGGAGTGGGAAAGAATGGGAGAAGAAAGCACCCGACAAGATGTGACAAGAACAAGACAAACACCACGTATGAAGAGGTGACACCAGAGAGACATGAGACGTCGATGATCAGATGATGGCTCTTCTTCTATGTCACCTCCAGAAAAAAACACCGTATGAGAGAGAGACAGAGACCACACATCATCTCTCACGTAATGCTGTTGTGATTAAACAGGATAGATTGCCCTACCTACCTAGTACTAGAAACATCTCTCCTCTCTTCCCTCTGCCGGCTGGCTCCCATTGTGACATGACATGCGAAGACGTCAGCCCTTCCCTCCCTCCCCCGGAAACCACAGACGAAGCGAAGAAGAGGGGGGAAGCAGTGATCCTCCTTCCTCTCCTCCCCCGACCTTCAAGTTTTGTGAGAAAGCGGCCTGCGCTGAGGAGGAGGTGGAGGAAGAACCATTCATTCTTTTTATTTCGTTTGCTTCAGCGTCTCTTTTCTCTTCCTTGGATTCCAAATTTATAATTTGTGGTTGCATTCTACGTACATTGTTACACAGTCTAGGTAGTTAAATTGCTTCCTCTCAAGCAGACTGTACGTAGTATAAATGCTTTTATAGACAGAAAAGGAAAAAAAACCACGGGGCGAGCGGATTTTGAATCCTTTTTGTCCATTTGAGCGAAAAAATGAATTTAAATGTCCATTCCAGCTTTCTTCGCTGCCGCCGACTGAATCGTGGGATTTTAAATAACTTCAATTTTGTTTGCCCCTCCTTTCCTCTCCCCTCGCCTATCTCCTTTTCAATTTGTATCTTTTCCAAATGCTCCGAAACGAATTTGAATATGCTCTGAGATCATCATAATAGCATAAAAAAAAAACATCCCTGCTGACGCAAACGCTACAAAAGACTACTACAGTAGACTCCAGTTATAAGAGCATTTTTTGGGAATAGAGCAAACGTTAGTTGGTACGTACAACTGGAGTGCGTTTCTATCCGGAGCATTTACTTACCAATAGAGGCACTTTTGTTCTTTAAAAAACTGCCTTTATAAGCAGAGTGTTCTCACAATGCTGAAGCCACTGTCTTAGCATAGTCAGCCAAGAGCCTTTCCGCTGTTCTCTCGTACTTTATCTTCCGGATTTTCCGGCAGCATCCAGTGAGCTCAGGTGCGAGAAAAGGTTGCTCTCCTGGGGTACCGGGAAGGCGGGCTGCACATTTTCCCACTCCTTCCTCCATATGTGTGCAAGCATGCCAACTAAAAGTCCCACATCCGCCATCTCCCTCTTTCATTCACACTCTTCCTCCTCCTCCCCCGCCTGTATCTTCTTCTACCTCGGTATACGTACGTAGAATGTGTGGCCCATCTTTCTCCATAAAAAGAAAAGAGAGAGGGGGTTCAAGGAGCAAATTTCCGGTTCCTCCACTGGGCCACATTGGGGCTGCTGCTGCTGTGGCACCCTCACATTTTGTGCCGCGTAAGAAAGTCTAATTACCCATACATATGGCCGTACAGTCAAACCCCTGGCCCTGGCCAAACGGCCCGCTAAAGGGGCCACCCACGGCCCCACGGACACTGACCAAAAGAGGGAGAGGCACGCCTATAAAAGAATGCGTCGGTTTCCTTGACTCTCGCTTTCACACCTGAGGGCCGCCGCCTCCGAAAAGGAAGAGGGAAGAAAGATCCCATTATCTTGGGACTTTTAATCAACAATGTCATCTCTTCTGTGAGCAGAACACTGCTGTTGCTGCTGCTCATTTCTTGATCTAATATGCTGTAGTACTACTTGCGGTACGTATATGTACGTTCAACATTACCTGAATCGCATCGTTCTTATGTCTTATTGCTAACTTCGAACCAGTGGTCTCATCTTGCATGTAGGCCGAGGTGTCTTTTGAATAGTTGTACCCTTTTCTTCGCCTCCAACAAGTTCTTCTGTCCTCGCCTGCTCTCGAGATCAACACTTTTTAGTAGGTATGTATACAGGTAGTAGGTAGGTGGGTAGTAGGTAGGTAGGTAGTAGGTAGGCGTGTATATCCAGTAATATCCAGTAACTTGTGTACTTTCCCTCCCCCTGTTTCTATTCCACCACCACCAGCTCCTCCTCTTCCTCGTCCGACCGACCCCGAAAGCCAAGATCAGCCATCCGAGTCACCGAGCCT
>JAAUYM010032676.1_pt1 | contig 16850 bp, 21 predicted proteins | sample 7278001 | NCBI WGS metagenome assembly JAAUYM01 (sample SAMN14350224, study PRJNA611818) | marine sediment metagenome | isolation source: surface marine sediment (1.8m) | place: French Polynesia: Moorea | collected 2018-08
TATCATCCCATACACCGATTGCACAACTTATTCTAGAATGACAAATTAAAATGTATTGTATAGTAATTATATATTTTATAGAGTTTGTTGGATAGATGTAGTCCGGTATAGGTATCGTTATTTTATTGACCTTTGGAGGAGCAACTTTTCGACGGCAAGAGCCGCAAAAGCCTTCCACTGTGCCAGGAACGGCATCTAGGCGGCTCTAATTAGCAATGCAATAATAAGACTTTTGGGTGGCCAAATACAAAATCATAGCAACTTTCCACGAGCAAAGATTTCAAAACCTGAAGAGCTTTTTTTTCCAGTTGAGTAGGCAAAGGGGAGGAAGTATTGCGGGCCTAAGACAGGCCAGCTGGGGCTCACGTCAACAAGGACACGAGGCCATCGAAGAACTTTGATCTGTCCTCAGTTCTGAGCTGCACCACCGATGTATCGAAGTAGTCAAGGCGATATCTGAAAGAAAAGAAAAGACAACGCTCAAGTCATGCAACCACACGTCGGCACGGACGACACAAGTTTTTTGGTTTTTACTTTTGGAATAGGGTTATACAGTACTGGTATGTACAGGCTTCAGAACGCCCCTGGACTATATAACAAATTTGAAACTGTTCATAACTATGCCGAGTTTTTTTTTGTCTTACAGATAGGAAGCACACTAAAATACTTCCTAGTTTGTGACGTAAACTAAAAATAAAAATAAAAATCACGAACAGTTCTGTACCTGCAGTTTGTCCTCTTGAGGGCCTGCTCAAATGCCTTCCCGAGCAAGTTCTTCCGGGACCTGTCGTTGACGGGCGGCACCCCCGCCACCAGACACGTCCCTTCCGCACCGTGGAGCGGGGCCGACAGCACCAGCGGCAGGGAGTATGCCTTGCTGCGCCCGGTGACGGCGGCGTGCGCCCTCAGCGCGTGCGAGACCAGCAGGGAGAGGGTGGCGGGCCGACCGAAGTGGTGGGCGTTGGGAGCGCCATCCTGACAGGGCCAGGGGAAAAGTTATTCTGCGTACTTAAGTTCTATGTAGGCAACACTGGACGTGCTACACACACCTGAATAATTGCGTAGAGGAAGGGTCCGGCCGACACGATGCTGTGGAGGTCGAAGAAGGTTTGGACCTGCTGCATGACAGCCTCCAGCAGCTCCTTGGCCAGGGAGATTCCTTCCTCAAGGAGGGAGATGTGCCCGGCGCGCAACGACAAGGAGTCCAGGGCGCGCAGAAAAGCCTCCTCTTCTCCCTCCACTCCACCTGAAGGAAGGTTTCACGTTTCAGGGCACTGCACAGATTCAAGCAATTTTTTTTTTTTAAACAACCTTTTCTCTGCTCCATGATGGCGAAGGTGGCCCTGGCGATGTCAGCGGCACAGAACTTGTTGCGGTACCCGAAGGAAGCTGCGAAGGTGCCCTCCGACAGCCTGTCCATCCCGTACTTGTCGGCTTTCTGGGCGAAGATGCCGCCGATGTCCGAGCGCAGCTGGAGGTCCATGGCGGAGAAGCGCTGACGGCACTGAGACAGGGGCAGGCCGAGCTCGGCCAGGAACTCGGAGAGGCGCTGGACGCCGTTCAGGGTCCAGATGCGGAACTTACACGCAGTGTATATTGTGTGCTGCAGGAGGCGAGCGGAAATCTGGACTGGCCTTTCCTTCCCCAACCCAACCAATATATTAATACCACTAGCGCTACACCGACGACTACACCACTAGTGGTGAAATTTTGGCTTGCTCTAACCATCCCCATCACTAGAAACACCACTAGCGCATAGCCGCCCTGGCGATAGAGCAATCCATTAGTTTTTTTATGCATCACTAAATTAACGGTAACTTTACACCAGCGATATTGGTTGGGTAGGCTGAGAGTACGTGCGTAGTACAGAATGTACTTACCTGTAAGCTCTCATATATACTCCAGTGTCTGTAGAGGGCCAGGCTGAGTTCGTTGTCGAAGGACAGCTTCAAGCAGTTGACCGCCATCGATTCGGTGTCCACGCGATTGTTCAACCTAACAGGAAGAAACAAAATGCTTGTGACTCGAACTGGACACAATTTATTCACAAATTTATTGTTCAAATACAAATTATACAACTATGGGATGGGTACAATTTTATACAAAAACACAATTTATACAAAAATTCAGAAATTAGTTTCTTTCTTACCGAGCGACGTGATCCCGCAATGACTCCGCCTCCTCCAGGTGCCTCCGGTCGTCACTCTTGAGGAAGACGTGCTGCTCCGTGGCCGCCACCGCCGCCAGCCAGAGAAGGTCGTTGCTATCACGAGACAGCCTCCAGGCGAGGTCGTACATCTGTGAAAAGGATCAGGCCACAATTGCCGCTTAGGTAGGCAAAAATAAAAAAGGTTGTGTTGCGTTTCACCACCAGCACCCACCTGCATGGCGGTGGGCTCTCCGTAGTAGCTGAACTGCTGGTACTCGAAGAGCACCCTGCTCCTCTTCTCGTCCCACAGCCTCCTCTCCCTCCGCTTGAGGATGGCGCCCTCATCAAAGCGCTTCCTCTTCAGATCTTCGCCGCTCCCGTCGACGACGTTTACGCCGCCCTCCTCGTCCTCGTCCTCGTCCTCGTCGTCGTCGGAGTCGCGAAAGATGTCGTCATAATCGGGAATGCCTTTGCGTGGGTGGGTGGATATATGTAAAAAGGCCCACTTGTATGTTGGCCAACTATCACAACCCAACCAATATTGGTACCAGTAGAGCCACACCAACGGCTACGCCACTAGTGGTAATTAGTGATAGGGTCAAAATTTGGGTTGCTCTAGGGTTCTTTTTTTCACTATTTGAACACCTGCTCTGGCATTAGGACAACCCAACACTAAATCCATGCTAACGATATTGGTTGGGAAGGCTCCTCACCCTCGTCCTCGTCCCTCTTGGCGAGAATCCTGATCTGCCCGTCGTTGTAGACGTTGCAGACGTCGATGGGCCTGTGCGCGTCGGCCACGAACAGGACCAGCCTGGCTAGCTCGGCGTGCAGCGGGTCCTCCTCGTCGTCCAGGCCGAAGTCCTGCACCAGGTCGACGGTGGCGCCGCAGTTGAGCAGCACCACGTACCTGAGAGCCGCGCCGGCCTCCAGCGCCGCGGACACGTTGTCCCTGAAGGCCCTGATGAGCGCCGACCTGCCGGACACCGGCACCAGGGTGTACGGCACCTGGTCGCACCTGAAGAGGGAGACCAGGATCTTGGCGGCGCACAGGGCGTCCACGTCCAGGTGCACCAGCAGCAAGGTCCTCTGCGGGCCGCAGTCCGCCCCTCCCGACTTGTTCTTCGTCTTGGAGGTCCCTCGGAGGACGTCGAAGAAGTCCTCGCGGAGAGAGTCCACGTACATCTTGAAAAAAGGTTGCTATGATCACAAGACCGTCCAGGTTGGAAAATGTGGCACTAGCAGATATGGCCCAGATCGGCAAGCAAAGAATATTATTAGGAAAAAACCCTGTTAATTTTATGTTTTTGCTTGTAAAAATAAAGCTCTCTTCTTCACAGAACTAAAGTCTGTGTATCTTCTTGTTGTTTTAATTTGAGGCGCCAGATTTCCGTCGGGGCTGACTTGGCGCTGCCGCTGCCTCTGCCTGTTGCCACCACAATAACATTGGTTGGGAGAGGTTGCGGGAGTAAACACAAAAGGATGTTGCGTACAAACTCGCATGCAAATTATCAAAATAAAGTTCCAACTCCCCGACTCGTGTCCGGGACTTACTCTATGCAGTCGTTCCAGCACGACAGCAAGTAGTTTGAATCATCACTTGTGCTATTGTAAGCTACCCTGAGTTACCTGTGCTGGCTTTGTGTCTTTGTGCATGCCTACTACTGAGTTCCGAGTTCTCCCAACACCGCCTGCGTCCAAGGAGCCATGCTGCTGTGTTCGTCCGCCTTCCGCCTCCGCCAGACCCGTCTCCTTCCCCGCCTTCCTCTCGGCAGTCAAGTCTCACAGCCATGTTCATCCTCATCCTCCCCTCCGTACTTCTGGACGTCGGAATCCGACCCTACCAACCACGACCGGTCTCACAGAGGAAGACTCTACAAGGTTCGCCTTTCACTGGAAGCTTACCTTTAAGAAGAGGAAGGAAACCTTTGGGTGCTTTTCTTCTGCCACATTTTCAGTTGCCAAACTCGTTAGTGAAGTACCGTCCTTCCCTGGGCAGCGGCAAGAAGTTCCACCTGACGCTGCTGCCGAGCGATTACGCCGAGAGATGCACCGACGTCTTTGATGAGTCGGTCCTGATGGTGCGCAACCCCGCCCTGGAGGTGTTCGACTGCGTCCGCGCTCTGGACAGGGCCAAGATGGGTCGACCTCTCAAGTTCGTCCTATGGGGAAAGCCAGGTGTGTGCGTACAGTAGGTTGTTTAATAAGATGAAGTTGAGGAAAAACGGATCTTACTCTGGTCCCAAAGGTTGTGGAAAGACTCTGGTCCTTTCTCACGTCCTCCACTTCTTTCACACTTCCCCGGACTTTGTCGTCGTCAACTTTGGGAACCTCTACAAGTGGCTCTACAAGAACTTCGACGTGGAGAAGTCTTCCCGCGACCCGAAGCTGTTCGATCACGTCGTAGACTCCCAGATGCTCCTCACCCACTTTAAGGACTTCAACGCCGGCAAGCTAGAGGGCCTCTCCACACACCAGACCTACGTCTGGTCCCCAAGGTCAGCAGGGGGTGGAGGATGGACTTGGGAGGACAGTGCCTACTAAGGTGGAAGGAGGAGGACTAAACGACTGACCTTCCTTCTTCCAGAGAGAAGACTGAGGAATCTTCCCCTCTGATCTCCCTGGTTGACCACGGGATCGAGCGGCCAAAGTTTGCGTCCGACTGTGTCGCCTGCCTGATGAAGGAGCTCAGGTTGCACTGCAGGTCAGCTTCGCTATTTCTGACATCTTGAAAATCTCGCCTTTATTCAATAAGTTTTTTTAAAAATGCAACTCGTTTTCAATATTTTTTTTTCTCCCTCAGTGAGGGCAAATGCAAAGTGGCCGTGGTGTACGACGGAGTCAACGCCCTCTTCAACACTCTCAGACTAGTCAGGAAGTGCGTCAGTTGGAACAGAACCCAGTTTCAATGGCCCCACATAGCTTTTTTTCTTTCCCAGGAACAGCGTCCGCAGCCGCTATAGTCCCTACAAGACGCACCGCCATCCGGACGGCCTGACCTCGGTGGATGACCTCACCGTGGCCCGCACCATGAAGAAGATGCTTCGCTCGGCCTACGGGAACTCCGTGGTGGTGGCCACGGTGGACCACACCCTGGACATGGACCTGAAGGACACGACGGTGCGGCCGTCGGAGTGGTGGCGGCCGCGGGAGATCAATATGGCGCCGGAGACCAGGCCTGACACGCCGTTCGCGCTGCTCAGGCAGGAGGGTGAGGAAATTGAGGGAAGCGCGGACGTGTCTACCAAACGATCTAACCTGTCCTTTCGTCTCCCAGGTTGGGAGGCAATGGATCCCTTCATCCCCGTGGAGGTGCCGCCCTTCGACGATGGCGAGATGGACGTCATGATCGATTACTACGTCCAGAAAAGGTGAGGGGGAACCAAACAAGGAAAACTAAATGCTGTTGAAAATTGAAAAATGATAAAGGTTTTTTTTTCCTTCTCTTCCTTCAGGTACATCAGGGAGGACGCTGCGAGCGAGATGGGCCGCAGAGAGATCAGATTCGTCACCGGCGGAAACCCGGCAGATTTTTGGGAGTACAGTGCGATGTGGTGAAATAAACAATGGCAGGGAACACTCTCCCAGGGAGTATTATAAAGTAGGATATAATTTGGCGTTGCGCTGACTGTTAGTTGTTGCTTCATATTCTTTTTTTTTTTTTTCACCAGGGGATGCTAGTATTGTTATATCTCAGGAAGGTGCCGTGATCCTTGTCGGTCAGTCCCTGGAGTGTCTTGATCATGGTGGAGGCGCAGGTCTCGGTGTCGATGAGCCCGTTGGGTCCCCCCATGTCCGTCCTGACCCAGCCGGGATGCATGGACATGACCAGGACGCCCTTGTCCCTCAGGTCGATAGAGAAATTCTTCATGGCCATGTTGAGGGCGACCTTGCTGCATCGGTAGGCGTAGTTCCCGCCGCCGGAGTTGTCGGCGATGGACGCCACGGCTGTCGACATCATGATGACGGCGGCACGGCCGACGCCGACGGGGTTGCTCGACCTGGGTATTAATTAGTATAATAAAGAACTGTTCCAAAGAGACAGACCGAGCTCCCTTTGACGCGAGCGCACACTCCACCTTTTAGCGGCAGCTTGTTCCAGCAATGGCAAGAAGGCCTTGGTCAAGAAGAGCGGGGCGACGCAGTTGACCTCGAAGGCCTCCCTCATCATGTCCGGGGTGAGCTCTCCGGACCCGGAGGCCATCGCCTTGCTGGCGGCACGCTCGTTCGGGAGGACGCCGGCGTTGTTGATCAGCAGGTTGAGGCCGTCGTCCCCGACCTTGTCATGCACCGACTTGACGACCTTGTCGTAGGCGGTGTGGTCCGTCACGTCCAGGTTGAGAACGTGAACGTTGGCGTTCTCTGGAGCAAGAAAATCGTATTTACCACCATTACATACAATCGTACTTATAGATTTTTTCCCCCACCCTTGGCAATGTTCAAGAGTTCCTCTGCACGAGAGCTGTCCCTGCAGGTGACGAAGAGATTCTCCGGCTTCTCCTGGAGCTTCAGGAACTGCTTGACAAGTTCAAGGCCGATGCCTCTGTTGCAGCCGGTTATGAAGACGTTCCGCACTTGGGATGCCATTCCTTGAAACATAAGTCGGGCGAGAGAAAGAAATTGTGTAATAATTCAGGGGCGTAAAGAGGGATACAAAGAAAATAGGTCAAAGGCCGAATTTTAGCTTCAAAGTGGGCCAGAAGTGAAATTAAAAGGATGAAGTTTGTTAGTGTTCCCCGGCCGTGCAATTGTATGACACTTGGACAGCAACAGTCTTGCGTAAAGGTAAATCCTACAGACAAATTGATCACAAGACATAGGATGCAGAGGTCCAAGTAGTGTGACCCAAGTGATTAATTTACAGCGCTTCTCTACCGATGGTCGATGCTGGAATGAGGTGGAAGAACCCGGAGAACACTTCGGGCACACACAGCCGACGAAACAAAAGTTATATATTCTCCTTCACTTCAACTTCAGCTGTTGCATTTACGCATGCGCAGAAAGAAAGTAAAATTACTTGACGAGTAAACAAAACAGAAGAAATGGTAGTGTACACTGTACACACTACAAGCAAATCTCGACCACGACTATTAACTGCTGTGTGATATTTTGAGAAGTAAGTTTAGTTTAGCAATGTTGAGTGTCGCGTGGAGGCGTCCCACTTTGGGAAGGAGGCTCCTGGTGTCCGCCAGCGCCAGCGCCAGCGCCAGCGCCAAGTCGCCCGCGACCACCACGAGGTGGCGAGCGACGTTCTCGGAGGACGCGGCAACGGCCGCGGCCGCGGCGAACCCCATCGAGCTGGAGCGCATGCGCAACATCGGCATCTCCGCGCACATCGACTCGGGCAAGACGACGCTGACCGAGCGGGTGCTCTTCTACACCGGTCGCATCGACGCCATCCACGAGGTGAAGGGCAAGGACGGCGTGGGCGCCACCATGGACAGCATGGAGCTGGAGAGGCAGCGCGGGATCACCATACAGTCCGCGGCCACCTTCACCATGTGGGACGGACACAACGTCAACATCATCGACACACCGGGACATGTGGACTTCACCATTGAGGTGAGGAACCACCGTTGCAAGTAACTACTATAACATAGAGAAAAAAAATGGAACGGTTTCGGTCTTCCAGGTTGAGCGATCTCTCCGCGTCCTGGACGGGGCCATCCTCGTCCTCTGCTCCGTCGGGGGCGTCCAGAGCCAGACCATGACCGTCAACCGTCAGATGAAGCGGTACGGGGTGCCCTGCATCGCCTTCATCAACAAGCTGGACCGGACGGGAGGCGATCCCTTCAGGGTGCTGCAGCAGTTCAGGTCCAAGTTGGGACACAACGCGGCCTTCCTCCAGCTGCCCATAGGCAAGGAGTCGAACGTGAAGGGGCTGGTGGACATCGTCAGAGACCGCGCCATCTACTTCGACGGCGAGTTCGGCGAGAAGGTTCGCTACGACGAGGTCCCGCAGGATCTGAGGCAGCAGAGGAATGACTATCACCACGAGCTGGTGGAGCACCTCGCCAACGCCGACGACAGGTTGGGCGAGCTCTTTTTGGAGGAGAAGACCCCGTCGGAAGACCAGGTCCTGGCCGCGATACGGAGGAGCACCATACAGAGAACGTTTACCCCTGTGATGATGGGGACCGCGCTGAAGAACAAGGGTGTACAGCCTCTCTTGGATGCCGTCATCTCCTTCCTCCCCAACCCGGCGGAGGTCGACAACTTCGCCATAGATTCCAATCAGAAGAGGGAAAATGAAGACGGCGAGATGACCCCTGTCAAGATCAAGATGAACCCGGAGCGTTCGACCAAGCATCCTTTCGTGGGGCTGGCATTCAAGTTAGAACAAGGTAAGACGGATGATGTAGGTATAGTTTGTAAATAACTCATTCTACTGTTAACGTCCTTTCAGGCAAGTTCGGCCAGCTGACGTACGTCCGTGTGTACCAAGGGAGCATCCGTAAAGGGGATACCATCTTCAACAGTCGCACCGGCAAGAAGACCCGCATCCCGCGCCTGGTGCGCATGCACGCAGACAAGATGGAGGACGTGAGCAAGGTGTTCGCCGGAGACATCTGCGCCTTTTTCGGGCTGGACTGCGCCTCCGGAGACAGCTTCATCCTGGACAGAGACAAGACGCTCAGCATGGAGTCGATTCACGTGCCGGATCCCGTCATCTCTAAGTCTATCCAGCCGGCCGACAACAAGCACGCCGACCAGTTCGCCAAGGCCATACAGCGATTCACCAAGGAGGATCCCACCTACCGGGTGACCTTTGACAACGACGTGAAAGAGACCCTGGCGGCGGGGATGGGAGAGCTACACCTGGAGATATACGCGCAGCGGATGGAGAGGGAGTACGGATGCCCCGTTGTCATGGGGAAGCCAAAGGTTAGACCGAACGTTGTTTTTTTGTTTTTTTTTGCTATCCTGAAATTAAAATGTATTAATTTATGTTCGTAAAAAGGTAGCCTTCCGTGAGACACTAGCCAAGCGGATACCGTATGACTATTGGCACCGGAAACAGTCCGGCGGACGCGGAGAGTACGCCCGGGTCATCGGGTACTTCGAGCCGCTCCCGCCGGGGGAGAACACCAAGCTGGACTTTGTGGACAAGACGACAGGCGCCAGCATTCCCAAGCCCATGGTCCCCGGGGTGAAGAAAGGTTTCCTGAACTCGTGCGAGAAGGGCCTGCTCTCTGGGCACCGGGTGGTCGGGGTGCGGATGGTGCTGACGGACGGAGCCAGCCACGAGGTCGACTCATCCGAGTGGGCCTTCTACCAAGCCTCGGAGTTCGCCTTCCAGCAGGCCTACGAGGACGGCACCTGGCAGATCCTGGAGCCCGTCATGAAGGTAGAGGTGACGGCGCCGGACGAGTTCCAGGGCGCCGTGAACGCTATGCTTACCCGGCGGAGCGGGTTCATCGTCAGCTCGGAGGGCTCGGACGGATGGTTTACGGCCGTGGTGGAGGCGCCGCTGAACGAGATGTTCGGCTTTGCCAGCGAACTCCGCTCCAACACGCAGGGCAAGGGCGAGTACACCATGGAGTACTCCAGATATGCCCCTGCCAAGACGGAGCTCCAGGAGCGCTTGGTGGCGGAATACGCGGAGGCCTTGGAGGAGGAGGAGGCGGCCAAGAGAAGCGGAGGTGGTGGTAAAAAGAAGAAGAGAAAAAACTGAAGAGTTTACTTGACGAACATGAAAGATGGGCGGGTTTTGTGCTATTTCGCCTTGAAATAAAATCTGTCAAGTGTCATTTTTAGGCCTTTATTATTTAGCATCCTAAGAACTCTACATGCAACTTTTTGATCCAAGGCCTGTCCAAAAGAACCATGTTTCGTTTATGGGCATAAGATTTGGCAATATGAAAATTTTGACCCATATAAGTCCATCTCCACTGAAAAAGAGCACCCCAGGAAAATTTTAAAAAATATTATCCAGCAATTAAAAACACAAGTGTTGCTGGTGCGCACTGTTTACAACAGAATGATGCTGGTGGAGTTGGACTCGTATTGCCAGTTGATGATAGGGGTGAAGTCAGACATAGTTATTGTGACGCTGATTGTAACTTATTCATAGGTGGGGCACCTGGTGCTAATTTTGTACAGAAGGTGTGGTAGTGTGTGTGTGTGCAAAAATGAACTTATTTATTACCTTTGTATGTTTAAGGATCACTTCAAAATTAACACTATGGTTCTTTTCCCCCTCAAACTGTGGTATGTAGATATTACTAAGACGAGTATTACCAAATTTCTACTTTTTTTTTACAACTTACCTCTGTTTAAGTAAAAAAATTGCAATAAGAAACCCAACTTCTGACCTACATCTTTACCGTGTATGTTGTATTAAAAATGTATTAAAAATTTCGTAGGCAAAGCTTTTTTTCCTGATTTTTGTTTATTTGATCTCTCTTTTCATGCCAATTATCTTCTCAAGAGTACATCGAATTATTTTGGTGCCGCTCAAACAATTCTTTACTGTACAGCCAAAGGCCGACAACAGAGACCGACAACCAACCAACAAGTAACAAGCATGAGGGGTACCTGCTGAATTGGTCTACGTACAGGGTACATCTTCAACAAAGTTCGGGCAACGTCACTACCGTAGCGTGTACCATTATGTAGGACATCCACCAAGAGCAGCCCAGAAAACCCTGCCACTCATTAACTTTTGCTTTCCTAGCACTGCCAGCAGGAGACATCAAAAGCCTCTCTCTCATAGTACTACTTGATAGAAAGAGTCGCTTTCTGCCCGGCCCACACTTTTTTAAAGGGAGCCTCCAAGGGATCTAGAGACCCTCTCTATCCAATTCCATCCTCCTTCCCTCCCTCTCCAGCCCCCATTTCCGCGTCCAGACAACAACCCCGGTTGGGGCTGTGTCGCCGTCGCCGTCGCCGTCGCCCTGGAGAGAGCCATCGAGGTCGATGAAATGGAGGAAAGACAGAAAGAAAGCGCCAAGAAAGAAGTATCCTCCGCTACTGCCCAGGAAAGTGTGTAGTGCGGTGCGGAAGGGGGGTCATATACTAGGTACTACATAGTACCTACTACACAGCAGAGTCGGTCCGGTCGGATCGGGTCGACGGAGACTTTCCGCTACTCCTCGCGCACCCGCTGGGCAAACAAGAAGCAGAAGTTCGGCGCTCCTCCTCCTCCTCAAAAAGGGGCAGAAAGGAGGAGGCGAAGCCCATAAACGACCGCCGCAGTCGGCGCCGTCGGCGCCGTCGGCACCGCCGTTGCTGCTGCTGCTGCTGCTGAAGAGAAGGGCTTGGGGTTGGGGAGTGGCTGAGGCTGAGGCGGTACCAGACGACGCACTCAGGAGGAGGAGGAGGAGGAAAGGAACTAATAGGGAGAGAGGGAGAAGTTCGCAGGAGAAGCAGGAGCAGGAGAAGGAGACACAGCCAGCCACCGTCCACAGCCACAGGGGCAGGAAGAAAGGAAAGAGGGAAGGAAGGAAGCTGAAGAAGAACAAGCAGTGCTGCAACCCGGACAGAGAGAGAGAGAGAGAGAGAATTTTGTGTGCGTTATCTATTTTTGCAATCCTGTTTTCTCGCTTCCGCACGGCGGGGCCGAGCCCGAACTTCGGACCAGTTTCTGCTGCTTCTCCTGTGCCGCCGGGAGAACGCCTTCTCGCCCCGGAGGGTCCTTCCCCCCGGAGAGAACGCCCAGCCCGGGGGGCCGGAGACAGAACCCATGCGCCAGAAGGTGGGTGAGCGGAGAAACAACATTGGACATTGCAATTGCGGGACAGGGAGGAGGGGGGAAAGGGGAGGTGGGGGGCAGGAGGAAAGGAAAGATATATGCTTGCTTACATTAGCTCAACTGCGAATTTTTCTCCTTTTTTTGCACTGCGGCGTCGGAAGCCAGAAATTAGGAAGAGAAGAGAGAAGGAGATCAGGGGGAAGGAAGAAGTGTTGAAAGTGGAATTATACTGGATGCGGCCGCCCAAAACTAACCAGCTCCGTAGATTTTCGGTACGTCATTTAATTTCTACGAAGTTACGCACTTGCTGGTCTAGTTTTGGTCTTCAACATTTTTGACTGCTTGCCATGTTTCAAACTTAAAGGGGTGAATGAATGCATCTCTATGAATTTTCTCCCTCCCTCCCTTCATGTTTTACTCAAGTGTACCCTGTACTGTCTAGTGCTACCACTTATTGTCTCTTCTTATTACGTTTCAGTCGATCTCAAGCGTTTCACTTCCGGAAGTCGATCAACAAGCGGCGGGGAGGAAGATGATTCTACCTCCGGACTGAGGCGAAAGCGTCTGGCCTTCTTTTCCTCACCACTCAATCCCCAAATCCAATTACTGCTCAGTGTTCTGTAGCCCTTTCTTTCCCCTCTCCCCTCCTCCCCACTTCTCCTCTCACTCCCCATTCATTTCCCCACTCCACACACACACACATCATGAAGTCCAAGTCGAGTCGGCGAAAGGTGGGCACGGGCGGCGGGCGGTGGTCGCCGCTGTCCGGGCTTCTCCCGTCGTCCTCCTCCGCCCCCACTTTCGTCTTCTACCTGCTCCTCCTCGTCATTCCCATCCTGCACAGCGCCGTCGCAGAGTACACGTGGAACGGCACGGAGTGGGTCTGGAACGAGGACGTGAGAGATCCCTCCCTCTTCGCCTTGCTTTGTAGATTGCACGGATTTTTTTTTAATTTCAATTTTTTTTCACACATTTTCAGTCTCCCGACAAGACGGGGGACGGAGACGACCCGGTGGAGGAAGGCAGCGGCGACGGCGACGACGGCGACGTCGGCTACGACGACGACGACGACGGCGACCGAGATCGGAGTCGGGCCAGAGACTATGACGACGACGACTACGGCGACGAGGGGTCGGGCGATTACGACGACGAGGACTACGACGGCGACGGCGACGTCGCCGTCGACTACGGTGATGACAGGAGTCGCCATGGACGCCCGGAAGACAATTATAACGACAACGTAAGTGTGCAACAATGTTATTATTTTTAAGTAACCATTTTAATTCATTCTCTCCCTCCCTTCGCTACACAGGTTGGCACGGGGAGAGAAGACGACCTCTACCTGGAGGGTCCCACCTCCACTCCCAGGACTGTGGATCAGATCTATGGCGGCGGCCAGAACAACGTCAACAACTACAACAACAACGACTTCCAGAACAGGAGACCAAACAAGAGCCACTCAACGTCGTTCTTCGCGCAACCGGGCACGTTGGCAGGTACGGAGCGGGAGGTGTGCACTGCCATGAAAATATGCTAGGAGTGGTCGGGGAAAAAAAAAGGAAGAAGAAGTATCGTCTGAGGTTATGAGGTCCAATTTCAAACGGTGATTTTCGCCGTTCTCTTTCCTCCCGACAGCCGTTGTCGGCGGCGCCGTGGTGGGTCTGCTCTGCGCCATCCTCTGCGTCATGTTCGTGGTCTACCGGATGCGGAAGAAAGACGAGGGGTCGTACGCGCTGGACGAGCCCAAGCGGTCCCCCACTGTCAACTCGTACTCAAAGGCGCCCAGTAGAGAGTTCTATGCATAATTTTTAGCAGCTGCGTAGGATGAGGAACCCACTACTATTATTATATATACCTACTATAGCCATTACGCATACTAAGCAGACCGTCATGACTATTATTATTATCATTAACAAGCCAATAAAGAAGTTTTTGTAGGATGTCGCTGTGCCATGATTTCCTATACAGGACGACAGCTTCCTACCCACTTCTTCACAGTTTAAACTGACACCGTACACATAGTATCATTGGGAGTGATGATGCTTCACGACGAGAAGCACTGGATTTTGTTCGAGTCGTACGACGCCAGCGCGAACCTGACTCCCTTCGGGTCCAGGAACTTCACCCCCGTCAGTAGGCAGTCGTGGATGGGATACGAAAAGGCGTGCTGCACGATCTTACCCTTGTTCGACAACTGCCATATCTGTTTAGAAAAAAAATTAGAACACGGCAATTAACTGCTTCCTTAAAAAAAATCTGTGATACGACCTACCCTGACAAACCCGTCCTCGGAGCAGGTGACGAGCAGCCCGGACTGAGAGGCAAGGTCCATGCCGGTGACCCACCCCGCGTGGGCGGCCACCTCGGCTACCACGTACCCGGTCGGCAGGGAGAACACCCGGAGCAGCCCGGATCCGTACCCGGCCACCGCCACGCCCTGCCCGATCCTGTTCCACAGCGCCATGGCCGTCACTGCGCCGTCCGACAGGTGCGAGTCGATCTTGGCCTTGCGGGTGATGCCGTCAGAGGCGGCCGTGGCGCCGAGCGACCACACGTTCAGCAGTCCGGTCTCGTCCGCCGACACCATCATGTCCTTGGTGGCGGCGGAGGCGCCCGCGCCGGAGGAGGAGGCGGATGAGACGGTGGTAGAGGCCAGGTCGGTGATGGGGTGCCAGTGGCTGCGCTGCGAGTCGGCCACCCTGCAGACGAAGCCGTCCTCGTCGCTCGCCACCTCGAACACCACCACGGTGCCCGTGTGGATGCCCACCGCGATAAAGTTCGGCCCGATGGCGGCTATGCCCCTGGCCATCCCGCCGGCCACCAGGCGGTCGTCCACTCCTATCCCGTTCTCCGTGAAGTCGTACTCGTAGATCTGCGTGCTGCCGTCCCAGTCAAACAGCTTTATGCCTGCTTGGCTACCTAACAATTTTAGGTATATAGGAACATCCATTATTCCTCTATTTCTATAGTATCAGACGTGCCACTAAGACGCAATTGACGTTGTCTGGTACGCGTATGTTACCCAACACAAGAACTGTGCAGTTCTCCAGCGGACACCACTTTGCGGCCGTGACGGCGACGACGACGGACCCGCCTCCCTCCATCCCCTCCGCCGGCGCCTCGGCGATCGCCGTCCTGCTGTACTGCAGGTCCACCTTGGAGGCCGTGGGGACGTCGTGCGGGCAGACGGCGGAGAAGCCGTCGCGCCTCAGGGTGCCAAGGTAGATCTCCCGCCACTCCGGGTCGAAGCTGACCACCTGCAGGTTCTTAGGCAGCATGCTGACGCTGTGCGGCACCACCACGGAACCCTTCTTCTGGTACATGTCCGAACAATATGTTTTGCGAAATGTGCGTGGGACACCTTTCTCTCTCCCCCACTGCTACTACTACAGTAATACCTTTCCTTCCTCCTCCTCCCTACAATTCTGAAGCCTTTCTCAATCAGGTATGATTGGTCCCACTTCTCATGCATTCGTTCGGCGGCACAACTCCGAAATGACAAAAAAAAGTGCAGGAGTGGTCATAATTCATTAGGAAGTTGCAGTAGCGAATAAAATTGATGTGTACACTATACTAAGGTACTATACGTAACTAGAAATGCAAGTAACAATAATTTATTGTCAGTCAGTCCTTTTTTCCCTCGGCTTCAGCGGCAAGAAAAGGCGGGAGCACCGACATTTTGGAACAGTTAACTCCACAACTGTAGCACAGTCTCTCCTCCCCCTTCCCAATGCGAAGGTCCTGGAGCAGCACAGCCTCGTCCTTGGAGAACCCCTCCGCCCCCCGCAGGGACACCGCCCGAGAGAACTCCGCCGCGTTCCTCGCTCCGGAGGACGCCTCGCCGTCGCCGTCCTCGCCGCCGCACAGGGCGCAGGGGGCGCCGGTGGCGGCAGACGGAGAGGGCTCCAACTTGGCACCCGTCCGTAGGATCGTGGGCACGGTGGCGGTGAAGTCCTCCTGCAGCCTGACCACGAAGTCCTCCGTGAGGCGCTTGATGCTACTTAGCACGTCCCTGCCCTAAATTGACACCAATGCTCATAAAGAAACATTGTAATATTGTTAGAAACATATCTTAATGTACTGCAGTCGTACCTGGGAAAAAGTGGGTGGGACGGAAGGCGGTGGCAACTTCATGAGTGCGTTGTACATTGCCACTTCCTTGCGACTGAAGTCCCTCATCACCCGTACGATGGTGATTCCCTTGGAGTCCTTCTCTGCGGATGAGGAGGAGGCCTTGTGGTGGCGGTCGTCCAGGTACCCAGTGTCAGCAGAAAGGTGAGCACCACGCCCAGCTGCCATGCCTGCGAGAAAGGCAGCGAGGGGTTTCTTTTTCTTAAGAGACACCTCTACCTGCTAACTAGAATTAACACACCTGACATGAGACTAATGGCCAGAGTTTCGGACGACTCTCCGGTGAATATCTTTGTAGCTCCCAGCACTTCGGCGATTTGTAGCAACACCTGAACAAAAGAGACATCCTCCAAAACTGCAAAACCTCAGTGTTTGAAAAAGAGAGCTTTTTTTCTCTCACCCTCCGCCTCAAATGCCTCTGTAAGGCCTCCTTTGCCGACAGTTCCGAGGTGCCGTCCAGGAGTCGGCGTAGTTGCCCCGTGGATGTCTTGCTGGGGAGACAGTACTGGCCCCCGTCGCCGCAGCTCTTCACAAACTCTGGACGAAAGTGCGACTCCAGCGCATGCTCCAAAGAAGTGCAATACACCGGGAACGGGAAATCCCCAGCTTTCCTGATTAGCTCGTTGACAAAGGCAAACCTGACACAAAAAAGAGAAAATAGCAGTGGATCTGCAATATGGAATAGAGCCAATTTTTGCATAAACAACATCCAGAAATACGACAAAAGTGTGATACAATAAACATTGATATTAAACTGCTTTTTACCTCATCTGTTTTTGTGTGAACAGAAGAACAGTTTCAGAAAGAAACACCTTTAGCTGGTAGGATAATTGCTGCAATTACTACTGCCACATTTAGAAATTGCATCGACAAAGA
>JAAUYM010043129.1_pt1 | contig 16816 bp, 25 predicted proteins | sample 7278001 | NCBI WGS metagenome assembly JAAUYM01 (sample SAMN14350224, study PRJNA611818) | marine sediment metagenome | isolation source: surface marine sediment (1.8m) | place: French Polynesia: Moorea | collected 2018-08
TTCTCATCCTCACCCTGTGCACGTGTTTGACCACCCGAAAGATAAAGAGGAACTTACATCACAACCGCAGCACCGACATGTCGGCCCTCTTCAAGCTGGCCGTGGTGGTGGGGCTGCTGTCGGCGGTGGCCATTATGCTGGAGAAGCACCTCCCGCCCATGGAGGAGCAGGTGACGGACGTCGGGCAGCTGAGCAAGGGACTGCAAGAGTGGCGCAGGCGGGGAAAGTTGTACGACGTCCACGGGTACCAGGTGACGACGACGCAGAAGATTGTGATCATGGAACCACACGACGCCCCACGATTTCTGTGCTTCTTTCTTTCCCTCCCCTTCCTCCAGATGTTCGCCATTGTGGAGGGTAAGGGCCCCGAGACGATCGTGCTCTTCCACGGGTTCCCGGCCTCCAGCTACGACTACAACCGGGCCCTGGAGCACCTGACCAAGGAATACAGGGTGGTCCTGTTCGACCACCTCGGATTCGGCTTTTCGGATAAGCCGGACGAGGTAGAGGAAGAATTTGCAAGCAGTCAACCGTAATTTCAACGAGTACCATGTCTATTACTGATTTGTTACTAGGTTTACTACTGGTTTATTATTACTATTTATTAGTTTTATTAGCACATTACTACAATGCATTATTAGGACATATTTATCAACGCTCTTGCACGTCAAGCGTGTGTGTGAAACAATGTTGACAAATGTACGATATGCTAGCCAACCCCCCACACATACCTAAGGACTGTCTTTTCCTTAGGTGTACACATACTCTCTGGTGGACCAGGCGGAGATGGCCCTGTCGCTGTTGGGCGTCCTCGGCGTGGACACCGGCGTGCACGCCGTGGCGCACGACATGGGCGACAGCATCCTCACCGAGATCCTTGCCAGGAGGGACAGGGGGATGATGCCAGACCGGTTCAAGGATCTCTTCAAGGTATGGGGGGGGGGAAAGGGGGGTCAGCCATACACGGCTTTTTTTTTAATGAAATGTCTTTTTCTTTCAAATCCCAGTAAAAAATTACGAATTTCTCTCCAGAGCGTCACCTTCACCAACGGCGGGATGCTGTTGGACCTGGCCAACTTGCGCGTCTTGCAGAGCATCTTCAGGTCGACGGGTTTTGCACCCTTCCTGACCTCCCTGGCCACCAAACTACCTAGAGAGTGGGTAAACGTCCCTTACTCAGCACAGGTATGCGAGATCGTGGCTCTTCTCAAACCCAGTGTAGTGTAAACCTCATTATTGTGAGTTAGTTGTGTCCTTGACTTGTGGTGGGGCACATTTCTGGGACAAGTTTGTATCACTCTTTCAGCTACGATCCATTTGGAGTCCGAGTTACAGCGACCCCCACCAGATGGAGGAGGACATCGGGGACCTCTTGGCCCTGAAGTCCTTCAACGGAGGCGACAAGTTGACGCACAAGACCATGTCCTACCTGAACGACAGGTAAAGTGGAACCTCGACGTAACCACATGGCACTACAGTAGTACTCTGTACATGATGCAGTTGTAGCACCTCAACATAACAACAGGTCGCATCGTCGCTACCATATCACTGTATAGTATACTAGTTCAATTTCCGTTCGCCAGGTCCCGCCTGGAGCCCCGTTGGATGTCGGCCCTCTCCCGCCTGGACGTGCCCGTGATGCTCTTCTGGGGCGATTCCGACGCCGTCTCTCCGATGGACATCCCCAAGGCGCTGGTCAGGGACCACATCCGGCAGGACATGTTCACGGGGAAGACCATGAAGGGGACCGGTGAGACCTAATAAAGGATACCGTAGTGTACTTTATAAGATCATGGAATTGGGGCATTTTTTTTACTCTTGTCCCGATAGTGACTGCGCTAAACTTAAATTTACCTTTTATTTTTTGAAGGACATTTTCTCATGCTTGAGAGTCCCAAGGCTTGGGCGGACACGATCAAGGAATTTGTCTCGGGCGTCAGCAAGAAGAAGGCGCCTTCGAAGCCCTCAAAAGCAACCACGCAAGAAGGAGCAGAAAAGGAGGACGGCTCAACCTGAACCTTTTAATCAAATGAGATAATGATTTTCTGAATCAAGATGGTGGATGTGGTGTCCGACGCTCACTTTGTTCGTACAGTTTATAATTATTTAAGAGAATACATTGTAAAGTCGGATTATTTTTGAAATGGCGAGGTTTTTTTGCAGTAGATTTACCTATTTCTGTAAGAGGGAGTAAACAAAGAAATATCTTTGTTTGATTAAACACCCTTTCTCGATCATGAATGAGAAGCATTGTGCTACGAACGTAGTTTGAGTGACCGTCCTAAATAGAGACCCCGATTAATTAAAGATTCAAATATACGTACAGGATGTCCCCCCCCCCGACAAAAAAAAGTGGACCGGTACACTCATTGCGTTTTCCCATATACATTTTTTAAAAATATAATATGGGAAATGCGACATGAAGTGTATGTACACCTTTTTTGACATCCTATACTTTAGATATACTTCCCAAGAGCAACAAAGGTCTCCTTTCACATCTTTCTCTTCTCTCCACTGTGCTACCTATAGTACTACCTACCTACGTACTGTACATACACGCGCTGTTGGCTACCCTTCATCACTTTCCTCCCTTCCTCTTCCCCTTCCCATCCACAGACCCCTCTCCAAAGTTTATATACAAAGTCTGTGTGTGTGTGGGGAGGGTTCGGGTGGGGGAGGGGGACCGATTCCACGATTTGCTTTTTCTACTCTCTACCCCGCTCACCTAAAAAAAAAGTACTTGGCCAAAAGCAAGGGAAAGTCCAGGTTGAATGACCAAAGGCAAAGTGATGACTCACTTGCGATCTAGTAACTGCCCGCCAAAAAGTCGCAAAAAAACCCCATTTCTGTCACTCAGTTTTCGCGAGACTATCAACAAAAATTTTCAGAAACGTTTTTATTTTTTTTCTCCGGACAGAAAAAAAGACCTCTGCGCGCGCTGTCGAAATTGCCTATCAAATTTCAAGCCATACTACGTAATCCGCGTCTTTGAGGAAAAGAGAAGACAAAAAGAAATCGTCAAGAGAATTAGTTGTACCGTACGTGCAATCAAGCGAACATTTATATTCTGACTACTTGCATCAATTGACTCTCAGTTTATATGTAGTGCCCTCTCACCTCTCTTTCTTCCCTTAGACTTGTTTAACTCTGGTCTTGCTACACCCTCCCCCTCCATGATTCTTTCTCTCCCTCCTCTTGTTTCAGTGTTGCAGCACCCTCGGTTGGGGAGAAGGAGAAGCGAAAAAAAGTGTCGGGAAAAAAAGACGTCCTTAAAAGCGTCATTCTGGGTTAGTGATGCCGATTGAAAGTGACAAGTTGCTGTGAGATATTCTCTCCCAAAAGTTGAGTGTGTGTGTCAGACAAACAGGCCAGATTTCTCCTTAATACCTATAAAAACACAGCCGATCGATTATTTACAGGGTGAGTTTACACTCAATTCCCATTTTTTTGTGAGGGGGGAGGGTAGCAGTTGGAGCAGCTGTTCTTTTGAGACGAGCTTCTACTAGGTGTGTGTGTGTGCGTGCAATAATTAGCCCCATGATCATTTTCAGATAACAACAATGTACATGCATTGCATTGGGGGGGGAGGGAAACGGACTAGGAGAAAGAAAGAGAGGAGGGAGAGAACGATTAAAGCGCTCACAGCGATCAATAAGCAAACACTTTCCTGGAAAAAATTAAAATTGGGACTAATTTTTTTTCGGGGAGGGATTAATAGGTGTGGGCTGATGTTATACACAAGAGTTTGCTCATCTACCTACGTAGTACTAGTATGTGCGCAAACAAAGTAAGTATTGCAATCTCATATTAATTGCCCGTTATGCACTATGCGTGGACAGAATTGGGTAGTGGTGGTGGTGGAGGGGAGAACTCTCTGAGGAAAGGATTGTAAATCAAGGGGGGGCAGCTGTCAGCCTACACGAGCACGATTATTTGATTATTACCGGTGTGTAGCCGGCTGATCGCTGCAGCAGGCAATTTCGCAAAAAAAAAGATAATCTGAGCAGCCCCTTTCGGTCGCCAGAATTGTTGCAACAAGGATGGGTCGATCAAGGAGGCAGGAGCAGCCGGAAAGAGTTCGCCAGCGGCAAGACGCTGGCTACCACCAACCAACAGGATATTACCATCGTCATCATCCTTCTTCAGCAAGCAGACAGAATCAGGAGCTGCTGCAACATCAGCAACAGCATCACCGTTACCAGCAGCCACACTGCTACCCTCACCACAACCCCGAAGCGGCCGCCGGCGGCGACGGCGGCGACGGCAACATCATCAGTAGTGGCAACAGCAGAAAGATTAGCGAAAAGACCAGCAACGCCAACCCCATGGGCATCCACGACGACGTCTACTCGGTCCATCCAGACTTTGGGGGCGGGGGCTGCATGCCAAATGGAGCAGCGGGAGTGTCGCCCAGGAGCGCCACCAGCCCTGCCACTGTCTACCAGAGCAAGGCTGGGAGACACAGGGACACCTTGGAGTCAGGCGACATCAACTTCAACGGCAACTGCGGCAGTAGCAACAGCAACGGCAACAACGTCCACCAAGTCCTGCTGAAAGCGAAAGGTGATACCACCTCCCCAGACTCCTCCGCCGTCCGCCCCGGTGGCGGCCGTCGCCGCTTCCGCGTCGTCCTCGCCGTCCTCGCCATCGTTCTGGCCTTCGTCGTCATCGCCGTCACTGTCCTCGTACTGTGGGGGATGATGCAGCGGGAGGAGGAGGGGGAGAAGAAGGTGGAGGCAGGAAGGAACGCAAACGGTAAGGCAGCACTACTATACCACTACAATGAATCTTTTTGCTGCTGACCACCTACGGTACACTGTATATCAGGAGTTCTAAGTAGTATGGGTTGCTCTCTACTCATCCTAATTCTCTTAAAACCAACATGACCAGAAATCCCTCCCATTTCACTCACCTCACCTCACTTCTAACAGGTATGAGGGTAAATATTGTTTTAAAAATATACATACAGACTTAAAATATACTGTATTTTAAGGACCTACGGTAAGTGAAGTTGAAACGCCCAAACTACTTGCTTGAAGCACTATTTCAAAGTCCAAGAAGACCTGCTGCTAATCAGATCTATCACTTACGTCGTGGCCGTCAACATCGGAAAGTCAAAAAGTTAGTCAGAAAAATTCAAAGTTGGTAATCAATAATAAAGCAATCTTTACTATTTTGACTGTGGCATTCTCTACTGTACTACTGCAGTACCTATACCGTATACCTATACTACGATACTACACAGTGGTAGATGGCACCCGTTCCCTCGATTCCGCCGTCTGCCTGACCCCCGAGTGCGTCCGCGCGTCCGCCGCCATCCTAGAGTCCCTGGACGAGTCCGTCGATCCCTGCGAGGACTTCTACGGTTACGTCTGCAACGGCTGGATAGAGAAGCATCCAATTCCCAAAGGTTAGGAAGCATCACTGTGACATCTAGTACAATTTTTTTTCTTCTAAGACAAAAAAACCCTTTATTTTTATTTCTTTAAAAAAACTTTTGGTATATTCTGACATACTGTACAAATGTTGGCGTTAAGGCCAATCTTCGTGGTCGATGACTGACGAGAGGAGCGAAGAGAATCTCCAGATGCTGAGATCGCTGCTGGAAAGGCCAGTGGACCACAGGCACGTACATAGAATAAAAAAAAACTGATTTGAGTTTTTTAATTTCTTTTTTTTTGCCCAACAGTTCTTCCAAGTCTGAGCAGAAGGCCCAGCTCCTGTACCGCTCGTGCCTGGACTCCGAGGGGGCCATCGAGGCCCTGGGAGCGAGGCCCCTGCGCGAGGTCATCGCACAGGTCGGAGGATGGAACCTCTCCTCGTCTAACGCAAAATGGTACGCATCAGAAAAGCATCCTGCTTTCAACGAACTTGCTCCGCTGTACCTGATACTAGGATGACGTTCCAGGTCTCCCTGGTTCTCCTCCTCCTCCTCCTCCTCAGCCCGTCGCCTGGACTTCGACCTCCGGCGCAAACTGCTGTCGGTGCAGCGCTTCAACACTGACGCCCTCTTCAGCTGGTACGTGAGAGAGGGGGCCAACGACACGGAAGCCTACGAGCTGTTCGTCCACCAAGGTCAGTGGAGGGTGGAGTGGCGTATCAAAATTGCAAAGGACATTCCAGAAAACAAACAAGCTGCTCAGGCAGCCTTATAGTAGATCACCTTCAAGTGACATAAAAGTAAATTAGTACTCAACTTACCCGAATGATTCCAGTTTTACAAACAAAAAAGCCAATGCAAAAGTCTGGCAGGAAGTACCTACGTAGTAGTCGACTCTGACTCTCTCTCCTCCCCGTTCCTCCGCAGGAGGTCTGTCCCTCCCTTCCAAGGAGATGTACCGCGACGCCCCAGGGTCGGGGCCGACGACGGGGGCAGCGGGGGCGATGCCGATGGCGGCGACGATGTCGGAGGCGGACAACAGCCCGACGGCGGCTCTCATCAAGTCAGATGGCCGTTCTGTCAATTTTTGGTGCTTGATGCTTTATTTTTCTTTTTTCGTCCAATGCTCAGGCTGATCGCCACCGTGGTCGACCTCCTGGGTTCGGACGTGGACGCTCACGCGGCCGAGATCTCGGAGATCGTCGCCTTCGAGTCCCTCATCGCCAACTACAGCGAGAGGCAGCACGACATCACCGGGGTGTTCGTCCCGCTCAGGCAGGTCGACGACTTGCACATCTTTCCTCCGAGGTGAGGAGCCACGAAAATCGGAGAAAAAGTGTAAATTACTTTGCGCGAAAGGTAGTACTTAATCTCTGATGTCAGTGTTTGGGGTGGCTGGCCAGACTTCTTCAACGAGGTCATCGGGGACGTTCTGGACGGCCGCGAGAGGCGACAGGCGCGATTCCTGGACGGCGACAGTCACGTGTGGATACAGGTCTGTGCAAAGCTTTTTTTTTTAACCAAGTCGAATAACATTTGCCAGTAACTGAATAATCTTTTTTAGTGCAGTCCTGTGACTTCACGCAGGACTTTCCAAAATTGAATATCAATTGCCATATAGTATAACTAACTTGCCATAATCGAATATTGACTGCAGGAACCTTATTCAACTTTTGTTCCTCCCCCTACTCTTCCTTAAGGACGTGCACCTGTCCAAGCTCGGCGGCCTCATCTCCTACTACTACCAGGGCGAGCCTGACGGCGGGGACGATCCCACAGCCAGGCTCCTGAGGCCCGGAGAGGAGGACAGGAGAAAGTTCTTCAACATCCTGAACAACTACCTGACCTGGAAGGCCGTCATGCCGTTCATACCTTTCTTGTCCAAAGGTAAGAAAAAAAAGCAAAATGATCTGCTTTATTAAGTTGTAAAGCTTATAATTTAATCGGAAGCAATTATCACTAAAATTAATTCAAAGAATTTATGTAAGTTTTGTGTTCTGTTGCTGACATCTTGCCGAAAGAGAAGATCTGTTTTCTTACTACTTTTATGCGAATACAGGAGAACTCCGATCGTAGCAAAGTCTATGGTCAGCAACTTAAGGCTCATTATGTCAGATAGTTTTCTTACAAGATATATTCACGTATCTGAATCTTCCTTAGAACTATGTACTCGTACACAGTAGAATTTACATACTATCAAGTCCAAGTAGCGGAAGTCTTCTGTGCAAGACTGCTCAAAGTTTAACGGCAAAAATCCCGTTACGCAAGAAAGAGAACAGTCCTGAGAGAGAGAGAGAGAGAGAGAGAGAGAGAGAGAGAGAGAGAGAGAGAGAGAGAGAGAGAGAGAGAGAAGACAAGGTAAAGAAAGGGGGGAAGGAAGGAGTGACATGGAGCATGGAGGGACGGGCGGACGGACGGACGACCTGTCTCTGCCGATTGAGGGCAAGGGGGAAAGCAGTACTGTATGTAGTAGTACAGTGGAATCCGCTTAGATAGACGTCAGCACCCCATTGGGACGTATTAAACAAGCATGCATGCCAGCACTGACTATTTGTCCAAAATGGTGCCACAGAAGTCAGATTAGTATTCTGTTCATATATTGTACGTACATACTACGAGCATGTGCTACGTACAGTGTACATATAGTGAGTGGAGTGTATTGCACTGTACTTGTACTGTACGTTGTTGAACGAATAGCATCAAACGAGCGAGACAGAACGGGGGGAGGAGGAGGAAGAGGAGAAGGAGGAAGAGGAGGAGGAGGAGGAGGAGGAACTCGAAAGATCGAGACAAAAAGGAGGGCAGATCGCTCCATTTTTCACGCTTCCTATCGTCCTCAAAAAATAACTTCGGCGGACAGTGACGTGGAAAGATCTGACCCCGAAAAAATCCCGAAAGTAATCGAGGAAACGTCCAATTATCTGTTGATTCACATGTGTGAGTGATTGAGAGGAGAAGAGAGAGAGAGTCAACGAAGGAAGGAAGGACGAAGGACGACGCTGTAGTAGTAGGTATATGCTAACTAGCAGTTGACTGACGATTAGCTTTCCAATTTGTAGCGTCACCAGGCAGGACGAGTTCCAACTCCTCGCTTCCTCCTCCTCTTGGGAGGGAACAATAAGCAGGATGAGGGTGAGATGTGTCTGCCGCGTGTGTTGGAAGGTGTTTCGACGACGACGTACGTTATCAGGGTGAAAGAGCAGTATAGGAAGAGCAAGAAACCGTTTCCCCTATTTTAACTTGCTTTATTGTGGGATGGGAGTCGCGTGACCTTTTTTTGTTTCGGCCAAAGGAGCGAGCGAGGAGGGACAGAAGGAGGAGGAGGAGGAGAAAAGGTGTTTCCGTTGTCTTCACCGCGGCCAAGGAATGTATCAAATTTTTTAACCGCTAGCACTTGGCGGACTTTGAAGATATTTTCTTGTTGTTGTTTTTTTCCTCCTTCATATTACTAGAGACGATGTTCTGATCCAAGAAGCGGGTGTCTCCAAGTGCTGAGAGAGAGAGTGTCTCACTTGCTCGCAGAAATCCTTGAACTTGCGACGCTGGCCGGAAAAATTTAAGCTTGCTGCGACCTGCGGACGAGACCTGACCTCAACGCGGAGGCGAGGAGGGGGAAACAAAAAGAACAGGGTGACTCAATCGTGGAGTGGACGAGCTAAAGCGAATTGTGCTACCAAATACTTTTTCATGGAGGGAGCAAAAAAGAAGATATTGCTGCCTTTCGAGGCTTCAAGAGATTGGTGCAACACCCTGTAGTAGTAGTGCATATCGAGCCTCGTAGGCCTGCCTAGGCAAAAAAAGGGAAGGGGGAAGGAGGAGGCGAGGGAAAGCAGAAGCAGGGAACAATGCCCGGAGAAAAGAGAAGAGAACACTGTCAGTTTTGCCAACGTCTGAAAAGAAAGAGCAACAGGAAGAAGCTCTCTACAGTATAACAAGACAAAAGCAGATTTCGTCTTATCATATACTATGTAAACAAGAGTAAGATATGGTGATCGTGGTGTCGGGTCGCCCCCTGTCCGGATCCGAGCTATCCGGCGCCCCGGAGTCCCTCTTCTCCGGCTGCCCGGACCTGCTGGAGGGGGCCCGGACCCTGGCGGCGAGAAAGGCGGCGCAAGTCAGGCCGGAGGGGGTCGTGTACGCGAGGCAGAAGGTCAGGAGAGACGACACGTTGACACATTTTTACCTTGATTGATAAGTTAAATGCTTGTAACTTGTAATAATTGTAGGAGTTCGTCGTTGGTCACCGCGGAGAGAGGCTCCTCTCGCAAGGCGAGGAGGACTCCTCCACCTCCTCCCGCCTCCGCTACCTGGGCACCGAGGACGTCCTGACCTGCCACGTCATCGTCCTCCACCACCCTTTCACTGCCGTCGCCGCCCTCGCCCACTTCGACGAGTACGTCACCGAGGCGGCGCTCGAGAGGTCGGTGGCAACAACGACCGACCACCCACTGTTTGCCACATTTTTCTCTTTACTACGTAGTATGTAATTTGTTTTGTTCGCCGATCAAGGTTCCTGAACGCCTTTCTGAAACGGGTTCGTCTCCGCTACTATTCCGACGAGGACGACTGGGACGGGGAGGAGGACGACGAGAAGGAAGGCAGTGAGGAAGACGACTACGAGTACGAATACGTGGAAGAGGATGAAGAGGAGGAGCAGGAAGCCGAATTCGGTACTATCTGCACTTGATTGGAGTTTCGGCCATAGAATTGTTCTGATCCTTGTTGTTGTTGAGATGATCATTAGCGTTACTTTTGTATGGCTCCCACCTGGAATCATGAAGTAACTACTAGACTTTATTTTGGGGTATGTTCAGTAGCTCCTTTTTGCTCTCTATCATCGGTATTTGAAAAGAGTCTGCTCTTGTCATTATCTCCTTCCTCCCTCCTCCCCGCAGAGATCGAGGATCCCATCTTGCTCCACCTGGTCGGAGGCTATGCGGACGAGGCAGGAAAGGCGGCGAAGCTTACCAGAAAGATCCTCAGGTCGGTCTCACAGGCAACATCAAATCGACTTCTTTCTCAGTTCGCGTACCTCTTCCACCGGATAAGAGCATACGGTGCACTAACAATGACATCTTAATGTAATACTAGGTTCTTTCACAAGATGGGTATGGCCTCAGAACAAGACGGGAACGTGGCCGGTGTGCGAGGGGAGAACGTGTTTCACCTGGTCGCCTGTTGCGTCGGAGAGCCCAACTCGAAGGAAGGTGAGTTCGAAAGTCGCAAAAAATTGCAAATTTTTTCGACATTTTCCACGGTGTGGCCACACTGCTAATGCATCATGCATGGTCAACACCACCGTTTTATCGAAACTCTGGTACCAATGATCGACTTATTGGTCCTTGTTTCAGGCCGCTACTACCGCACTCGCGAGCCGGTGATCCACGGGGTGTCGGTGGACGTCCGCTCCGGGTCCGTCTCCCCGGCCAAGTTCAACAGGTGCTTCGTCGGGGAGGAGGACGGAGGCAGGCTGGACGAGGAGACGCTCAACATGCTGCTGCTGGGGCCGGCCATAGTGCCCAGGTTAATTGGGGAATGAGAAAGGAATTGTTCTTATTGGCATAGCCACAAGTCCAAGTCCGTTGACGTTGCAGGCCCGAAAGACTGAAGAAGATGATCAAGCAACTGGAGGACAGGGGATACGGCGGAAGACCGGAATGCAGATCCATTGCCTGATCAACAACGGGGCAGGAAGTCACGGACTGATGAATGTTGTAGTTCAATGAATTGTAGTACGCACTGCATGTAGTACATATTAAGAAGAAACTATACAAAAAAGTGATAAGTGATATAGTACTAGACGAGGAAACAATAAATAATGCCTGCAAAAACCTTGTTTCAGCACCCTTATTACCAGTAATCTGCTGGAATCACTATCTGTCGAGTTCGTACGCACATCTCAATTTTTACAAATCTCAAATTTCTAAAGATAAATCTCGGTTTAAATTCGCATTTGCAAAATGTGCTTCAGTTTTGAATCTGGAAATTACGATCTTCATATCGCCGCCCAATCCTTCCCGAAGACTTCCAGCGCGCGGAGAAGTCCTTCTCGAAGTCGCTGCGCGGCACCCAGGGCCGCGAGGAGAGGTGGCGGGCGTGCGCGGCCGGCGCCAACGAGGCCCTCGGGTTCGCCGTGGCGCCGGCCTTCGTCAGGGAGGCATTCTCCGAGGGGTCGAGGGCGGCCGCGCACCTCATCATGGCGGAGATCAAGGAGGCCTTTAAGGGTGCGACCGCAATTGCAATTGGGCAGAACACATACTACACTACGTACAGTGCAGAGATGTGTCGACATGACAAATCTAAATTTAATTTCTCTCCATATGATGTCAAATCTCGTTTTAAAGATGTTTTTTTTTTCTGCTGCGCGAGGACATCGTTATGTCGACATTCCACTGTAGTGTAGTATTGTTGATGACTCATCAACAATACTACACTAGTTATAGTGGAATCTCGACATAATGATGAGTTAGTAGTAGGTGTTGTTGCTGTAAAAAAAACCCATGAAATTTGCTTAATGTAGGCCGCCTGGACGACCTGGAGTGGGTGGACCCTGAGAGCGCCTCCCTGCTTCGGGCCAAGATCGACGCCACCACGGAGCTCTTTGGCTACCCGGACCTGGTCCTCAACGCCACCGAGCTGGACGAGCTCTACGCCGGATTCCACGTTTCCGACAGAGAATTTTTTAAGAATCAGGTACTACGAGTAAACACAGCACAGGCACGTCCACTAAAAAGAAACGTGAATTAATTCAAACATTTGTTGTCAATGGGAAAGAATTACTGTCAAGCACACAAGATAAAAAGAGGTATTTAGGTTTTTTTTAATGGTCATGTTGTAGGCAACAAATGAGGAGCAACCACAAACAAGAAACAACCCAAGATTTAACAGAAAAAAAACACCCGTACCATTCTTTCAGGTTCGCTTTCATCGTTTCGCCCTGTCGAAGAACGTGGCTCTGCTAGGGACGCGGGTGGACAAGTCGGAGTGGCCCATCTCCTTCCCGCCGTCCACCGTCAACGCCTTCTACATGTACTCCAGGAACCAGATCCTCTTCCCGGCCGGCGTCCTGCAGCCGCCGCTCTTCTCGGAGAGGCAGCCCATGTCGCTCAACTTTGGACACATCGGGACCTTCATGGGGCATGAGGTACCCTGTATATGGGTTAGAGAGAGAGACCTCTTGGCTACATTTTTGGTAATATGCTTTCTGCATCTCCTCTCTTGATCCAGTTGCTTCACGGCTTCGACAACACGGGTCGCCTTTACAGCCCCTCCGGGGAGAAGCGCGTCTGGTGGCCCCTCAGCACGCAGGAGGCCTTCAGGTGAGCGAAGTCCCAACCAATGTCTCTAGCGTGAATTTAGTGATAAGTTGTAATAAGGTTTTTTCCCACTATTCTAACACCTGCACTGGCGTTCTAACGCTGTATAAGTGATATAAAAACCATTATTGCAACTCAAATGTCGACCCCTGCGCTAACTACCACTATTGTCGCCACCGAGACCGTGCCCCTAACGATACCAATATTGGTTGGGGTCACTTAGGTAGTAGTAGTAGTAAAAAGGATTCCAAATCGTAACCATCTGAATAACACAAAGCGAAATATCTTAACCCGGTTTTTTCCTGGTGATTGGGCCAAATATTAATCTCCAAAAGCCTGGGAATCCGGTCACTTTTAGAAGCATGCCCTAGTCACGACGGAAACGACTGCCCCTCCCCCTCGCACACTTGCGTCCTCATTTATTGTATTGTACGTTTTTGTACAGTCCGATCTCGTTGAGGTATCCCCACTTGGCAGAGGTAGGGATCTTTTAAAGGAGTGGAACATGGCAGGTACATTTGCACTTGTGTCCTTGAACCCTTGCAAACCAGGGCAAACTTAAGCCTGGAACTGCTCTTGTTCCTAGTAGTGGAATCAATCGGTTTACTCGGTATGCTACTTAGATTGGATCCTCAGAGTGGAACACGTTTCTGGGACAGCTGGTACTAATAATGAGTGCGACAGTATGACGCACACTTGTACGGTAAAGCAGCTGCACAAAAGATACTGATTTACTCGTACCTATACCTACAGTACACATCTGTTATTAGTGCCTGCCAGCGAAAGTCCCTACAGTGTTTTTCGGACAGTTTTCACCGCAACATCCTTTCTGCATTTGTCGTGCGCATGCGATATCCCAGAATCAAAATCACGACAACAGACTACAAGAGAGGCCGGGCCAGGCCAGGCCACCTCCCATCAGAAGAGAATGACACTTGACAATGGGGAGGTGCCCTTGAACATGTGAGATGAAATTGTGCGTGGCTTCCTTCCTCCCTTCCCCTTCCCCCCCTCCTCGTTCTGTGCTTGCCTTCTCCTCTTCCTCCTCTCCTGAACCCCTAGTATGTACGTAGTACCACGAAACCAGTTTGAAGTACTTCTACTCTGGAACTGCCTGCACTTTTTCACCGTCGCCGTCGGTCGACAGTGTGTTTCAGTTCTCTTTTTTTCTTGCTCACACCATCACAACTAGGGCAGATTCTGATCTAAAATTCCCTCCTCCAAATTTAGCACAATGTTGTCAACAAATGTTTCTACGAGGTTTTTTTTCAAGGCACATACGGTTTTTTACTGTATTAGCAGCGCGTCGGTTCTCACGAACGCAGGTTCTCTCTCCTTCCTTCCCTACGGCCTGGGGGGATGAGAAGGGGAGTTGATGTGTGCACAGAAGGCACAGAACGTATCATCATTATTTTGGAGGAGGTGAGAAGGGAGAGGGAGAGGGGAAGCTAAAGAAAGAAACACAAGCAGGGAGGGAAGAGTGTGTTGGAGTGCGGAGCTTGCTGATCCTGCGTAAAAAAAATCTCAATTAACTTTGCTCCTCCTCCCCACCTCACTTTAACGCACTTCTCTGCTGAACGCAGATTCTCCTCCTCCTGCTCTCCTCTCTCGCGAGCGTGATCAAGCATCTCATTAGATCAGTAACTAACCCAAGGAGACGGGCAAGAAAAGTGAAATCGGTAATTGGAGAGTGTGTGTGCGAGTGAGAAGATGTCTACCTCCGACCAAGTTCTCCAGCTGGTGGGCAACATCGGCAGATGGCAGTGGTACATCGTCTACTTCACGGCCTTCTCTTTTCTCCTCAACACCTGGGCTATCCTGGTGAGTGTGGAGCCAATTTTGGCTCCAACAATGGGTAGAACTTGACAGTTTCATTTGCTACTTGGTGCGAATCATGCACAACTTTCCAACTTTTGCAGGTGATGTCCTTTTTAACTCCGAAACTGGAGTACTTCTGCCAGCCAAACGTGGTTGGTCAGGGTGGAGGAGGAGAGGGAGGTGGCCAGTTGCAGGATGCTAACTACTCGGAGTGGAAGTCTGTCCTGGACCCTTTGATGGACGAAATCAACGAAAAGGTAGGCGGATAAAAATAAAACCACCTTTGCTGAGCATAAAAAGTCAACAAATCTGACGCCTCTCTCCTCCAGGAAAACAAGAGTGATTTGCTTCCCAAGTGCAACGCGTTGACCTACGATCCAAATGCCGGAGTAATGGAGGTGACGAACGAGACCTGCACCAGCTGGGTGTACGACAAGTCCTTCTACAAGCAGACAGTCGTCACCGAGGTGAGAGACGACACAAAGAATTCCATAATCCATGTTCATGAATCCTGCCAAGCAATGTGCCATAATTATGTTTTCTTCTTTGCTATAGTTCGACCTGGTTTGCTCCAGCGACTACCTTGTCACCATCAGCCAGAGCATGTACATGTTTGGAATTCTCTGTGGAGTGGTCATTTGTGGAATCATCTCTGACAAGTGAGTTCCTCTCATCATATGTGTTGGCAAGTACATGTACATAGTACAGTAGCCCCGGTTGCCAACACTGTATCGAGGGTCGAATTAGCGAGGGCTAGGGGCTACTGTATATTTAGTAATAAGACGAACTTTTTTTTAAGGTATGGTCGCAAGTACACAATCATGGGAACAGCCACAGCTCTCCTAATCTTTGGAGTGTCTGCCTCATTTGCCAATTCTTTTGCACTTTTCATCGTGCTCCGGTATGTTATTGCCTTCACAGGGTTTGGCTGCATCACCACCGCATTTGTCATGTGTAAGTTCGAAGAGCACTTATGATATGATGGACATTATTAACGAAAAATATTTTCTCAGGCATGGAGATTATTGGTGGCAAGTGGAATGTGCTGATTGGGATTGGCCTTGAATTTGCCTGGGCCTTTGGATATGCCATTTTACCACTCATTGCATACTACATCCCACAGTGGACGTGGCTGCATCTGGTAGTGTCGCTACCAACTCTTCTGTTTATCCCATTGACGTTTCTGATTCCGGAAAGTCCTCGCTGGTTGCTCTCCCAAGGACGACTGGAGGAGGCAGAAGAGATTCTGAGAGGGGCTGTCAGGATCAATGGTGGACAGTGGCCAAACAGTGTCAAACTTGAGCAGGTGCATCTGCAGCATTTTTATCTAACAAGAAAGATTTATTTTCGATCTTTTTACAACTTTGACGTATACAGTACTATGGTGTTATTACATTGTTCTGTCTCTACTGCAGACTACAGAAGAGGCCTCAGCCAACTTAACTGACCTTTTTCGCACTCCAAATCTGCGCAAGAAAACCATCATTCAGTGGTTTCTCTGGTTTACCTGCTCCTTTGTCTACTATGGCCTTACTCTTAATACGGGCACCCTCATCCCAGGAGGTGATTTCCACATCAACTTTCTTGTGGCGGGCCTTGTGGAGTTTCCTGCTTATGGCCTTACCATACTGGTGCTGCTGAACTGGGGGAGGCGACTGCCACTCAGTGGAATGTTTTTCCTCTGTGGAGTTTGCTATGTCATAGTTGTTTGCACTCCAGAAAGTAAGGCCAGACACACACAATTTAATTTAAATGGCATTAACAGCTACATCTAAACCATTAACAGAGTATACAATGACTCTCTTGGTGATTGCCTCCATTGGCAAGTTTGGTGTGACAGCTGCCTTCGCTACTGTCTATGTCTACGCAGCAGAACTCTTCCCTACTGTCTTGCGCCAGACTGGTCTTGGTTCATCATCTATGTGTGCCAGGATTGGATCCTTCCTGGCACCTCCTGTGGGAAGGCAACTTGGACAGGCATGCAGTTGTTTACTCAATATTCTGTACCTTAATATTCTATGGCCTTGCATTCTGAACGTTTGTCTTCAGGTGAACCGTACAATTCCAATGCTGATTTTTGCGGCTGTCTCCATCATCGGTGGTCTCGCTACCCTCGCACTCCCAGAAACTAAAGGCCACACACTTCCAGAGTCTGTGCAAGAAGGTATGAATTCTTGGCAATGCCACTTCCATCTCTAGCTACAAAAAATCTATGCAACACTGCAATTGTATTTTTAGGTGAAGAATTTGGAAAAGGACAGAAGATCTGTGACTGGAGAACAAGTGCACCCATCAGTGACAA
>JAAUYM010009743.1_pt1 | contig 16811 bp, 26 predicted proteins | sample 7278001 | NCBI WGS metagenome assembly JAAUYM01 (sample SAMN14350224, study PRJNA611818) | marine sediment metagenome | isolation source: surface marine sediment (1.8m) | place: French Polynesia: Moorea | collected 2018-08
GCACGGACTCGCGGCAGTCGCGGCCGAGCCAGACGGCGGCAGGATCGCGGCTGCCTCGGCGGCGGCCGCGGCCGCGGCCGGCGGCGGCGGCGGCGGCGGTTGCGGCGGGTGTGGAGACCGAGAAGCGGCCTCGTGACTCACCTAAGGATGATAGCAAAATAACCGTTTCAAGATGTCAACAAACTTAGGATGGTTTCTCCTAGTGTTGGGAAGTGATCATCTCGAGTTTTTTTTTGTTATTTATAGAGGCCGAAAGGCCAAGCTAAAATTACACTAAAAAAATAGTTCGTGTTTGTCGACGTGGATCTAATTTTTTCCGCGTCAATTTTTCACCGGTGGCGTGGAAAAGGAATTCCTTGTCCTCTTAATTAGCTCTTGTCACCGGGGGGGCGGGGGTGAGGGGACAGCAGGAATGCCACCGGCACATCATTGCTTTCTCATCATCTTCGATGGCATCTCCATAGTGTTGTACTACGTACTATGTACCATAACGTGGCTTTACTGCAGACTTGAAAAGTTTCTTACTCAACATTTTTTTTCAGTTTGCCATATGTGCGTATGCATCATAATATTGATATATTACGTCTATACTATAAACTAACGCTTATGAACGGAATCTCTGCATCAGCAGCAGGTCTGTGCACTTGTGCGTAGTGTAGTACTACAGAGTTGTTGTTTATTTTGAGCCGGCTTTTTCCTTTTAAAAGAGCCCCACAGAATACGTAGAATAGAAATCCCAACATACTTTAATGATATTTAAATAGAAGCACACCTAGAAATTTGGAAAATATAAGGGAAATTTAAAAAGTAACTGTTTTTTTTGTTTAGTTTCTTTTCTTCACAGGTCTATGTATGTTCTCTGCCCTGTGGCGCTCACCATCCCTGAGCCTGATCCCGTCCCAGGTCCAGGCTGAGTCCCTGACCGGCGGGTCCGCGCAGAAGACGACGGACAGGCGGGCGCCCGAGGCGGTGGCGAACGGCTGCACCGACGAAGAGCGGTAGTTCAGAATCTGAAAAATTGTTCTCACAGTCAGTGCAGTTTAAGAGGAGGCACTGAACTTGCCCCTGTTGACCGATTAATTCTTAACTGCACAGAAATCGATGCATCGACATGGTAGTGAATTACAGTGGAACTTTAATATACACACTATGTACTGTACGTGTAGCATTTTGTATTATGCTCGTTCAGTAGCAAAATGTTCACTATGTTGCTGCAATTAGCTCCAATTAGGCCCAATTAGCTTCAATTAACTGCAATTTATATACCGAAGTTCCACTGTAGCTAGTTATTTTTCTAACCTGTGGTCTCCCGCTGACGTCGATGCGGAGGGGGGCGCTCTCCAGGCGTCTCTCTTTACCTTTATTTTTTTTATATAAAAAAGCCAAATCAAGTTTAGTGCTAGTACTTATAATGAACTAATGTCAACTCCCATCCTGACCCTTGATGGTGTTCCTTGCCACGCAGACCCAGACGCCCTCGTTCTCGTAAGAGACGTTCCTGAACTCGACCACCCTCGACTTGGAGCGCGAGTAGGTCTTGAAATCCTCTCTTCCTCCTCCTCCTTCCTCCTCCTCTTCTTCTGCTACCTTCTGGAGCCACTCGAAGTCGGCCGGCGGGTTGGCGTCCGCGAAGCACTCGAACCTGGCCCTGTCCCCGGCCTCCAGCTGCTCCCTCCTGGCCGGCGCCGTCCTCAGGTTCCTGGGCTCGAAGAGGACGTCGAAGGTGACCGAGAGCTCGTCGCTGGCGCCGACCTCGTTGCGGGCGCGGCACAGGTAGGTGCCGGCGTCGCCCTGGCGGACGGGGTCGAACACCAGCTCCTCGCCGGACCTGCGCGGGGAGCGGCAGGGTTGCCAGGTCGGGTGGCTCAAAGTCGTACTAGTACGTAAGTGAGGCCAAATTGGGCCCCCCTTTACCTGAAGAATGCTTCTCCTCCTGCGGCCTTTCTCCAGATGACGTCCGCCGGCGGGTTCGCCTCCGCCACGCACCGCACCCGCACCACGTCGGAGTCGGCCTCCAGGTCGTACAGACCGGACCTCCCGCCGTCGCCCCTCCGAAGCCTGAACACACACGAGTTGCAGAAAAGTATTTTTTTTTGTTTCGTTCCTGCTATAATCTCATGTCATAAATGTGTAAATTTTTCTATGTACACATTCAATTTACAAAGCTGTGCAAATAAAAAAAGAAATACAGTAATCAGATTATGGCAAATAAAGGGTCTTGTTTCATGCAAATTGTTTAAACAAACTTAATTTCATGCCATTGCAGTAATTTTTTCCCAATTATTTGCCACTATGATTTTCGAAACTGCGGGTTGTCTTTCACCGGAACTTCTTCCTTTCTTAGCGCAGTCGTTACCTGACGGTGGGCCCGAAGTGGACGTCCAAGTCCGCCGCCGCCTCCCTCGTCCTCCGCGGGAACGCCTGGTGCTCGGAAATGCACCTCAGCTGCTTGCCATTGTGTTCCTAAGCGAAAGAAAAGAAGAAAGTACTTTTGTAATAACAGAAAGTGGGAAATTGCACGCTTTTCCAACTCTGCCACCTCAAATTTTACTATTTCTTTTCTTTTTTACTGCTTTGAGTTACGAGTTGGTAATTCTGCCTCCCCTCCCCCCCACAACGCACACACAAATATCATCGCACGTGTACACTATACCGTACGGACCATTAAAAAAAAAAAAACACGTCCAAATTGTACGCTCGACCTCATTTCGCCCCGTCACATCATCCTCCACTCTTGCGAGCTGGCAAACTGCGATTGTTAATACTCCTCTCCCCCCAGGAGTCCCTCCCTCCTTCCCCATGACCGCCTCCGCCGCCTCGGCCACTCCGGTCGACGGCTTCTTCTTCGCGTCCGTCGGCGACTTCGGCCGTTGGCAGGGGGCCATTGGCTCCCTGCACGTGCTGCCGTCGGCGCTCCTCATCTGGCAGGTGAGTCGTCAACAGCTTCCGAGAGGGCAGAGACTCTCAACTTGTGGGCCCTGTGGGCCCTGTGAGAGTCAGGGCCTCTCTGAATAAGAGGGTCAGAGCAATATAGAAGGAAGTACTACAGTAGAACATGGATTTAATTACTAGTGGATGATTTTTTTTTAAATAGTTGTTTGCGAACAAGTTCTTGGCCGGCGACGTCGATTTCAGATGTGTCCAGGGCGACAAGGACAGCAACAGCAGCAACACAAACAGCAGCAGCAGCAACAACAACAGCAACAGCAACAATAGGTAACAAAAGGATGACGTTAGAGAGCAACGAAATATAAAGTCATTTTTTTGCCAATTTGAGTTTGTCAAAAAAACTTGCCGACTTTGATACATCAAAGTTTTACTGTTGTACTAGTAGTGTTATGTTCACAGCGATGACTTCGACCACCGGTGCTACTACTTGGCCAACGTCACCGCCTGCGAAGACGATCAGGTCCTTCTGCCCTGTGAAAAGTGGGACTTCAGCCAGGCCGTCTACAAGGTTGTACAGACAACACAGTAGGGCATGCTCGAACATTAAATACATGTACATATACAGTATATATATTTTTAGAAGTCTTTAGATTATACGATCTTTGAGAAGTATTCAGGTAAAAAGTTTTAAAAGACATCCCCTAGTTGCACAGTTAGCAAACTTAACTAAGGAACTGTATGTAGTCATACAGATCTGGTGTAAAGTAGGACTATTGATAAGTGGATTAAATGATGCTGGGACTAAGTTTGCAGAAGTCTTTACAGTTCCTACTGATAAGTGAACCCTTAAGCGGATCAATCTGCCAAGTTCCAAAGTGACCCACTCATCTGTATTCCCATCCATGCAGCACACGGCCGTGGAGCGCTTCCGGCTAGTCTGCTCCCGCTCCCACCTGCCCAGCCTGGCGCAGTCGCTCTTCTTCACCGGCACCCTCCTGGGCTCGCTGGTCTGCGGGCCCTTCTCGGACCTGTGGGGTCGCCGCACCGTCTACCTGGCTTCCCTGGGTGGGGCCGCCGCAGCCGGCATGGGCGCCACGCTCGCGCCGAACTTCGGCGTCTGGGTCGGGGCCAGGATCGTCGCCGGGGGGTGCATTCTGGCAGGGAACCTGGCACTGGACGTCTACAGAACGGAGGTGCCAGCTGCAAAGTTCTATGTTTGCCAAAAACCATATTGGGCGGGGTACATGCACAATCATAAAAAAAAACTAGCTATACGGTAGTAATTTGTAGCTGTACTAGTCTTAGGTAAAACCAGTTAAACTATGTAGCAATGGTTTAAGGCAAAAAAAAAAATAGGTAAAGGAAACTAGTAAGTTTTGGGTTTCTTCTAAAAGATGAATGCTTTCATTGTACTAACTAGGTGTGTGTATGTGTTACTATGTACACAGATCTTTGGTGGTCGTTGGAGAGCCCTAGGCAACGCCCTCTTTTCCACGGCACCCACCCAGGTGGGGCACCTCCTGCTGGCGCTCTTCGTCTACCTTGCGCCGGACCTGTTCTACCTGGAAGTCCTGTTGGGGGCGGCCGGCGCGGCGTCCTTCGTCCTGGGGTTCCTCATGCCGGAGTCGCCCCAGTGGATGCTCGCCAGGGGCGGCGGCGGGCGGGAGGAGGAGGCCCTGGTGACCATCGGCCGCATAGCCAAGACAAACAACAAGGTGTGCGACAGGGAGGCGCTGGGAAGGGCACTCCGGGACCTCCGGGACCAGCGCGCCGCCGCCAATCGGAATCCGGGACCAGGACAGCACCCCCACCCCGCACCGACCCTGAGGGACTATGCGTGCCGGGGCTCCGCCGCAACCTGCTGGTCTCCCTGTGGGTCTGGTTCTCCTTCTCGGCGGGCTTCTTCGGGGTGGCCTACAACACCCCGGCCCTCGGGTTTAGCCCGCAGCTGGTCTTCGCCTTCCCGGCCTTCTTCACCCTCCCGCTCGTCCTCGTCTCCCCGATGGCGGAGAACAGGTTCGGGAGGCGCGCCGTCCTGGTGGCCACCCTCGGGACGGCCGGCGTGGCCGCGGCGACGACCGCCGCCGTGCCTGACGGGTGGTGAGTGACGACAGGAGGCATCGTCTTGACTCATGGAGTTTCCCACATTCTCGGATGCTTGAATAGCCGGCGTATCCGAGTTCCGAGTATCGAAATGCCGACCAAAACCAGGGAAAACATCTGAGATTTCTTGGGGGCTTTTTTTCAGCAGTAGATAAAAAAAAAAACCTGCATGGTAGGTTGCAACAGCAGCTCCCTAAGTGTTTTTAGGGAGAGTCTGGTGATCGCCCTCTGCACCGTGAGCGTCACCGCCAGCTTCCTGGCCCTCAACACCTCCTTCACCTACACCAAGGAGCTGTTTCCCACGGTGGCCTTTGACTTAAGTTGAGAGGAGAGAAGACGATTTCGACCGAAATGCCGCCTTTTTTTCCCCAGGTGATGCGCACGACCGCCCTGGGGCTGAGCTCCACCTCCGGCCGGCTGGGCGGGATGGCCGCGCCGATGGTCATGTACCTGGCCTCGGGAGCGGCGGGGGCGGCGGCGCCGCCGCCGTCGTCGAGGCTGCCCCTGGCGGCCTACGGCGCCTGCATGGCGTCCGCGGCGGCGGCCGCCTGCCTCTGGCTGCGGCCGGAGACGGCGTGGGCCGCCGCCCTGCCGGACACCATGGACGTGGGGGAGGCGGCCGCCGCCGCCGACGCCGACGCGCGGACGTGGTGTCGTCGACGGGGGAAAGGGGAGCAGCAGGAGGGGCAGGCAGTTTGCATCGTCTCCTTCAGAAAGGTGTCCCTTTGATCATAAATTGCGAAAATGTTGGGACTTTTTCTCAACCTTCGAAATTCGCATTAGATGCACTGGGGGTAGTGCACCACGTGCACCTGAAAAGAGCTTGTTAAACATCAATACCTCCCAAATCCCCACGGCGGGAATGGGCTAGGGACCCTCCGGGACAAAATCCGAGAGTAGGTCCGGGAGTTAAAAAAAACAAACAAACATTGCAGCATAACTAAACAACGCACGATGCAGGAATCGCCGTACGGAATAAGAGTTGTCAAGGGCACAACGCATGTCGAAAAAAAAAAGATGCCAACCGCATAAATTCGAGGGAGGCGTTTAGACAACGACAAGACAACATTTATGAGATATACTTTTAGCTTTGTTTTCCAGCCTGCCAGTTTACATTGCCACAACCACGCGAGAAAAAGAGAGATAAGACAATGCACGAACCCGTCGTACCCGCTTGCAGCGCCACCTGGCGAAGAACTCCCAAGATTTTTTTTTTACTCGGGCATGAAAGGAGTTCACGACCTTGTGTTAATTTACAAGTTTAAAGAACGGTTATTGTTCTAATTTCACAAATTGTGGAATTAAAGTGGCGTGCACGCAACAAGCGAATTGCGAGCGAAACATGAGACATCGTTGTCATTCCATTAAAGTTTTTACTCATAAAGTTAAATTCCCAGATCGGATTTGTTACAAAAGGGCACCAGAGAGCAAAGTTAATCGCGAATGTAATGACGCACAAAACTGTTGTGAACCCGTGCAAATTGCCCTGCCATTCCGACGAAAGAGAAAGTTTAGAGACAACAAATCAAACAGGGCTTCCTGACAAAATTGCTCCGTAGCAGTTCACGCTGTACAGGAAAAGAGGTGAAAGACGACCATGTCCGCCTACAGCGCCACCTGGCGACAATTAGTGTTGTAGGTACAAGCCTTCTTGCGATTTTTCTTAGCGTTTTTGCGATATGCGATTTTTCGCGCATTTCGAGAAACAGCAATACACTTGCTATACAGAAACGTTAAACTGGTGTTTCAACTTCTTTTGGTCAGACCTTTCTTGCAAAATTGTGCAAACAATATTTCGTGCGCCAAGTGGCAACACTGCCCCACCCACCCACCTTCGTGAAGGTGACTGCGACGACCGAGACGGCGTTCCACCTGCGGTCGCTGCCCAGGTCGGTCTCGTTCTTCTGCCTGGCGTCTCCGGTGACGTCCTCCCCGCCCAGGGTCCACCGGAGACGCGCCGGCGGGTTGCCGCCCCGGCTCTCGCACCGGACGCGGGCAGCCTCGCCCGCGCGGGCCACCAGACCGGGCTGGAAGGATTAATCGATTGTCGGGGTCAGGTTAGGTTCGGGTGTAAAAAATGGATTTTTGACATCGGTAAAAAAAATTAACATTTTGAGATGATGGTCTCTCTCTTACGATGAGAGGATGGGAAGAATTGAGAAGTTAATGGCAGGAAAAAACAGAACAAATTTAAGATTTTTTGTCGCAACTCTTCGGACAAACTTTTGCTACCGAACGAGCCGTGAAATTATTGCCAAAAGATTGCTGCTCATTTTTGCCTCTACGTCGCAGATGCAGTTTTTGAGTGAAACAAACGTGCTGTTTCAAAAATGCAGTCGAAAAAAATGCGTTTCGAGCTTGATGCCAAACCGGAAATCCACTAATGGGCATTGAGCGTAAAGGATGCTCTTTTGTTTCATGATATTTTTTGCTATTATTTTTTTTTGTAAATGGGCAGACTCAAATATTCTGCGCAGTTGTTGCTTTTGTCTTTTTGGGGGGAATTTGCCCAGGTGCATAAAGACTGTTACTTGTGGAGACATTTTTCTTGCTACTTCAGAACATAAAAACAGTTTTAAGCCAGTACGTGTACATGAATAACATGTACCTACTTGAGGTCACAACAACTGCATCATAAAACACAGTAACAGCAGCAACAACAGCAACAATGGTAGGAGCAGCAGCAGCAACAAAAGCAAAACTAGTAACAGCAGCAACTGCGACGACAACAACAACAGCAGCAACAACCATAACTCCCTGCTACTCTACTATAAAAGCAACAATAAGCGACAAAGTAGCAACAACTCTGCCCTCACCTTCTGACTAACGACCCTGCCCTCGTGGTAGAGCCTGGGTCCGTCGGGCGGCACCCGGACGACCAACCGGGCGGCCGAGGAGGACAGACCGTCGTCAAGGTCGAAGGCGGACGCTGTCACCTGGCAGCGCCAAGAACCTGACGGGATTCATGAGCAGGAGAAAATACAGTGGAACCTCGATATGGTGAACTTGGATTGAGTAAAATAAAATAAAGCTCCTGATGACCAATTTCTTAACTAGTTACTGTATGTAGAAGTGTGCAGAGTGAATTACATCAATTTTTATCTTGGTCCCTAGACGGGTGTCGGCAGTTCGACATCCACATATTTAGAGTACGAATGCCAAAAATGTGCTTAATTTTTGGTGCTTAATTTACGGTACTTTCCCATACTGTGTACAGTTAACTTGCGATATATAGCGAAGTTGGCTGTCGAGAAAAAACACTTTATTATACCAAAAGTTTTTCACTACTACATGCTTAAAATGACTGTCAGAGAAAACTTTACTAAATCTATAGTTTTTGACTGTACAACAACAGACATCACTATATCGAAAGTTGACTGTACTGCTTCCTATGTAACAGCTGACTGCTGGAGACAGCAGGAGGGAAAAGAAAGGCGGAGACAAAAGGAATTAAGGCGTGGCAGCATCCAAAAAAGATTTTTTTATTCGTCAACTCACCCTTTGTAACACACAAAAAGAAGTGGGTCAGGGATCTCATTTTATGCAAAGCAATGCATAAATTTATGCACCAAAAAGACTGTTTATTTGGGAGACCCACCGTCGTCAAAGTTGATGTCAGCCTCCCTTATCCTGAGGCTGCAGTCTCCGATGTCCTGGTTTCCGGCCCACTCGTACTTGCCCTCTTGGAGTCTTCATTATACGCGTATGTGGAAAAAAAAAAAGCAAGAATAGACTGTTTAAAGATGAAGAGCGAAGAGAGTTATTCAAGAGCAGTTTTAGGATGCAGAAAAAATTGTACCCAAAAGTGGCATAGTAGTTCACCTCAAGGAGAATACAAGAAGAAGAACAACACGTTCTTGATCTGTCGACTTCGACGCAGGTAAAAAACAGATAACAATTTTAATTCAGATTTTTGGGAAAGTGCACGTTTCAAAAATTGTCCCTCTCTCCCTCACCCGATTGGCTTTCCGTCTTTCTGCCAGATGCAGAGCGAACTTCTGCTCTTCTCAAAGATCCTGGATAAAGAGAAAAGGAACGTGAGAACACGAAATGTGAAGATTTAAATGTTCAAAATCAAGCTGTCCTTAATTTGACGATTTATAAAGTTGTGCAATGTGTTTTGTTAATTATAAAAAAACAACAATTTTATGACTTCTTCAACTTTTGTGAGAAACTAAAAATAATATACCATGTTAACATGGTACGTAAGGTGAAAAAAACTGTGACCAAAAATTTTAAAAAATTAACGGGAAAAATAAATACTGACATATAAAAACAAAACAACAATCACCTGCAGTTCATGATAACATCCTCCCCCGGATTAACCTCCCGATACAGGGGCTCCTCCTCAAAAGCCTGTCTCCCTTTGATTGTTGCAGGGAAGAGGAAGAGGAGGGTGACCAACATGTTCAACCTGTTCACCTTGGGCACTAGGGAGGAGAAAACTGTCTTGTCTGATTGTCTTCTCCATCTTGGACTGCTTATCTCCATAATGATTGAAAGCACTCTACTTCAGGCACGTATTTTTTATTGAAATCTTACGACACAAGAACTCACTCACTACTTTTGCCTCATTTCATCTTGATGAAATGAGATCTGCTTTCACTTTCGCACACACACCCACACACACACACACACACACACTGAAAAGATGCTTCATCCTCTCCAGGGGGGGCACTTCTGACACTGGCAATGAAGACTGCAAGCAACAACAGCAACGACGACGAGAAAAAAAAAAGCGACGCTGCCACTTTGTTATGTTTTCAGGAAGTCTCTCTCTCCCTCTCCTGAATTGAAATTGCTATCTGCCATCCGTATCTGCCACTGACGACACCCTTCCTTCCTGCCTCTTTCCTCCCTCCTCTTCTTCTCATTAACCTCCGCCCTACTCGTCTCATTCAATAAGGGAACCGCCGTACAGAGTATTTCAGTCACAAACTTGCAACTTTGTAACAAACGTAACAATGAATAACAATTTACCAGGTAATTTCATGGTAAAATATTGCAAATAACAATTTACCAGAAAGGTAAAACATCTCTATGATCATTTTCGCAAAGTTACCAAATTATAGTAACAGTTACTGCAGTTCTACAAATATTCATGTGTGGTACGTACAGTAGACCAGTAAACATTATTCGTTGAATTGTCAATTTTGCAAATTGTAATTATCAACGTATATCGGAGATCTACTGTACTGTAGTAATATGCTTTTCCTTTTTTTCTGGCCGACTGAAACGCCCTGTTTTGTGGCAAAAAACCACCGCCACCGTATAGTGTACCTAGTACGTAGTAAGCTACAGAGAAAGGGAACAAGCAAGCCACATGTACCTATGTATTACCTACTACGTACACAAGAGGAGGAAGAGGGGGAGAAGAAGGAGGAAGCCAGCATCAGCATCGATGCCACCAGCGTTCACCAAAAAAAATACCTGACGCCTCTCGAATTTGGAGATTTCAACGGTATGTTTATAGTATGTATAATGAGGGATAATATTGGCCTAATTGCCAGGAGAGTTTTTGCACGCATGAATGATTTTTTTTACCGTTTAGTTTATATTTCTCCTTGAGTTCCGTTGTTGGAATGGCCGCCCAGTAAAAAAAATTGACAATAGAAAAGACGTCAAAATTATCATATGATACAATTGTATCATAAGAAAATATTCCACTACAGGCAACTGTGGCAGCAGCCGTTTAAACCTCAACAGGCTCAACTCTCATGGTCACGGATGAAGGACTTCCTTGATGATGAGGATTGCTCAATTCAGCAGAGAGAGAAGACAAGAGATGTCATAAAGACGACAATGTGGAAAAACTGATACAAAATATTGATCATAAAAATTTAATTCTTGCTGAACTACTGTATAACATTGCCCAAATTAAGGTACGATGCACAGGATGTTTCAGTCACGATGCGGAAAAGTGTACAAAGATAGCAAGGAATGTAATTTCAGGATTTAAAAATACTGGATATAGCACAAGTTTATTTTACGATTTAATAACGAAGGAATGTTGCATTGCAACAGGCAAAGACAACTCAATGTGCGTAGTAAAGATTTCACTGACAATCAATTTCTTTACTATGTACCTTTAGTTAATTGTTTTTTTTGTCTTCATACCCCTTACAAAATTTTACAAGCCTTAATAAGGTGGCACAACAAGTAATCTATTGGCAGAATCTGCTGACTCTGACGCAAGAGATGCATAGACACAAGTCACTTCTCCTTCCAGACTTGCCACATCTTAGAAAGCTGAAGTATCTCACCCAACCCTAGCAAATACCATAGCCCCAATCTGCATCCAACAGTAAATAGTAGTTCGTCCAAGTTTAATTGAGGCAAAATGGATACAAAATGCACCTGGCAACCTTGTCCGTTTTTCTTCTCAGAAGTCTGATTCTTTCATTGCATGCATCTTTCTGGAGAAAGTAGCATCGAACAACTTCACGGTCGGCTGGACGTCTGAGGAAGGGGATGAAAAAGTTCTTTTGAGAGACGAAGGATTGAGAAACTCCCCTTTTCTTTCAGAGCGAAACAGGAATTTTTGTTTTCGTGGAAGGAAGAGACGAAAATCTCGAGTCAAGAATCTCTGCATCTGCTAGAAATCTCACATCATGTCAGATTTCTTTCCTTAAATGCACATTTCACATTGCATTTTAGCACGCATATGACCGACATGTACTGTACGTAGTACTAGTGTACTACTTAGTGTAGTGGTGTACTTAGTTCTGTAGTGTACTTAGTACAGTAGTGTACTTAGTACAGTAGTGTGCATGTGCTCAAAAACAGGAACGTTCACAGTTTTAGACATTCTTATGATGCAAAAATGTAATTAATTGAAAAAAAAGTAGTTCTTATTTGTTGATTTTTTTCAGAAAACTGTTCCATAAGCAATGAATGCATACAGTGTACTTGTGCCAACTGATAGCGAGCGCCCCTTGCTCGTTCGTCAAAAATGTTGACACATTGAGCCTCAGCTTAAACACTTGCTCCTCTCCCCCCCCCCCTCTTCTTTCACTTCTCCCAATTGTTGTCTCTATGTACGTACGTGTACTGCATGTCAGTCTTTGCTCTCTGCATGGGTGAAGAAGCTGTACAACTACAGTTGAGACTCTGCAGCGCGAATCATGGCCAGGATTGTGGATGGCGTCCTCCATTCCCTGGAAGAAAAGAATGACAAGCAGGTACGTACACTGTACAGTACAGCACGTTCGATTTGGGCAACTTTTTTTATTGACACTGACTGAACAGGCAAGTAAACCTGTTTGTTCAACAAACATGTTAGGCAACAAATTGAATCCTGGGCAACTACTGCACTACCGTAGGAGAACTCTTCTGACGCCCTACCAGTACATGATGAGGGCGGCGACGGCTCTTGGTGTCCCGCAACGGCGCTGCTGTCCATGGCGGACAGGATCCTGGCCGAGCACGGCGACCGACCCTCAGTGGTGGAGGCGGACCATGGACAGCTGGAAGAAGGAGGGAGGAGGAGGGAGCCAAGGTGACGTTGGCAAGTTGGGGGACTTGAAAACAGTATTTTTGCTGTAGTACTGCGTACAGGGTGTCCCAAGAATTTTAAAAAAATTGACACTTTATAGTCTTTTTGCTCACTTGAGGTACATCAGACTGAAGGCAAATCCAAAGTGGATTGTCAGTTTTTTTTAATTGGAGAGGCCTGTATGCACATTGCACTTGCTGGCATTGCAGGGTGAAGATGCTGAGCCAATTTGCTCCCGAGAGCCGGCGTCTGGCTCGGGCCCTGCTGAGGGCGATCCACCCCGATGCCGCCTCTGGACGCTGGACTGTCCACGCCTGCCTGAAGGCGTCTCCGGACTTCCTAGTCACTCTCCTCGCCACCTGGTACCCCACTCGATGAATCATCCTACTATATTTACATACGTACTACAATCTATGGTTGATATTTATCTGAATCAAAATGTTTTGCTAATTAAAGGCCTACAAGTACTTTTTCTGGACATGCTACTACACTAGTACATTGAAGATCGACTGTACTCTTTTCCTGGACATCCATTATGGCAACTCTTCCAAGTTAGCAATTTTCATTAGTAGTCAGGTACCCACAAAGAAAATCTACATATTCGATTTAGGTCTAAATGGGAGTTGTGTTGACTCTAATGTTTTATTTTAAAAAAACTTCTCAGGCTTGCCGGCGGGGTCTTCAGCTCGAGCGATCCCGAGCTGGGCTCCACTGTGATGCGCAGGCAGATGGAGCTGCTTGAGCGGACGCTGGGGCCGTGCGAGGTCGTCTTCGCCAGCCCGGGGCAGACCGCGGCCAAGGCGGTGGAGGCGGCGGCCGCCATGCGGAAAAGGGAGGAGGATAAGAGCGGCCCCGTCGTGGTCCTGGTCGGGGCCGCCGGCGACGAGGTCGAAGCGGCCGGTGACAACGTCATCACCCTGGAGGACTTTGTCGACCGCTTCGGCGCAGACGAGGTGGTCCCCGACGAGATGGACGCCGAGAAGGACGCCGACGGCGTCTGCCTGGTGAACTGGACGTCCGGGACGTCGGGCGAACCGAAGGGCATCGGGCAGAGCTGCCGGTCGCTGCTCAGGAACCTGGCCAAGGTGCCGGACGCGACGGACGTGGGAACCGTATTTATACAGGTCTACTATAATAAATTATATAAAAAATATAGGTAATACATAAGTTATTATTAATCGGTAATATTTTGTCACTCCGGCCCCATTTCCTGTAATTGTAGACCAACCGCATGTTCCACGCCGCGGGCATCTACACCTCCCTCCGGTGTTGCCTGGCCTGCGGCATGACGGACGTGGCCTTCAGCCACGAGGCCCCGTTCGGCCCGGGGCACGTTTACGCGGAGGCCGCCAGGCACCGGGCCGCCTCCGTCGTGGTGATGCCGCACCACGCGGAGAGGATGATGTCGGAGCCCCCGCCCGACGGGATGGACCTCACCTCGGTGCGGAAGGTCACGCCCATCGGGGCACAGGAAAGTGACTCTGGCGGACTCAATACTAACATTCAGTAGTTGAACAAGATTTGTCTTGTCAGCAGGTCCCGTTGGGTTTCGAGGAGAAGATGAGCGAGTTCTTTCCCAACTGCCGGGTGTCGCAGGGCTACGGGATGACGGAGTGCGGACACCTGACGCAGGGAGGCGCGTCAGGGGGGGTGCTGGGCAGGATTGTACCAGGGGTTAAGGCCAAGGTGGTGGACACAGAGAGCGGAAAGGTAACGGGAGAACTACTACAGCCTCCCCCTCCCAAAAAAATTTGGCCACAAAGGCCAAATTTCGCCTTCAAAGTGAAACAAAAAATTGGACAACAAGTGTCACAGCCAAAATTGTTAATTTACGTAAGAAGACAATTAATTACATAATTAGCACCTGTGCTAGTTATATGCTAATCTGACAAATTCAAATACAGATCCTGGGCCCGAGACAAGTGGGCGAGATCTGCATCAAGACCGGCAGCATGATGTCCGGGTACCTCGGGGACGATGACGACGACGACGTCTCTCGCGCCCGGTTCGACCCGGAGGGGTTCTTCCGCACCGGCGACCTCGGGTGGTACGACCCCGCGGGCGTGCTGCACTACAGCGACAGGGCCAAGGACGTCATCAAGGTCAGCAGCAACCTGCACGTGTCCCCGGCGGAGGTGGAGCAGATCATACGTGAGTGGACCTGGAGTGGGCTTTCTCGAACCCGGGCACCCGGGCACCCGGGGCACCCGGGGCACTTGACCGTCTATTGATGCTTTTCTATACCTACACAGGCTCCATTCCCGGGGTGCTGGAGTGCTGCGCCTTCGGTCTGCCAGACCCGGTCCTGATGGAGGTGGTGGCAGCCGCCGTCGTCGTCGACGACCGCGGCGACGCTCCCGACGAGGGTGCGGTGGAGGCAGCGGTGGCGGACGCGGCGGACGCGGACGGCGGCGGCGACTCGCGGCTGCTCCTGAGGGGCGGCGTGTGGAGGATTGTCAGAGGCAGCGGCGGCGGCGGCGGCAGCGATGAGACCGTTCTGCTTCCCAGGTGAGGTGAAGGTTGAAGGGGGGTTACTCTGTCAGTCAGTAATGTCCATCTGCTCATCTTGCCTTCCCCCCCCCCTCAGGACCTCCACTGGGAAGCTCCTGCGCAGGAAGGTTCGGGAAATGGCGCTGGCGGCGAGAAAGAGAGGAGAGTGGGGGAACAAGAAGTAGGAAAGAGAAAGGAGAGAAAAATGTAACACAAAAGGATTTATGAAAAAAAACCCCGATTTTTGCCACTTTAGTACTATACCAGCAACTTCAGTTTATTTCGGCTACTTTTCTACTTCCTCACAACATTCTGACAATGGGCGTGCTGATGACGGAGCCCAGCCCGATCCCGACCACCAGGGCCGCGATGGTAAAGGCCGCGGCCACCTCTTGCAACTCCTCCCTCACCTGCGAGCGGAGAAAAAGTTAAGGATGATCTGGTGGGGGAGGCAAAGTCCAAAATGGTGGAGGCGGACACTGACGACTTTTGGTGCGAACATGGTGGCGATGTTGCCGACGTAGCCGTTGCTGACGGCCAGGAGGACGATAAAGGTCAGGTACCAGGCGTCAGAGTCGAAGACCACCTGTGTGAGTCATCAGATCGGGCACATGTACAGTAATTTTTGAAACCGCATACGAGGGCAACACCTCCGTGTTCCTGTCCCCCGGCGCCACGTTGCACCTCATGAGGGCCGGCACCAGCGCCACCCTGGCCGCGGCCGCCGCCAGCGTGGCCCACTGTCCGACCCGCGACGGCCCGGGCCACCTCAGCGCGGCGGCCCCCCACTTCCCGGCCACGTCGCCCACGTTGTAGACCACGAAGCAGCAGACCGGCACGAAGAAGACGGTGCTCCACTCGCTGTCGTCCTGCGCGCATCGGAGGGAAAGGAGGGAGGGAGGAAGGTCGTGAGTAACAAAAAAAATGCTAGTGTTTAGTCATTTTTTTTGTACAGTTAGCAGCAATGCACTATGCACCACAAATAACATTATTGATATAGTATACTATGATGTCCCTCACCGGATTTGCCGGCTCTACCAGCGTGCACACGGCCGGGAAGACGACGAGGGTGGTGCCGAAGTTGACGACGGTGGCCAGCAGGTAGACCCACGCGCGGCCCACCACCTCCGCGTACACCCGCGCGTCCTGCCGCAGGCTTGACAGGTCGTAGCGCTTCCTCTCCTCCTCCTCCTTTCCATCGTCTCCCAGCACAAACTAGGCATGACATTAAACTATGTTCCATTACATGTTTCACGGTGGAATTTGTTAACTTTCAAATGTCCCATCGGGTCGGGTATTCTACCCGGTACGTGCGTAGCAGTAATTTGCGAAACTCAACTGCTTGTTTTCTTCCTATTGAGTGGCTGTAGTGCCTGAAGAAGACGTTCTTCTTCATCATGAAGATCGTGAGCACTGCAAAATAATAATTATCTGACACATTTCAAACATAAAAAACTTGCCAGTACTTCATAATAACTTCACATTTTTTCTGACATGTATGAGATAGCTAAACACGCAAATGCCATTCATGTACAGTAGTTCTGTACAAGAACAAAAAAAAAGTTGACATGTGGAGTCAAAATAGGCTTATAGGCTAAGATTATACTGTACTTAGCTTATGACTGGATCGGATCGAAACGGTAACAAATTTATCGTGACGGCTGTCTGGTTGGGCTATAGCGGAAGTTTCCCGGTTTCCCGTATTTGCAAAATCAAGAAAAAGAATATGGCAATCCTGTGGGAAGAAAACTTCCTTAGCTGTCCTCACCCAGGCAGAGGACGGCCATGACCTCCGCAAAGAGGAAGCACCAGAATCCCGACCACTGCGGGTCCC
>JAAUYM010174381.1_pt1 | contig 16807 bp, 22 predicted proteins | sample 7278001 | NCBI WGS metagenome assembly JAAUYM01 (sample SAMN14350224, study PRJNA611818) | marine sediment metagenome | isolation source: surface marine sediment (1.8m) | place: French Polynesia: Moorea | collected 2018-08
CAACAGTGTGGTTGCTTTTTGGCCATACCCCCCCCCCCCCCCCCCCACCAAAAAAAAACACGCATAATCGTTTCCCCAACGGCTAAACCAACCATGGGGGGGGGGGGAGGGAAGTTGATAGTTTTTGGTCTCACACTTGCACACTCTGGGGAGGTGGATAAACTCTTCTTATCAAGTTTTCCTTACCTGAATTTTGTGTTTTATTTTATTGTCACCTACAGGGTTTTTTTCTGTGAGGGGCAAAAAAAAAAGTTAATTGGCGCACCATCTTTCCCAGAGTTCTTTCAGGAATCTCTCTAACCCTTCCCCCTCCCCAATAAAAGCCAATCAGGTTTTTGGGAAAGAGAAAGTTTGCAGAAAAAGTTTTAGTTTTTCACTTGCCTCCTCTCCCTTCTTCATAACTTTGATGTTTAGAAAGCTTCATACGAGGAGGAGGAGGAGAGAAGAAAAGTTAGGGAGGTCCGCCGTGATGCTGTGATGCTGTCGGGTGGAGTGGCAGTATAACAAGGAAGACTTCCTTCTCCTCTTTTCTGAAGGGCCCTCCATCTCTTCAGGAGGAAGGGGAGAATTAGGATTGCCATTTTGTCAATAGGATAGTTTTGAGTCTTGTGGGCTTTGTTTCTTCACTTTTAAAAAATGCGTTGAGTGCCATTTATAAATACTACATATTTGGGGGCTACTTTTTAACGCTGGCTTTCAACGAGTTTGCTATCGGGCAGGCTGTTTTAGCTTTCCTGGCAACCCTGGCCGGTGAGGAGGTGCTTATACCGTACACATGTACACACGCCGTTCGACTCTAATTGGAGAGGTTAGGTTGGAAGGGGGGAAAGATGGAGTCAGTCTTGCAGATAAAAATTGTTCAGAAAAATTTTGTTCAAGATTTGTATTTACAATATGCTACGGTTAGTTTCTTAGTTATTTTATCCCAGCAACTTCAAGACACTTGTTCAAGAAACACACAATATTTTTGTATTATTACTCTGTGTGCTCCAGTAAAAAAGCTTTAAGTAGTGACACAACTTTTATCACATAAAGGAGATGTTATCAGTTAACATTTTTTTTGTTTTGGAACATCCAGCATTGAAATGTGAAACATTAGGAAATTGTTCTCGGTTTTTCGGGAGTGCCACCAGGGTCATTCCGAGTATGAAATTAGTAGAAACATAAACGTTTAATTTGATTTCAAATGGCAAGTAAAATAAAAAAAATACCTTTGAGGAAACCTCATTTGTTGTTCCCAACAAGGTGGGTGGATGTGTAGGAGGAAGAGGAGGAGGAGGTGAGGGATTTAGGCCAGGACAAATTGGAAGAAGGGAGAGGGTGAAAAAGTTTTATTTTTCCTCCTCCGGTGCAGCCAGTTTGCCAAATGGCATTTCTTGATACAAAAAAATATGAGTCTGTTTTTTTTTTTTTAAGCACTCTTTTCCCATTTATTTGCTACTGGACAGTGCAGTAAAATCTTGAGGAAGACATCTGAGATCTGACATTCTTGGTCACAGAGTTTGCCATTTTCATGCTGTCGAGACCTGGCAACACTGCTCTGTAGCCTGCAGCGTGGAACAAAGAAGGAGGTGGGACAAAGTTGGAAGAAAAAAAAACTTCCTTGAGTGTAGGAGATGCCACACCTGCTACTGTTGCTGCTATCTCTCTTTCTCTCTTGTTATTGTGTTGGAAGGAGGGGGGAGGCCGGAGTATTTTCCTGATAACCTTCCTCATGTCTAGAAATGTGCATTTTTGCATAAAGTTCCAGCATGACTTGGTGCATGATTTCTTCATAGACTTTTTTACCTCCTCCATGGCCCGATCTTCTTAAGCTTCTTCAAAGCAACTGCTGGTTCTTCTTACTTGCAAGGAGGGTTTTTATCTGCGTCTGGGGAGTCCTTAGCTCACCAAACCATCTCTCTCTCCCCTCCTCTCTCTCCTTCCTCAGTTCATGTCCCTATCTCTTTCGAAGCCATGAGGAGGAGGGGGAGGAGAGGAGGAGGAGAAGGTGGAGAGATCATTCACTCTCCGCAGGAGAACTACAGCATTAAAAAGAGAAGTGTACTAGTACACTAAGAAGTGGAGACGCAAAGACACTAAAAGACCAAAGGCGCGTCAGACAGTTCCAATGGCTTTTGTTTCAGGGAAAAAATACTCACTCCACCAGATACGCAAATATTACGTGTACCGTGCATACAAACATGGAAGCGGCTAACTTTGCCGTCGCAGCAAGCATGAAAATTATGCCCTGTGCCAAAAATATCCTCTTGGGGGTATCAGGGGAGAGGTATCCCCTCTGGCGTGAGGGTGGTGGTGGGTGGGGGAGAAGGGAGGAGAAGGGCAGAAAGGTCGAGTGTACAAAGGGATGCTGTGCGTAAGAGAGAAACAAGTATGGAATGTCCATTCACCATCATTTCGGGGCGCTTGCATGCATTAATTGGTACTTTTTGAAATTAGTAACGTGGGTCGCAGAAAGAGCAAGAGGATCAACAAGAACAGAGACCTAAGTTTTTTAGACCGTCATGCTCGCAGAGAGAGAGAGAAGTAGTACAGTGTACTCCGGATAATCGGGACAGCTCGGGAGAAGGAGAAAATTCCCGATTAACCGAAATTCCCCTTTAACCGAAGTAGTCAGAAACGGAGGCAGGTGTGCAAAGAAAGTGCAGATTTTACTTCACTTCAGATTCAGAGTCAACAGTATGTAGTACTACTTGCGCGAGAAAAATGAATTACCATCGAAAAAAGAAGGAAGAGGATTGATTTTTATAGGAAACTTCCCGATTAAGCGGAAACTGTCCCCTTTAACCGAAGTGGTTTACTACATAAAAAATCCGTTTCCTAGAAACTTTCCCTTTTATCCAAAATTCCAGTTCAACCGTTTCCCCATTATCCGGAGTACACTGTAGTTGGAATAATTTCAAAGCACTTGAATAACAGTCACCATTATTGTTATTCCATGTACGGTAGTAGTGACAAGAAGACCAACAAGAAGGGAGGCCTGAGCGTTAAGACCGCCGCGCTCGCGCGGCAGAGGAGAAAAAATATGCAGGAAGGGCGCATTTTTCCTCCTCCTTTCTTCGCCTGACTGGATGGAGAAGGAAGGAGAAGGGAATGAAACGGAGATATCCCCATGGGAAGAAAGGAGAAGAGGAGAAAGAGAGTGGAGAAAGGAGCTTAAGTAAAAACTGGAGAACATTTTCTCCTCCCCCTCGTTCTTGTCTTGGCAATTTTTTCTTCTTCTTCTTGCTTTTGGCTCAGCCCTACTATTGCAATTTTGGGTAAAAGCGGGTGAGCGGGAAGAAAGCGGAGAATTATTCGGGAAAGTCTGGTGTGCACGTACCCACACGTAGTGGTAGAAGAAGGAAGGAAGAGAAAGTCTTCCAAATTGCCGTCCATTGTTTGAGTCTCTTCCTCCTTCTCTAGAAAGAGGAGGAGGAGGAGGAGGAGGAGGAGGAACTTTCAAGGTTGCTAAGAAAGAAAGAAAAGTTTGGTCAAAACGTGAGGCCAAGGAAAGAGAGGAGACAGTTTTTTCGGACTCCGTGGCAAACACTAATTGAAAATGACCGACCATATTTAAAAATGTGCCGTTGGGACAGTGAGCACCGCTGTCTACACGTAGGAAAGAAAATTGCTGTTAGTTTTCAGTAAAAAAAATTGTTGGTCGCTCTCTTTCTATCCAGTACTGCTACACTTTGTATGTAGGAGCTGGTAGGTTAAAGCAATTAGTGCTGGAAGAAGAGACTTGGCAGAAAAGGGGGCGGGGAGGGAGCAAATCGCTTAACTCGCCAACTTGCGTCCATTTTTTTTTTCGCAGGAAAAGACCACCGCCAAAAAAACTTCACCTCTTCCTCTTTTTCACATCCTTTTCAGACGCCGACTTGGTGCGGACTCTGGTGTTGACGGCGCCGGCCTTCGCAGAGAGGGGGAGGAACAAGAAGAAGAAGAAGAGGGAGAAGAAGAGGGAGGAGGAGAAAGAGGGGGCAGAAACTAGCAATGAAGACCAGCAAGAGGATGAGGAGGAGGTCGAACGACCTCCTCCAAGGGATGCCTCCCTGCAGATAAGGGAGGAGGACCTGTCCTTCTTCGTGGGGTCCACCAGGTGGTGGAAGTGGAGGAAGAGAGGAGCCGCCGCCACCGCAGCAGCAGGTGCATCCGCCTCTGCCCCCAACTCCCCGGCCACCTTGAAGCGGTCGCACCTGCAGCACCTGCAGCACCAGCAGCAGGGGATCCTCAGGCGCCTCTCCCTGGTGGACGTGGTGTTCGAGCCGCCGCCGGCGCCGCTCATCCTGCCCGCCAGGTGGCTAGCCGGCGGGAGCAGGTCGTCCTCGCGGCCCGCGGCAGGCCTGGTCCTGCCGAGGGGCCTGCGCCTGGTGGGGGCTCCGACAGGTGCTTCCGAGGGGGAAGGAGAGAGGACGAGAACGAGGAGGAAAAGCGGTGCCAAGGACAAAGTTTTGACAGGGGTGCTCCTCAGCGGAGGAGGAACAGGAAGTGTCTTTTCTACTTCTCCCTCTGCGGTGGGAGGAGGGGGAGAAACTGCAGAGGGAGGCCTCCAAAACAGTGGTGGAGAAAGCATTGGAAAACAACAGGAAGGAGGAGGAGGTGCGATAGCAAAGCCGGAATCAGATGGGGGCGGGGAAGACAAAATCGGAACTTTGCGACAGGAGGAAGAAGAGGAAGAGGAAGTGAGGAGGGATCCACCCAGCTATCGACTGCGGAAGGAGGAGGAAGAGCTTAGCGCCATTTCCTCTCGGAGAGAGAAAGAGACAATTAGAAGTGGCAGCTCTGACAATTTCGAAAAGGGGATAAGTGGACCTGAAAATCCTGACAGTTCGGTGAAGGAGGAGAAAGAGAAGGAGATAATTGTGAGTGGCAACCCTGCCAACTTCCAAGAGAAAGAGAAAAGGATAATTAAAAGCGGCAACCCTACTAGCCATTTGAAAGAGAAAGAGAGAATACTTGAACGTGAGAATCCTGACAACTTGGAAGAGAAAGGAAGCATAGCTGTAAGTGGCAGCCCTGACAATTTGGAAGAAAAAGACGGAATAATTACAAGTGGCAACCCTGCCAAGTTGAAAGAAGAAAAAGAGGAGAGCGGTGACAGCAGTGAGACTTTACGCTGCTCCTCGGAAGAGGAGGAAGAAAGACAGTTTCCCATTTTGGCCGACAGGTGGGGCGGGCGTCGCCAAGGTAGCCGAGGGGGCCGCGCCGAGAGGGTGCCGTCGGAGGAGGTCGGTGGCGACCTCGGGAGAGGACCAGAGGAGGAGATGGACCGGTCCAGGGAGAGGAAGGGGCTGGCCAGCCTGGCCGGATGGAGGAGGAAGAAGGTGAGCTAGAAAGATAACATTCGAAATGATTTGGTGGTATAGGATTGAAATTACATTGAAAGGACGGCTCCTTCATCCTTCTACCGATACATGACGTTCATTCTCCCGTTGACTAATTCAGTGGAAATGTTTTGAAAAAGCAATGCCGAAAACTGCTTGTAAAATTCCAACTGGTGGGGACAAAGGTTGAGAGACTCAAGAAATTATTTCGAAAGTAGAAAGCTTTGAAAGTATTTTTTTTCCCCGACTCTTCTTCATTTTCCGCCAATCGTATTCAGGGTTCGTCCAAGCCTCCGCCTCCCCCTGAGAAGCCGGCTAAGCCGCGCCGCGCAACGACAGCAGCAGCAGCGACGGCGGCAGCAGCAGCAGCCACGTCCCCGTCGTCCTCCACGACCATCCCGCCCTCGTCCTCCGTCACCTCCTCCTCATCGTCGGCCATGCAGGTGACGCCGACCACGCCGCCGTCGTCGTCCACGTCGCCGACAGCGGGGGGCGTGGCGGGGGGCGTAGAGGGAGGAGTGGGCGTGGCAGGGGGCGGAGGGCGCGGAAACCGCTCCTCCTCCGTCATGGCGTCGTCGTCGTCCTCCTCCTCCGGGACACTGTCCTCTCTGGCGTCTCCTCAGCAGCAGCAGCAACAGCAGCAACAGCAACAGCAGCAACAGCAACAGCAGCAGCAACAGTCGGGAGACAGCAACAACAATGGCAATTACCACCACAGCGGAGGAATAAGGTAGGAACTTCCAGCTTTCTAAAAAAAATCTTCGTGATTTATATTTTGGAGAGAGGTCTTTTTTTTTAATTTTGGCTGTTGCCAAGTCAACTAGTTTAATGCTTGAGCACCTTTGTTTGAAACATAGTGTGAATGTGTGTTAATTAAGCCAAACGTCTAGAGACCCCAGTGACAACGAAAAGCAAACTTGTTTGCCTAATGCCGCGTACGTACAGACAGCAGTTTCAAGCTAGTATTGAGCTAGAAAATGTCGACTTTCAAGTATGGCATAGAGGAAGTGTCTGGTGACTTTTGCAGAAAAATATCTAGTGCTTCATGATGAGGAGGAGGAAGAAAAAAAAAAGGAGTGACGTGAAGTGCACTTGCCTCAAGGGAGCTGTTGAAGCCAGGAGACAAGATAAAAAATGTGTTAGACAGCGTTTGCAGTTGTCACTCTGCCCTGAAAGCTAACAGAGCAGGAAAGAGTTTTTTTGGGTGGGAGGAGAGGGGAGAGGAGGAATTGAATATAGCAAGAAGGGCTTCGTCGCCGCCACCACCATGACCCAGAACGCCAGCCGGCTCTTCGCCGTCGTCTCCTTCTGCTCCTGCGTCACCCTCCTCTTCCTCCAGGCCAAGATATGCGTCGGTGATTTGACAAATAATAACACAATTAATAAGTACAGCATGTCCAATTATCACTGCTACCATTACCAACAAGTAAGAAGTCTAATTTACGAAAGAGCGCTACTTGAAGAGGCAGAAGAACATGTCCGTCGCGGTCCTGAGCACGGCCAACGTCACCTTCCCCGCTTACACCGTCTGCCCGCTCTACGAGGACGCATACAGGCAGGAGTTCCTGCAAAGGTTCGAGATGGACAGGTATGGCAGTCTTTGTGGCAGGGTTGCCAGAACTTAGAAGTAGCCCACTCAACCCTAAATATAGTAGTCACCCCCAACAGCTAAAAAAAATGGACTGTTACTCGTATAATATAATGCATTTTTAGCAACATTTTTTATCCCGATATAACTCAACATAGTGAAAATGGCTATGGAATAGCCTGCTCTGGCAACACTGCTTTTTTTCTTCACGCACCTTGGTCCTGATCATTCCACACACACACTGGACAGGACGATATACCGCCGCCTCCGGTTTCCTCCGGATTTGGGAAACATGACCGTGAGACAGTTCCACCGCGCGGCCTCCTACTCCCTGGAGGACCTCCTTGACGTGGTGGAGGTGGACACGTACAACGGTGACTATGGCATCTCCATACGTCCCAACGACACGGAGAGGTGGAAGGAGCAGTCGGACTTCTCCTTTGGGTTCTGCTACACCCTGGAGCTGCCCAGACATCTGACCACCCAGGTCATCAGAAAGATCACCATAAGGACAAAGAAGGGGTGATGGGAGTTGTGTCGACGACTGTGGATTCACGTGTCACTGGAAAGGATCGTCGGCTGATAAAGCTGTTTTTCAGCGTCTACCTGTACACCCACCACCCGAGTCAGATCAGGTACCTGGAGAACAGGTCCTTCCTCTCCCTGAGGGTGGGCGTGGTGGTCTGGATCGCCGACCGCGTGGAGCTGACCTACTTGGCCGAGGACGACGTCGGCTTTTCCTGCTCCCACGACACCAACTCCGCCTTCGACGACTGCGTCGTCTCCAGGTCCAGGTCCGAGCTGTGCCGCCGGCTCGGGTGCGCCTCCCCTTTCCTGCCGCCCACCGACGAGTGTTCGGACTGCCGGATCAACCTCTTCAACTCCACGTGAGACAAGAGCATGACATTGGCTGGTGGGGGGGGGAGAAGGTTAAGGAAGTACTGTACTATGTTTATGTACTACTACTGTATGTAGTATGTAAGTTTTGGTGTGCCTGTTCCTGCCTTCTCCCATATCCAGCGCCCAAGAGTCCTTCCGCTTACTGCACCGCTCCCTGCTTGAGTTCGACCAGACCTCCCTCTGTCCGGCTCCGTGCGCCACCGTGGACGACACCAAGGGCATTCCCACCTACCAGCAGCAAGAGGCGGACATTGCCACTGTAAAGATATACTTCAGGTGCATGCTGGGCAGCAGGGTTGCCACAAGCACGAAAGGGAAAAAAAAGGCTTCTATTGCATTATTTGTTATCAAACAGCAAAAGTTGCCAAAATCTTGTCCGTATTGGGTGGAAAATTAATTTTTAGAACTCAGGTCATCCAAATTTTCGGCACTGGCCAACAAACTGGTGTCAAACTGGCAACTCTGTTACGTAAAATAACAGCTTATCTTTCCTGAAACAAAAAGGCGGAGGGCAAGAGAGAGGAGGCTGGTGGCTTCGTACGGTGCTGTGTCCATGGTTGCCGAGATTGGCGGCTATTCTGGACTCCTTCTCGGGATCTCGGCGTTCCAAATGACCGAGCTGGTCAGGAAGACATGCTGCGGACGAGGGAGGTAGCAGGAGGAGGAGGAGGAAGGAAGCATTCAAGAAAAGTTTCATTTGCCATATCTGTAGCAAAATACAAATATAATTTACTTTCAATTCTTTTTTATGTCATGAACACCAGTGGGCGCACGCCCACTTACTGGAATAGGGTACCTGCACAGCTAAACTGAATCGATGTTATCGGTGAAGTGAGCAGTGTTGCCAGGTCAATTGTTAACAGGGAGAATGCCAGACTTTAAGTTGAAAGGTCCTCGTTTGTTACTGCGTGCCTCCTAAAAATGCTCATGTCAAACGTGGTTTTAAAAGACGATTGGTTGATCGGATGCCACAAGCCACGTCAGGTGGCAACCCTGCTTCTCCGTTGGGAGTTTCCTTCCACAAATTGTTATTGGCCAATAATGGCGGAACCCAAGACGATATTCAAACCTCGATAACACACTCGAAAAAAAACCCTCTCTATGGAGGCCCGGCTTGCAAAGCAGTGAACTTGCACTGGAACATTAGATCCATCATCGATTGTGGTATGCACAGCACAGTAGAACTCCTCTGTATGTGCTTGTGCACTAGATACAGAAACTACACTTCACAGATTGCTTCAATGAACATTTCTTCACTTTCTTTTTCAATTTAAAGAAGCTCAGTAACGAGAGAATTTTATAGGTGCTTATCGAAGTTCTGCTGTTCTACTTAGGACAAAAAAGGAGTAGTACTCTAGTTAGGTTATAGAACTGCGTACCTACATACCCGACCAGACATACGTGTACACTTGCCTCGTCGGCATGTAACAGACATAAACACCTATGTGTACCTTACGTATGTGTAACTTTAACATTTTTTCTCACACATGAGGTATTAAGCATGCTGATCTATTGTGTTGAAAAATAAGTTGACGTGGGGGCTGTCAAGCTCAGGTTATAGTAGCTGAACTACTAGGTGAAAATGGTAATGAATTTAGCGTGACTGCTGTCTGGTGGGGTACTACAGGGGAGTACTACTAGTACGTACACCCTTAAAAAAGAGCAGTTTTTTCTTCAATTTACCCAAATTTGTCCCCATGTCAATGGGAACAGTGAGCGTCATCCCACAAAACACGAGCAAAGACCAAGTAAAAGGTGGACTGGGCAGCAAGGAGAACGAGAACACCACCCTGACGAGGAGGGAGATGGTGTCATCATTGAGAGGCAAGGCCTTCTGCTTGGCGGCCTTCTGCGCCTGTCTGGCTCTCCTCATCTTCGAGGCCCACAAATGCCTCGGTGAGTCGGACGATCACACAGTACAGTAGAACTCAGATAGTATACGTACGTAGTAAAGCCAAAGGGCAGAGTTTAGCATCATTTGTGAATCATATGTGAAGAGCATAATCTCAAGATAAAAAAAAATCACACGGGTTGACTACCTGGTTGATCTCAGAGCGGTTCCTGAGGGGAGAGAAGACCATGTCGGTGTCGGTGACCAGCACCAGCAGCGACGCCGCCTTCTTCCCGGCCTTCACCCTCTGCCCTCTCTACGAGGAGGCCTACAGGGGGCAGTTTCTGCAGCGATACGGGATGGACAGGCGAGAGATTAGGCAATTTATACTACGTACATACGCTGCCTTCCCATACGTAGTAATTTAGTTGATTTTTATCGACTAAATTACTACCGGGAAGTGGATATGGGAAAAGTGGGGAGGAAGAAAGTAATGTGCAATTAAAGCACTAGAAAAGTTGCATTCCTCTGGTCCATCCATTACTTTTTCCGATTTAACATAGCTGTAATAAAATTAATTTTACAGTATATCACATATGAGAAAGAAACACCGAGGGTGTTATGTGCCTTTTTCTGGAGATGCTGTACCTTTATCTCAGAGCAGAAATTTCCTGTAATAACAATAGAGTTAACCCACGTTTCTGGTATGCAACAGAGACACCTACCGGCGTCTGAGATTGCCGCCTGACTTGGGAGGAATGGCCACCAGGCAGTTTCACCTTGCTGCGTCCATCTCTCTGGACGAGCTCTTGGAGAACGTTGAGGTGGACACCTATGATGGCCCCTACGGGGTGCTCTTCCTCCCCAACGACACCGACAGCTGGAAGGCGCAACCAGATATCTTGTTTGGAGCCTGCTTCACCTTAGAGCTGCCAAGGTCTGTGACGGCCTACGTCGTCAGGAGGATAATCATCAGAGCCAAGACAAAGTAATCTTGGGAGCCACAAGCTCAAAAATACTGTAGAGAATCACCTTGTGGTGACCATGTCCTTTCTCCTAGCACACAGCTGTTCACCCACTCCCCTGGCCAGCTCAGGGTCTTTGAGAGCAGGGGCTACATCTCCCTGAAGTTGGGCAGGGAGGTCCTGATGTCCGACAGGGTGGACGTGACCTACTTCTACAGCGATGAGAGGAAGTCCTCCGACGACGAAGGTGACAACGACGATGATGACGACGGTTTCTACTGCTCCCACTCTACCAACCTGATCTTTGACAAGTGCATCCTGGAGGCCGTGCAGTCCAGGATGTGCGACCTCCTCGGTTGCAGCTCGCCCTACCTTCCCAGTTCGGAAAAGTGTCCCGACTGCGAAATCAATCTCTTCAATGCCACGTACGCAGTATGTACTGTATGTGGGAGAGTGTATGGCTTGAACAGCTTTGTACGTAAGTCTGAGGCACCTGTTTCTAGGGCCCAATCTTCCTTCCGCTCCCTCCACCGGTCCCTGTTGGAATTCGACCAGACTTCGCTCTGTCCGTCGCCCTGCGTCATCCTGGATGACGCCAAGGGTTTCGCCACCTTCAAGTACAAGGAGCCACTTCTTGCACAGATCACACTCTACTACAGGTGTTGCAACATTTCTGCTACATATGCATAAGAGACTTCTAACTAGAGACTTATGTAAAGCAAGCCATTTCCCACATACCCATTTGTTGGGAAAATTGGTTATATTCCTACATACTCCTTGCAAACTTGCCAAAAAAAATGTGGAAGGTTTGTAACCTGAACTTGTGACGTTTAGGCGGAGTGCGCAGGTGAAGAGGATGGTTCCCTCGTACAGCCTGGAGTCGATGATTGCCGAGATCGGCGGCTACTCCGGCCTCCTCCTCGGCTTCTCCGCCTTCCAGCTGGCCCAGCTGGCCAACTCTGCGTTGAAGAACCGAGAACATCTGTGTGTCGGGTGCAAGACCACGGGGTAAAGAGAGGAAGGAGATCTTCATAAAGATTTTTTTAATCATACTTAATGTGTGAACGTGTTTTCATTACTTAAACAAGACATTTCTTTAGGTCTACTAAGTTGCATTGCAAGTTATCTGAACCTGAAAGTTACAAGTGAACAAACAGGTGTACTGGCTCAAAATGTACGAATTAGTTCATACAGCCAAAGCAGGTTTTTTTTTGTCTTTTTCACTGACGAGGCCTGTAAATTGTGCTCCTAAATTGGAGGATACTAAATAAAGTCGAACTTTATTGGACAATCGGGAATGGTCGGGAGATGGCCCAATTGCCATATCAACCAAGATGGTTGAATGCCTTAACATGCCAACTGGTAATGAGAAATAACAGAAAGCCTCCAAAGCAAAAGATGCAATAATGGGCTACGTAATCTCTGAACGTTGGGGGTTGACACATGGCGCGTCTAGTCACCAGAGGTGGGTGAACTGATGACTACGCCTAATGTCTACAGATGCAGACACACACACCCCAACCAGACAGCCGTCACGCTAAATTCGTCACGAATCGATCTAGGTAGTTAAGCTACTACTACATAACCTAAGCTTATACTATGTTGTGCCACATATCAGCCTGATTTTTTCCTCCCACACGAATGGCAGTTGTGCATTCAATTAATATCTTACACAACAAGTTACTATGTTTGAGATATGTATCAACGTTATACAGAGGTATGTCTGGTCGGGAAACACATTAATGACCTTCTGCAAAGGCCCAACAGATGTTTGATGTGCGATAGCTCTGCGTGATTATCTGTCCATCGGCCGCCTCTGTCAGCAACAGCAGTGTGAAAGCACACATCACCACCAGACGGAATTCAGGTCTGACAAACTGTTATAGGTACAAAAGTTACCAATGACCTTTCCGCACAACCGTCCACCCCCCATCTGTTGACTTTTTGACATGGGCTTGGTTTCTAGCCAAACATGAGGCGAATTGAAAATAGGAATGACAGTCAGTCTTTATTGGGACGTCCTGTCTGATAACTGTTTACAGGAAAATGTAAGCCATTAATCATGCCAGCGTGTACAGTAGATCATGCACGCAGCCAGCATGTACATATGTAGATATGTAGGTAGATCTGCTAAGTGAAAACGGTTCCACTTTGCCCATTGCACACGCGAGAGGGTCCCTACAGTCATATATATTGGTCGCGTGCTTAGTCGCTGTAATTCTCTCCAACTTGAATACAGGAGTTCAGTATAAATAGACCCCACCACCCGTCATTGGGGCAACGTCACTTTTGTAGGTAGGGGGCCATTGGCAAGAGGGGGGAGAGAAGCTGACCATTTTATTTGAGGAAGAGCTAGTACAGTAGATTTTGGGTATATCCACAATAACGTTTTTTATTTGTGTTCTTATGTGCAAAAGAGGAGCTGTACAGTAACTCCTTGTTGAGCTTTTGGATACTTTTTTGCAGAAAAAAAAATTCAGCTCTTTCCTGATTTTGATGGGCGCAGCTGCAACCCAATCCTCCCCACCTGGCCGCAATGCCCCTCCTCCTGTCCCCTTGGAATACACCGGGCAGTTGATGAAGCTGATTATGCTGAGGTTCCGCTGCTGCGCCTCCTCCGCCGACAAGAGGACGGCCGCCGTCTCCGTCGCCTTCGCCGCCTGCGCCGTCGCCCTCCTCTTGCAGTCCAAGAAGTGCCTGGGTAGGCGAGACCTGTACTACTACTACTTTACCCCAGACATAACCTTCAAGGTGAGCTTTTTTTTCTCTTTCAGACCAGTATCTGAGGAACGAGAAGACCATCTCGGTGGAGGTGGTCAGCACCTCCGCCGCCGCTGCCACCTTCCCGGCCTTCACCCTTTGCCCGTTCTACGACGAGGCGTACAGGGAGGACTTTCTGCAGGAATATGGACTCGACAGGCAGGAGTTGGACCAGGAAGAGAAGCTCACAAGAGCTTTTTTAAAAAAATAAATAAATATCACCTAGGTGGCAATACCGGCGGCTCAAACTGCCTCCGGACATTGGCAACATGTCTGTGAGGGAGTTTCACCAGGCAGCCTCCATTTCCCTGGAGGATCTCCTGGATGCCGCAGTGGTGGACACCTACTACGGAGACTACCGAGTCTCCTTCGAGCACAACGACACAGAGAGTTGGCGGGAGAGGTCAGACTTTCTCTATGGTCTCTGCTACACCCTGATGCTGCCAGAGCAACTCGTCAAACAGGTGGTGCGGAAGGTCACCTTCAAGACAAAGATGAAGTATGACCATATGGTATGTGCCGACTGTGAGGAATGAATAATGTGTGCTTACGCACATTTTCCATCCAGTGCTTATCTCTACACTCACCATCCTGGCCAGAGCAGATACCTGGAGGTCAGGGCCTTCCTGCCCCTGAGGACAGGTCAAGAGCTCAGGGTTGAGGACAGGGTGGAACTGACCTACCTGACTGACGACAGCGACGACACGGGCGACGCCTTCAGCTGCTCCCACAGTTCCAACTTCGCCTTCGACGACTGCATCCTGGCCCAGGGCGGCAGGGAGATGTGCCGCCGGCTCGGGTGCGCCTCGCCCTACCTGCCGAAGGTCGACGAGTGCCCGGACTGCCAGGTCAACCTGTTCAACGCCACGTACGTCGCATTCCTCAAATTCTTGCATAATGAGGCTGACTGAGATTCCCCCTCAAATTTCTCCCAGTGCCCAGTCCTCCTTCCGCGCCCTCCACCGCGACGTGTACGAGTTCGAACAGACGCGGCTGTGCCCGGCCCCCTGCGCCGGGGTGGAGGATGCCAAGGGGCTCCCAACGGTGTTCGAGGAAGAGGACGAGCAGGAGGTGGCGGCCGTCAAGATCAACTTCAGGCCGGTGACGCCTGCGGCGGTTGCCAGACGGCGGCAGTAGTTCAATTGCTTTATAAAATTACCCTTTTTAAGAGCCTTGTCCAGTCACCGGAACTTACATCTAAAATTACCTGAGATTTTTTGGCATCTTTGATGCGTCATCTGGCAACTCTGACTCTGACGAGTCTCCTTGTCTCCCGATATCGAAAAAAAAGGCGTACGGTCCGCATCAACCGGATGGTGTCGTCGTACGGCGCGGTGTCGATGGTTGGGGAGATCGGCGGCTACTCCGGACTCCTCCTCGGCATCTCCGCGTTCCAGATCGCCTCGCTGGCAGGGTCGGCGCTGGAGAAGAGGAGCGCTGGATGACTTTGTCGCTGGCGCAACATTTGGGATAAATACTGTATTGGGATGAGGATGAGAAAAAGAAATAAATAATTTATTATTCCAAGCTGTCAGCTGTTCAAGATTTATTTACATACACGTGCTATTTAGTAGTATTTTGGCACTTATTATGCTTTATACTACTATTATACTAGTATGCGTACTATATTGGCATAGTACAGACAGTAACATCAGTGGTCAGCAGCTAGGAGTTTACTGTACCACAGTATTATTAATATAGTAGTTAATATGTTGCTTACAGTTAAAATCCATCTAAATATTTTTTTAATGTTTTTTTAAAGGTACGCCCCACTCCAGCACCATCACTTCCCCACCGCCTCCGCCACCGCCTCTTCCGCCTCCCCATCCTACTACGCGCACATCGCCAGCCCATTCTCGCAGAGGAGGCAACACCACCTCCAACAGCAACAACAGCAACAGCAACAACAGTTTCACCAAGGCAGCCCTATGGGATCTCCGGCCACGGTCAGACGAAGGCCGCAGCTCTACCAGCCACAGCAGCAGCAACAGCAGCAGCAGCAGCAGCAGCCGTTCTACCAGAACATCTCCTCGACAGCCACCGACAACATCCACCGACTATTCATGTTCGGGCAGGACCCTTCCTCCCCCGCTCGCGCCCTGCAGAGGAGATCCTGGAACCTAAACGAGCAGAACAGCAGCAACAACAACAACGTGTACGACTCGTACGCCTCCTCCCTCATGGGCAGCCCGGCGCTGCAGAGGAGGAGGATCCAGTCCAACATCGACTCGGGATCACTGCTCTGCAGCCCTGCGCGCAGACCATCCCCAGGGCCAGGGCCAGGGCCAGGGCCAGGGCCAGGGCCAGGGCCAGGGCCAGGGCCAGGGCCAGGGCCAGGGCCAGAACCAGGGCCGCTTGCGCCTGACGTCATGACCGCGTCGTTCCCGCCGCCGCAGGAGCCTGCGGTCGCGAGGAGTCCTGCGCGCAGGCCACCGCCGCCATCTCCGAGACCCGCCGTCGTCGCCGCGGCGCGACCTCCCACCATCATGACGGCTTCCTTTCCGCCGCCGCTGCAGGGCTTGGGGGACCCCACGGCGGGCAGCCCTGCGCGCCAGATCGTCAGGCCGCTGTCCTCGTCGACAGGCGCACCTCCTGCCGACGCGACCCCCGTGAGGCGCGGAAGGCACCCTTCCTCCTCCTCCTCGTCTTCCTCCACCACTGCGACCCTGCTGGCCAGCCTGGACAAGTCGATCCTGCAGATCAGGGACTGGCTGGCCCTGCTGCAGGAGATGCAGGGCAGGGAGAGGGCGGACGTGGCCGACGCCGACAGCATCGCCAGGATGCTGGACAAGCAGAGGGTGAGCGAAGTAAAAAATTGCTTACTACAGTATTACTACTACTGTAAATACTATTCCACTGCGTGTTTAAGCTGTTGTCAACTAAGTGGCCATACTAGTAGTAAATAGGTGATAGGTAATGGACAAAGGTAAGTGTACAAACTGCAATTAGTGCCTCACCGTCGTGGATGCAGCATTGCAACGACCATAAGGTAAGTTAATAATGTTCACCTCATGCGCCATAAAGCGTGGTCTGTCACTGAGTGATCCATAGTAGAGACAAGTCCCTGTGGCCAATATGAGAAATCGTCTTCGGCCTCCTCCTCTTTCTCCTTGTGATCTTAATCTGGGGCCCCATAAAAGCCCACAGGAAATTAAAGCTGTGGGTGGCTGGAGAAGGAGGAGGAGGAGGAGGTCGACGATGATGCGGGGAGAGGGGAGAGGAGGAAAGAAAGGGATACACAAGTAGGTACAGTAGAACTCCTTTAAACGTGTAGTAAGGTGCGTGCGTCAGCAGCTATGAGCTTAATGTTGCAAATTTTATGGGAACTGTACGAGTATTCCACTTTGTTGGTTCTGCAAGACTGGAACTTTGAGTAAATAAAAAACTCAAGTGAGAAAGAGATGTTCTTTAATAAGGCCGATTTTTCTAAAAAAAAAAAAAAAAAATTAAAAAAGAC
>JAAUYM010069426.1_pt1 | contig 16782 bp, 19 predicted proteins | sample 7278001 | NCBI WGS metagenome assembly JAAUYM01 (sample SAMN14350224, study PRJNA611818) | marine sediment metagenome | isolation source: surface marine sediment (1.8m) | place: French Polynesia: Moorea | collected 2018-08
GGCATCGCTTCTCGGCCTTTTGGCTAAGATCAAAGTGTAGTATCTGTTCTTATCAGCTTAATATCTGATACGAGGACCATGTGTCCTCTTCGATATTAAACTGATTTTTGCAAGGGGATGGAGTTCAGGAGCTTGCTCCGGCTCTGTCGCGGGTTGGCCTGGCATTGCAGTACCGCCAGGATTGGCCCACTTCCCCAATTACACTAGGTGTTCAAGTAGACTATGAAACTATTGGTTGGGAAGAGACATTGGAGATAATAGAGCACAGTTTAGCAGTTTGTCAAAGCAGAGGTGATCCTCAGCTTATCCGAAGTGGACTTTCTCCTTCCTCCTGTGCATCGACAACACACTGCTGTCGTAATTATAATTTCTGGTGTTGCTACTAATGTTCCATTGTAAAATATGTACGATTGACTACCCATTCGCCGGAAATGTGGAGGGGTTATTTTGCCCACTTCAACTTTCTTAAAATGGACAAGATAGCGTTTGCCCGACTGTCCAAGAGGCAGGCTACTTTAAGCTAGTCCATAAACTACCAGTACCTGGTGCAACATCTGCAGCACACCTGGAGCAGTCCCGAACCTTGTTTGCGTCATCGGTACCTGCTCCAGCACCAGGTGGAGCCTCCAATCAACAACATATGTAGAGCAATATGTTTGTAATAAATTGTAACGAGTTATAATTTCTTTTTCTGCCATTGCCAAATTTTACCGGGCGAAGCGGGTAACTTTAGGGTAGTATTTATTATGACTCGCAAGTAGCATATATTTCACCATGTACTATTTATCACAGACATCATTAAAAAAATTCAAGTAACTGTCAAAAAACACAAATCCTAAACCACCCTTCCCCTGTTCACATGCCTGTTGAAAAGCTGGTGTCCCCGGCAGCCGGATGCGGCGACCTCGCCATCATCCTCTCCCTTGACCTTCCGCTGTGCTGCTGGTGCTGCTCTTGGTAGTGGTGTTGGTAGTAGCCGCTGCTCTGCTCGTCCGCCCCGCTCCTCTTCTTGTGCGCCACCGCCAGGATGCCCAGCGTGATGAGCGCCGCCACCAGAAACATCACGTCGAACCACCGGTGGTAGAAGTTGAACTGCAGGTCTCCCAGCACCTCGGTGATGATGGTGCGGTACTGCACCGGCATGTTCATTCTCATCAGCAGCACCATCGAGACGAAGTACGTCCCCATCAGCTGGGAGAGGCAGAGCACGATCAGGCTGGAGCTCTTGGGACTGGAGATCCAGATAAAAAAACGGGACATGGTCAGCAGCAGGCCGCGGATGGACGTGACCACGATGGCCCCGACCTGAAACAAAGACCTCCATAAATTAATTATAGTACTACCATAAATGTTACAAATATTGTACGAGTAGTACAGCACAGAATTCAAAAAGAAAAAAAAATGAGCCTCGCTCCTTGTCTAGCAGACAGCATTCGACTTGGCTTGGGCGCCAAATGCAGCCTAACTCCATATGCTTGAAAGTGAGGCTGTACTACTAGTCTACAGACCATGCTAAAAAACAGGTGGGAAAAAAATAGACTGAATGGCCATCTTTAACCCTGCTCTCGACAGAACCTTACATGCATGGAAACTCACCAGGAAGAATGAGATGTGCTGCGACCAGAAGACGACATCAATGTTCAGGCCGAACCAGTGAACTGCAATCTCCATTCCCTTTGAGATAGGGTCCATGCGACCCACCCGGTCAAAGACGATGTTCACTGTTGAGATGAAGATCTTCCACATGCAGTACAGTGAGAAGAAGTACCCGAGGAAGTTGAAGTACTTTCCCTGCCAGGTCTGGGACCACTCGTTGCGCTCCCTCATGTTCTGCAGGTCGTGCGCCTCCAGAAAGAGGTGTCTGCTCACCTCCTCCAGAGCCTGGATGTCTTGTCTCAGTTGTGGAATGTTCTCGTGGGTGCTGCAAGAGACATAAGATTTGGACCATTAGGACCCTAGGTACATGCCCCATACTACGCATCAACAAAAACTCAACTAACCCATCTGCAAATCCTCCTCCACCAAAGTTCTTCATCCTGTCCCACCATCCTCCTCCCTGCTGCTGCTCCGCCTGCTTCCTCTTCAATGCCAGCTCTCTCTCGGCCAATAGCACCCGCTTCTTCTTGGCCACGACTATGTCCATGGTCTGAGTCAGTTTCCTCTCCACCACTGCCACCTCTGATGGCGTCACCACATGCATAAACATCACCATTGATGAGTAGGGGTAGTTAACGGCACCAAAGCCAGAGAGCAGTGCCATGATGGTCACTCCAATGACGCCCACTCTCGAGATGATGGTTTCCACTGAGAGGACTCCATGCTTGGGGTTGTGGATGGGGAATGGGTCACCTATCTTCCAGAAGATGATGATGTAGCCGCACCAGGTGAGAGCGGTGGCTGGGGCCAGCCAGTGGGAGGGGAGGAACTTGTTGTTGGTCAGCAGGTAGTACACCAGGTAGAAAGGCAGCAGTATGACGACGATGAAGAGCATCAGGTAGATGGAGAGGTACCAGTGAAAGAACCTCGAGCTGCGGTCCAAGTACTCGACGATTTCAAAGATCATGAGCTCGAAGAAGGTGCACGAGAGACTGAAGGTGACGCAGAAGACGACCTGGACGAGCCTCTGGCGAAGCTCGTAGTCGTGGAAGAGCTTCTTGACGAAGAAGACCCACCCGATAACGAAAAAGACGGCCTGGGTGGCCAGCACGATGGAGGTGTCCTCCAGGAGGGACATGGTTCAAATTCTCTCTCCGGTGACCCACCGTCGGGTCGTCGAAGTAGGCCGGCTGGCAATCATCAGAAGAGGACTTCCGTCTGTGGGTCCTCGCTGTCCAAGTGTGCCACACATCACACCAACACCTATCTGGGTCTACCTACATGAACAGAGTTGGCACACACACACACACACAAGAGCGACATTTCTTGGCAATTCACACTTTTATTGTAACACTATTCACAGGTACTTTACCTTTTGTTGTCTTTCATGTCGATGATTGTTGTCCTTCTTGATGACGTGTTCGTGGCCAAGTCAGTGTTGCAGCGTTGCCAAGGATGATAATGCTAGTTCCTGCATTTGCTGGTGAAGCTGCGAAAAGATATTTGCGCTATAAGATGATGCCAATTCTGTCAGTTATATAAAGCTAGATGTGTGTCGTCTCTTTTATCTATACTATATAAGAACACATTTTTCTGTCCGTGTTTATACCTTGGGGAACAAAACTCTTTTGTCACATTTGTCGTAAGAAAACTGGCGCCAGAAAAAACTACACTTGGCTTCGACAGCTAGAGCGAGGAGAGCGAGAAACAGCGTTGCCGCACTGCGAAAATTAGCAAATTGTGCGAGATTTAAATCTGCTTGCGAAAGAACCCTGTTTGAGCTTCTTCCAATATTGAGAATAGTCAGCATTTACTACATTTTACACGTTGAAATGCTAAAGCTTTTTTTTGTAAAAGCTGAAAGAAAATTACCTCTTGCGATTTTATGCGACCTTTTAAAAAGCTTTCTTGCGATATTCGAAGCTGACCTTGTGATAACACTGGCGAGAAAGCAGTATTTCTTCTTCGGTGGAGGGGGTGCTGGTGCCACGCATGGAAATGCGTAACAAGATTTTATTATCTCGACGTCACGTTGTAAATTGAAGTACCCGGTTCTGCTGCCTACCTTGATATCGACACCGCCTTCCAAGATGCTGTCAGCGGCCAGGAGAGCACTCTTGGGGAGCATGGGCTACACCTCAGTCCTCAGGACCGCCTCGGCCTCCGCCGCCTCCGAGGTCATCGTCACCTCCGGCGCTAAAAGGGTAACAACGACAGATTCCCGTGAACCCCCTCGAGAGAGTCCGTAAGTCCCTCCCTCCCTTTTGTCTTCCTTTCCCGTCAGTCTGCGCACTCGGACGCCACCCCGTCGAGCGACGACGCCTCCCAGTTCGCAGGGATCAAGAAGGCTGACTTCACCGAGGCCATGAACTTCATCGACGCGGACTCCTACGCCGGCATCCCCATCTACAGGGTGATGAACAGGGACGGGGAAGTTATCAGGGCGGACCAGGACCCCGACCTGGACGAGGAGACGCTCGTGCACATGTACAAGTCCATGACCATGCTCAACACCATGGACAGGTGCGGCGGCCGGAACAGGGTCGATCCTGAATAGCCTTGTGGGTCCCTCCCTCCTCCGGTCAGCTGTTCCCGTTCGTTCCTTCGTTGCGTTGCAGGATCCTGTACGAGTCCCAGCGCCAGGGCAGGATCTCCTTCTACATGACCAACTACGGCGAGGAGGCCACGCACATCGGGTCGGCGGCCGCGCTCACCCCGGAGGACGTGGTGTACGGGCAGTACAGGGAGGCCGGTAAGGAGGACACCCAGTACATCAGCAGACGTTAATCGAACCTCCCCCACCACCCATCCATCCCCCTGCGGCGATAGAAAGTCAGATAAAAATAGTGATGGTTGTGTCAGTTGAGCGACGTGCGCGTAGGTGTGTTGATGTTCCGGGGTTTCACACTGCACCAGTTCATGAGCCAGTGCTTCTCCAACGCCGACGACGGCGGCAAGGGGCGCCAGATGCCCGTGCACTACGGGTGCAAGGAGCTCAACTTTGTGACCATCTCCTCCCCTCTGGCCACGCAGACGTCGCAAGGTTTGCAAGATGACGGAGAAGAAAGGGAACTTTGTAAAAGCTTGGGATCTCCAGTTCGTCTTGCTTTATGTTTTTGTCTTTATGTGAATTACTTTATGTGAATTACTACTGTGTCTGTAGCATGTACTGTATGGTTCCTTTGTATCTGGGTGGGGGAACTGAACCATGTAACGTTACCACGTACTAGTATAGTAGGACCTTGGGACTGCGTTTGGTTTGTAGGAGTCCTGATGTACCGCAACTTCGGGATTGAGCAATACTGCCACCAGTGCTTCTCCACCTGCCAAGACCTTGGCAAGGGCAAGCAGATGCCGGTCCACTACGGGTCCAAGGATCTCAACTTTATCACCATCTCCTCGCCACTGGGGACACAGATGCCGCAAGGTTCGGAGAAGGGTCGAAGGCTGGATTCCGATGAGCAACTCTTTCCTTCTCCTCCTCCCTCGCACTCTCTCTCTTTCTTTCCATCTATTATCTCAATATTAACATTGATTGGTTAAGGTCTTTCCTCCCATCTCAGCTCCGCTCTTTAACAGCTCCCTTTCTTGCAAAATCTGTCGGTTTCGATTCGCAGGTGTGCTGATGTATCGTGGGTTTGGTGTGGAACAGTTCTGCCACCAGTGCTTTTCCAACGACACGGACCTGGGACGGGGGAAACAGATGCCCATTCACTACGGGTCGAAGGACCTCAACTTTGTCACCATTTCTTCGCCTCTGGCAACCCAGATGCCTCAAGGTTCGATAGTGTTGGGCGGTGCCCGCCAAGTTGAAGGATCGCTGAATGTTCCAGCGCAATCCACTGTAAAGCAAAATACCCTATGTACAGCAAAGAAATTTCAAGGATTTATTTCTCCCCATCAGCATGCCTGCCAGGTCGTCAAAGCAATCGCCTTTTCTTTCCGTGCTGCGATTTACATTTTCTCCTACTTTATTTCTCTTAGGGCTTGGGTTTCTTTCGCTACTCTCTCTCCCTTCTCTTCTGTAACAGAAAAATGTGTTTCTGTGTTGAAAAACTGCTTCAGAATAGCATCTAATTTTTTTCCTTCTCTGTCAGCTGTGGGTCACGGCTTCGCTAACAAGTTGCAAGGCAAGGACAGCCTTGTTATTTGCTACTTCGGTGAGGGAGCGGCCAGCGAGGGAGACGCCCACGCTGCCATGAACTTCGCGGCCACCAAGGACGTGCCAATAATCTTCTTCTGGTTAGTGAAGGAGGAAAGGCACTGACTGAAAAAAAAGGAGTCTAAAAGGATTTCTCCCCCCCCCCTCTTTAGTCGCAACAACGGCTACGCCATCTCCACCCCCGTCCACGAGCAGTACAAGGGCGACGGCATCGCCGCCCGCGGGCCGGCCTACAACATCTCCACCATCAGGGTGGACGGCAATGACGTCCTGGCCGTGTACAACGCGACGGCCAAGGCCAGGGAGATCGCCATGACGCAGGGCACCCCCACGCTTATCGAGGCCATGACCTACAGGATCGGGCACCACAGCACTTCCGACGACAGCAGCGCCTACCGGTCGGTGGACGAAGTGAAGCAGTGGGACCAGAAGGACCATCCGATCACCAGGTGACCTCAACGGGGGGGGGGGGAAAGGGCGTCTGGACCTAGTATACCGTAGATGTGACTTTACAGTTGCGGTTCTTTTTTATTAGGTTTGCACGCTACCTCCTGTCAAAGGGCATCTGGAGCGAGGAGAAGGAGAAAGAGTGGAAGGCTAGTTCCAGGAGACAGGTAATGGGAGGATACACCTGGTATTAAAACATACTGGAAACAAAAAAAAAAACCCTGATGAACCTAGGTCATGGAGGCCTTCGCCAAGGCGGAGAAGACGAAGAAGCCCCACTGGAAGGAGATGTTCACCGACGTGTACCAGGACATGCCTGACCAGCTGAGGAAGCAGATGGACGACATGGAGCAGGTGATCCAGACGTACCCCGACGCCTACCCGATGAGCCAGTACGCGGACGGGCCGGACCCGACGGCAAAGTAGTTTTCCGCCACCGGGCAGCGATTGAGTTCTTTCCCGTTGCTGTTCTTGTCGTCTGACGCAGATACATCCAGACCTGAATACGGACGCCATGCCTACCGTGGTAACTCTGCTTTTTGTCCCGGTCATAACCCGACGGGACTTTCAAAGATACGAGCGTAAAAAATTCATCTCGGAAACATGTAATGGAAAATGTCGTTAGAATACCACAAAAATGTCACATTTCCCCCCCTTAAATTTGTTATGCTCGCAACTTTGAAAAGTCCTGTCGGGAACTCGTAAGCAAAGCCAACGGCGGTGGTCAAGAGAGCACTGAAGTTAAGCAACGTTGAGCCTGGTTAGTACCTGGAGGGATAACTGTTCAGGGCTGCCAGGTGCCGTTGGCCAACAGAGTATCCAGATCTGATCATCTGAAATAGGTGAGTGGGCTGCAAAGTGCAAGTTACTTGTGCCTAGCATTGCCAAGTTTCTTGTGACCTCCTCTACAGGCTTTGGAGGGAGAAATCCAGCTACTCCTGCCAATCTTCATGATGGGAAGGGCTGGCTGGGATCCTCAGGGACAAAATCCGAGAGTAGGTCCAGGCCTTGCCAGTGAACTGTTTTTCAAAATACATTTTTTTGTAAGAAAGTTGCTGTGCATCTCTTCAGAAAAAGTCCACTGTACACTAGTACAGTCTGTAATACAGTAAAAAACGAAACAAACTTAACACTTAGTATAACTATAAATACAAAAAATGTATAGACATACCTTAATGTACGCGGTGTAGTATAGAAAAAAAAAATTTTACTGCTTCTTTCAACCCTGTTTTAAAACCGGCCGGGTGGCGTAAGAGCATACATTATAAGGAAAGGGAAGGAAAAGAGGGAAAGCTCCCCGACATGCTCGGAATAGATGGAAGTGTTGATGATATGGATGTTAAAGTCGTAGTTTTTTATTTTTTTTCCATGAAGAGAGGTTTTGTGACCATTTTGGCAATAAAAATTTGGTGGCAAATTCAAATTTAACAGTTTGATTTTTTTTTTACGAAAAGATAAAATTATGAGCCTGCAATGGTAACTTTCAGTTTCTTGCTGAGGTTTTTTATCAACTGCAGTAGCAACCTTTTTATTATTTATTTTTTTAAACTTTGCCGGGCTTGCCTTGCCTTGCAAGGCGACTGTGTGCGCCCTCTGGCGGCGGCGTCGCCGATGCCCGCCAGAAGAAGGACCCTGTGGCCAGGCTTGCTTTCAGGACTCTCCTGCAGCAATCCCAAAAATGAGCATCTATCCGCTACTCCCACACTTGCAACCTACTTGGCCTAATCATCGTTTTTTATTTTGTCTTCTTTTATGGTACGTACCGTCTTTTTCCTCCCCACGGATGAAAATGTGCCCTGCGCATGCGCATTCCGCGTCAATTTTGGTGGTCAGTGGATGCAAACTCTCCCGCAGACTGCTCGGCGTCTGCGTCCTCTTCTCATGTCGGGGACGGGGTGCAAGTCGAGCAGGGAGAAGGACTTACTGACTGAGTGAGTGATACCATCATCATCTGCGAGTGGCGGAGCTGGAGGGACAGAGGGAAGCGTAAAAAAAAAGTTTGCCATGGAGGCCGAGGCCGCGGACGAGGAGAACTTGCCCCTGGAGCAGCAGCAGGAGGAGGAGGAGGGAAGAGGAGGCGACATGCACGAGGAGGTCCACATCAAGGACGATCCTGAGGCCAGGAGGCAGGCGACGGTGGAGGAGGCCATGGAGGAACTGGAGGTGGGTGGACGGGACGGGAGGAGGGAGAAGCAGATATAAACGACATATTTTTTTTTCCTTGCAGAATGAGGCCGAGGCCGACTTGGACCCGGACTTTGACCCCGCCGACTTCGACGAAGGCGGCGCCCCGACGCGCATGCGCACCAGGCCGAGCAACAAGCTGCTCAGGTTCGCCCGGGGGTCGCACAAACCCCGACTGCTGCGACCGCCGGCATCCACCTCTCCTCCACCAGCTTCGGTCATGAAGCAGGCCAGGGTGATCCTGGAGGACCTGAATGACTCCCTGAACACGGAGAGGCAGTTCCAGGGCCCCAGGGGAGGAGGAGGAGGAGGAGAGGAGAGTGGAGACGAGGGGGGAGAGGCAGGAGTACACAGCGTCTGCTGCGTGGAGGGATGCAAGTGAGTGACCATGGCGCAAAGGAGAAGAAGCTATGATCGGAACAAATTGTTGAGGTTTGCTTTACTCTTCAGGAACACTGGCGTGAATAAGGCGATGTACTTCTTCCCGAGCCGCGACCAGGTGCAGCTGGCCAAGTGGGCGGAGGTGGTCAAGAACGGGAAGTCCTTCAGGCCCAACAGGAACCACAGGGTGTGCGAGGATCACTTCTACACCGGGAAGCCAAGTCCCACCAACATTCATCCGGGTAAGTTTGCGAAAAAAAAGATCGTGAATTTTATGACCCTTGTTTATATATATATATATATATATTAGAATGCATACTGTGTAATATTATTGTATATAATAAAGCATACTAAATTTTCCTTTACAGACTACGTCCCTTCCATCCTGCCCTGGAATGACAGCCACCGCCCGGAGACGGAAGAGGAGCTGCAGGAGTTCAACGCCATGATGGAGACCAAGAAGAGGGAGATCCAGTCCATCATCGACGTGAGACACACACGCACATGGGAACTATTGGATTATGCGCTCAAATTACCAGGGAAAAAATGTAAAATTTGCAGAAAAAGTTCGAGATGCTGAGCAAGTTGAGCAACAAGAGAAGGCGAGGTCTCATGGCGACGGCAGAGGGTAAGAGCGAAAAATTTACTTATTCTATTGCTGTACTAGTTTACTAGTACATGCACTACAAGTCTGGGTTATTAATCGGATTTTTTTTTGTTTCTCATTCAGGTTCGACACGTCCCAGAAGACAGAGGCTCATCAGGAAAGTGAAGGAGGAACTCTCGGATGACGTAAGATTGATTATTTAAAAATGGGGGAATTCAAGGTGTGAAGAAGCCCCATGCCTTCCCGCTTTTGCAGGACGACGACTACGTTGCCCCTGCGCCTCCGCCGCAGAGGTCGTGGCAGAGGACCACCAAGGCCACTGCGTCCTCTGCCGCCGCAGCCGCCAACAAAAGGCCGCAGCAGCTGGCCAGAGAGCAGAAAGCGCAGGTGGACAAGGCCACGGCCATCACCAACCTCAGATCGGAGCTAGAGAGGCAGAAGACGTTCGTCAGGAACCTGCAGAAGATGTACGCCAAGGCGCAAGAGGACGTCAAAGAGGAGAAGAAGAAGAGGAAGGTGGCGGAGATTAGGTGCAAGTTCCTGGAGGACAAGAACAGGGGGCTGTTCGACCGCTGCAAGCAATATGCCGAGGGGAAGAAGCCTCCGACCCCGCTGGCACCTTCTAGCGGCGTCGTCGTCAGGGACCAGAGGTCGATGCTCATGAACCTGAGGATGAGGGGGACCCAGTTCAGGGAGCGCGACTACGCGGACCCAAACGCTGAGATGTCGGAGGAGGAGGTGTCGCTGTTTGACCCGCGCCCCAGCTCCAACAAGAAGAAGAAGAAGGGTAGGCGAGGGCGCGCGGCCGCCATGGCCAGAGCCGCAGCGGACATGGACGACACCGACTCGGAGGAAGAAGACGAGGACGAGGAGAATGAGGGGGAAGACGAAGTAGGCGAGGAGGAAGGAGGCGGCGAATCATCTTCGCCAAGGAAGAAGATTAAGAAGGAGCCTCCGTTGGAGCTGCCGAAGATTCCCAACGTGCCAACGAGCATCAAGAAGAATCTCCAGCGGGTGTCGGTGACCGACGTCCCCCCGGAGGTGAAAAAGGCGTTTCAGAACGTCCTGAAGGAGAAGCAGAAACTGCAGCCGGTCCCGTCGGCCGCCGTTCCCCTGGCGGTGCAGAAGGCCGTCAGGCAGGACGGCGGCCCGAACAAAGCCTCTCCGGCAAAGCAGAAGGCCAGCTACGTCCAGGACGTGCAGACGGTGACGGAGGTGGTGGTGGACGACAACGCGGTGGCGGCGACGAGCGCGGCCTCGACCTCGGCCTCGGCCTCAGGGACTACGTCGACATCAAGCTTCGTCCCGACTACCATTCTGTCGGTGCCGGCGGAGATTCTCAGCGAGGGAGGAGGGGAGCAGCAGCAACAGCAACAGCAGCAGAAGCAGAGGACTGTCGTGTTTCAATCGCATCATAGGCGGTAAAAGGCGCAGCCTAACTTTCTTTTTAAATGTAGCCAACAAAACTGTTGCGCAGTGCAGTAAGCTTGTTCACCTTGAAGGGCATATGCCGTAAAGACGGATGTGCAGACCAAAAAGTTATAAATAAATGGTAGTACTAGTACTCGTACACTCTCGCACACTCCCAACCAACAAAACTGTTGCGCAGTGCAGTAAGCTTTGCATTCAATGTGTACTTGAACTTGTATTTTGTTGGAATTTATCATCATCATCAACACGTTTTTCACTGGTAATGGAGTTTTTGTGTCCATTGCTGAAAATGCACAAAGTTTCTTCACAAGCTATTCGATGGGTTTCTGCGCTGTGGGAGACGGGGAGCGGGGGGACGAAGGATGTTGGGGGTATAAAGCTGCCTCACAAGGCCTTTTGGATCTTACCGATGATCTTCTCGTGGATGCTCTCCTCCAGTATAAAACAACTGCAGGAGGGAACAACGATTTCTTCTCACGGGACAAAGCTATCAATCAACCGACCATCTTGTTTGGAGGGACGGGGTAGTGCGGGTTTAAGGTTCTAATCTGCGAATCACAAGAAGTGCTTGCGCTCTCTCTCTCTCTCTCTCTTCCTCCTGCTAGTACAAATCGTCCTACGCAGTCTCCACATCCATGGCGGTCTCGTCCCACCTCTCCAGCACCAGCGTGACGTACTCGGCGACGTCCACGCGCTCAGGCTCTGAGCGGCGGATGAACGGGTGCTCCAGCAGGCGGGTGTACTTGGGACGCTGAGACTCCTCCTTGATCAGGCAGGTGTTGACGAAGTTGACGAACTCGACGGTGAACTTGCAGTTCTCGCTCGGGTCCAGTCGCGGGGGGTCGCCGTGCACCACCTGCTGCAGCTGCTCGAAGACGGAGTTCCACTTCGGGTATGGGAAGCGCCCCGTGGCCAGCTCGATCAGGGTAATTCCGAGCGACCAGACGTCGGAACGGACGTCGTACCCCTTGGCCCTCTGCGGGTCGATCCTCTCCGGGGCCATGTACGGGCGGCACCCGGCGTCGCGGGTCTTGGCGATGGAGTCCACCAGCTGGCCGGAAATGCCGAAGTCGCAGAGCTTGATGTTGCCCCTCCTGTCCAGGAGGACGTTGCTCGGCTTGACGTCCCTGTGGATAATCCTAAGCTTCTCCTTCAGGTAGTTAAGCGCCCTGACGGTCGCCACGGTAATCTTGCCGATGACCTTCTCGGGAATGCTCTCTTTCAGCTGGTCGTAGATGAACTTGTAGAACTTGTCCGTGCTCGTGTCCATCATCTCCATGCAGATCCAGCAGTCGCCTTCTTTGAAGATTGCCCCGAAAAAGAGGACGATGAAGGGGCAGTCGTTGCTCCTCATGACCACGTCCAGGTCCATCAGGAGCTCCTTCTGCTCGCGCTCATCCACAGTGGAACGGATCCGTTTCACCGCCATCACCTAGAGAGAAAGATAGAAAAAACTTAAAAGGGGAAATCGACGTCGTTGTTTTTCCAGCTTTCACCTTTCTGAACGCGCCCTTGGTGAAGACCATCTTGTTGACAGTCCCGAATGCGCCCCTGCCGATCTCTCCCAGATCTCCCAGGTCCTCGGCCTTGAAATCGCACTCCACTCCTTCCTCCCCCAGCACCAGTCGCCCGGTCGAGTGCGCGCCCTTCTGCAGGAGCAGCTTCGACTTGGCCTCGCTGGACGACGCCGCGGCCGCCGCCTGAGAGAGGCTGTAGTGCGAGGTGGAGGACGGGGGCGCCTTCTGCGCATGCGCGCTGCCTCCGCCGGCGCCGCCGCCAGGATGTGCGCCCGCGGCGAACCCGAGGGCGGCGGCCTTGCGCATGTTCGGGTGGGAGAAGCTGATCTTCAGACCTTGCCTGCCACAGTACGAAACACGATCTTAATTTAAATAATTGACGCTTTGTCCGTTGTTGATAATGCCATCAGAGTCAGTTTCACTACACTTACTACTGTAGGTACATCCGTACAACAGTAGTACATGAAACATGACTCAATCCTTCAGCCAACCAAGCAAGTTTCCGATATAATTACCTCTTCTCCTGCTGTTCCGGCGACATCCCCACTTGATTTGCTGCTCTGGCAAGTAGTCCGCCGCCAGGAGAAGGCAGGCCGAGGTTCGACGGGAGCGGCCTGACCCGGTGCTCCGGTACGAGGCCGCCGCCGGACGACGACGAGGACCCTCCTGCGCCCGACGCAGCCGCCGCCCCTCCCCCTCCTCCGGGCGCCATCGGGGACGTCGGCGAGAGCGAGGCCGGGGTGGACGAGGAGCTGAGGGAGGCGGCGGAGTTGCGACCCGAACCCGCACGGAAACCAGAGGAGGACGAGCCGTCGGCCGCGTTCGGGGCGGTTAGCAGTCGCCCCGAGCCCGGACGACTCAGTCTGGAGAAGGCGGCGGAGCCACCGGCCGCGGAGGTGGCGTTGGTGCTGTTGGACATGACGACGACGACGACGACGACCACGGAGACGAGGCTCAAGTCGACATCGTCGTCATTGCGCGCAGAATGATCCGATTTCTCGCCTCCGTGCTAAATTAACCACCCCAAGGCTGACTCCGCCGGCTGGAAAAAGATTGCGGCTCCTCCCGCGCAGGACATCACACTGCCTTCCGTCCGGTCCTTGGCCGCCTGCGTCTGCGTGGCGCCGGACGAGGTCTTGAGCAACAAGAATTAAATGGATGGATACAGGTGGACTTTGATTGCCAGGAATTAGAAAGAGGAAGGAGGAAAGAGAGGCAGCACAGGCACAGCGGCAGGTTCACCTCCTCCTCCTCCTCCTCCTCCTTCGTCCGCTGCTGTTTCGCTCTCTACTCTCACTTGGAGGCGGGGGGGGAGAGAAAAAAATGAGGGAGGGAAGGAGAGGGGAGAGCTGCATGAGAGAACAGAGAGCAGTAGTAATACTGTAGTGTGGTACCGTAGTAGTGGCTGGCCGCCGCGCCAGGGAGGAAGGTGGGAGGGCTGGGAAGGAAAAAAAGGGGGGGGGGAGGCCCTTTTCCTCATGCTGTAGTAGTAACGTTGGTTGGAGGTAGTTGCGGTTGTAGTTCTCAGCGATTGACGTTTTCAATTTGCCTTTGCTTCTGTCGCCGTTGCTGTTGCTACCGAGTTGCTCTGCTGTTGTTGTTGCTTATTTGCTGATGCTGTTCCCCAGAATTTCATTTACTACTGGGGTATAATTACCACACTGATGTTTGACAAAAGTGCTCGTAACGACCTAAGTAAAATTGCTACATACCCTAAAAGCATCATCATCATTATACTCAGTTCCTTACTGTATAGATTTATTTCATGGAGGATCCCGAGGAGAATTTACACTTATTCACAAATCTTTATTGTCCTTTTCCCATGCTGCCCTCCTCTGCTCGTAGGTGTGCGGGTAATTCCTTCCCAGTTGCACGTGGAGTCCTTCCACCATCGTCCACCAGTGAACCAAGTCGTAGCGTTGGCCGAACTCGTACAGGGTCTCCTGAATAAAAACACGGATGCAATTAAGACAAAGAATAATAATAATAAAAGACAGTTGCTGTCGCTGATCAAACACGCCTTCAGGGCCGGATAGAGCAGTTGCAGCTTGGAATGGTCCACCGTGGGAAAGAGGTGGTGCAGGAGGTGGTCCCCGAAGGTGGTGGCGGCCAGGAAGAGGCTGCGGCTCTTGCCCCTGACGTCCCGGACGGCGTCCATCTGCTGGAGCCCCCAGTCGCGGCTAGGCAGGGGACCGTCACCCATGTGGAAGAGGTGCGGGTGCTGGTGGGTGGCGATGAGGGCGGAGAAGGCCACCCAGTAGCCAGCAGTGCCATGGATCACCACCACGAGGCAGAAGCAGGTCCATGCGTCGAGGCCGGAGAGGTGGTGCACCACAGCGAAGTGGAGGGCGGGCATCAGGTCCAGGGGGGACAGCTTGCAGTCGCCGACGATCACTAGGCCGAGCTGGGCAAGAGTAAGGAATAGCTGTGTGAAGCTATCGTCGCCATGCAACAAGATACACACATAGGCGCCAGGTTAACCCTCAGGGGGATTTCCGTTTTTTTTTGGGGGGGGGGGGAGGGGGGTAAAAGTAAAAATTTCAGTTCTTGTTAATTTGTGGGGAGGGGAGGAGGTACTAAACAGCAATTGCCCAAGTGTAATTTAATAGCTCACATTACTTTTTTTTGACATGACAAAAGACTTTTACGGACAAGAACCACAACTATTTACTTTACTTGCAGGAGTGTAACTCTACCAACTGGAACATCAATGGCCCACCCCACATCTACTCTACTACCTTGTGGAAGAACGAAAGTGGTCCAGGAACCAGGAAGAACACGACCTAAAACATTTAGATACTATGTTTAGTTAGCTTGAAGACAGAACTGCTGTTTCACATCCGAAGTCAATCAACCCACGTGGGCAAATCCCTGAGAAAGATGCCTGTGAAAGAATCCCTTGTCCTTGTGCGCATTGAGGTCCACCAGGGGATAGATGCCCTGGACCTCGTAGTCGTTGTAGGTGCTGGTGAAGAGGTGGTGGGAAAGGGTGTGCAGGAGCCTCCAGTCTGTAGAGTTGAAGGCGGCGATGTCCAGATAGTACCTGTCAGAGTCATTCGCGTTAGCAGCTGCTGCCGTCTTTTTCTGCTAATCTATATGTACTATACCGGTATATAACTGTCAAAATGCCGGTATATACAACTGTCAAAATGGTTACATGCCTCCTAAAGTTGTCGTTTTGGTGATGAAAGTTGTGACCGAAACCGACGGTGATGCCCAGAATCATTCCGGTGACCAGAGCGACCAGGTAGGATCCGGTGCATGCGGTGCAGAGCAGCATTAAATGAAACACCACCACCATGCAGTCCGCCATCAGCTTGATCTGCCAGGTGGGCCCAGTGCCAACAGGTTCCAGGATCTGCAATATACAATAGGGCACACTAGAATGCAGTCACACATACCCTACAGATGACTCTAGCGCGGTGCAACCTTTGCCACTCTTGTCCTCAGTGTGGAGTAGAAGCCGTCTCTTTCAAAAGTGTACGGAGACTTCCTGGGTATCTCCGCGCACGGCCTGACGAGGTACCTCTCCAGAACCTTTTCCGCCTTGTCAATGAAGACATGGGAGGCATTGAACGCCTCCGTGATGTCCGTGCCCTTGGAGAGCTCGAGCCACTGCGCGCCCCCGGGGTGCTTGGACAGAAACGGGGTGAAGTCGTAGAGGTTGTTCCCCACGCGCCACACGTCCTCCCCGATGTTGTCATCCTGCCTCTTCCCCTTCAGCCACCTGTAGATGCTCATCCGCCTGGCGGCGTTGTCCAGCAAGGGGCGATAGGAAGAGTGGAACCTCTCCAGGAATGCCCTCTCCTCCTCCTGTCTCTTCTTAAAGGAGAAAGAAGATTCATCACACAACGTCGGCAAAAGTTTCTCGTTAGGTGGCATGGTGAGTAGGAGTAAGTCTGTCAAATATGCACTGCCTACGATCGTGGACTACGTTCGACTGCCACCTCCTCCTCCTCCTCCCACACTTTTGAAGGAACCTGAACTAGGGGCGCTTAAAAAAATGTAGGCTAACGAAAGGGAGAGCCTGGAGAGGGTCTTTTATGGGCCCCGTTTGGGAACGGACGTTACGCAAGACGCTGCCAACATCCAACCAGCCAACAACCCATAGCGCGGTCATAGTGGACGGACGCGCCAGAGGAGAATTGTCTCCTTTGCATTTTTGGTAGCGCGTAGTTAGGGGGGAAGCTGCTTTTTGGCGAGGATTGAGCACCCGCCGTGTGCACACTGTCAGTATATGCACCCTGCTTTTTGGCGAAAACAGCAGTGCTACCCAACCAATATCGCTAGTGTGAATTTAGTGATGGTTAAGTTTTTTTACTACCTGGGGGCAGGGTTTGACTGTAGCAAGGCCCGACCAATATTGGCACTCAGTATTCGACCCGAAATCGATCTCAACTTTTGACATCTCATTCAGATCATATTGGCAAAATAGGGCTTTTTTTCCTCAAATCTAC